>Ga0129306_1002214_pt1 | contig 18125 bp, 7 predicted proteins | sample P827metagenome_FD_94438 | JGI IMG/M metagenome (GOLD analysis project Ga0129306, IMG submission 94438) | Capybara group fecal microbial communities from Wisconsin, USA - P827 metagenome | ecosystem: Host-associated > Mammals > Digestive system > Large intestine > Fecal | place: USA: Wisconsin... | reverse complement strand
CTCGGTATAGACTTTGTCGTTCCGGGTGGGCGTCAGGCCGTTGGTGGTGTAGTAGATGGTGGCGCCTTCGGTGGTGGTGTTCATCGTGACGATGTTCGACGTCTTGTCGGCCGAGATGGAGGGCTTGGCGCACGACTTGCCCGTCGGGTCGAAGGTGCGCGAAGCCACCTCGGAGTCGTTGTACCGTTCCTTGACGGCGTAGGCCTTGATGACGGTGCGCTCGGTCAGCACGAACGGCTCGGTGAAGACCTTGCGTGTGGACGACTTCGTCGGGTCGGTCTCGTCGGTGGTGAAGTAGATGGTCGAGCCGGGCTTGTCCTGCGTGATGCTGCAGTAGATGCCCGTGAACTCAATCATAGGCTCGTGGAGCTGCACCCAGCTGATGACGTGCTGTGCGACGGGCGAGGGAATCATGTCGTCCCTCATGGCGACGGCACGGACGGTCATGTTGCACTCAATCTTGACGGGGGCGGTGTAGAGGGTGCTCTGGTCGGTGGGGTTGGTGCCGTCGGTGGTGTAGTAGATGCGGGCATTGTCCGTAGCCGTCGAAATGATGAGGAGGCTGTCGCGCATCTGGGCTGTCTCGGTGTTGAAGGTGGGTGTCGCGCAGGTGTGCTCGGAGGCGGAATAGGTGGCGACGGCAATCTCCGAGTCGGTCCAGTTCTTGTGGACGCCCATAGCGCGGACGACGCAGTCCTTGTTGAGCGTGAACGGTCCGGTATAGACGGTGCTCTGGCGCGTCGGATTGGTGTTGTCGAGCGTATAGAAAATGGTGTCGCAAGGCTCGTCGCAGGTGATGGTGGCGGTGATGGCGTTGAAGGTGATGACGGGCTTGGCCACACGGAACCACGTGAAGGTCTGCTCGCTCGGCTCGGAGTTGAAGTGGCGGAACTTGGTGGCAAAGGCCTTCACGGTGGTGTTCTCGGTGAGGAAGATGGTGTCGGTGTAGAGGGTGCCGGTATCTTCGGTAGGCTCGGAGCCGTCGAGGGTGTAGTACATCTTAAGCCCGGTCGGTTCGTTCTGGCTGTCGGCCGAGATGAACGACCAGGTTGACTCCTTATAATAGGAGTAGTAAAGGCCGATGTTCTCTCCCGCTCCGCCATTTTCGTTCCACGATACGGTGTTCTCGGGCGTCTGGATGACGTAGTTTTCGTTCCCCTGGTCTTCGACATACCATTCGGCGAGCCAGTCGGTGGGTACTTCAGAGGCACTGTAGTAGGCTTTCACGCTGTTGGCGCTTGGCGTGTTGGCTGTGGCGGCAACGGGATATTCGTTGCCCGCGATAACGACGTAGATGGCTTTTCGGTTGCCCGCGATATCCTTCAGCACAAACTGGGCGGGCGTCTCGGTCTTGCTCGACCCGAGCTGGACGGGATTGCCGGCTGTCGGTGCCGACGAGGCAACCACATAGTAGTCCGTGTGGGCGGCATTACGAATGGCGTAGCGATGCGTTTCAGCGGCATTGCTTGTCTGCGGAACGACGCCTTGGGCCGTGTGGGTGAGGATGACGGCCCGCTTCGACTGGTTGTAGCTGATGCCGGGCTTGTCAAGATAGAAGTTGCTGTAGTAGTCGAACTCGGCCCACTCGGACATGATCCAGCCGTCGCGCAGGGCGATGACGAGCATGCGTCCGGGCTTGGTCGGACGGTAGTCGGTGTCGTAGAGGGTGCAGTTGGCGCGGACGTCAGCGGGCGTTGAGATGCCGCTGTGGCTGGGTGTGTTGTTGCCATCGACATAGCGGTAGTAGAACTCGGTCTTGACGGGTACGGGCTCGTCGGTGGTGACGGTGATGACGAGGTCGTCGGAGATGGCGACTGCGGGTGTGGCCACCTTGAAGTCGTTGCGGATGAACGTGCCGATGGGCGAGGGCGTCATGCCCGCCTTGACGGCTACGGCCTGGATGGTGTCGTTCTTCCAGAAGTCGATGGGCTTGGAGTAGGTCTTGCGTGTGGTCGAGGTGGCGGGGTCGCTGTCGTCGTCGGTGTAGTAGATGGTGGCGCCTGCCGTCTGTGTCGCCATCGTGAGCACATAGTCGGCGAAGCTGAACGACGGCTGGGCACAAGGCAGACCTTCGCCCATCACCTCGATGGCCTTGAAGTTGCTCCAGTAGCTGGCTGTCTCGTAGGCTGCCACAGCGTCGGCGGTGGGGACGTAGAGCGTGGCGTTACCCGTCACTCCGCTCCACGTGCTGCTCTGGATGGAGGGCGGGGTGGCGTTCATCGAATAGACGGACGTCATGGCCGTGCAGCCCGTGAAGGCGCTGTTATCGAGGCTTTCCATCGCGGCGGGCAGGATGACGGACTGCAGGGAGGTGCAGTTACGGAAGGCCTCGGTCTCGATGGTGGTGATGGTCGAGGGCAGCGACACGTTCACCAGTGCCGAGCAGTCGCTGCACAGGTAGAGAGGTACGCGCGTGATGCCCTCGGGCAGGGTGAGGCTGGTCAACTTGGAATCCTGATAGAACACCCCCTGACTGAGCTCCTGCACGCTGGCGGGAATGGTGACATTCTCCAGCTGGTAGCAGTAGGAGAGCATGTCCTGCGGCAGTTTCGTCAGTTTTTCGGGAATGTGGATGGACGTCAGCGCCTCGTTGTGGCTGAAGGCGTACTCGCCGATGGTGGTGACGCTGTTGGGCAGATTGAGCTCCGTCAGGCTGCGGCAGGCGTTGAAGGCGTAGGCGCCGATGGTCGTGAGGCTCTGAGGGAAGGCGACTTCCGTCAGGCTGTTGCAATAAGCGAAGGCATACATGCCGAGGCGACAGAGCGTCGAGGGCAGCGCCAGCTTCGTCAGCGTGGTGGCGTAGTAGAAAGCATGGTCGCCGATGGATTCCAACCCGTTGTGCAAGGTCAGCTCGGCCAACGACCTGCATTCGCTGAACGCGTAGTTCTCGATGCTCGTGACGCTGGCGGGAATGTCAATGGCCGTCAGTCCGTTACACTGTCTGAAGGCTTCCGAGCCGATGGCGGTCACCGTCGTGGGGATCTGGACGGACGTGACGCCCGACTGGCCGACAAAGGCGCCGTTGCCGATGCGCGTCACGCGATAGGTGACTCCGCCGTTCGTGATGCTTTCGGGGATGACGATGTCTCCTTCGTATATGCCTTCGGCAGGACTGGTCACCTCCACGATGTTCTCCTCGGTGTTGTCCACCATGCGGTAGTAAAGCCCACCCTTCTGGAAACGGCTGTCGATGCCCGTGATGGAATACTCGCTGATTAACGAACTGAAATGGTCGGGCTTTTCGACAATGGCCCTGACGACGTGGTTACGCAACACGGTGAAGGGGGCTGTGTAGCGCTTGCGGGTGTCGGACGAGTTGGGGTCTGAGCCATCCAGGGTGTAGTAGATGGTGACCTCGGTATCGTTGTGGCTGATGGTGACGGTTTTTGAGTCGTAGTCCCAGCTGATGCTTGGCTGGTCTTGGCGGTAATCGCTGTAGAAGTCGAAGTACCTCCAGTCGGACATCAGCCATCCGTCGCGCAGGGCAACCACCTGTATCTGTCCCGGGCGGTTGACTGTCAGCGGTTCGGTGAAGGGGGTGGCGTTCTTCAGGATTTCCTCTTCGGTCGTATAGGTGCTCGGGCCCCAGTAGCCGTCGGTGGTCATGGTGTAGTAGAGTTTGGCTTCGGACACACGGCTGTCGGGCGAGGCGCTTGTGGCGTTCAGCCGGCGCTCGGCGAACGAGAACTCAATGTCGGGCGTGGCCACCTTGTAGTTGTTCATGCGGAATTCGCCGATTTCGGAGGCGTCCATGCCGTCCTTGACGGCAATGGCGCGGATGGTGTCGTTGCGGACGAGGTCGATGGGTGCGGTGTAGCGGCGGCTGGAGGTCGTCGGGTCGGTGTTGTCGTTGGTGTAGTAGATGACGGCGCCGGCGGTCGGGCTGCTGATGGTCAGCGTGAAGTTCTCGAGGAAGAACGTCGGTTGACCGACGGGCAGGTTGCCGATGGGGGCGATGGAGGTGAATTCCTTCCAGATGTCTGTGTCCTTGTAGGTTGCCACAGCCCCTTCGGGGACGAAGAGCCGAATGTCGGTGGAGGTGAAGAATTCAGCGAACGAGCTGCTGTCGTGCAGCGCAGGGGGCGTGGCGGCGTTGACGTACAAGGCGTTCATGGCGTCACACTGATTGAACGCATACATATAGATGTCCTTCACTGAAGCGGGAAGGACGATGCTGCTCAGACTTTGGCAGCTGATGAATGCCCTCGTGTTGATGGTGGTCAGCGTGGAGGGGAGCGTGACGCTGGCCAGCTCGTGGCAGTCCTCGAAGCAGCTATAGGGTATCTCCGTCACGCCTTCGGGGATAACGGCAGAGGCAAGCTTGCTGCAGTAGTAGAAGGCATTGCCTCCTATGGTCGTGATGCCCTCGGGAATCTTGACGCTGAGCAGGTTGGAGCAATAGCAGAAAGCATATTCGGGAATAGCCTCTAACGTCGAAGGCAGCATAATAGTGTTCAAAGAGGAGCAATAGCCGAATACTTGGTAGCCGAGTGATGTCAGTCCTTCGGGCAGCGTGATGTTTGTAAGCTTACGGCAATAGAAGAAAGCATTGTTCTCTACGGTTCGTACGGACGACGGCAAAACGATGGTGGCCAGACCATCACATTCGTGGAATGCGTAGCTGCCGATGCTGGTGATGGTCTCAGGCAGACTGATGCTCGTCAGACCGTCGCAGTTGTAGAATGCGTTGGCGCCGACGCGTGTGACGCGGTAGGTGGTGCCTTCGTAGGTGATGGATTCGGGGATGGAGATTTTGCCGGAGTAGCCGTCGTCGCGGCCTGTCACCTCCACCTCGTTCTCAACGGTGTTGTCAACCAGCCGGTAGCGGATGTCGCCGACGAAGAAGCGGCTGTCGAAATCGGTGACGGCGAGTGCTGAGACAGGCGAATTGAAGTGTCCCTTCTGGACGGCGATGGCGCGGACGGTGAGGTTGCGGGTAAGGGCGAACGGTCCGGTGTATTTCTGGCGCGTCTGAGAGTCGTTGGGGTCAGAGCTGTCGATGGTGTAATAAACGGTGACGTCGGCGTTGTTCGGGTCGATGGTGACCATTTGTGCGTCTCTGTCCCAGTAGAGAGCAGGCTGGTTGAGCTGGAAGCCGTCCCACAGGTTGAGGTCGGCGAGGGGCGAGCTGAGCCATCCGGTCCGTGTGGCTACGGCTGCCACGTGGGTGGCCTGGCGGAGGGTGAACTTGCCGTTGTAGAGCTTTGTGCCTTCGGTGGTCAGCATCTCGTCTGAGGCATCCGAAGGCCACGAGGCCCAGCCCCAGCGCAGGTTGGTGGTATAGTAGATCCTGGGCTCTTCAAGACGGGCATCGGGTGTGTCGGCCTTGATGGCCACCTCGAACGTCCCTTCGCCCACCTCCTCGACGGTGATTTCGGGTGCCGAGGCTCTGTAGTCGTTCTTGATGAACTCGCCGACGGGTGAGTTGTCCATGCCGTCCTTGACGGCGATGGCACGGATGGTGTCGTTGCGGAGGAAGTCGAAGGGCCCTGTGTAGCGGGTACTGGAGGTTGTCGGGTCGCTGCCGTCGGAGGTGTAGTAGATGGCGGCATCGGAGGTCTGCGTACTGATGGTCAGCGTGTAGTTGTCGAGGAAGAACGTGGGCTGAGCGGCCGGAAGGTTGCCGATGGCGGCGATGTTCGGGTCGAACTCCTGCCACATACGGGTGAACTTGTAGGTATCGACGGCGTCAGCGGGGACGTAGAGCGTGGCACCCTGCTGTGCGGCACCGAGGAGGGTGTTGTCCGTGCTGAAGAGGGGCGGCGTGGTGGCCAGCAGATAGACGGCGGTGAGCCCTGTGCAGCCGTTGAAGGCGTAGCGGTCAATCTGCGTCAACGATGCGGGCAGGGTGATGGACGTGAGGCTGCGGCAGTTGTAGAAGCCGTACTCGCCGATGGTTGTCACGGTGGAGGGCAGGGAGACGCAGCTGAGCGAGTAGCACTCGCTGAAGATGCCATAGTTTATGCTGGTTACACCCTCGGGAACGACGGCCGATGCCAGCTTCTCGCAATGCCAGAACGCGTTATCTTGAATCTCCTTCACCGTAGCGGGAATCTCCACGCTCGACAGGGCGTAGCAGTATTCGAACGCGTTGCGGGGGATGACGGTGACCGTCTTCGGAATCTTGATGCTCTGCAGATTGTTGCAGTTGCCGAAGCAGTATATGCCGAAGGACTTCAGATTGGCGGGAAGGTTCACCGTGCGGAGCTCCGTGCAATTGGCAAAGACATAGTCGCCCATCGTCAGCAGGGCGTCGCCCAGTGTGCAGCGTGTCATCTTCGAGCAGTAGCGGAATGCTTCGTGTCCAATCTCCTTCACGGTCGAGGGGACTGTCATCTGAGTCAGGGCATAGTTGTTTGTGAAAGCATAGTTGCCAATGCTCTCCAGTCCCTCGTTCAGGATGATGCTCTCCATGCCGTTGCAATTGGCGAAGGCGTTTGCCTCAATGGACCTTACGCTGCTGGGGATCTTGATTTCCCTGATGCTGCCGTTGTAGGAATAGAACGCCTCTTCACCGATGGAGACGATGGTGTTCGGCATGCTGATGGAGGTGATGTCATGCTGGTCCCTGAAGGCCCTGTAGCCGATGCGGGTGACGGTGTATGTCTTGCCAGGGACGCTCACGGAGCTGGGAATGGTTATCTCGCCCGAATAGCCTGTGTCGCCATAGGTGACCTCCACCTCGTCGTTCACGTTGTTGTCTATCCGCCGGTAGTAGATGCCGTTTTGCTTGAACCTGCTGTCAATGCCCGAGACGAAGTTTTCAGTCACAGGGGAGTTGATGCGTCCCTCCTTGGTGGAGATGGCCTTGATGGTCAGGTCGTGGTCGATGGTAAACGGCTCGGTATAGAGCTGACGGGTGGCGGAGGTGTTCGGGTCGCTGCCGTCGATGGTATAATAGACCGTGGCCCCTTCGTGGTTGGAGGGGATGGTGATGGTCCTGGTGGAGTTGTCGCTTGGGACGTCAACGTATATCGAGGGTGCGTTCACAAAGTAGTTGTTGTAGTAGTTGACGTCGATGACATTCGAGGCTTCCCATCCGTCGCATAAGACCAGGGCAAAGATGTGCGTGGCCTGGGTGAGCGTGAACTCGCCGTCGTAGAGCTTGCTGATGCTCAGGTTGTAGTTCGTTCCCCAGCCGTATCCTCCTTGTTCGTTGAAGGTGTAGTAAATCTTGGCGCCCGGAACAGCGCTTTGCATCTTGACGACAAAGTCCTCCGAAATGGAGACAACCGGCAGGGGGCATTGGGTTGTCAGGTCGTTCTTTTCAAACGAGGAGACCTCCGAGTTGCCGTATCCGTCGCAAACGGCCATGGCTTTTACGACCTTGTTGCCCGTGTAGAAGATGGGGGTCGTGTATTTCGTGCTGCTTGTTGTGGGGTTGGAGCCATCGGTGGTGTAGTAGATGGTTGCATGGGGCGTGGCGCAGGTGATGTTCAGCAGCCAGTTGTCCTCGAAGAAGTGTATGTCGGGCTTGGAACAGGGCACGTTGCCCTCGATGGCCTTAATCTCCTTGAAACCTTTCCATCCGTCTGCTCCCTGATAGGCGCTCAAAGCACTGGAGGTGACGTACAGCGTGGCGTTTTCGGCGACGTACTGGAATGCGCCATCGTCAATCGTCGGGGGAGTAGCTGCCAGGCAATAGACCTCGTTGATGCTCGTGACGCCATAGAAAACGCCATTGCCCATCGAGGTCAGATTCTTGTGGAGAATGATCGTCTGTACGCCTCCTCCTATTTCTCGGAAAGCACCTTCCTGAATTGATGTCAGCGATTCGGGAAGATCCAGGGTGGAAGTGTGGATGATGGCACTCCGGAAAGCATCCACGCCAATCGTGGTCACGCTGTTAGGCAGAGCAAAACCGCCGTAGTAGTTATCGTATCTGCCTAATTCTCCGAAAGCATCGTTTCCAATAACCTCCAGTCCTTCGCTGAAACGTAGTTCGCACAGGGCCTGGTTGCTATAGAAAGCCCTGTAACCGAATTGCTTCACACTTTTGGGAAACGATACGGAATAGATGTCCCTGCGGTCGCTGAAGGCATGTTCGCCCACACCGACGACAGTGTACGTCTTTCCGTCGTAGCTGACGGTTTCAGGTATGACGATATTGCCGTTGATGATGCTTCCGGCCACATACACTTCGGTGTCGCTACTGGTAAAGTATTTGATGCCTCTGACCTCGAACTCCGCTGCAAATACCGATGCGGTGGAGAGAACTACGGCGGAAAGGATGGCCAATACCCTGGCGTTGTATGATGTTTTCATAGTCTTACTTGCTTTATCCATTGTTCAAACTACTTTGTCTTTAACCTTTAACCATTAATCTTTAACCATTAACCGTTCTTTAGAGGTTCGGCGATGGGTTGTCATCGTCGCCGGGAATGTTACCCGAGGTCTCGAAGGTGACGTCCGGGCTGTAGCCGATGCCGTTGGCGTTGGTGGCGTAGGCACGGACGTAGTACTTGACGCCTGAGCGGAGGTTCTCGACGTCGGCGGTGAGGGTGCCGGCGGTGAGCTCCTGGGCTTTGCCGCTGCTGGACGTCTCAGTGAGCAGGAGGGCGGCGTCGGTGCTGCTGACACGGCCGGTGCAGTTCTCGAGGGTGGGCTCGGGCGAGGTGCCCCAGACGAAACCGTAGTCGGTGACCTTCAGCGGGCTGGTGAAGGACGATGCGAAGGTGGCGATGTAGCGTCCGAGGTTTGGGATGGTGACGGGCATGACGGCGGGTACGGTGGCGGCGGCCTGCGTGACGGTGCAGATGCGTTCGATCTTGCCCGAGGCGGAGGTGACGCGGATGTTGGCCGTGCGCGGGGCGGTGGCGGTGTTGTCCACGGGGCTCACGGTGATGGTGCTCTCGCCCGTGCCGCTGGTGGCGCTGAGCGTGAGCCACGTGTTGTCATCGACGGTGATGGTCCACGAGGCGTTGCCGTGGATCTGGAACGTATAGTCGTCGGCGATGGCTGTGGCGTTGATGATTTCAGGCTCGATGGTGAGCGTGACGGCCTTCTCGGCCTGGCTGATGGTGACGGTCTGCTTCTCTCCGCTGGCGCCGGTGACGGTGAGGACGGCCTCGCGGCTGTACTCGGTGTTGTTGGTCTGTACGGCGATCTGGATGGTCGCGTTACCCGTGCCTTCGGAGGGCGAGTAGGAGAGCCATTCAGCTACGCCCGAGATGGTCCAGGTGGTGTTGCTGGTGATGGTGAATGAGTTCGTGCCGCCTTCCTCGCCGAAGTTGATGGCTGCGGTGCTGGCTGTCAGCGTCTCGTCTGCCTTGCTCTGGCGCAGGGTGACGACGCGCCGTACGCCGTCGTCGGAGGTGACGGTGAGCTGGCACGAGCGCTCGTCGATGGCCGAGGGGTTGACGCCGGTGGTCAGCGTGACGTCCTGGTTGCCTGTGCCCTGTACGGGGCTGACGGCAAGCCAGTCCACCTCTTCGGCGATGGTCCAGTTGCAGTCGGCGTCGATGTGGAGGGTGGTCTTCTCCTGGTTGCCGCCCAGCGTGACGTTGTTGGCGCGCAGGAAGTCCGAGCTAACGGTGAAGTTCGGGTCCATTACATCGCTGCACGACGAAAGGAGGATTATCAATGAAAAATGAAAAATGAAGAATGAAGAATATAATCTTCTGTTATTGGCGTTTTTCATACGAGACATTTTTTCTTAACTCTTTATTCTAAATCAGCTATCAGAAGTTGACGGTGAATCCGGCAGTGGCGGCGAATCCGCCGGCGGTGACGCCCGCCTTGTCCATGATGGCGGTGTATGTCTGGCTGTCGCCGATGGGGGCCATGTATTCGGGTCGGACGAAGAGGGCGAGGTGCTTGGTGGGGAAGAAGAAGAGCTTGCCGCCGATGGTGAGGAACGAGGCGGACTTGCCGTTACCCATCAGTCCCGTGCCGTCCACGTTGGTGCCGCTGAGGGTTGCGACGGTGAGGCCGAGCTGCGGGGTGACACTCAGGCGTGCCGACAGCTTCAGCTGGTAGCCGGCGCGCACGCCCAGCTTGTTCTCCTTGTAGCGCATCTGGCTGTAGTAGCTGTAGTCGGCGGCGTTGTACCACGTGACAACGGGCGTCGAGGTCAGGCCCAGGCCGTAGCTCAGCTCGAGGTCGATGTTGAAGAGCGTGCCGCCCACGATGGCTGTGGCGCAGGGCATGGCGCTGACCATGCCGCCCAGGCCGACGTAGAACTGGTTGGACTTGATGAAGGGGTAGAGCTCGAGGCGCACGGTGTCCTGCAGCTCCTGGTCGCGCTCGATGTGGTATTCGCGTTCCTCTTCGATATATCCCTTGCGGGTGAAGGTGAGGAAGTGTGTGCCCATGGTCAGCTGCTCCTGCTCCTCGGGGCGAAGGATGCGTCCGCCGTCCGTGCGGTCGGCGATGGTGATGTTAGGCTGGGGGGTGTGGATGCGGATGTAGCCGTGGAAGGGGTCGGGGGGCGTTAGGGTGAAGGTGTTGGCCTCGCCGGGCTTCACCTCGACGATGGTGTTGGCGGGGCTGCAGTTGAACTTGCGCGTCTCGATGACGTACCGTCCCTCCTTCAGCTCGGGGCTCCAGGTGCCGACGCTCTGCCGCTGTCCGTTGAACCATATCTCGACGTTGCCCTCGACGGTGAAGCGGCAGCGGGCGTAGAGGCGCGAGAGGTCCTCCATCTCGATGGTGACGGCTGCCGGCGAGTCCTCGGCCACCGTGATGCGCGTCTCGCCGTACATCTTGCCCTTCTCGGCGGCGATGACGTGGTCGCCATAGACGATGTAGGTCTGCGTGATGGGCGTCACGCCGATGGTGTCGCCGTCGAGGATGACGTTGGCGCCGCTCGCCGTGCTGGTGATGTTCATGTACTTACCTACGCCCGGGTTGAGGATGAGCTCGTAGGTTCGTGCCGCCTGGATGGGGATGTCAAAGTAGTGGTCGCGCAGGACGCCGTACTGAGGGTGGCCGATGGTGATGCGCTGCACGCCGCGCGGCACGTACACCCACCATTCGCCGGGCATCTGGCGCGTGGCCACGATGCCGAGCGAGCCGACGTCAAACGTGTAGCCGCTGCCGTTGACGACAACCTTGATGAGGGCGGCCACGTCGCCGTTCTGGTCCGTCTCCATCGTCCCGTTGGTGATGGCCGTCAGGTCGTTCTCCATCAGGCGGAAAGATTCGATCTTCATCTGTGCCGAAACGGACAGCGACACGGTCAGAAACGCCATCAGAACACTCAGACGGAGGATTTTCTTGTTGACAATGTTTTTTGCCATGGGATATGATTTTATTGTTTTGTTTTCCTATTGGTTAATAGACGCGCAAAAATAATGCATTTTTTTGAAGAAACAAAAGACAATCGTTTTTTTTCATCGTTTTTGTGAATATTTTTCAGTTTAGGATTTTTCGTTTGACGTTTAACCCAAATCGGTCGTTAGAACGACAGTCGACCTATTGACCGATTTGGGTTTAATGTTTAACGACCTTGCTGCAGAGCATTTGGCTGAACTCCTGAACAGGGATAAATGCGAAAATGCGACAATGCGACACTTGTCTTGACGTTTTTTTTGAAAAAAAAGCCGACGTACGCGTAGAAAGGGGATTTCTCTGTTGGGGAAGGCCTTTTCTGCATGAGGAAAAGATGGTCGCACGGTCGCACGTTAAACGATAACGTTAACGATAACCAAGAACCATGAATCATTAACCATGAACCAAAAGGATGTGTTCGTTAAACGTTAAACAATAAACGTTAAACGAAAAATCCTAATTCAAAATCTTTAATTGCGTCAACGGCGTTGGCGCTTGACCGGTCGGATGCTGTGGCCGCTGTGGCGGCTCCAGTTGTAGAGCATGAAGGCGCCGTCGGAGTATAAGATGAATCCCTGGGCCTGACGCGTGTCGTCGGGACGGAGCGTCGATGACCAGTAGTCGCCATAGGTGTTGATGCCGTAGTGGGTGGTGCCGTCGATGTCGCCCGCGGCAGGGAGGAAGATGGCATTGCCGTTGGGCCCGATGATGCGGTAGCCCTTCGCTGTACCGTGCCCCGCCCATTCGGGCAGCCATGTCCAGATGCAAGCGTCGCGCAGCTCGGCCCACTGGCTGACAGTGGGGATGCGCCAGCGGCCATGCCAGCGGCGGCGGGCAGCATCAGCACGGACGCTCAGCGAGGTGCGCGCCGTCAGGAAGGTGTAGTTCTCGGGCGTATAGGCCTCCTTGGGTGTGGTCTCGCCCCAGGCGTAGAAATCGCCGAAGTCCTCGGGGCGGTCAGCGCCAAGGTTGCACGTGGCCCAGAGCGTGCCGCTGGGCAGACCCAGATCGACATACTGATGCGTCTTGCAAGAGGTGAGCCCCAGACAGACGATGAGTGCGACGAGAGCGGTGATGTGGGGCGGGGGCAAGGCCTTCCGGCCGGCATCGGTCATCAGGCCGCGTGCCTCGAGCTGACGACACCGTTCGATGTTACGCTCGGTCCAGTGGCTGCCCTTGCGCCGTGGCGAGAGGCGCTGGGCGAGACGGCCGTCGGGCAGCTTCTTCAGCGTGGAGTCAATCCAGCCAAAGCAGAGGGCTTCTTCGACGATGTCGAGGTAGGGCAGGGTGCCGGGCACGGCCGACGCCGACCTGCTGCACACCACCCAGCAGCTGGCATCCGTCAGATGGTGCTGGCGGAGCCATTCCCTGAGCTGCTGGCGGTCGGTGAAGGCCAGGAGGTTGTTGATTTCCATGTCTGCCGCGAGGCGGTCTCCCGCTGGGGTGATGGCGTCAGAGGGTGTTCTGCTTGAGCTTCTCGACGTACTGGTCGATGCGCTGCAGCTCGCGGGGGATGTCGATGCGCTGCGGGCACTCGTCGACGCAGGTGCGGCAGCCTATGCAGTGGTCGGCCTGACGGAGGGCTGGCACGGCCTTGTCGTACTCGTTGAGGAACGAGTTGCGCAGCTTGCGGTAGTCGGGGTTCTCGCGGTCGGTGGGCAGCGACATCTGCGTGACGCGCTTGTTGTAGTAGGTGAGGATGGCGGGGATGTCGAGTCCGTAGGGGCAGGGCATGCAGTACTTGCAGTCGTTGCAGGGGATGAGGGGGTACTTCTGGATGAGCTCGGCGGTCTCGAAGAGGAAGTGGCACTCATCGTCGGTGAGGGGCACGAGGGGACTGAACGACTTGATGTTGTCCTGCAGATGCTCCATGTATGTCATGCCGCTGAGAGCGGTGAGGACGCCCTCGGGTGTGCCGGCAAAGCGGAAGGCCCACGAGGCGACGCTGAGCTCGGGCTCGCGTTCCTTCAGACGTGCCACGATGTTGTCTGGCACCTTCGAGAGACGGCCGCCCAGCAGAGGCTCCATGATGACCACGGGGATGCCGCGGTCGTGGAGGTCGTTGTAGAGCTTCTCGGCAGGGGGATTGGAGAGCTTCCAGTCGGAGTAGTTCATCTGGATCTGCACGAAGTCCCAGTGGTACTTGTCGTGGAGCGCCACGAAGGCATCCCACGAGTTGGGGTCGCCGTGGAACGAGAAGCCGAGGTTGCGTATGTGGCCGTTCTCGCGCTCACCGAGGAGGAAGTCCATCATGCCGTTATCGACATAGCGGCTGTTGAAGGCGGGGACGCCGCCGCCGCCGATGGAGTGGAGGAGGTAGTAGTCGATGCAGTCGGTCTGCAGGTACTCGAACGAATTGCGGTACATCTGCATGCTGCCTTCGCGCGAGCTGTCGCCGAAGTTGGAGAGCTTGGTGGCGATGAAGTACTTGTCGCGCGGATGACGTGCCAGGGCGATGCCGGTGGCGCGCTCACACTGTCCCTGCAGATAGACGGGCGAGCAGTCGAAGTAGTTGACGCCGTGCTCAATGGCGTAGTCGACGAGGGTGTTGACGGCCTCCTGGTCGATGATGTCGCGGCCGTTCTCGTCCTTCTTCATCGGCCAGCGCATGCAGCCGTAGCCGAGGATGGAGACCTTGTCGCCCTGCTTGGGGTTGATGCGGTAGGTCATGCCGCCTTCGCCCGGCTGGCCTGTTGCCTTCTGGGCTTGCTGGCCTTTATTTTCGCAGCCGACCAGCGCCGATGCCGCTACGGCACCCGCTGAGCGTTTGATGAATTCTCTTCTATCCATTATTTATAGGTTTATGGGTTTAATGGGGTTTATGGGTTTAGGGGGGTATGGGTTTAGTGCCGACTTCGTCGTCGGTTTAGTTCGGCTTTGCCGAGGTTTAATGCCGACTTCGTCGGCGGTTTATGGGTTTAGGGGCATATTTCAAAGCTAAACCTTTTGCGAAGCAAAAACTAAACTTTTTGGTTATCCAAAAAACTAAACCTCGGCCGAAGGCCGAAATAAACCAATTACACCGTCTTATGCACTTGATGGCCTTCGACATAGATGGCGCTGAAGGGACGGCTGGGGCAGAGGTTCTCGCAGGCTCCGCAGCCGATGCAGCGTTCTTCATCGACCACGGGTATCTGGAGACGGATGTCGCGTCCGCGGCGGTCCTTATGCTTCGAGTTGCTGCCGGCGTCAACCATCTGAATGGCTCCGGTGGGGCAGTGGCGGGCGCAGTTGCCGCAGAGTTCGCCGTCGGCAACGACGACGCAGTTCTCGCGCACCCATACGGCATGGCCAATCTGTGTGGAGGCTTTCTCCTCGACCTTGAGGGGACGGATGGCACCCACGGGGCAGACGGTGGAGCAGATGTTGCACTCGGGACGGCAGTAACCGCGCTCGTACGACGACTCAGGCTGCATGAAGTGCTTCAGGTCGGTCGAGGGGCGCAACACGTGGTTGGGGCAGTTATCGACGCAGAGCTGGCAGGCGGTGCAGTGGCTGTACATGTTGCTGGCGCTCTGTGAGCCCGGAGGGGTGATGCGCGTCTGGCGGTTGGGCACTTTCTTGTCGATGATGTCGGCGAGTCCGCCGTCCATCTTCATCTCCTGTGCCTTCACGGCTGCGGTGCCGACGGCAATCAGGCTACCGGCGATGAAGGCGCGGCGGCCGGCGTCAGAGGCGTTTTTCGCAGCCTCTCCCTTCCCTTCAGGAGCGGGTTTGGGTGTGGCCTTGGCCATACGGTATTTCATGGCGCCGTACTGGCAGTTGCTCAGGCAGTCCATGCACGTGACGCAGCGGCTGTAGTCCACCTTCATGCCGCCCTTGATGTCGATGCTGCACGTCTTGCAGTTGCGCTCGCACTTGCGGCACTTGGTGCACTTCTCGGTGTCGATGGCGGGTTTGAAGAGCGAGAAACGGGCCAGCAGGCTCAGCAGCGTGCCGACGGGGCAGATGCTGTTGCACCACCAGCGGCCCATGAACCACGCCAGCAGGATGATGACGATCAGGCTGACGCCACCGACCACCTGGACGGCTGCCGAGGTGGGATGGCTGACGAGGGACACCATGCGTCCGAACATGCTGTAGGGCTCAATCAGCCCGGCGATGACGGAGAAGCCTGCTGCCAGCGCCACGATGAACAGCACGAGCACCGTGTAGCGCAGCCACGTGAGGGGTTTCTTGTACTTGAAACGGTTTTTCTTGAAGTTGTGCGCACCGATGGCGACGTCCTGGAGGACACCCAGCGGGCAGAACACCGAGCAGTAGAGCCTGCCGAACAGCACGGTGACCAGCAGGACGACGATGAACGCGCCAGCGTTGAGCGCCAGCACGGCGGGGATGAACTGCAGACGTGCCATCCAGCCCAGGGTTTTCGGTGCCCAGTCGAAGGCGCCGCTGAGCAGCACGACGATGGCGGCGAAGAAGAGCGCAGCTACGATTCTCCGAATCCACCACAGGGGATGTTTCTTTTGTTTCTCTTTGGCCATATAATTTTAGTTCATAGTTGATAATTCATTTTTTGGGGTTTAACGTTTAAGGTTTAACGTTTAACGAACACGTCCTATGGTTTTTGATTAACGTTTAACGTTTAACGAACACGTCCTATGATAACTTTGTTAATGAAAAATGAAGAATGAAGAATGAAGAATAAAATGCTCCGAAAACGAAATCTCCTTTCCTCTGTCGGCATCTCCGCTGGCATAACTATTTTTCATTTTTCATTTTTCATTTTCATATTCCTGCCGCATGGTCGTTAAACGTTAAACGTTAAACAATAAGCCTTACGCCTTGCACCACGACAGCGCTTCCTTGCACTTGGCTGTGATGGCAGCCCAGTCCTCGGCGGCGATGACTTCTTTCGGGAAGAGCTTGCTGCCCATGCCGACGCAGAATACGCCTGCCTTGAACCATGCCGACAGGTTCTCCTGCGTGGGTTCGACGCCACCCGTCACCATCAGCTTCGACCAGGGCATGGGGGCCATCAGCCCCTTGACGAACTTGGGGCCGAGGACATCGCCGGGGAACACCTTGCAGAGGTCGCAGCCCATCTCCTGTGCCGTGCCCACCTCGCTCACCGTGCCGCAGCCGGGGGTGTAGGGGACGAGGCGGCGGTTGCAGATGCGGGCCACCTCGGGGTTGAACAGCGGACCGACCACGAAGCAGGCACCCAGCTGGATGTAGAGCGCTGCTGTGGCAGGGTCAACGACCGAGCCGACGCCCATCGCCATCTCGGGGCACTCCTTTGCGGCATACTTCACCACCTCGGCAAACACCTCGTGGGCGAAGTCGCCGCGGTTTGTAAACTCGAAGGCACGCACTCCGCCGTCGTAGCAGGCTTTCACCACCTGCTTCGCTACGGCTGCGTCCTTATGATAGAACACGGGCACCATGCCCGTCCGGCCCATCTTCTCCAGTACGGCCTGTTTATCGAATCGTGACATAATTCTCTGGCTCTATTGATCTTGGTTTAACGATTAACGTTTAATGTTTAACGAACACGTCCTATGATTTCTGTCCTATGGCTTCAGCTCCTGCCGCATGGTCGTTAAACGTTAAACCTTAAACGTTAAACGATAATTCACTATAATTATCTTTGTACTCTGCCGTTGGCTGAGCCTCCTGCGAGGGCTTCCACCTCTTCGGCAGTCACCATGTTGAAGTCGCCCGGGATGGTGTGCTTCAGGGCACTGGCGGCAACGGCAAACTCCAATGCCTCGCCCTGCGTGGGCTTGGTGAGCAGGCCGTGGATGATGCCGCCGGAGAAGCTGTCGCCACCGCCCACACGGTCGATGATGGGGTCGATGTCGTAGCGGCGGCTCTCGTAGAACTCGCTGCCGTTGTATATCATTGCCTTCCAGCCGTTGTGGGTGGCGCTGAAGCTCTCGCGGAGCGTGCTGATGACATACTTGAAGCCGAACTCCTTCGCCATGGCCTTGAAGATGCCCTTGTAGCCCTCGGCAGCGGTCTGTCCACCCTCCACGTCGGCATCGGGCTTGAAGCCGAGGCACAGCTCAGCGTCCTCTTCGTTGCCGATGCAGACATCCACGTAGTTCATCAGCGGACGCATGATGCTCTGAGCCTTCTCCTTTGTCCACAGCTTCTTGCGGAAGTTGAGGTCCACACTGACGGTTACGCCGTGGCGCTTGGCTGCCTGGCAGGCTAGCTCGGTGAGCTTTGCCGCCTTGTCGCTGATGGCGGGGGTGATGCCACTCCAATGGAACCAGTCGGCACCCTCCATGATGGCGTCGAAGTCGAAGTCCTCGGGGTCGGCCTCGCTGATGGCGCTGTGCGCACGGTCGTAGATGACTTTCGAGGAACGCATCGAGGCGCCCGTCTCGCAGTAGTAGATGCCCACGCGGTCGCCGCCGCGGGCAATGAAGTCTGTCCTCACACCATAGCGGCGCAGGGCGTTCACCACGCTCTGGCCAATCTCGTGCTTGGGCAGCTTGCTTACGAAGTAGGCGTCGTGACCATAGTTGGCCAGGCTGACTGCCACGTTGGCTTCGCCGCCACCGAAAATAACGTCAAACTGCTCCACCTGCACAAAGCGGTACTGGCCCGCCGGCGACAGACGAAGCATAATCTCTCCCAGGGTTACTATTTTTGCCATATCAATTGGATTGGTTTTTTGCGGTTCGTACGGAAACAATTCGGATTATTGGCTGCAAAGATAAACAACTCCAACCAAAAATGCAAACAACCCGCCATTTTTTATGATTTTCCGCAAAAATACGGGGGGCACTTGCAGAAACCTGTGTTTCCATGAACCAAAACCATCAAAACCCTTTTGCTCTGTCCTGAGACTTTGTCTCAGATATTATGGCCATATGCTTTTCCTTGTAAGCCAGCTTACAGAT
>Ga0129306_1002212_pt1 | contig 18149 bp, 10 predicted proteins | sample P827metagenome_FD_94438 | JGI IMG/M metagenome (GOLD analysis project Ga0129306, IMG submission 94438) | Capybara group fecal microbial communities from Wisconsin, USA - P827 metagenome | ecosystem: Host-associated > Mammals > Digestive system > Large intestine > Fecal | place: USA: Wisconsin... | reverse complement strand
TGTAAGCATAACCGTAGCAACTATGCCGTAGAGCCTGTACATATCGGATGCCTGTGTGATCAGCTTCATCGGGAGCACCTGCTCGGATGTAGCATAGGATGCCTGAAGCAGCGGAACAAACATGGTCGAGGTAAGCTTGCCTATGCCTATGCCGGCCAGAACAGAGAACAATCCTGAGAATATCTGCTCTATGATCAGCATCTTCACTATCTCATCCTTATGGAATCCGCATGCACGCAGCACACCGAATATCAGCTCACGCTCTCTGATCGACATGATCCAGTAGATCAGATATCCCACTGCACACAGCAGGATTGTGACTACAAATCCCATCGTCAGCACACCATTGGTACCCTGCAGCAAAGGATCTGTCATAGTATGCTCCATATCTTCGGTCTTATTGATATATTTGGCCACTCTCATATTATGAGATTCTATGAAATCATACATATCATCCGGCGATGCATCGTCTTTTAAGTCGATCCACAGTTCATACGGCTGGGTGCCTATGGCCTTTTTCAGATAAGCGTAGTGAGTGACTACCAGATAGTTCTGTGAAGTCTCCGCATTACCGTCGGGATTGATGGTCGTAACGGTAGGTGAATATGACGGGAAATAGTCAACAAAATCAACTACAACGCCTGAAAGCTGCTTGCCGTCACCGGTATAGTAACTGATAGAATCTCCTACAGCTACACCCTGTACCGTCTCAAAATTTCTGGACAGGAGCACACCGTTCTCAACCTTGGCCAGTTCATTCAGGTACTGATGATAAGTCAGTGCATTAAGTCCCGAAGACAGATGTGTCATCTCACCGAACTCTTTGGTATGCAGCGCCATGACCGTGGTTATCGTACGGTCGTTTTTGCCCTTCTTGATATAGGCCTTATCATCGTAATAAACCTTTGTATAGCTGTCGGCAAAGGTCATGGTCATATACTTGGTCGTATCAGGCTCCACATATATACCGGTCGGAGTACCGTTCTGATCCGTCATCATGGGCCAGTACTCCTTCACCACTATATCTGCTCCATCCAGATAATCCGTGTTTGAGGCCGCGTTTTCAAGAATAGTCCTCGCCACGGTCGCATGGAACATGCCCAGAGATATGGTCATGATAAGGAACAGCATGATCAGCTGCATCTTACGGCCGTTCTTGATGTTCTCCATAAACGAGATATATCCGGCGGGACCTACGAACTTGCCGGTAATAAGATATATGAGCTTCACTATATAAGGCTGGATACGCAGGAAGAAAAGACCCATACCTACGATAAACAGGGATGAACTCACATACAGCAGCGGATCCAGACTCTTGCCGGACAGCACCGTCTCTGATATATCTCCCATGCTCTTTCTGAAGCTGTAGAATCCGTATAAAGACACACCGATCAATATGACATCCAGGAACAGTATCTCCCACAGACGACGTTTCCTGATCGCTTTCTGCTGCTTGAGATTAACTATCGATACCTTGCTGTGCTTGATAGCGGGTATGGATATGGACAGCAGTGTGATGACCATAGCCGCGATCGCATATACAAATGTCTCGCGATTATACGACACATTAAGCGACTGGTTTAAGTCAAACTCCAGGAAGTTGCGCGTACTGCCCAGAATTCTTGCAAAGAGTGCTCCAAGCGGTATACCGACTACGGCGCCGATTATGGTTAGGAATAATCCCTGATAGATATACAGAAGCAGGATCTGTCCTCGTGAGGAACCACGGCTCTTGATGACGGATATCTCATTACGCTCCATCTCGTACATCTGACCCGAGATCATGAGCAGGAATGAAGCAAGCAGTACCAATACAGGGATCTGAAGTATCATCAGCGTAGTCGTAATCCTGACACGCTTGATCTCATACTCCTCAAGTATGCTCTGATATGCCGGATCTTTGATTACACTCTTATATGCGCTCTCATCACACAGATATCTGGTCGTCTCGTTGATATGAGCGACCTGGGATGCGCTGACGGATGAGTAGTCAAACATATCATAGACATTGATCTCAATGTTGTAATGCTCGGCATTGGATCCGGTGAACATCGTACGGAAAAGCTCCGGATTCATCATACACGAGTCAAACATCCTCTCAGGATCGATCTGAAAATAGAAATCTTCTGCTTTTCTGCCGGTATATACGCCGACTATCTTGATAGTGATCGGATCACCGTCTGCTGTGGTCAGCTTCTTATATGTCAGCGATTCACCCAGCAGCAGTCCCTTATTGGTCAGTGTACACTGAGGTACTATGACTTCTATGGCGCCTTTATCATCCACACCGTCATCCGAATAAAACTCGCCGGATATCAGCTTGGCATGTTCGGACAGATCGGACATGGCACACAGCGACAGTGACATATCCTCGGCATCATCTCTTTTGATCTCGCTGGTCATCGGAGCGCGGAACATCTCATAACTGTATACGGTATCGTACTCATCTACGCCCATCTGCTCGTAGACTCCGGCAGCGTATTTCTCTATCTTGCCGATCGTATCCTTTTTATCCTTCTGGCAGTTGGCGCTAAACTGGATGATCATCGGCCAGTTGCTCTTTTCGGATATATAATCGGTGAACTCGTCCTGGAGCATACGGTCATAAGCCGCCTTCTGATACAGAGGGAAGCTTACCGTAGTTGCTATGAGCAGGATACAGCCAAGCAGCAGGCTTAGGTTCATCCACTTTTTCTGCCACATCTTCTGTAGCATTATCCCGAGCATATCGACATACCCTCCGTGACATTACCGTAAGCCACCCAGTAGTTGGCATTATCCGCACCGCCTGCCACGAATCTCACCAGTCTCGTGGATCCGTCTTCGGCTTTGGTTATGACATATGTATCATTTCCGGTCTTATATACCGCTGTCTTGGGGATCAGGACTACGTTATTCATCTCTTTGGTAACAGCCTGTACCGTAAAGCGCACACGATACCAGTATCCGTTGGAGTTATCCGATCCGCCGCCGGTCATCAGTTTCATATCTTCCTGAGATACCTTGACCAGTGCATATCCGGTACGCATGGACTTGGACAGGCCATAAGGATTCAAGCTCACCACGGTTCCGGGAGCATCAAATCCTTCCCCGTTAGGAGCCTTGAACGTAACTGTAGCTTCATCCCCGTACGAGAACATACCGCCTTTATCATCAACTATGATATAGCAGGAATCATCATTTGCGATCTGTACAAGCTTCTGCTTATAGTTTATGATCTCACCCTGCTTGATATCGGATACTTCCGTGACCAGTCCGTCATAAGGGGCCTTGATCTCAAATACTCCCGAATACCTGCCGGCCTTCTCAAGCTGACGTTTGAGAGCTTCAATAGTTCTGTTTCTGTCACGTATAGCACGGTCTATGGACTCCAGATCATCTTTGTTATATGTAGTCTTACGCTGCTCGGTCAGATCCGCTATACGCTCGTTCTGTCTCTGGATCTTACGCTGAATACGCTCTGCTTCGATCGTGTCCGATACAACCTCTACTTTAGCCAGTGTCTGACCCTCAGTGATTTGCTCAAATCTGGCAACGCATATCTCGGTCAGATAACATACACCGTTATTAGCCGGATTACACATCCACTCCGCACTCGGATACATCAGATATCCGTCAGAACTGAAATCAGTATGTACGGAACCGGTCGTAATTGTCTTAGTGCCGGTGCCCACATCATAAGGCACATCATATACGACCTGGTCTCCCTCCGACAGACCGCTTAATATCTGCATAAATGCACTGTCGAACTCTCCCGTGGTAACAGGAGTATATATGCTCTCACCATCCTTATACAGATAGACGAAGTTGCCGTTATCATCCTTACTGACCGCATCCTTGGGCACACATAACGCGTTCGGAGTCTTGGACTCAACCACGACTATGACCGCATATTCACCCAGTCTGACCTTGCCTTCGGGATCCACTATCTTAAACGTGGTATAGACTTCATCCTCTTTCTGCTTAAGCCTTCGATATTCCTCCGGCTCCATATTCTCATATACGACATCGAATTTTTCTCCTCCGATGATCGCATATATCTCTTCGGATTTATTGACCGTGGATTTGCCCACATACTCACAGACGATCTCCATATCGGATAAATCACCTACCGCGATGATATTGGAGCCGATCGGTACCGTATCCCCGGAATAGTAATAGTTGGCAGCCACTACCACTCCGTCTATGGCACTGTTCACGCCTGCTTCGTTCTTTTCATCCTCAAGACGTGATATCCTGGTCTCGTTATATGCATATTCGAGGTCAAAGAGCTGTTGCTTCTCCTTATATTCCTCTTCCATCTTCTCTCTGGCCATTTTTGCCTGCTTATAGGCATTCTCCAGCGGCATGGCGCCCTTCGCCCATCCGGTATAATACGGAGAATCCTGATCCGGAGCGTTTGCAGCCATATCCTGATATGCGCTGGCTGCTTCAAATTCCTTTTTGCGGGCCTTAGCTATATCTATGTGATAATCGGACACGTAGTCGTTATATGATTCAAGCAGCGATGTATTCTCGTCATATATATCCTCGATCTTTTCATCCAGACCATCAGCAGTGCCGTAAAAGAGCATATCTCCTGCAGATACTTCATCTCCGGGCAGATAGCAGTAATTACCGAAGGGCTGCTCGGACTCATAAGAATACTCGTAGGTATTAGGGCATACGACACCCTGATACGTGGAGACAACAACCAGATCACGTATCTCGGCATTAACAAAGCTCAGAGCACTGCCGGCAGGCTCAATGAGTTCAACATCCTCTTCCTCACCTGTATCGGAAACAGTCCCGGAATCTGATGTAACTGCGTCATCTGTTCCGGCATCTGCGGACGTCTGGCCCTCTGCTGTGCCGGCACAACCGCATAACAGCGATATGAGCAGGATTACAGATATGAACTTGTAGATATCATTTCTGTATAAGCGCACTACTTATATACCACCTTATCGCCTTCATTTAAGCCCGATGTTACTTCTACCAGATCATCTCCGGTCAGTCCGGTTTCTATCCATACCATCTGTCTGAAATCATTTTCATCCAGAACATATACATAAGGTTTGCCATCGGCATGGTAGATGGCTCCTATGGGCAGAGTCAGAACCCCTTTCTTCTTCTCCAGGACCACTTTGATGGTGCCTGACGTGCCCACATCTATACCCTCATTATCCGGTCCGGAGAAGACCTCAAATATCTGCTTCTCTCCCCAGGATGACATATTGATGGGTACCACTTCATAATCTCCGGATGCGGAGCCGTATACGATCTTAAGCTCCACCGGTTCTCCCTCATGGAAATATGATGCATAGTCGGGTTCATTAGCCTCGAATCGTCCGGAAGCGTTATCAACTATAGTCATGACCACTTCGTCTTTCTTGGAAGTGGAACCTTCCAGATTATCGACCATGCTGTATACTATACCGTCCATAGTAGATACTATACGGCCGGAATTATAATCGTTCTTAAGTTTGGATAGCTTGCGTTTATCAAACTCAAGCTCATCATTTAAATCTTCTCTCTTATATCTGTAATTACGATCGATCGAATCCTGATTCTTCTGGTATTTCTTTACATCATCTTCATCGATATCGGGATCGTTATAAACAAAGCTGTTGTATGCGCTCTGTTCTTCGAATTTCTCTGCCGCATCCAGATAACCAAGCTGCAGCTCGTTCTTCTCTATCCTATATTCAAGCTCATCGATCTGGCTCTGCAGATTATCCTGCGAAAGCTCAATGAGCAGATCTCCCTTCTTTACGCTGTCTCCGGGATTAACATATACTTTGGAGACACGTCTGCCACCGGAGTCAAAAGATACTGTCTGTTCATTAAGCTGAGTATATGTAGCGGTTATCGATTTGGTCAGCAGCACATCTCCTCTGGTGACCGCCACCAGGCCATAGGCAGCTTCTGTGGTCTCATTCTCGATGACGACTATATTCTCTTCTTCCTGCTCACCGCAGGCAGACAAAAATAACATACTCATCAGTATGCATAGAGCGATATTCAGTTTTTTTCTTACAGAATATGCTTTCTTCAAAACTGGATTACTCCGTGAAAAAGGCGGACGGTGAAGTTTACACCGCCCGCCGTTCGTTACCTTATACGCCAGTACGCTAAGTTAATTACTTGTTAGCGTCATCTACGTACTGCTTCCAGGTCTCGGAGATACCACCTACAACCTCAGAAACAACACAGCCGGGAACGATATTCCATGTAAGATCGGGACCAATGCTCAGGTTCGGGATCATGCCGTGGAATGCGATGGTACCATGATTTGCCTCAGACATCATAGGGATGGTCTCCTCACATGATCTGGAGTCATAGATACCGTCCATAGCTCTGGAGATGAATCCGTTGTATCCCTCGTATCCAGCAGGATCGTTGGTATACAGGTTCCAAGCAAATGCGATCTTCCAAGCTCTGTCTGCATCGTAGCAAGCAGGGATACATGCAGGGTTGTTATCCCATACATTGATGTAGTCTTTTCCGCTGGGTCCCTTAGGGAACATAACGAAGCCGAGCTCATCCTGCATATCTGCAAGGAAGTTACCGGGTGTTCCGGCATACTCCTGCTCAACCATGAATGCAACGTTGCCGTTTACGAACTCTTCCTTATAGTAATCCCACTCAGCACCCTCGGGATCGTGATTGTCGTACTTGTCGAACATATCAACAACCCACTCAAGAGCTTCTGTAGTCTCGGGAGACTCAAGGTTATAGAAGTAACCGTTTGCATCCTTACCGATGAAGGAACCGCCGTTAGAGAATACAGCCTGCTCAGTCATAACACCCTCGTTAAGAGTAAGGCCGTAGATATCGTCAGTACCGTCGTTATCGGTATCTCTCTGGCACTGTCCCATGAGCTCATCGAACTTATCCCATGTCCATGTGCCGTCTGCCTGCATATCATAGATGGTCTCGGGATCGATACCAGCCTCCTGGAGTACCTTCTTGTTGAAGAATACACCTGTACGAGGCTCAGATATACCAGCATACATACAATAGATAGCATCACCCTTGCCATACTGCTCATGAAGCTTGTTCAGAGTGAACTTCTCAGAGCTGAAGTCAAGGCAGTCAAGTGTTGACAGATCATACATAAGTCCGCTTGCCATAGCAGATGTGGTAGCCGGATCTGCACGAAGAGTGAAGACATAGTTTACGTCATCACCACCGGATGTAACATAATCAACAAAGTCCTGAGGTGCTCCGCCCCAGTCGGAGATTGCAACCTGCTTAATCTTGAAGTTGTAAGTCTCCTGTGCCCACTCACGCCACTCCTGCTGAGCTTCCTCATAGTCGTTGGCAGGCTCTGCGGGCTCTTCGGGTGACCACCAGTCACGGATGATGATCTCCATGCCGCCCAGGTCATAGGGATCGCCGTTCTCATCTGTGAGTACGGTGTAAGCACTAACCTCTTCCTCTTCCTCAGCTGCTGCTTCTTCAGTAGCTTCTGCGGTCTCAGTGGTTTCGGCAGTGTCTGCTGCAGTGTCATCTGCTGCGGGAGCTGCAGGAGTCTCTGCTGCGCCGCCACAGGCTGTAACACTCATAGCCATAGCTGCTGCTGTAGCTGCTGCTATGACCTTCTTTGCCATAGGCTTTTTCATAGTTTTCTCCTCCTTATGAAAGTGAATCGCGGTCTATGGTTCCGCATATATATAAACTGTAGAACAGCTTATATCGATATAGGGGATCCCTGAGGGATCACATCTTGATACCCGTCGAGCTGATACTCTCGACGAACTGCCTCTGTGCAAACAGATAGAGGATGATGAGGGGTACTATGATCATCAATGTACCGGTAGCCAGTATACAGTTCGAATATGCTATCGAAATAGTAGTCTTGACACCCGTGATCCTCTGTATAAACGCACCGAGTGAGTCTACTATCCTGGCAAGCGATGTGCTGACCAGTGTCGTGCCGCTCATAAACATCTTGGCATAGAAGCCGTCCGTCCACTGCCATACAAATGCAAACAGGAAACATGATGTGATGATCGGCTTGGCCTCGGGAAGCATGATCTGCACAAATGTCTTGAGCGTACCGCATCCGTCCACATATGCAGCCTCTTCCATATCGGAAGGGATATTCCTGAAGAACTGTCTGATCATGTATATATACAGTCCGTTCTTAAGTCCCATACAGCCGAGACTGAGCAGATAATACGGTATGATCGAACCCCTGAGGTTTATGGTATCACCCCTGATTAGTTTAATCAATCCGAGTATATCGAAGAACTTGAAATGCAGATGCAGAGAACTCGATATAGTCTGAGGCGGTATCAATATTACGAGTATAACACAAATGAACCAAAATTTCTTGAGCGGAAAATCAAACCTGGCAAAACCATAACCTACCAGCGTACAAACCGCAATCTGTACGATCGCGATCGTCAGTGATATAACAAAGGAATTCACGATCGCCTTTTTATAGTTCATCAGTTCCGCTGCCAGCTTATAGTTCTCAGTGGTAAAATGCTCGGGAATGCTGATGACAATAGGATTATACAGATCCTGCTCTGTCATAAAGCTTACGGAGATCTTATTAAGTATGGGCTGAAGTATCATAAAGCACATACCGAAAAGCAGTATAAATCTCACAAAGCTGATACCATATGTCATCAGTCTCTTCTTAAGAAGATATCCGCCGGAGGCTTTGTTTCTCTCCCAGAAGTTCTCAAATGTTTTAACCTTAGCTTTACTCATAGTAGTAAACCCCCTTGGATATGATGCCCGAGGTGATTCCTACAAAGGCAAGCACGATCAGGAAATATACCCATGACATGGCGGATGCCAGTCCGTAATTCATCTGATCGATCATGACCTTCTGGATCTTCTCGATGACTCCGTTGTCGGAACGCATACAGAAATCGATAACTGTATATATCCAGTTAACCAGGAAAAGCGAGCTGATCATCGGGAATGTGATCTTCCACAGGCTCTCCCACTTGGTACATCCCTCTATCTCCGCTGCTTCATACATACTCTTGGATATGGTCTGCAGACCGGACAGAAATATGATGATCTGGATACCTGATGCGATAGCCACATCATATATATTATCTATGATCTCAAATACCTCTTCAAAAGCTCTGGTACCTACGCCGGCTGTGGTAAGAACCTGCTCCAGAGCATCCGTAATACTGATGTTGGAAGTCGTGGTCTCTATCTGCTGGGCAAGAGTAGCCATCAGCTGGTTATCGGACTCAAGACCCAGGATAACACCGCTCGAGAGGATAACAGGCAGGAAGAATACGGCTCTGACCAGTGCTCTGCCCTTAAACTCCTGATTAAGAATGAGTGCAACGAAGAACGAGAATACCATGATCGCCAGAGAATAGATCATCATACGGGTGATCTCCTCCACCAGCAGTCTGGTGTACTCCGGATCTACGGTAAATGCGAACTTGTAGTTCGTGATTCCCTGCCATATAGGCTCAAATACCGACGAACCCAGCTGCACATCGCAGAAGCTCATATACAGAGACTGGAAGAAAGGCTTAACCATAAAAGCGAGGAAACCGATTATAAACGGGGATATGAACAGATATCCCGCTATCGCTTTTCTCTTTTGAAGCCCGGCCAGCTTTTTAGCATTTTTCTTCATCATATTCCTCCAAACCGCCGTGTCATCTGACAACCAGATAATCTCTGGCAGGAACGGTCACACCGTCAGTAGTGTAATCCTCATAACTGTAGTTTACGTATACTTTGGTACCGTCCTCGTACTCGGTACATGATACTGTATCAGTGAGTTTCTGATGTCCGGTCATCTCCTGATTAAAGGTATGTCCAAGCTCAGAATTATATCTGCTGTATGTATCCACTATATCCTGATGGCAGGAATCGAACTCCGATCCGTAATATTCGGTATACAGTGTCTTCTGCAGGACAAATGCGCTTTCACGCATGATAGTATATGACAGACCTGCCCCGTACTCAGCCGAATACAGGATCTCATCCTGCGCATTGCCGCATATATTGATCGGATCACCGGTATAATCTATATAACCGTGAAGTGCAAGCTGATAGAACGGGATGTATTCATCCAGGATCGTATACTCGCTGCCCCTTAAGTCCATTCTGGTAACCACATCAACATAGGGAACAGCATAGTCATTACCCATATTGATCATAACCTTCGTGGAATCAAGGCTCTTAAATCTGTCCTCCTGAAGCTTCGAAACAGACTCTCTGGAATGAGGATTCTTACGATAGAAATCGCTCGACAGGTCACGTCCGTCATTTTCAAACGAAGCTCCCACTCCGTACTTCTGAGCCTGCGATGACAGAGTATCGGACATACGTCCCGCTATATCGGTATGAAGCAGGAAGTAAGGATCCAGGTCATCACGCTCGGCATATGTCGTACGGCTGTACTCCATAAGCTTAACTCTTTCCTTGCTTATAAGCTTGGCAGCATCGGTATATGAGAAGAATCCGTCCGTGATATCGGAATCCCATGCATACTGGGTGATACCGTTTAAGTACATATTGACTCCCATGGAGTTCAGATTATCAGCCATTTCCTGCAGATCACGCTTGGATCCCAGCTTGGAGTTGATATGTACCTTCTTAAGAACCTTCTGCTTGACACCGCCGTTACACCATCCTGACAGTTTGACGGACATATTGTTAAGTCCCTCATCATGCAGCGTGGTGATCATATCGGATGCTTCATCAAAAGTAGTCAGCTTAAGCGGTCTGGATACGGGCACGCCGCATACCTGCTTGATCTTATCCACTGCTCCCACTACTTCGATAACAACAGGAGCATTGGAGTCCGTGTTAAGGCTTAAGTACTGACCATACTTATCCTTCATATAATCACGGTAATCCTTGGCCATATCCACATAATCACCTGATGATATGAAGCTGTATCTCTGTACCAAAGATTCTCCGGCAGGCAGCTGGTCTATATACTTATATACATCGGAATTAGCTATATCACCGACATCATACTGCTCTCTCTGGCAGATGGAATAGATCGCATTTACAAAGTTAAATGAATGATTCTTGCCTGCGATATCGGACTGGATCGCTGCATATGAACGGCCGTCCTCCAGTATACAGATATATGAATCATCACCGTTTGCCACACCGTAAACCGCATAATATGCTCTGGTGTTATGAACTACAGCCTTACGCGACAGGCACATATCCCATCCGTATACATTCGCATAATAAGTATTCTGAGAAGTCTTGCCATTATTGAAATTGATGATAGATCCACCGCCCTCAGGCACTACCATATATCCCGTATCATCAGTTCCTCCGGCACCGAAATAAGGCAGCGGAGTCAGAGTATAGATAGGGAAATCACTCTTATACTGCATATCGTCGAAAGGAATCTCTACAACCATATCTCCGCCGTCAAGCCTGTATATCATAGTGATGTCAAAGATGGGCTTGTCGGAAGACTTAACAGACTGATCAAGTTCCTTATCAGCTGTGTAATCCTCATATGTGTAGCCCGCCTCTTCAAAGATGCCCTGCAGTTTCTTACGTACAGCCTCCTTGGTCGAGCTTCTTAAGATATAGAGCTTCTGATTAGCCAGTTCAGGATAGTTGGCCAGCAGTTCATCCTTATCGTCCTTGGCAGACAGCTTGTTGATATCGTACTTCTTGTAATACTGGGATACGGTATTAACATCGCTCGATTCCATCAGGCCGGTCCACTTATCGTATGACTCCTTGGTCATGACAGGCGGAATAACGTATTCTTTTTCAACATTACCGATTGAATAATCGACACGGATGGTATTGTCATCGACCTTCTCGATCTCATATATACCGTTGGCGATACTCATATCGTAGCAGTTAAGAGTCGTCTCAAGTCCGGTCTCTATCGAATACGACATAACAAGCGGCGACTGAAGCTTGTTCTTTTCCTCGGGCAGAGCGATAGGGTCATCTACCGCGCCATCGGGGTTGGATTTCCAAACCTTGCCCGAATCCTTAACCTCTACTTCAAACTGCGTGGTAAGCGGATCCATAGTGAACTTAAGCTCATCGTTTTCCATTACGATCGGCTGCTCATCTCCGGCAAATGCACGTACCTCTATGATCTCCTCGGGTTTCTCGGTATTCTGATAATTGACTACAAAGAATATCAACGCAAAGATGATCAACGCAAGCACTGACGGGAAGATCAGACTCTTTAACGTCTCTTTGATCTTATTATTCCGTTCGGTTATTAATTCCTGACTTTTCTCTCTTCTCATGTGAGTTACCGGATCTCCTATTTACAGTCTGAATAAGAACTCTCTTACCAGAGATATGAAATACAATACACCCTGCGATATCATACTGAAGAAGATCGTAAGTATGAATACCTGTACAAGCATGGCAAAAAGTGAAGCTACCGTAAACAGCAGGTTCTTGCCTGCGGAAAACTCATGAATCTGTCCCATGGCCGATATGATCAAAATAGCTGCATATACCAGGGATAAAGCACTTAATACGCTGTAGAACTGTCCTTCCTCTACTGTAACCACATTACTGAGGAGCATCAGCGGCAGCTGGATCACCGGATAAGGGATCAGTCCGTAACAGGTTGCCATATATACCTGACCGAGCTTGCCCTTGCCGTCAAACAGTGTCGTAAGAGCCCAGTTACCTACAACCCACAGTGCAAGCGGGAATAATACGCTCGCCAGATAGAGGAAAATGTTCAATTCCTCCCAGTAAACCTGCAGGAACAGAAAGCTTGTAAATCTCAGCTTTGCCAGGCGGATTATGAGCGTGGCGATGAGTATCGTATTCGCTGCGGCATATGTGCCTCTGTGCTCATGCGTCAGATCCCAGAAACCATCGACGGGATGCGTCATACAATAGAACGCAAACTTGAGCGATCTCCAGTATTCGGACCATGTTTCCTTTTTGGTTAATGATGAAACCATATCTGCTCCTTCTGATTAGGTATTAAAGATGTCCGCAGTGTCAATCTCATGCTTGAGCGATTTGATCTTGCCTATTCCCATAGGTATCAGGAATATCGCCAGCAGCACTATCACGATAACAGCTATATGCTCTTCCACCCATTCCTTGCGGTATTGCTTAAATGCCATGGAATAGTTGTCTTCGTCATACTTGACCTCAAAGTAATCCATAGCCTCTTTGTATCTCTCCTGTCGCAGATAGCTGCGGCCGATACCGATATAGGCCAGATCATAATTGCCGTTAAGCTGCATCACGCGCTCCCAGCTCTCGCCGGATGCTGTGTAATCACCCTGATCGAACTTGTCTATCGCATCATATACCAGTGTTCCGAATTCGGTAGGTACAAATACGGTGATCGCACAGTCCAGATTATCAAGTACATAAAGCTCGTGTCCGTAATGCTCTATGGATACCGGACGTCTGAAGTAACCGTCCATATTACCGTTTCCGCCAAAAGCAAATACCAGATGGCCCTGATCGTCATACCCGAAGCAACGGCCTCTGTTCCTGTCAAGGCATACAAAGATGTCGTTGTCAAATACGGTCACATCGGAGAAATACGAAGGTCCTTCATATCCGCCGCCGCTGCCCATATGGATATCGCCGTATATTCCCCAGTCACCGTTTCTGACGAGGATATCATTACCCATCAGGTTGATCTTACGGACTGCGTCAGCCTTATCAGCTCTTAAGTCCTCACGGGTAACAGCTCCGGTAACTGCATAGATGAAGCCCTCATAATCCATATAGATATTGTCATACTCGGTAGGTACGAAGTCTTCCATCTGAGCACGCTGAGCCTGGGTCGCAAACTTCTTCCACAGATAGTCCATGAAATCATAAGTAACCTTGGTAGCTCCGACGAATCCCGAGAATGTACCGTCAGCCTCGTATTTGATCAGACCCTTGTTGATACCTGTAGCGATACAGTATACTCTCTCAGCCGTATCTATGACGATCTTGTTCGGTTGGAATGTGATCGAAGGATCAAGCGTATTATCAACGGGCTTATCAAACTTAAGCAGCAGGTTGAAATCCGGGTCAAGCTTAAGTATTCGTCCGTTGCCGCGATCCGCAATAAAGAAATTACCCTCCTCGGATATCGCTATATCCGAAGGCGCATTAAACGTCGAATTGGAATCTCCCTGGAAGCTGTCGATGATACGGAGCACATCAAACTTCTCGGAATTAACTCTTTTAAGCTCGATGATCCTGTTGTTGCCCGTATCACATACATAGAGCAGATCACCGTATGCGAAAAGGCCTTCAGGACTCTTCATCTTCTCATCAAGACCAAGCTCGGATGATGTAAATACCTTGCTGACCGTATAGAAGTCGGGCGAATCCTGAACATCTCCCCAGTAATCGAGATTATATGTATAGCTGGTATCACCGGTCGAGCCATCGGCCCTGGCTGTAATAGGCGTAATACCTACTGCCACGATCATACCCAGCAACGCTATGCTTATGAATCTGCTAATCTTCTTCATTCGTCGCGCCCCTTAATCCTTAAGTCCCGAGCTGGCCATCGTCTCAAGTATCTGGCTCTCGGAGAAGATGAATATGATAATGGGAACTATCATAACTACTACAAGAACTGCTGCACCCTGACCGGTCCTGGCGATACCGCCGCCCTGGATCTGCTGAAGTGCATATACGAGTGTCTTGCGCTCTTCCGAATATATATATGTAGATGCCTTGTTGTTCCACAATGCCTGTACGGAGAATATGATCAGAGTCATCCAGGCGGGCTTAACATTAGGCATAACGATACCGGCGAAAACCTTCCACTCATTGGCGCCGTCGATGTGTGCAGCCTCAATGAGCGAAGTAGGCAGTCCCTCCATGAACTGCTTCATCAGGAACAGTCCCATAGGTGATGCAAATGCGGGGATGATGATAGCCCAGTATGTATCGATCCAGCCCAGCTTATTCAGTATCAGATAGTTGGGGATCTGTGTTACATATCCGGTGAACATCATTGCTACGGTAACGATCTTAAAGAACATCTGATTGCCGGGGAATTCATACTTAGCCAGCACGAACGCACCCATGGATGCTATGATCAGATGTCCCGCAGTACCTACAAAAGTGATGAAAACGGTATTAAACAGGTATCTGGAGAAAGAAACCCATGACTTACCCATAGTAACGAACAGATCCGAGAAGTTATCCAGTGTCGGATGCTGGGCAAATACACGCGGCGGGAACTTAAACAGCTCATCAAGAGGCTTAAGTGCCGAGCTGACAGCATACACGATGGGGAAGACCATGACCATCGCAACCAGTAACAGGAAAAGATATAACGCTATATCTCCCGCTATGGATCTATTGGGTTTTCTTTTCTTTATGAGAGGCTTCTTGTAAGGCTTCTCTGCGATCTCTTTTTTCTTCTTGCTCATATCAGGTTCCTACTCTCCTAAGCAAACTCTGGATAGCTTTATTACATAAGATCATCATCAGGAACAGTATCGTGGCGATCGCACACGCATATCCCATCTCGAATCTTGAAAAACCGTAGTCAAAAAGGTGAGTAACAATGGTTCTGGCTGCATAATCCGTACTGGGATATCCGCAAAGTGCCATCGTAACATCGCATACACCGAACGCCTGGGTGATACTCATAACAGCACCGAACATAAGCATGGGCTTCATGTTGGGCAAGGTGATATACCACAGCTCCTGCCAGCGGTTCTTTACGCCGTCCATATATCCTGCCTCAAACTGGGACTTGTCTACACCCTGGAGACCGGCAACGAATGAAAGGAATCCGGTACCGAGACTCATCCACAGGATGACCAGCATACATATAGGAAGCATGAATTTGGGATCGATCAGCCAGAGCTTAGGTGTATCTATGATACCCATGTTCATCAGGGCGGCATTTACATATCCGTATGCATCACCTCTGAAGAATACCGAGAAGATGACGTAACAGTTTCCGGCGATGGATGGTGCATAAAATACGATGACAGCTACGGAACGGACCCATCTGGGAAGCTCGTTGATCAGCCATGCGAAAAGGAAAGACATGATATATCCGAGCGGGCCGGTAATGATCGCTATCATGAACGTATTCTTCACACCGATCAGGAAGATATCATCCTCCAGGATCAGGCTGATATAGTTCTGTATACCGATAAAACGTGGTGCCTCAAGTATGTTGTAATAAGTGAAACTGTAATATATCGAAGCAACGACCGGGAACACGAAGAACATCGTGAACAGTATCGCATACGGTGCCAGGAACAGATAGCACATCTTTCTGTTCTTAGCCTTTTTCCAGGCGACCTGTGCGTCATGCTTGCGCAGTGTAAAATACTTGTTTATGTACTCTTTCATGCAATATCTCCCCCGATCATTCTACGGGCATACCGAACTCTTTACGTTTCTTCTCTATCTCTTCGTCGATCTTGATCGAATAATCGATTATAGTCTCTCGTGAATCAGCTTTCTCATTGATAACCTTACGTATAGCATTGGAAATGTGACGTCCGGTGAAGTATCCGCCGGGAACCTCCCTGATACCTCTCGTCTGATCCCACTGTTCATTGAGCACTTCTATATCATCCACGCTCCATGACAGATTCGAAAATGCATCTCTGTTCGCAGTGGCATATCTCGCACTGGATCCGAGCAAAGCCTCGATCTCACGTCCGAATCTGACCTGCGTATCGGGCTGTGCCCACCACTTCATGAACTCCCAGGACTTGGACTTAAGCTCGGCATCCTCGGTAGTGATCATCATGGTGGCAGATCCTGTAATGAAGTCGGATCTGTCTATATACTCTTTTCCGTTAGCATCGGTTCTGGGAGTGCCGGGTATGACCGTGAAGTCCCAGAGGCCTCTGATCTCGGGTGCGGATACCATCAGCGTATTATATGTGGAATAAGGAGCTATACCTATAGGCATCTCACCTGACCTGAAACGGCTGACAAAGTCGTAAACCGTAGGGATACCGTAATCATTGAAGTATCTTACATAATCATCAAACGCCTTGATACCCTGCTCGGTATCAACCGTGGTCTTCGTACCGGGCTCATTATACATGTCTCCGCCATACTGGAACAACAGCGAGAAGTAGAGCGACAGATCGGGTACATTGGACATGATAGCTGTCGAACTGGTCGCCGTGGTCGAACTTCCGGCTGCGGTAGGTATACCGACTGACAGGTTATTACCCTGGATCGTAGGCAGTTCTTCTATCAGATCCTGCCATGTGTCGGGAACCTCGAGTTCAAGCTCCTCCAGAACATCCTTACGATAGAACATAACATTGAATGTCTGAGTCTCGGGGATCGCATATATGTGTTCATCCAGACGATACTGCTCATATGAACTCTCGGAATAATGGGAAAGCACCTGCTCCCAGTCATCAAACTGCGTCAGATCCTCCGATGCATTACGCAGCGCGTAGTTAACAGGCTGGTCGGCACCGATGGAAAGAACCACATTAGGTCCGCGCCCGGCCATAACGGCATTCAGCACGGCCGTGGGATCAACGATCTCAACATTGACTTTGACTCCGGTGTCCGGTGTAAAGGAATCATCGACCATGGCCTTCAGGATGGTACCCTGATCACGACCTGTCAGAACCCAAACCTTGACTATCTGCTCTCCGGATCCCTCTTCATATACATCGCCTACAGAATTGTAGTCTACAAAGAATGACGCGAAGAAGGATTTGGTCTCGTGCCAGAATTTGGAGAAGAAATTAGCCTGCTTCTTCTCGGGTTTAACATTCGCGCCCGAAACAACAAGATAATCGATATCAAGCTGAGTATCACTCATCTTGAGCGCCGCAGTACCAAGTGCTGTGATGTTATCCTTGAATGTAACGAACTCGGTAGTGATCTTCTGAGGCTTCTTGCCGAATCTCTCAAGCTGCTGTGCAACTGTCTGGGCGCTGGCTATGTTGTCAGCCTTCTGGCCTGAAAGTTCGACCATCTCATCTACTATCTTATAAAGGCGCTTGGACTCAAGATCCATAGCCTCCATGATCTCAGGATAATTGGTGTCTATACGATAGTCACGATACTGATCGGGATTTGCACCGGTATAAACAAGTATCTTTCTGTATATCTGATTCAGTCTGTAGGTGGAATCTTCAAGTTCCTCCAGGATCGGACCCATGTCGCCCAAAGTAGCTTCCAGACGAAGTGTATGCTTACCCTTGGTCAGATAGAAGTTATAAGGTGTACCCTCC
>Ga0129306_1002211_pt1 | contig 18149 bp, 17 predicted proteins | sample P827metagenome_FD_94438 | JGI IMG/M metagenome (GOLD analysis project Ga0129306, IMG submission 94438) | Capybara group fecal microbial communities from Wisconsin, USA - P827 metagenome | ecosystem: Host-associated > Mammals > Digestive system > Large intestine > Fecal | place: USA: Wisconsin... | reverse complement strand
TATTACGATATTTTTTGTTGATAAGCACTTGACACAATTATACAGAACGTGATATAATAATACTATAACATTATAGTAAATACAAATGGGTTATCTATCTGAGAATATAACCTTTTGCGAAGGATTCCGCAGTTCATATGAACTGCGATTTTTGATTTAGTTGAGGTTTATAATCAATTTTTCTATACTCTCAGCATACTGAATTGCCTTAAAAGCTCCGCCGCTTTTACGCTCAATATAGCATATCACAAGATCTGATTTATCAATCATAGACCTGTTCCTTATGCCGATAGCTGCTTTTGGATGAGCTTCTGCTGATTCTGGGTATATTTGTATCTCGTCATAATAAGTCTCATATTCTGTTTTATTATCACGATAATCAGCTCTTTCGTAGGGGAGAACAAGAATGTGTGACGTATTCCCACAGCTGTATTTTTTAACAGCAGTTTTAATTACTGACGATACGATTCGGTCGAAATCTCCGTCACGACCTACAAGAAACTCAACATATTCCTTTGTCGTGATCAACTCACGCAGTATCGGCATGAGCTTTTCTTCGACTGAGCTCATATCCCGAATATCTCTGTGTCCGAAAAAACTGACCGTATAAATATTCAGCATGTCATCACCCCTGAGAGTTGCATACCTGCTGGCAGTAGGTATATAATAACGTTAGACTCTGTTTCGCAAAATTCGGTATTTCAAGTACAGTTGCTCTAAAACTGCTATATATCGTATTATATTAGCAATATCTCTGACAATACGCTGACGAACATATGACGTTATACAGACCAGGAAATCATATTCATGCAAACACGCTTCCTGGCCATAGAACTATGGATATATCTGTTGAGAGTGACCTCGACTGAGCTATGACCAAGAATCTCGGAAAGCGTTTTTATGTCAAAACCTATTTCAAGGGCTCCAGTTGCAAAAGCATGGCGCAGACTGTGAAAATTGATTGACGGTAATTTTACGTTATCCAGTACACGCTTGAAGCGATTCTGCATAGTGCGAGGCTCAATTGGTTTACTGTTGCCTGACAGTATAAAAGCAGTAGGCAGACCTACAAACGGCGTTATCATTGGTATTAGGCAGTCAGAAATAGGTATAGTACGGTTTGAATTTGTGCTCTTAGGCTCTGTAATAACGACTTTAGTTTTTCTTTTGCCATTCATTGTCTGAATGCGCTGGATAGTCTTACATACAGTAATTGTTTTATTCTTGATATCTATGTCCTCCCACTGCAAGGCACAGAGCTCACCTATACGAAGCCCTATATACAAGGAAATTGCTATGCCAAGAGTTACAAGATTGCGATTTGTATTGAGGTAAGCAGATAATCGACGCTGCTCGTCTTTTGTTAGAACACGGACCTCTTTCCGCTGACGTTTGGGCATAATAATACTGTCGAGAACATTGCGTATTGCATATTCCCGACAGGCATAGCGATATATAGACTTCATCAGAACGATAATATCCGCAATATATCGAGCTGAAAGTTCACTTTTCATTTTACATTCAATAAAAGCATAAATGTCTTTCGCAGTGAGCATACTGCAATTCTTCTCACCGAAAGCAGGAAGTATATGCTTGTCCAGTTTCATGCGGTAATTAGCGGCTGTGGATTCCTTGATACGATTTTTCGTAACATAGAACCATTCCGCAGCAAGTTCCCTGACGGTCATTTCCGTTAAAACATTCTGTTGCTGTTCAGCCTGCATATAGATCATCATTTTATATTCAGCCTCCTGTGCTGTACTGCCATAGAATGACTTGTACAAACGCTTTCCGTTCACACTTCCCATTGATACACGGCACTCCCAGCGGCCGTCCTTACGCTGATAAGTTGTTCCTCGTTTCATAGTCCACCTCCATATTCTTCTGTTTCACGTTGACTTTTGAGCGAATTCGTGCTATACTTTTGATAAGCAAATAGCTCCAGTAAATGGAGTTACTTGAAATACCGAATTTTGCGAAAGCTGTGCATACAGTGGATTATCGCCATTTTCGATATGTATAATTGTTCGTCAATACGTTAAAAACAAAAATGAGGTTGGACTGCGTTAGTCCAACCTCTTGATTTTTTGTATTAACTTATATTGTTTGTTTTAGCTTTCGGTCAGTTTCTGATACATCTTCATCAGTTCCGCCACGCACTCGCTCTCGGTGTTGAGCTTACCCCAGAAGCCGTAAGCCTCCATGACGGCACGGTCATTGAGCTGGTGGGCAGTTCTCAGGTCATGCGGCATAACGGTCTCATCGTAGAGATCAGCAAGGGAGCAGTCCGGATACTTGGCTCTTGCATCGAGAATCATCTGTGCGGTATGTTCGATTCTTGCTTTCTGTTCGGGTGTGGGGTTGCACCACGGGAAGTTGTTGTAAACTATATTGCCTGAATAATCATAGTCGCTTTTAAGCCTGCCGCATACGGCTCTCATCCATGCCATATGAACGTTTGAAGTCAATACTCCAAAATGGTACAAGGATGCATCAGGAACAATTTGAAGTTTGTTTGAACATATGGTATCAGGTGTCAGAAAACCCATAGGAATGTATTTTCGTGTTTGAGAAGATACCTCTGGAATAACAACATAGTTTGTTGATGGATGCCTTATTTCAGTGAAAAGTGTGGGCGTTTCAGCCTGTTTTCTGGTGGCAGCTTTCTTGCTACTTTCCCTAAATGCCTTTACTTGATTTATACGTTCCAAAACTAAAGGCATTCTTCTAAGAATTGCAGGGCTAACATCCACGAGCCATAAACAATACCTTCTTTTATTATTGATGAATTCATCAGATCCTAAAAACAGCTTTATATACGGCTGTGCTGCAGGGCATTGTTTTACAAATGCTTCATATTCTTCTGATTTAATTATTAAATTGCCGCCATCTGTAGGTTGGCTACCTTTATTGATAGGAAGAACATCGCAAAGAGGCTTTGTTCTTCGTTCAATGAATATGTTTGGGGCGCCCATAAGGTAAGCGTTAATGTTATCAACAAGCTGGAAGCGCTCTGAGGAATATAAAGCGTGCTTTTTTTTACTGGGGGCAACGCTAAAGCCAACTATAACACAATGTACATGTGCTTTCAAACTTGCTTCGCTATCCCAACGAAAGGTTCTATAGGCAAAATCAATATGAATACCGTATTTATCATATAACGGCTTCCATACTGCGGCAACTTGTTCACCTTGAGTAATCGAATTTGTCGATACAAAAGCTGCCCTTATATTTGTTCCTTGCATCAAGCCCGCAGCCAAGTAATACCAACCAGATACATAGTCAATGTTTTTTGCCGCTCCCTCAACAGCATTACTCAAATCAGCTTTCTGGTCTGCTGATTGATAGGTATATCCCACAAATGGCGGATTTCCCATAATATAAGACAGCTTGCTCTTATCGACCACACTCTTCCAATCCGTCCGCAGCGCATTGCCCTCCACGATATTGGCATAGCTTTTCAGCGGCAGAAAGTCGAGGTTGATTTGCATGAGCGTTTCCGTCTCCTGCATCATCTGGCTCTCAGCGATCCAGAGCGCAGTCTTTGCAACGGTCACAGCAAAGTCGTTGATCTCAATGCCGTAAAACTGTCCGATGCTGACCTGAATCACATCGTTGTCGCCGAGCATCATCTGGCCGTGTGTTTCCTCATAGAGCGCATCGTTCTCCAGACGACGCAGGCTGATATATGTTTCCGTGAGGAAATTTCCACTGCCTGCCGCCGGATCCAAGAAGACGAGCGTGGACAGCTTTTTTCGGAACACCTGCAACCTGTCCTTGCGTGTTTTCTCGACTTTCAGAGTCTTGATATCCTCCAGCTCCGCTTTCAGATCATCCAAGAATAGTGGATCAATAACCTTGTGGATATTCTCGATAGAGGTATAGTGCATACCGCCGCTACGGCGTGTTTCGGGGTTCAGGGTTGACTCAAACACCGCACCGAAGATTGTCGGGGAAATGCCCGACCAGTCGAAGTCCTCACTTGCATTGTGCAGGAGTAGGCTGACAATTTCATCGGTAAAGCGCGGAATCTCGATGTGTTCGTCTGCAAACAGTCCGCCGTTGACATATGGGAATGCCGCAAGCTCCTCGTCCATATACGGATCTCTGTCCTCCGGCTTAGTATCGAGGACTTGGAAAAGCTCGATCAGTGCCTTGCGGACATCCTTCGACTGAAACTGCTTCAAATAATGATGGAACATTTGATGCTTGCCGAAGATACCTGCGTCCTCAGCGTACAGACAAAATACCAGACGGACGCACAGCTTGTTCAGGCTTTTGAGCGTTTCCGGATCATCAGGATTCTTGTACTGTTTCAGGATGGAGTCGTAGAGCTTGCCAACAAGTTCACCGGCTTTGAGGGAGATCTCCATCTCCTTTTTCAGATTTTCATTGCCTGTGTCCACAAGGAATTGCAAGCGGTAGTATTCCTTCGGCAGATCTTTCAGAAAAATCTGCTCCGGCTCACCGTTGGGTTTTTCCATGTCATACACAAGAAATTCTGCGAAGTTGCAGGTGATGATCCAACGGGGACGCTTGGAATACGGCAGCTCCGCCGCATACCGCTTTGCCTGTTGGAACGGAGAGAGAACACTTCCGTCCGACTGCTTGATACCCTTACGGAGATCTTTGCCGAGACCTTTCTGCTCGATCATGACGTGTGTTGCTTCAATATAGCCGTCAATGAAAGAAGTGTGGTCGAGCTTTACCTGATCTTCAAAGCTGATGAACTGTTCCGGATGTGCAACACCATATACATCACGCAGGAGTGACATCCAGAATGCCTGCGACTCGCCCTTCTCATATCCTTTATCTTTCCAGAACGCAGCAAACTCCTTCGCTGCAGCTTTCTGTTCTTTTTCAGTCATAGCTGTACCTCCGCAAACTTGTTATAATTATTTTATCATAACTTATTACGGAAATCAATACCTTTGTTGACTTAATACTCATAATACATTTCTGCACCATCAGATTTGATACCAAGGTCTTCCTTCTTCCTCTGAATTATGTGCATGAGCTTTCGATCTGCTCTTGATATGTTCTTACGACTGCGTCTGTTGTCCTCTTCTATGATACGACCGAGGTTGACCATCAGGCTCGCAACGGTACTTGTAAACATAGCGGAATTATGATTATCCGTATTTTCAAGGAGCCGCTGTGCGTACTCATTTCCAGCCTCAGCAGACATTTTTAGCCACTTTACAGCCTCTGCCTTATTTTTTTCAATATCTTCATTGCCAAACAAATACAATTTTCCTAGTAGATATGAGCACCAATTGCTACCGGTTGAGTTCTCCTTTAGTAATTGTACAGCCTTTTCAGTATCGTGAATTTCGTTATCATCAAGCAGTATCTTAGCATAAGCGTATGCTGCATAAGGTTGTATAATCTTATAACCGCACGCCTTCTCCAGTAGTCTAAGCGCTTCTGATAGATTCTTTCTTTCATCTGTCAGATACAGCTTCGCAAGAGTATACATAGCATACTCGTTGTCAATCGAAGCTTGTCTCAGATATTTCTCGGCTTTATTAAAATCCCTGTATACTATATCACCCTTGAGATAAATCTGTCCGAGTTTGTGTGCTGACAGATCATCGCCATTGTCAGCAAGCTCTGTTAGTATATTTATACCTTTGGATATATCTTGTTTTTCATCAGAGCTAACAATGTATTTTCGTGCCTGTATTCGTTTGAGGGCTCTTTCTCTTGAAACAGTATCTGATGTGTTATTGTTTACTAATTGAGGTATTGTTTCTTCAGCTTGAACCTCAACATCATCCTTAATATCTATGAACTCAGAGGCCGCTGATACCGCCTGAGAACTATCCATTTTCATAATAGTTCTGATAATCATATTTCTGACTGATCTGAACTCTTTATTATTAATAAGATCTGGAAAGTCTTTATCCTTTTGTGTGTACATTCTGTACTTAGCCTTTTCAAATTCACACCATTTATTATACAGTACTTGAATGTTTTTGTCCTGAGCCAGTAGTGAGAATATCTCATCTACGGTCTCTTTGACATCATTAGGAAGATACCCATAGACTTTCTTTCCCTTGGTAGTTTTCAATTGCTCATACAGTTTCTGTATTGATAATACAAGTCGTTCGTCAACCTCACCACTGCCGAGCTGTGCAACTATCTCTTTCATATTGTTCTTAGACAGAGCTTTTAATTCATCTCGGGTAAGTGTCTGTGCCTGATAAATACTTTTCATATCCTCATGAAAAATATCGTTTGCAAAAGCTGAACGTATTTCAGCCATACCTTCTTTTGTAAGGTATCCTTGTCTTGGATCTGATGAATACACTATGAGGTGAATATGCGGATGATGTGTTGTGTCATGGAATGCTGCATACCACTTCATATTTGCAAGCGGAATATTCTGTGCCTTTGATATATCGTCAATATGCCGCTTCACAAGCTCACGCCACATATCAGAATTTGTATAGCCAAGCCGCACTGCGTCCTCACGACGGAGTGAGACTACATGAGTCCATACATATCCGGGATGCTCGGCGACTTCATTTGCGACCGCATTCAGGTCAATAGGCTCATCACTTCCATTGAATAATCCATGTTCGCCACGTCTTTCTGCTCCTGGTCTATTTGCCATGTATCCTACGAAGTTCCTTCTGTTACCGATAACATCAGCATGACGTTCTATGATAGTTGATATTAGTTCCGAAGCGTTTTCTGATGAAGGATTCTTAGTGTAATCTGTATATTCAAGGTACTGCTTCGCCATTGGGAACTCTTTAATCAGCTCCGCTATGAGCTGCTTTTGATTTGCAGTTGTTTTACCTGTATTCTGCGGACGCTTTTCCACTGACTCACGGGTAGCAATATACTTTGTAAAATTCCTGCGCTTTGTTTTACCACGCTTGCCGCTTTTCAGATAGCGGCTCGAAACAATTAATTGAGCCATACTCTCACCTCCATGATATATGTATAGCGCTGCATAATACAGCGCTTTTATTTATTCCTCACTTCGCTGATATCTCACAGCACTTTCAAAGTTTATTATACCGTTTATGCGTCTGACCTCGTCCGTGACCATATCACGAAGTTTGAAAAGAGTTGTGTCATCTATATCATTGATAGCTGCAAGCATGTGGGTCTGCACACCTACCTCTACAGCTAACTTGAATATGGCACGAGACAACCGCTGCTCTGTCCCTTTTATAATTCCGTCAACGATCGTACCTACCTGCGGTGCAAGATACTCGATGAGTTCAGGCTTATTCTGCATAAGGTGAGCGCAGTAGAAACGAATTGCTTTTTCCATGAACTCAGTTTTTGTAGGACAGCAGTCAGCCTTGTACAGACTATTGACTGTTTTCATTGTCTCCGGATAGATGTACAGCGGAAACTTTATTTTAGAGGCGGTGACTCCATCAAAATCTTCCGATTTACTGTTGTTTTTCTTCCTTTTCGCATTATTTGACTCCAAGATTTTTCACCAACTTTCATTTTGACTCCAATCGTTAAATTCAGAAAAGCTCGAAAATGCGGTCGGCTTTGCCGGTCCGCTGTGGACTGGCTGGCGGTTTGACGCCAGCCTTTTACCTGCAAACCAGAAACCACCCTCGGAAGCTATCCGAAACCGCTGTTTCAGACCGCCGCCAAAACCGCCCGAAAACGGCTCGGCACTCCCGAGGTGGTATCCTTTCCCGACCGTGCCGCACAAAATCGCACACAGCGCATTCTCGCGCGACACGGGGCGAGTTACTCTTCGGGCTTCGGTGGGCTATCTACGGCCCTGCGAGGTCTGCGTATCTGCTGCTTTGCTGTAAGCTCGATGTATTCCCGAACATTCTGAGGCACGACCTTGGTATATATCTGCTCGACCTGCTTGTCGAGCTCCGCCGCAAGTGTCGTGTTCTTCTGCTCAAGGTACATCTCTATCGCAGACAGTTTTTCCTCGGGTATCTGTACTGTTATTGATCTTTTCATGTCATACCTCCCATGCTCATTTCCTCGGACTCATCTTCTGCTTCAGCTTCGTCCTCGGTTAACTTCTCAGCTTCTTCCATTGTCTCAGGCTCAGCAGTCAGCGTAGTATAGAGCTTCTGTCCCTTTCCTGAAAGCACACCGTACTCAGTTAGCTCTCCGTGTTTCCGGGCGAGCACCTGCTTTCCGAAGTCATCCATATCACAGTTCTCCAGAATGCTCCAGTCGAAGTTTGTCTGGAAGACTCGGCAGGCATACACCTTTCCGTACTGACTCTCGTCCTGAACCATCGGATCGAAGTCGTATTCGTTCAGGCAGTTGATAGCATCTCTTGCCGCCGAGAAGGTCTGAATATTCTCAGCCTCCATGACTGCTTTCAGCTTTACTATCTGAGCATTGCTCATACAAGTCATCTGCTCGGAGAGTGCTATCATATCATCTTCCCAATCAGGTTCATCGTAGAATGCCTCAGATATATTTGGGAGTATACATTTGACAACCGGATAATACATCTGCTCAGGCAAGGATCTCCACTCGGCAGCATATTCACGCAGCTGCCGCATATCTTCGGGCAGGTTGAACCACTGTCCCTGATCTGTATCGTCTGCATAGGGTGATGCCAGCACTCTGAAAAATCTTTTGTCAGGCACCTCTATGGTTAGGGATATGTCAGGTTCCTCGTAGCTGTCAGGCATACAATAATAGCCGTCAACAAATATACCATTATCTCTTTCAGCAAGAAGCTTTCCAACTTTTTCATAATCCAGTAGCCCTATGACGGCATCGGAGCATTCCTCAATCTCAGGCAGCATTTCATTATCAACAGCTATCTCACCGATCTCAGCATATGTCGCCGCCGGGTATACGGGAACACAGTCGATGCCATAGGTCATCGCTATCATATCATCAATGCTGCTGTCAGGATTTCTCATGAGAACACTCTTGAAGCCTGCTTTCTGATGATCCTCGAGCCGCTGAAAGCGTTCTGCGAATACGTTCAGCTTATAAATGTCAGCCTTGTACCACTTGTCAAGCACGTCAGCAGGCAGGTCGACCATATCGTATTTTGAAAATTTGTACTCGATCTCTCTGCCATTTTGGACGTTCATTCGGTCAAGTATGTCCTGTAGGTTTATAGCCGAGACAGGCATTCCCCAGCTCATTTCCTTATCTCCGTATCTAAGTCTTATTGTCATTCAGTTCATCTCCATTCCCATTTCTTCTTCAGCCATATCCTCGGTCATTGCCTGTTCCAGAGGCTCTCGCTCATAGCAGAAGCAGTAGCAGTCGTAGTCACCCGGCTGTGGCTTGCACCGCAGGTAGTAGGTATGCTCATCCGTCTGAATCTTGTATCCGTTGCCACGACTGCCGAGATCCAAGGACGTATTCTCTCGGATAAATTTACCCATTTCTGTCCTGTCCTTGAGCAGTCCCTGTCGGAGCTCCTTCGTTATCTCATTGAACTCTGTTCTGAATTCATCATCGTTCAGCTCGCTTGTAGTTCCGAACCATGAGCCATAGAACTGTCTTCCAGTTCCAAAGTCGAAACGCATATGACCGATCTTAGATGCCTTTATTTCTTCTTCGTCGCAGGCATAGAAAAGCTTTTCTTCACTCTTGTCTGCCGCTATAATTGTTATCTTCATATTTTTCAACCTCCTGTAGTTGTTTCAGTAGTCGTTTCTGTTGTCGGCTCCCGAAGCTCATTTATCCTGTCCTGTACCTCCTGTGGATATGCCACCTCATCGAACGTACACCATGAAGTCCAGCCTCCCTCTGTGAGGCTCTGGCACTGAACGCCGCCCATAGCAGAGGAGAAAACAACCTCACCGCCGCCGACATACACGCCGAACTCGCTGCCGTTAAAGACTCCCACCCCTTTCACATCAGGCATTGTATCAATGCTGCCTTGCTCGGTATAGTAGAGATCAACAGTATCCGAACTGAAATCCTTGCTCTCAGTATCGTACCTTATATAGCCCATTATTAGCCCTACGTTATCTGCACAGCGAAGCCTGTTCTCTCCGTTCCTTTTACCGAAACAGTTATCAGCATACTGCCATTCTGACAGGTACGCATTCTCAACCCACGCTGCAAGATCAGCGGCGTTCTTGGTGGAAGCGTCTGTGAACATATACTCGTTTATGGTACTGTTCATGACAAATACATACGTCCTCATATACTCGTTGTAGTCGATGCTCAGTCCGTAATTCTGATTGATGCTGTCAATGAGTATTTCGTCATTGGGAGCGGAATAAAAAAGATGAGCGTAGAAGTTCGCATCGAAACCTTCTACCTCATCGAAGTATGACATATATATGAGCTGTGCCTTTATGGTCTGATCCGGTATGCCAAGTGCTGTCAGCTCTGCTTCTATCGCATCACCTGCGGACTGTATCTCAGACATCCGCTCCTGTTGCTCTGGAGATAACTGCTCTATGAATGCACTTTCATTGAAGGCGTTTCGGTCTATCTCCGGTGGTTCGATGTCAACGTTTCCAATCGTATACAGAGCAATTATCGGAGCCGCAAGCAGGAGCAGAAATCCAACAACGATACTTCCGATAAAAATCAACACCTTATCTCTGGTCTTTTTATCAGCGAGTATCTTCGCCAGCAATATCAACACTTTTTCCATTTGCCGCCTCCTTACTGCATCTGCATTCCTGAGTCCTCGTTGAGTTCATAGTCAGAATACTCATCCTTCTTGTCATACATCTCCGATACCATATCGCTGAACTGCTCCTTTACAGCTATGTTATTCGGATCATTCAAAACAGTTATTCTATCGACCAGTATCTCCAGCGGTTCCTTGAACTGCAGCAGGTATTCTGCTTCATCCTCTGTGAATGAGTCTTGGATATTATCCTTCACGAATCGGGCAGCAGATATTTCATCGGATTTCTCTATGAGTTCTTCATGACTCAGGTTCAGCCATTCTTTGTGCTTTGATGCATACTCCTGACAGATAACATACTCCAGCTTATCGATCATTGTTTCAGTCCTGTCTATCTCATTGTTGAGTATATCGGTGAGTGATCCGATGACTGCCTTGGCTCTGTAATAGGTATCTACATCGAATTCAGGCACTTCAAGAGTATTGCCCCATTCAGTAAGTGTATTTGATATATTCACAAGCTCCGCAGGCAGTTCCACGTCAGTGAAGTCCTCACACATCTCCCACAGGTTGTATATATCAGTGCATTGAGGAGTCCCTCGGTTTGCTGACAATATTCCCTTCATCAGCTTTTCAACAGCCTGCTGTGTATGGAAGCACAATCCTGCTTTGGCGTATTCCTGTGGTAGTTGCTGTTCCATAACTTCACAGAACTGTACATCATTTTTGGCAAGGTCAAGCCAGTTTCTTGGTTTCATAGTATCACCTCTTTCTGAAATTTAAAAAGCCGTATTGCCTTGATTCTTTCAAGGTGTTACGCTATTACTAATTCATCAATATTCCTTCACTGAGCTCGTAGTCAGCATATTCAATTTGCTTATCGTACATATCTGAAGTGATAGCTTTGAATCTTTTCATCTTAGTCTTGAAATCAGACTCGTTATATTCAGATAGCTTATCTGTCAGTATCTCAAGGGGATATTTGAACTGAAGCAGATATCCTGCTTGGTTCATATTCACTGCTTCCATAATATGGTTTTTTACAAAGCGAGCCGTCGATATTTCATCCGACATTTCAATGAGTGTATACGGACTAAGGTTCATCCATTCATTACATTTTTCACCATACTCACGGTCAATAACATAATCAAGTTTATCAATTATATTTCCAGTCCTGTATATTTCTTTTTTGAGTATATCAGTGAGAGCTTTTATAACTTCTTCAGCTTTAAAATAAGTCTCTTTATCAAATTCTGGTATTCCTTTAGAAAGTCCCCATTCAGTTAGCTTCATTGATATGTTATCAAGATCTGAAGGCACTTCAAAAATGGTAAAGTTGTTTAACATCTGTGAAAGAATCCCAATAGTCTTACACTTTGTGACTCTGTTATTTGCAAGCAGGATTCCATAAATTAAGTTTTGTACAGCCAGATACGTTTCGTTACACACACCACGCCAGGCTAAATCCAATGGCATAAGCTGTAAATAAACATCTCGACTATTAAGGCTTTCTTTGGCTTTGTTTAGATAATCTCTTGGTTTCATAACATTCCTTCTTTCTGCAATAAAAATGGAGACCGCTTTCGCAGTCTCCGCATTGCTTATTCCATTTTCATTCCGTAGCTTTCGGCTACATCTTCTTCAACATCGCCCTCGGCGGAGGAGATGTCATAGCTTTGTGTATGGCTCATCGCCATGCTCTTAACAGTCTCTATCCTGTTTCTGACCTCGGCAGCTATAGTCTTCGCACGTTCAGTATCAATATACTGAGCTGCCTTATCGTCGCTGAACACTTCAAGAATCTCATCTTCGATACCGTCGAGCTTTGATGCCTCGAACCATTCAAGGGAGGAGACAAGTTTTAACTGCTCGCCGTGTGTTTTCTTGAACGGCTTACAAATTATGTTATTCCGTGCTATTTGAGCTGTATTCCGGTTATACCATAACGAGGTTCCGCTGTCGAATATCGGAGCTGCTCCCAGCCATTCAAGTGTATTGGCATCACGGAGAAGTCCGAAGTTGTTGAAGTGCCTGTCCTCGTTTGCTATGATATAGTCGAGAACTATCATCTTGTCAAGGGAAGAAACTATATCTATCCCGAGTTCCCGACAGATATTAACGTAGTGAAGATATTCGTTTTCATGGTTTGCTTTTGGTCTGAGCTGCATTATCCGCCATGCACTTATGAGCTCGGTATCCTTTGTGACAAAATCCTCGCACACACTGTACGGCTCATCGTTTATCCACGTTGCCGAATATGGCACATGATCTATTCCAAGCCTATCCATTATCCTTGAGGCGATGACCTCATTGAACGGCTGTTGTTGAAACGGATAAGAGCCCGACTTGAAAAGGCATCGTTTACCGTCTATGATCCTCCAGCACTTTTTAAGATTACCGTTTGTAGTATTATCAGGAGACCAGTAGTTTATATCATCATCACTATCTTTTAGCCCGAGCAGTATATCTCCAACGTCCTCAGAGAAATCATTATCGAAGAAGTTAACATTTTCATAGAGAGCGGTATTACTGAGCTCGTTATCACAAGGCCTCAGCCAGTAATGATCTGACAGACTCAAGCCCCAACTTTCAGTCACAAGCTGTTGTGGAGATGATCTGAGAATATAGGCTGCATCTGATAGTCCCATACGCCTTGAAGGAATACAGCGATTTGCCCACCACTGGTTCAGAGCATACCTGTCTATCGTTTCTCTGCCATACTCATTACGAACAACACCTAACGGCATATGCTCCTTTGCGTAGACGCTGTTTACCTGAGTGATCATGCAGATGGCCTCATCGATCTCAATATCAGCTACTACGATATTTTTATGCATAAGCGAATATCTCACCGTTCTCACCTCTCAATTCTTATCCCACATTATATCACACCTTCTTTCCAGAATCAAGCCTTATCTTCCTCCAGCTGAGCCAAAGAGAGTTGCCTTGTATTTTGGTGCCTTGACCATGAGCAGATACCTCTCATTACCACAGCGGTAGAGGCAGGTACCTCTCTCCGGAAACCTGATCAGCTCATATTCCGCAGGCTCAAGCTGAAGCGTATCTATGAATTCCTCAGCCTTTATGTTTCCGGGGTTGAACAGGAAGTGATGTGTCGGGATACTGAACAACGGTTTTGTCAGTTCCCTTATATCAGGCTGCAGGAAGTCTTCGAGGTTCTGTGATGCGAGAATAAACGCCGATTCCTTCTTACGGCAGCGTTTCATGCCGTTTCTGATGTACTCGATAGCTGTCCTGTTGTAGAGGAACAGGTATGCCTCATCGATAGCCGCTATCGAATTGCCCTTGCCAAGTATCTGGTCGTTCATGTAACTGAGAATATTGAAAAGCAGCGTATCTCTCAATTTTTTGTTTGTGTCCATAATTCCCTTAACTCCAAAGCATACGAAGTCGCCGCTGCGGATATTTGTGTGCCCGTTGAAGTATTTAGATTCAGCTCCCTTGCACATTGAGTAGATGCCAAGACAGATATTCTGGAGCGTATCCTCGGTATAGATGTACTTCACCTCGGGGTCGAAGCTCCTGAACTCCTTCTCGCAGAGTTCATACAAGTCATCCATGAGTGGATAGTCCTCTCCGGTCAGTTTATCAAGGTCTGTGGTATCATCAATACCGAAACGTGCATACAGCCTTATGAGCATAAGCTCTATGGTGTCTATCTCCGCATCGGTGAAATCCTTGTATGCCCTGAAGAAATCCTTGAGATATGAGATGTGCTGACTGAGCTTGGATATTTTCCTGAATGCCTCCGGCTCGTCCTTATTTCCTTTTTCGCCGCCAGTCCACGACTTAGGCTCCAGCGGATTAATCATATATTCTCCCGACATCATGTCGATATATGTGCCGCCAAGGTTGTCGCAGAGATCATGGTACTCCTGCTCGGGATCCAGGACAAGGATATTCTTGCCTGATTCCCGGAGATTACAAAGCAGGAGTTTCATCAGGTACGACTTACCCTGACCGCTGTTTCCAAGGATAAGGATATTGCTGTTGGTCTTATCCTCGGTACGCCTGTCGAAGTCTACAAGCACATTACTGCCGTATTTGTCTCGCCCGAGATAGAAGCCGTGTTCATCGGTTTTGCCGCTGTAATTCAGGGGATAGAGATTAGCCACCGCACTCGCAGGAAGTATTCGCTCATACTGACCTCCGAACATATTCATTCCACTCGGAAGCACCGACAGGAAGCCTTCTTTCTGTCGGAGGATAAGCCTGTCTACGGATATCTTTGCCCTTGTCAGCTCCATTCTTGTATCGTTCTGGAGCTCCCTCAGCTTATCATCACTATCTGCTTTCAGCTCAATAAAAACGGAGCAGTGGAGGAGAGGCTCCTTGTTGCGGTTCATGTCACTGACAAGCTCTACGATATCGTTGATGTTGTCCTGAGCCTTTATACTCTCGTTCACGTTATTTACGGTTGTCATCATATGATTCTTACGCATTGCCTGCTGCACGATCTTGTCCTGTTCGATGCTGTCTACCAGCCTGTTGTAGATACGGAGCGTCACTCCGTTCTTGTCGGCAAGATGTGCCAGTATTGCGAGCTGCTCTGTTGTCGGAGGATACTCCGTTATTACCCATACGGATTTATAATAATTACCGCAGATATAGTGGTCAGTGTAGAATTTGACCGCTCCCGGTGTTATGCGGTCGAAGTAGCTCTTGACACTCATTTCTTCCTTCTGCTCTGCGGTCAGCTCCTTAGTTCTTTTCTTCATTCGTATCAGCCTCCTTGATGTAGTTTTCACCCTCAATATCCGGTATCTCATCTCCGATAATGCTTGCACCGAAATACAGTGCAAGCATTCTTTTGATCTCAACCTTATCCATACGCTTTACCGAGAATCCATGCTCAGAGATATTCTTCTGCACCTGCGATATGATACCGAATATCTGCTCAGGTTTCTCACGTCTGAATCTTACTGCGAACATGAAACGTCTTGCTGAAGACATTTCAAGCTGTATCTCGTCAAGAAAGTCATGGTCTGCCTGAAGCAGTTCTCTTACCGCAGGATTTTCCTCTTTTGAAAGCCGTTCCTTAACATACCACTTGTTGCCGTCGAAACGCTCCGCACTGTCCATAGCTATTATTTCAAGGTCTGGTATCATTGACAGCACGATAGTCAGGTCGTGTACCTTTATCTCGATATTGGCCGATGACAGTACAGAGATGTTTGTCGGCTCAACGGCGAAGAATACTATCTCCGCCTTATCTGTCTTAATGCCGTAATTAGTAAAGCGTTCAAGACCAATGAGGTCCTGAACGCCGTTTTTCTTATTCTTTGCCATTATTTCTCCTTCCAGCGGTACTCCTGCTGAGTAAGCAGGAAGTATTTTACCGCATTTACTATATAGTCCAGAACCGACATATCGTCTGCTCTGAGGCTTATGAGTGCAAAGCAGACCGTCACCGCCGCAGGTATCACATTCCAGAAATTAGCGAACACCGCTACTGAAATGATGATGCCTGCACAAATAATGATGAAGTCCCTTACCGACCAGAACCACAGTTTTACTGTAGCTCTGAGGTTCTCGGGATAGATATATGTTTTCATACAGACACCTCCTTATGTTGCAACCTTGGATGCACTCTTTATGAGACCTACAGCTCTTGAGCCCATATTGACCGCATGACCTACCGCCATTACATTGACTCTTGTACTTGTATCCAATCCGTACATCTGAGCGATACGAGGTACTTCATTAGCCGATAAGCATATACCTGCCGCCAGTATCGGGTGATCGGGACAGGTCAGCAGTCCGAGGAATAATATTGTTGTCTGCAGGAAAGCTGTGAGGCAGGTAGCTATGACCTGCTTGCACCAGTTTACAAATCCGTCGGTATATCCTCTCGGTACGCTGAACATATACAGGCTGCCTACCGCTATCTGACACAGCAGGATACCGCCTCTCTTTATATTTGCGAATACCACTTTTATTGTGCAGTATCCGAAGAGTATTATGAAAAACAGGCTTGACAGTGAAACGTCTGCTCTTAGAGCTTCCAACGCCTCCATTCCTGCACTTGTAAGAGTTGCACTTCTGTTTTGTATCAGTGCTCCAACAAGGTCATTGGCAAAGGTGTGCTGCAGAGATACGCAGAATGAATATAGCTGCTGCGGTACTACAGTCAGGAGACTACAAGCAAAGAAACCTTTCAGCACATTAAGACAAGTGTCCTTTATATTCGCATGACCGTTTTCGTATGCTATTGCAGTATCGAACACTGCAACTACCATGCCTGTGATAAACAGTATCCAGCCGATATTATGGAACAGTGTCAGAAATGCCTGTATCCAGCCGAGCTGAAACAGGTCTGTCGTTGACTGATCAATAAAGTTAAAAATATCCGCTATGCCGTCATACACAAGCATGAACAGCCAATCGAACATTACATCGAATATAGCTCTGGCTGCTTCACTGGTCACAACACCCACTGTGTTATCCCACAGCGACGATATTCCGTCACCGATCCAGTCTATGGCATCGCCGATCCAATCAAACATTATCGTTCACCTCCTTGGGAACATCCGTCAGCCTGTAGAGATTTGAACTTGATCCGCCGTTGTTGCGAAGTCTCGGCTGTTTCTCTATGAGCCCTTTTTCAAGGAGCTCATGGAGAGCCCTGAATACTGTTCTTCGGCTAAGGCTCAGGTTCTGAGCTATGGTCTTGGCTGACGGAAAACATTCTCCTTTCTTATTCGACCTGTCGCACAGGTAGCAGTAAACCGTTACTGCTCTGTGGGGAAGACCTAAGTCATATATTCGTCTTTCAACATTCAAATGATCAACTCCTCTTTTCTGTCTTAATATTGGTTTTCTTGGGTTCTTCATGAATATCCGCTTCCTCAAACGTCATATTCACGGGTATAGGAATGCTTTTCTTTGCAGGAGGATACTTCACAGAGACCTCTCGCATAAGCTCATCTCGTTCCATGTAGGTGACTATTCGCGCCGCTTTATCAGGTAGCAGGAACGGTTCTCCGAATTTTATTCCCCATTTGAAGTACAGCTTCAGCTTTGATATCATGGGATGGGTTCCTGTTTTCATAACTATGAACTGACCTTTTGGCATACTCTTGAGCTCGTCCACAGTCATTAGTGGACGTCCCATCATCTGAATGGAGCGTGAATGCTCCTTTCCAAGCGATACCGAACCTGACTGAACGGTCTGTTCTCCCAGGGCTTTGGACAGCACCTCTGCCGACTGCGACTGCGGAGCAAATCCGCCGAATATGGTGAGCTGAGTATTATCAGTGATTATCTCCGAACCTTCCTTGCCGTATTTCTGCTCTAATTGAGCGAAGCTTTGGATAATAGCGACTATGGATATCTTTCTTGAACGTCCAGCGGAGAACATCGCTTCGGCTCCCTCTATCTTGGGGAAGGTGCCGAACTCATCACAATAGAACATTACTCTGTTCGGCAGTGCGCCGCCGTGTTCATCAGCTATGACAAGTATCTCTCGGTATAACTGCTGTATCAGCAGGCTGACCATAAAATATTTCGACTGATCTTCCTCGGGAAGTATTATGAATATAGCGGACTTTTCGTT
>Ga0129306_1002210_pt1 | contig 18156 bp, 14 predicted proteins | sample P827metagenome_FD_94438 | JGI IMG/M metagenome (GOLD analysis project Ga0129306, IMG submission 94438) | Capybara group fecal microbial communities from Wisconsin, USA - P827 metagenome | ecosystem: Host-associated > Mammals > Digestive system > Large intestine > Fecal | place: USA: Wisconsin... | reverse complement strand
TTCCGGTTCTTATCAGCCCCAGCAGCACAACCATAAGGAAAAGAAGCCCATCACAAGGAAGACCATCGCCTGGGCCTGCGCGATCTGCGTCGTCCTGTCCGGAGCCTTCGGTTTCGGCGGAACCGTCCTCGCGCACCGGATGACGGCTCAGGATCCCACGGTCCAGTCTTCAGACACACAGACCGCACAGAAGGTATCTTCCGGCGCACCCATCGTCATCTATAAGGCAGCGGATACGGCAAGCACCGCCTCCAATGCAAAATCCACGGCTTCCCCCGCCGGCGATATGGACTATGCGCAGGTCGCCGCGATCGTAAAGGATTCCGTCGTAGAGATCAATACCGAATACAAGACGGAGAATATCTGGTTCCAGTACACCACCGGCGGCGCGGGGTCCGGTGTGATCCTTACTGAGGACGGTTATATTGTCACCAATGCACACGTCATTCTGGACAACAATCAGCAGAATGTGGCAGACACCGTCACAGTGCGTCTTACCGATGGGACTGAATATCCCGCTGAGGTAAAAGCCTACGATACGGACGAGGATATCGCCATCGTCAAGATCGATGCGAAAGGACTCAAAGCTGTCAAATGCGGCGACAGCGACAAACTGGTCGTCGGACAGGAACTAGTGATCGTCGGCAATCCGCTCGGCGAATTGGGCGGCACTGTGACCAACGGCATTGTCTCTGCCACGGAGCGGGAAATTCAAGTCGGCGGCGTGACCATGCATCTGATCCAGACCAACGCAGCTGTCAACCCCGGCAATTCCGGCGGCGGCATGTTCAATATGCGCGGCGAACTGATCGGCATCGTCAACTCAAAGTCTTTCGGCACCGGTATTGAGGGACTTGGTTTCGCCATCCCGGTCAACAAAGCCATCTCCGTTTCCGAGGAGCTCATGACAAAGGGATATGTTTCCGGCAAACCCATGATCGGCGTATCCTTTGAAGATGTTACCAATGACGCAAGCAGTTTCTTCTTCTTCGGCAGCACAACATCCAATGTTAAACCTGGCGTCTATGTCAGCAGCCTGGTTGAAGGCATGAACGACAAGGTACTGAAGGAGGGTGACCGCGTCATTGCCGTCAACGGCGAGGAGATCGCCTCTTCGGAAGATATCAAGGCAGCGGTGTCCGCGGCGTCCATCGGTGACAAACTGACTCTCCAGCTCTACCGTGACGGAAAGCTGATGGAGGTTCAGGTCACCGTTTATGAGCGCACACCGGATATCGCGGCAGCCGCCTCCTCCGAACCCGAGGAAAAGACGTCCGGTTCCGAGGAAGAAAAGAAGAACCTGACGACCAAACCGGCGATCGGTGTATCCCTACAGGAGGTCAACAACGGTTTTGCGAAGGTAGGCGTATATGTCGCCGCTCTTGAAGAAGGCATGAACGACAAGGTCCTGCAGGTCGGCGACCGCATCGTGGCTGTGAACGGCGACGAGATCACCTCCGCCGCCGACGTGAAATCCATCGTAGAAAGCGCAAAGGTCGGCGATAAGCTGAACTTTCAGGTTTCCCGTGAAGGAAAGCTGATATCGGTCGAAGTCACCGTCTTTGAAAAGACCGTCGAAACGGAAGAGGAGGTCCCTGCCGAAGAGGAGGACACCCCTTCGGAATCCGAGGGCTTCTCCGGATTCGGCGACTTGTCCGATTTCTTTGAGCAATTCTTCGGCGGAAGATATTGATTACCCGAACACATAAGTGACAAACAGGAATAACGCTTCGCCCCGATGGTACAGAACATCGGGGCGTTTACTTTTTATTTTTGCAACTTTCCGTCGTCACCTGCACGCTCTTGAACCGCTCCTACGCAAAGGACAAGAGGTTCACCCTGCGCGACTGCGGCGAGATCCTGTCCGCGGTTCTGTACCGTTCGGAGGATGTGGTGCCGACTTCCGTGTTTGAAAAGACGGATCTGCCCGTGGAGATCAGCGACGGAGCCGTCGAAACCGTCCTGCCGCCTCACAGCATCGCGCAGATCCGAATGAGAACAGAGAGGTTCCCTACCCCCTTGACACTTCACAAGGAATTTGCTATACTGTGTTCAGACTCTCTCCCCTGTGAAAGGACACCTCAGTATAAATGGATGACATCAAGAGCACTTCCTCCCCGGAGACATGGGAGGGATTGACCCGCCAGCAGAAGAATAAACTGCTTTACCAGCGGCAGAAAGCTCTCCTCGATCTCTTCCTGGAAAAGCACGCCATAAGCAAGGAACAGCACGATAGGTCCATGAAGGATCTTTCCGAGAAGATGAAGCTTTGAACAGGAGGCCTCAAATGCTCAAATCATTCTTTGGCCGTTTATTTGATTTCAATGATGATAACGAAGTGGATGAAGCAGAGGAGACTGCGGAGCTGCTGTATTTAGAGAGCTTTGACGATGAGGAGGACCCCTCCGACGACAACGACGACTGGGATAACGACGAGGACGAGGACTCGTCAGACTGGGATGACGACGAAGACGACGACTGGGACGACTCCAGCTGGGACGACTCCAGCTCCGACTGGGAGGCCTGAAATGTATCCAGCTTGGCCGACCTACTACGTTTCCGTTCACTTTCTGCATGGCCAGCACGCCTACACCTACGCCACACAGAACCAATCCATCACTGTCAACGACGTGGTGATGGTACCGGTTGGAGAGAACGGTGACCTTAAGCCCGCCATCGTAAGCGGCGTCCACACGAAACCGCCCTCCGACTTTCCTGTCGACCGGATCAAGTGGATTGCGGGGATGGCAGGTCCTGCAGACCGTACTTTGTTCACGGGAATTGACATGCGCGTACCGCTGGATATCTCCTGCACCGCAAAAAGAGGACCCAAGGGAGAGATTATTGAGATACCAACCACGCGGGAGGAAAGGATACGCCTCCGTCAAAAGTTCGGAAATGATCCAAAGACAAAAATCATCGAAGAACGGTTCCCCCTGCCCGTTCCCTCCCAGACAGCCATACAATATCCGCCTCTCTACATCACCGTTTCTTTTCAGTACAAAGTCTACACATATCGCACCCATGATCACACGATCAAGGTAAATGATGTGGTACTGGTGCCCGTCGGACAAAATAATAAGTTACAATCTGCAAGCGTGATTGCAGTAAGCAAGGCACCGCCAACAGACCAGCCCAACCAGCTCAAATGGGTTGATAGAAAAGAAGAAAAGGTTGAACCTCCTCCAACCGCTTACTGAACCCAGATAACGCATCTTCTCGATCCGGACCAGTTTATCTGTTCTCACTGTCATTACGTCACAACAAATAAGAGGCCGCCGAAGATCTGTCCACAGTGCTCGGCTCGCATGAAAGAGACAAAGTACGTCCCAAGCTGGGTGGATGAAGCGGAGTGGTATGATTCGGTGCTCGGCCCTTGAGAAGCCTGACCTCTGATTGAAAAGTTCAAAATAAGGAGGCGGTAAAAAACCGTGCTGACAAAAGAACTTGCAAAACAATGCGGCTGGAAGGAAAACGGCAGATACGACGCGGTCGTGGTCGGCGCGGGTCCGGCCGGAGTGGGCGCTGCCATTGCTGCCGCTAGAAAAGGCCTGCGGGTCGCCCTGATCGAGAGTTATGGTTTTGCGGGCGGTGTGGGCACCAAATCCTGTGTCCCTCTTTACTATGGTTTCGGAATTGACGGGAAGCAGAGCACCGCCGGCCTGTCGGAAGAATTCATCCGCCGTATGGATGAAGTGGGCGCGGCGTCGTTCATCGCCGCGAAAGACTGCGCGTATCCGGAATTCCGTCCCATTGCCGGACGTCCGCTGACCGCGAAGATCCAGCTGCATCCCGAGACGATGAAGCTCATGTATCGCCGAATGCTGGACGAGGCGAAGGTGGAATGCATTTTCTATGCCCAGATGGTGGATGCCGTCACGGAGGGAGACCGAATCATTGCGCTCCTTGTAAACTTCCTCGAGGGACCCGGGCTGGTCTACGCCGATACCTTCATCGATTGTACCGGCGACGCGCTGATGTTCCGTCAGGCAGGCGCTCAGGTCAACAAGTATGCGGAAGAGGACGGGATGCACAAGTCCATGTTCTTCTTTGTGGGCGGCGTTACCCCCTTCGATCACGACTACAACAGCAAACTCTACCGGGAAGCTTATGATGCAGGCCGTCTGCCGGAGAAGGTCTGGCAGCACTTCGGGTACTCGCTTTCCCTCAATCCCGGGGTAGTCAATATCGCAGTCTGTTACGACGAGGGCGACGCACTGGATTCCCGCGACATGAGCCGTATGGACGGCGAGCTGCGCGAAAACGTCTTTGCCATCATGAAGTTTCTCCGTGAGGAAATGCCCGGATTCTCCCACTGCTATCTTCTTGAGACGGCGTCCCATGTCGGCGTTCGGGTCGGGCAGGGGATTGCGGGCATGGATTCGGTGTCGGAAGAACTGGTTGCCGCAGGACTGGCGACAGATTCGCCGGTCGCACTCATCAACCGCACTTACGGCGCTCACGCCAACGGCAGGAAAACCTTCATGGCGGCCTGGTCGAAGAGCTCCGGCGGATTCAGCGCAGTTCCCATGGGGGCGCTGGTTTCCCCGTCCCTGTCAAATGCCCTGGCAGCCGGGCGCTGTATTTCCGCCAGTCCCCGCACTGCGGCAACCTTCCGCATGATGAACACCTGTATGACACTCGGGGAAGCGGCGGGGCTGATGGCATCTTTCGGGGGCGATATGCGCGCTCTGAAATACGACCGTCTGAGACCGGAGCTGGACAAGGCCGGGTTTATTCTGGAAGACAAATGAGAAAGGATCCGTCTTGACAGATCCACAGTCCATGCAGAAAAATTAGATGTTGTCCCCCAAAAACATTTATACCCATCTTTAGCCCGGAGCTTCGTAAGCGCCCAATCTCCCCCTGCTTGAACCAGAACCCGAAGCCATGTATAATGGAGCCTGAATATGTGTCAGACAGTCTCATCTGCTCTCGATAGTAAATGAGAGTGGATGACACAAAAATCAGGAGGGGACAACATGAATCAGGAAATGACAGAGCGGATCGCAGAGACCAAGGAACTCGTAAACGCCGCAGAGTGGAGGGAGAAAATCCTAGCCTGTCAGGAAAGCGGGAAGCCCGTAGCGGCATGGTGTGAAGAAAACGGAATATCTCCGTCCACGTATTACCGGAAACTGCGCATGATGCGGGAAGATATTCTGAGTGGAGAGCAGCAGATCGTACCGATCAAACCGAGAGTCCCGCACGGGATCAGAATCACAGCGGGAGAGATCAGTTTAGCCATGCCGGAGAATGCGGATCCGGAGCAGTTGGCAGCGATCGTAGGGGCGTTGAAGTCATGCTGAGCGATCTGCTTGCTATGAGCCAGCCATACCTTGTGACGGGCTATACGGACCTGCGGCGCGGGATCGACGGGCTGGCGGGGATCATACAAGGGAAACTGAACTTGGATCCATACAGCAGCGCGGTCTTCCTTTTCTGCGGAAGGAGGCGCGACCGGATCAAGGGGCTGCTGTGGGAAGGGGACGGGTTCCTCCTGCTGTATAAGCGTCTTGACAACGGCGTATTCCGATGGCCGAGGACGGAAACAGAGGCGCTGCTGTTGACGGAACAGCAGGTCCGGTGGCTGACGGAAGGGCTTGAAATCGAACAGCCGAAAGCCATCAAGCCTGGGAAACCGGGGCTGTTCTATTGAATTTACAGGGTGTTTCCCGTATGTTTTCCCGGTATCCATTGAATTCCTTTCTGCATTCTGGTATGCTGACAGCAACAGAACGCGGGTAGGAATTTTGTTTCATGAAGATCAAAATCACACCTGAGCAATATTTCTCCCTTCAGAGAGAAAACGCCGAATTAAAGGCCCAACTTGCAGCGGTGCAGGATGACATGGCGGAGATGCGGTCTCAGCGGAACTGGCTGAAGAATCAGCTGTTCGGGCAGAAGAGCGAGAAGACGGAATATGTTTTTCCCGCCAGCGAGCAGGTTCACCTGTTTGAGGACGCCGTTCCGCAGCCGGAACCGGAAACCGTTACGGTCAAGGAACACACCAAGCGCGCGAAGCGGACTCATGAAGAAATCTTTGCGGACATGCCTCGGGACATCGTGGACATACCCGCCGAAAAGACCTGCGAGCAGTGCGGCGCAGAGATGGAACACGTCAGCTGGGAACAGGCGCGGTATGAACTGACCATGACCCCGGCACAGTACAAGCTGACGGAATATCGGGAAGAGGTCGTCAAATGCCCGCGGTGCGGAGTGGAAAAAGAAAAGAATGACGATCTTTCCATCGCAAAGTCGGTGTTTCACAGAGGAAAGGCTCCCGCCGCGTTCATGCCTGGCAGCTACTGCACCGCATCTCTTCTGGCCTATATCGTGAACGAAAAGTTCGGAAAGGCCGTTCCACTGTACCGGTTGGAAAGCGAGTTCAAGTCGAAGAACATTCCCCTTTCCCGGACTACGATGGGGAACTGGTTTAAATACGCCGCAGAGAACTTACTCACGCGCATCTGCAATGTCATGAAGGAAGAACTGATGAAGCTCCCCGTGATTCACGCGGACGAGACCGTGACGCAGGTGCTTCATGAGCCGGGAAGGAAAGCGACGACGGATTCGAGGATGTGGGTGTATGCCGGAGAGACGCCGGAAGGAAAGAACATCTCCCTGTTCCAGTATGCTCCTACCCGGAACGGCGACAACGCGGTGAACTTTCTCGGCGACTACGGTGGATACGTTGTGTGTGACGGATACGACGCATACAACAAGCTGAAAAAGGCGATCCGGTGTGGGTGCTGGGCACATGTCCGACGGAAGTTCGTGGATGCGCTGTGGAACAAGCCGAAGCCAAAGGAAGACCCGGACGCCGCCCCGCCTCCGGAGGATAAAGAGCCTGGAAGCGCGTCGGAGAAAGCGATTTGGTATATCAACAAGCTCTTCGCGCTTGAGCACATATATTGTGGTGAGGAGCCTGAATACCGTGAGAACGGAAAATTCCATCGATGGGTCAAGGTCAGGGAGGCCATGACGTCGGAACAGAAGAAAGAAGAACGCCGGAGACGGTCGAAACCGATTCTGGAGGTTTTTTTCGCATGGCTGGATACCGTTCCGACCGCTTCCAAAAGCGACCTTGATAAAGCGATTCGATACGCTCTGAACGAAAAGCCTTATCTCACCCGGTTCCTGGAGGACGGGAACATCCCGCTCTCGAACAACCGTGCGGAGAGCGCGATCAGACCTTTCGTCGTCGGAAGAAAGAACTGGCTGTTCTCTGCGACGCCGGAGGGAGCGGAGATCTCCGCCATGATATATTCCATCGTCACCACGGCGAAGTCGAACGGTCTTGATGCCGAAGAATATCTCGAAAAAATATTTTCACACCCCGGCGCGATGATCATGCCATGGTAGAACAGCCGTAAACCCTTTCGTCAGCTCACTTTGAGCTGGTTTTTCTTTCTGTTTGGAACAGGGGGAGGTTATGCGGTTACGTTTGAGGTGCGGTCGCCAAACCTTCTCTTCACTCAAAGAGGGAGTTCTTCTCACTTGAATCTAAAGCATTATGGTACTCCACCAGCATAGCTGGTAGTTTATTGGCTAACACCAATAAAATCCTGCAAATGTAGATTGACCTAATCTGCATTTGCAGGATTGTGTGATTAACGAGCAGCAAGCTAAAAAACGTCTGTTGTGTGAGCTTATCCCGCGCGAAGGTTACTGACAGTTTATGATTGATGTTTGCCATGTTTACTGCAAACGATCCCGTGCAGCTAATAGGCTTTGGCTTTTTAAACAGCTTTACCCTCGCTTAGGACAGAGCTTTGCCCTTGAAGCTACTTTTCATCCTTCAAATTCGACCTCCTTCATATTCTGCATATGGCCATAATCCCCGGCCAGCAGGGTCGTAATTCCCGGTCAGTCAGGGCCATAATCGGCGGCCAGTTTGCCGCTTGACATATCCGGGCTGTTATGGTATCAAGAAACTGCTTTTGACTGTATCGGAAGACAGGGCAACGCGGAGGCGCGACCTGAGCGCCGGTACAGGGTTTAGCGGAAAGGGTGATGCCAACAGCATCGCTCTTTTTTTGCACCAACGCCCGGACGCACCTCAAAATCACCCTTTTCGGAACCCCCAAAGCGATAAACCTCGGGGGCGCGGGGGCTGGTCCCCGCATGAGGCCGCAGGCCTTACAGCTTCTCAATATGAACGGTATAGCCGGTAGTCAGACGCCGCTGGATTCCGTCCAGCTTGCCGTAACAGCCTTCTTCGTCGCTCAGGTACTTGCCCCACTCGGACGGAGCGTACTGGCTCGTAAACATCGTGGACGTTTTCAAATCCGTCCTGGTCTTGATCAGATGGTACAGGATCTTGATTATACCATATTTTCCGACAAATTGGCCCGGCTCTCCGACAATTTGCACCAGCGTCGCGTCAGGTTACGTCGGCGATCGGTAGATGGGGGATTCTGTCGCTAACACGTGACGAATCTCCCTAAAGCCCCCGGAACCATGCCGGAAATTGCCTTCAGGAGCGATTTCATGCCGCCACGCTTTATCCACAGCACTGTTCTCGCCAAGGCATTCCAGTACTGCTAGCAAAGGAAGGCCTACAAGAGCGGCTGTATCAGTTTCTGAAAGAAAGGTATGACCTCGGCGTTCATTTCGTCAGCAAAAGGTCGATATGAGGATCTCCTGACGGCACTTTACGCAGAATAGAATAGCGGATACCGAACAAGCACGGTTTCTTGGAGAACTATTGTCCTTGTCTCTGTTCCACAGATTGGCATGGGAGAAAACGAAACTGAATATGGTGTTTCATTACGTTATCCTTCAAACTGATTTGGATGAAAGTGTGATTCCTCTACAGTTCCCATCGATTCTATTCATTTTTTCGCACTTTCCTTCTTGTCATTTATCTGTAATGGCATATTTCAATTGTATTATTCTGTGGTAATAATGCTATCACTAACCCTCCAACAGACAGAAGTTTTCCAACATTCTGAGTATTGATCTTATTCTCAACATCTCCAGTTTCTTTTAGTGAAAACAAGGATGTAGAGCCACCTTCATTAGGATCAAAGCTATAATATGTAAATCCATCCGAAGAATAAATATAGCATTTTTGGAGAACATCATAAACACAATCAGATGCCCAAAAGTCTAGTTTCAATTCTTTTTCAACAATTTCATCGTTGTAATTATATATGTATGCCCTAAACTCTGGTTCGATACTATCGTTGGTTGCTACAGTCACCAGAGATATTAGTTTGTCGTCAATCCATGACAATGATATAAGATATGAATAGTCGTCACAACCATAAATTGAATCAGATATCTCATGCAATCCCTTGCTTTTAACATCAAAAGCAAAATACCGCATTCTGTCCGATGATATAGATTCATCATAATATCCCCTTGAAACTATAATTATGTTCTTATCAGCCAACATTCTCGTTTCATCACCCATATACATATGTAATTTTGATATATCCGTCACACAATATCGTTCCTCTTCTCGCATGTTATCATTTGTGTATTTATAAATGTATCCTTCCTCTGAAAACACATATACATAATTCTCGACGGCACAAATAGACGATCCTCCTATTGGATAAACTTGAACATCTGAAATTTCCACCCTATCTTCCATGTTTTGAACATGAATTCTTATAAGCTGTTCATTTGTGACCCCATATACAAATTGATCATTATAACATATGTCTATAGCTTCACCCTTAAGATACTCATTAATCCTAACGGAAACACTCTCAACTTCAGGTTTTTTTTCAAAACTCTTATTACATCCAACCAACAATTCACTCATTATAAATGCACAAATGATAAGCATGGCATATCTTTTTTTCACTATAAATCCTTTCCAATATCAACTGCGGATACTGTCGAACTTGGCTTATTATCCGCCCTATTCTTATCTGCTAATTTCGCTATGTCGATTTAGCTCAATAAATAAACATGTTTTTTCCACTTAATCCACTTCTCTGATAGCACTATGATATTCCTGCTTAGTCATCTATGTTCAGAAAGCCAAATTGACGCCCTCGACTGGATTTTCTTAGCACAATCTTCAGGAGTACCAACACCGCCCTGCAATTCCAATATTTCCTCAAAGATGATATCATTTACCGCTGTTGGCAACAGATCAATCGCTCTGTCCCCAGGGGTATCGTACATTCTTCTCATCCATGCAATGTCTGATTCATATACCGGTTCAACCGAATATGCCATTTTGCCGTATTGCATTCTGATCATTTCTTCGATCTGCTCTTCGGTGTCGGACTTCGGCACCGAAATACTGTTACCGTTTTCAAGTAGAATAGTTTTTTCTTTCTGTTTTGCCGCCATATCCGCATCAAACATCGATTTCAGAACAGATCTTCCTCCAATGCTGGTCGTCCAGCCATCTTCCCTAATATGGAAAAAACTTTTCAGTACTTCCCATGCCGCGTCGGGATATTCGGTTGAGCGAAGAATGGTAAAGGTGTAGGTTGGACTGACGCGAGCGCCGTTACCTGACTTCCCGGGGTATCCCACATCAACAGCATCACGGGTTCCGAAGATTTGTATCATCTCATCGCATTGGTCGACGTTCAAATCTTCTTTCAGTATGACTTTCCCCAGCTTCCATGCATCAGACTTGAGGTTGAAATAGTATTTGTTATTTCGATATCCGGCATCCGTCAAAACATCGATATTTCGTTTTTCTTCCACCGTAGGCATAGCAAGACTAAGCTTCAATAGACGAACAAAGGACGGAGAGTCAAAGCTGATTGTCCCGCTGTCACGATCATAGAAGCTATCCTCAGCGGCATCAAAAATAGCGTCCCATCCTGTAAGATACCCGCCAAAAGGCCAAACCCCATCAGGAAGACTGTCACAAAAACCGAGATATTCGTCCACGCTCCATCCATTTCCATCGATCGGTATTCCTTCCGCAGAAGATGAAGCGAACACACTATGCATGCTGAAAAAAGGAGCAATCCCCCATATCTGACCGTCGTCGTAGGCAAAATAGCGGAGGACACTGGCAAATATGTTGTTGAAATTGACTTCTTCGTCCTTTTCAAGATAAGGCGTCAGATCGAGAAAAAGCTGCCGCTCGAGAATCGCATTATCCGGTCGATATATGAGATCAGGTGAACAGACGCCGGTAACAATATCGTTGGTCAGCATCCATATCCCCTTACTCGGATCGGAATTGCTGTTATACTTACTATAATCGAGCATCTTAATGCGGATGTTCGGGTGTTCCTTGTTGAAGGAGACAATCGCGGAGCGCAATTTTTCGTCAATTTCGTATGCATGGGCCAATTCGATCTCGGCCGTCTGCATCTCGCTTGTATTTTCCGTTTTCCGATAGAGGACCGGCGTGATCATCAGCCCTTCGTCTGTAGAACGCGTCTCCGTAAACAGAAAGGAATCCTCGTCAATCGCTTGCATAAAATTTGTGGCTTCTATCCCAAGACTTCCGACGAGATTGCTATCCAAAGCGTTGATTCCTGAAGCGACATAGTCGAGCAAAATAACTGCTACAGGTGCACCTTCTTCTTCTGTCATTCCGCAGACACCATTTTCCCCATCCCAGACGAAATCATAATTCTCAATGAAGTCCAATTTCCGCGCAGACTGACCAAGAGTCCTGTCCCCGGTATGTGCACCTGTAACCTTGTCCAGCCGTACCGCTTCCGGTCCCTGCCCATTGAAATTCGCGCACCCCCATACGATTCCAACCGGATCTGTTTTCAAATCAGAAAATGCACGGGGAGACTTGATTGTGTTCAGAAAGCGGAGATCGGACGAATAAATACGGATAACACTACCCTCCACCAGCCAGAATGCCCCCTCCCCGTCGATGGTCCACATAGACAGAGCAGATTGAACAGACATCTGCGGAAAATCGACACTCTCGATTCGTTTCAGCAACTCTCCCGTTTTGATATCCGCACAGCAGAGACTGAATCCATTTGCCTGATCCTTTTCAGAGTTCGAGGAGTACCAGAAGACATTGCTCTGGAAAAAGCCAAGACGGACATACGAGGTCGGGAGAGGTACTTTTGACAGCACCTCTCCCGACGACGAAAGCGTGAAGATTGCGGAATCGCTGCTTTTTGTACCATCCTCCCTGTTAACATATCGTGTCGCTGCACAGCATAGGTTTCCCGTATCCTTGTCGTATGCACATCGAGATTCTTCTGCAAGACTGTATCCGTCAGGAAGATCATAACGGAATGGCGCAAACACCGTGATGGTGTACTCTTTGTATGCAAGTGAGCCGTCTTTGGGCTTATTACCATGTTTGCAACCCGTGAAGACTGTTGCAAATACGATCATAATAAGCATGGTTTTAATTAAGTGTTTCATAAGCCCTCCTATATTGCCCATTCATTTCAAATCGTCATAAACATCGAATATATACAAATGTTTCGATTTGAAACCATATATTGTCTATTGTTTTACAACGCCAAGACAATTATGCATCACATTGATTTATAAATACGCAATTTCGTCATCGTCTAAACTTACCATGACATATTATTGCTGTAAAACGAGCATATTATCATTATATGTTTTATGTATATGGACATGGATGCTCAATCAGAAATGCTCCTGTATGATACTCATCACATACATGAATATAATCCAGATCACCAGTGTGAGAAAATGTACACCCATACGCCATACATTGAATAGTTGTAAATCTCAACGATTGAACAACTTGACAGGAATCTGAATGGTAAACCCCACCATACGATTTGCCTCTATGCTCACACACTTTCGGATTATATCTTACAAATGTTCCCGAACAGGAATATTGAAGAGAATTATGTCCATGTTCTATGGCAGACACATAATTTGTGGATACACAAAAAATGATAATAAACGCCAACATAAAGCATAAGCCTTTTTTCATATGTTTTTTATCCTCCCACCTCAAAACAATCTCCAGTTATAAAACGTCGTAATTCCACATGCTCTTTACCAACGGATACCATTAAGTATTACAACAAACAATATTCATTACGTTCGCGATTACAACCAGGCAACAGAAAATACCTATTGTTACAGTTTATTAATACACAATACCTAGTGAGCATCTGTTGAAAAATGCTTATCACGATTGCAGGATCCCATTGGCCAGTCAGAAAACGATTTTGCCCAATGGGACCCACAAATTGATAATACTTCAAATACAATCTTTGATCGTTACCGAAAATAGCTCGATATCAACATTTTTTCACATAACACACAAGATTTGAATTGTGATAAAATGTCCTAGTCTTAATAAGGGCACACATCGACGACCATACTTGCCCCCGTATGATATGCACTACACAAATGAGTGTAATCTTTATCACCAGTATGAAAAAACGTGCAACCATATGTCGAGCACTCAATTGTTGTGTACTTGAATGTTTGATGAATCTGACATGTGGCTGAATGGTATGTTCCCCCTCCGTAATGCCCTTGCCATGGACAACTCACATATTTTCGTTCATAGACATCTCCAGAGCAAGAATTGACCAATGTATTATGATCGTGTGTAAAGCTGGCCATAACATAAGTAGCTGCTAGACTCATGATAACCAAAAGGACGAGCAGAAATGCAATTGCTTTTTTCATATTAATCCTCCTGCAATGCAAAATAATTTTTACAACAATCCGTCCCAATAGGTTGTTGCAATTATGTGTTTGTGCAACAAATCACGGCGCCATTGATTCATTACACATTGGAACCATATTATATGCAATATAATTATTTTTTAATCTTGGATACACCGTTTTTATTGTATGTTTACATAGTGTTTTTCTTATCATGCTAGTCGGTCTGTATTCCCTTAATTAAGCACAAGCATCCCTCTTGCTTTTGGGAACTCTACAACACAGCAAAAGAAAGACTTAGTTTTCTTAATTCATAAAGCAGTATATCCGCTGTCATTCTATTTTGGCTGTGTTTGATCACACATCATTCACCTGTACTTATAGTCTCAAACTGCTTATTTTTCGACACTCCAAATTTTGAATTTTCCGTTAACAATGAAAGGCGAACTGTTCCTATTTCCCAAGGTGATAAACTATAATTGAGACCAAAGACAGCTGTCAATCCACATAATCATTCTTCTCGCTTTGCATTCCTTCGTCTCCCTCTGGTTCATCCTCGGCGTCATTAAATACCATTTTCATCTTGACTACATCCACAAGGATCTCCTGCCGGCATTTATCGCAGAACAGTGGGTATCTGATGAGAATGGTCTCGGGGAGGACTTTGGTGTTAGTCTGCGTGTCGCATATGGGACAACGGAGGAAGCGGAACAACGTTTTTTCATGTTAGGGCTACTCGGTTTTTCTGTATGGGAATCTAACACAACGACAACAGACTGCTTCATATCGAAGGAATTTGCTTACCAGCAAGGAAGGATGCGAATATCGATATAGTACTGTAAACTTCCAAATCAGGAAATAGAAACTCCTGTTTGTTCTAGATGCTTCTTCATCGAAACCATAACATCATATTATTTCGCGTTATTCTTTTTTTGCAATCGTTATAACAAAATTTATTATAAGCCATAATGTCAAGAACGATATTAGAAAACAACAGAGAGGTTCCTTTGAAATAAAAATCAAGATACCTTGTCCCCAGTAAACAATCATGCCGAGTGCTGCTAAACAACCTACCAATAGTAAAGTTCCCCAAAAACAGTATACATAATCCAAACGAGGAAATAGCATTAGATACAAACCCAAAGCAATTGCGACAAGTAGGGGATATATAATTCTGTACAACGATAATATAATGCCCACCCTTCCAAAATCAGGGGTGCTAGTTTTTATCAATAATGCAAACGCATTGCTGGCAATCAGGATTAGATTAGCGATTGCAAACGAACACTTAATATGAAATGTGTTTTTCATTATCCAACAATATAATTGTAGAAATCATATGTATAAGAAACACTTGTGCCTCGATGTGCAGTTACTGAAACTATTGATCCGACTGCAGTTCCTACCGAAGCATCCCAAACGACATAAGGCCAACTAGAAGGAGTATACGTAGTTGAATCATTTGTGATTCCTATTGTTGTTGTATATGAGTCAAATCCCCCTCCAAGCAAAAATCCCATTTCTCCCATATTAAGGGATATAGAATCAATCACAACAGAATTGCTTACTGTAGCTTTAGCATGTACCGAATCGAGCCTCCCATACTTTATGTTATTGCTGTATAGCGTTGTGTAATATAGAGTCGATGTAATACACAATGCGTCTCCATAAAACAAACCCGAATCAGTGTAAGAACCCGATCCCCTTGTCGATGTACTACTCTTAATGTCCTCTATGGACTTTATGATTTCATTGTAATTATCCTCATCAGCCGGTATCAGAACAATTTCAGTTTTTGCTAAACGAATTAGGTCGGGTCCATTGTTTCTTTCTTCAAAATAGCTTAAGACAATCATCCTCTCTCCATCATCTCTTAAAATGGCATTAACAGAAGATTGTTTTATATAATACTCAGATATGATATTGTCCTCAATCACCTGTTCAGAGCAATAATCGGAAATTGATTTATCAATGTTCATAGCATAAGTTGGCATGGCCAAAAATGTCACAATCCTAAAGGCCAACAGCAAAAGAACAATTATTTTACGAACGCTATTTTTCATATTTATCCTTTCTGCAAACTATCGTCTGCTCTACCGCCACATCTCATAGAGATGCAACACATCAGATATTGACTCTTTCCCATTTGCAACGCCGTGAATACATTCATGAAACCCCAATGCACAATTATAAAACAATCATCTAGCATCTCCCCTTTCAAAATCTTCGTCAAGTGTACAGATAATCAAGCATCTTGTTTATGAAGGACTTCTGACTCTGTACAACTACGCTGGTAACCCTTCTGTGCCTATGGGGATCTGTGCCCCAACTTCCTTCTTCCTACCTGTTTAGACACCGAGTGTCAGTTTAGCTTTCTGATGATGTTGAGCTTCAGGGCGGGTATCCTTCTCCTTCCCAGCTACAGTTCTTTTTTTCCTAATTGAATACTGCCCTCCCCGTGATTCTTCGATGGCGTCTAATAATCGACGGACGCTACACTAACGTCGTCTCGGGCTGAGGTCCATCTACGGGAATTCTGCCCAGCCTCACAAGGTAATTATACCGGAGCGGGTATACATGGAGTGAGACCGTGTGGTAGCCTGTTTGGTTGTAAGCGCCCTCGGGTTGGCGGGCAATAGGCTGTCCGGCCGCGCGGTCAGAGGCTCCGTGTCAACCCCGGAGGGAGAATTTTCCCGGATGTTCCGCCGCTCCCCTTCGCCACGCTTCTTTCGCTGTTTGTTATGCCAGCGATTTGGTTGGAGTCTTCGCACAATATCCTGCAACATCCTGTCCTCATCGAAGCTGACTCCTGTCGTAAGAATTGTAAAGAGGATGCGCAACAGCTTACATGCGATAACGATCAGGGACAGCATCTTCTACTTATGGTAAACCTCGCTTCACGGATCAGTTCTAATGCTGCACCCACTGAACCGATGCACATCACTTTTATTGTCTTGATTATTGAGAAATTCGACTTCGCCAAATCATGAATTTTCTGTAAACTCTTTGTTTGTCTTGTCGTTATTACTCATTTATGATCTTGCCCAGATGACAGAGTCGTTTCCCATTTGCTCACCGCCTGGGAAGACACACCGAGCATTTCGCCAAGCTTTTCCTGGGTCAGTCCTTTTTTCATCCGTTCTGCTCGGACGACCTCACCGAATGTCATGATCTTCACCTCCGATCAGTCTGCATGTATCCTTTCACCCCGCTTCTATGCTATTTCTTTCCGTTAGACCGGAGATTTGCTTCCACCTTCCTTCAGATCCCGCCTCGTGGCGGACACCCTTGTTGTTCAGCTATTCCCTTCCCGCTGCAGGGCGGATTCGGGACTTCCACCCGCTAGACTTTGCCCATGTCAGGCGCACCAATAAAAAATCCGAAATCCCCACTTAAGTTAGGAATTCCGGATCTTGTTATATGATTGGTCCACACAAAATAACATTAAGTATTGCAAGATTTTTACTCACAACAAGGGATACGTGTTGTTGATATCAAGTATTGCTCAGTTTCATAACATCTTGAACAGATTCGGGTCGTGTAGATTTTTTCTTCACATCTCGGATGTGAAGAATACACTTTATGAACTATTGTTGTGACATCTTCCCACTCTCCGAAAGCGTGCCCGAGTATTGTGCATATTATATTATCCACAGTATTCTCATGGCCTCCACCGTTCTCTGTTTCTTTAAAATGCTCCGCTATAACTTCTTTTTCATGGCTTGAAAAAGATGACTTTTCCTCAAATATTATTTGCACATCTTTTCTTTCATGTGCCCCATCTATACCAACAATTAACATTGCTGAGATTGCTATAAACAGCAACAAACAGGCAACAGCTCTGGTTTGCATTCATTTACCTCCTTCGTAATCCTTCCAAAATTCTGTCTAGTTCATCCAAACTCTTGCCACAAATGATATACAGCACATCTTCATAGTTGAACAGCGTTTCATACCCAGTATTAGTCTCTAAAAAGATAACATCAGTCTGGACTCCATCTATATTTGCATCCTTTTTTGTGATACTGTCCATCTCATTAATATCATAACCAGACTGCATCGCTATATAAGACAAATCAGCGTTATTGAAGGAAATCACCACTTTTTTCCCATTTTCTTGTTCAATAACATGAATTTCATTAATGCAAACCGATTCCGGCAACCACGAAGGGTATAGAATATTCACGTTTTCCGATTCTAACAATCCCTCAATTGTGTCGTATATGATAGATTTTCCATTCTTAACGAATGTAATCCCTTCTTTCTCCACAGGAACATTATATGGAATGTCAAACAACCATTCACCCCACCGGCGAATAAGCTCAGAAGGAGAAATATGATATATTGCAGCAGATGTTACCGGAATCCCCAGTATCAAAACCAATAGACACGCCGCAACTGCTCCGGGTATCCAACGTGGATGTTTAGTTCTTAAACCTCTTGCCTTTCCTGTTTTATGATATAGTTTCCGCAATTCATTTAGTTTTTCTTCTTTGATATCGGGATCTGGATCATATGTCCCTTTACACACTTCGTCAAGTGCTTTCTGATACTCTTCAATGCGATCCCAGTTCTGCTCTCCGG
>Ga0129306_1002209_pt1 | contig 18159 bp, 9 predicted proteins | sample P827metagenome_FD_94438 | JGI IMG/M metagenome (GOLD analysis project Ga0129306, IMG submission 94438) | Capybara group fecal microbial communities from Wisconsin, USA - P827 metagenome | ecosystem: Host-associated > Mammals > Digestive system > Large intestine > Fecal | place: USA: Wisconsin... | reverse complement strand
GAAGAAGGGAGCACGGAACTATGGGCCCGTTATCAGGAAGTCCGCGCCAGGCTTTACAGACATCCCCGCTTCGGCGCGGCACGCCTGATGAAAGCATTTCCCAACGCTGTCCATCGGGAGCACCCGGATCTTTTCAGGGAATTCCGGGAAAAAATAGAAAATTCAGGAAAGCAGGATTCCAACGGATAGGACGCCGGGATCACGCGTACCGGTATTCCGTTACAGTTCATTACTTCGGTGTCATCCAGGTCAAAGATCATCTTTATGAGTTCTTCTTCCGTCTTGCCTTCCAGCAGGGCGGCCTCGATGCCGTCGCGCTGGGGCAGAAACACCCGGTAGCCGTATTCCTCCAGCAGCTCTGTCATTTCCAAGTTAAAATCCTTTTCCGCCTGGTTGAACATCGGACCCGCAAAATAAACATTCTTCCCGTTTCCGGCATTTTCCGTGTTCTTTGCTGCCGAAATGTCTTCGGAGACCTTTTGGCCTGCGTCGGCGGTGCTGTATGTACAGGCAGTAAATGCAAACAGCATTGCCGTGCATAAAATAACAGCGCCTATTTTCTTCTGAATTTTCCTCATGATCATGCCCCTTTATATGACCGGTTCCAAAAATGTTTCTCAAACTGTATTATAGCGTGTACTTTACACATTTGTAATCATTTGAATGACATATTTGCTTATACAACTATCCTGAAGCAGTCCATCTGTTCCTTGAACATCACAGCGCCGTCCATTATAATGATACAAAATTCCAGGAAATCAGGTTTTTGAAAAGGAGTTCCCGGATATGAATAAAGACCATACTATCTATGATTCTAAGCGTATTTTCCGCATTTCCTCAGGCATAGTGTTCTGCCTGCTGCTGATTGCGGCATTGGCAGGCAATGCGAACGCCGGACAGCGGACGGACCGGATCCACCTGCCCGTAACCGAAGCGGATGATTACTCTCCCAGCGGTCAGAAGACGACCTGGAGCTGTGTCTGGTTTGGCAGCTACCCTTCTGCCGAGGTGGTTGATGACAGCTGGGATTCCGTGGACAGCTATGCGCTGAGGGAGGGCGACCTGATCCGTGACAATGCCCTGTATGAAAAACTGTCCCGGGCAGACTGGCAGGACAGCACCCTTGAGCTGGACGGCGTTTCCTATCTGCGCCTTGCCTCACCGGAAACAGAAAAAGACCGCGAGCAGCACTATCGATGGGATGACCGTCCCTGGCATTATTTCGCCGTCTCCCCCATTCGATGGCGGATACTGGATATGCAGGACGGGAAAGCCCTGCTGCTGGCGGACCGCATGATTGACTGTATGCCGTTCCATGAGGCAGATGAAGAAGTCTCCTGGGAGAGTTCCACCCTGCGCAGCTGGCTGAACGGTTACAGCGCAGAATCAAATCTCCGGGGGAAGGACTATACAGGCATCGGCCTGATCGACCGGGCATTCAGCGAAAAGGAGCGGAAGGCGATCCTGGCCTCGCCATGCAGGAACCAGTCCAATCAGGTTTACGGCACAAGCAGCGGCGCGGACACAAAGGACCGCCTGTTCATACTGTCCAACGCGGAGGTCTATGAGTCTGCGGCTGCCGGAAGCTACGGCTTCGAGCCCAGCCAGAATTACGACGATCCCGCCAAGAGGTTCACCTCTACACTGTACGCAAAGTTTATGGGAGCGTGGTGGTCTCCGGCAGAGGCTTACGCGGGCAATTCCTTCTGGTTCATGAGAACCAGCGGCTATACAGCCCGGAGCGTGACCTATGTCTGCGACTTTGGCTACATTTACTCGAAGGGCACGCTGGTAACCTGCAGTGATGCCGGTGTACTGCCGGCAATGTGGATCGACCTCCATGAGGCCGGACCCGAATATGCCGGAGAGACTGTATCCACCGGCATCATGCGCGGCAAGACGGACGTCAGCAGGAATTTCCCGGTGCCGGAACTTGCAGACCCGAAGCGGGTGGCGGACGAAAACATGCCCGGAGGCAGTTACACAGTCTGGAACGCGGTTTCCTTCGGGCATTATCCCCAGACGGAGATCACGCAGGATAATGATGCCGGATTGTACATGGATCTGGAAGCTGCAGACAGGGACAATGTCAGACTGAAAGGAACGGACTATCTCCGGCTGAATGACCGGTGGTTCCGCTGTGATCCCATCATCTGGCGCGTGCTGGAGCTTACAGATACGACGGCGCTGCTGATGGCGGATCAATGTATGGACAGTCTTCCCTTCCACGGGGAATACAAAGATGTCTTCTGGGAGGACTCCGACCTGCGGAAATGGCTGAACAGTTCTTTTATGGAAACAGCCTTTACGGAGGAGGAGCGTCAGGGTATTGCGGTGACGGCTGTTCCCAATGCCCTCAACCATTACTTCGGCACGGCCTGCGGTTCCGGAACACACGATCAGGTGTTTATCCTCTCGGAGGAAGAGGTTTTCAGCTCTGACAAAGCAGTGCGCTATGGCTTCCAGCCAAGCGATGCTGTCGGGGACATGGGAAGGCGCCTGAAACTGACGGATTACGCAGCGGCCCGCGGCGGCTGGAGGTCCGCAGACAGCGAAACCAGAGGCATAGGCTTCTGGTTTCTCCGCACCAACGGCTACACCCGTGACAATGTGGTCTACGTCGGGGAGAAGGGACATCTGTATAACCGGGGCATCCCGGTAACCTGCAGGGATGCCGGCATTGTCCCGGTAATCCGTGTCCGGTTGGGGCATTGCCCGCTGAAACGCGCGGAAGATATCTCCTCCGGATACTGAACCCATACCGTCCGCCGTTCAAGCCCTTTGCCCGGCGCGGTTTTGGCAGCCGGTTCCCTGTCAGAACGAAAAAAATGACCGCAGGTGGGACTAATCCTGAGAATGACAACTATTCGTCTACTGTTTCTGAAGCCTCTACTGGACTAAACTCATGGAAAATGCTGATTAATCCATTCCTGCACCCGGCAACAGGGGACTAATCAACATGAATTCTCAGATTTAACCAAATCTATCTAATAAAACCTGGACTGAATTTAAAGAAAAATCACATTAGTACCATCTCATAGCCAAAACTATTGGACTGATAATCCATTTATTCAAAATCAGTACCAAACATACCCGGCATTCTCCCGCTGCCGGACCAACATTTTTTATCCATCCTTTTTCTTGTTTCAAACAACTTAAAATCGCCGATCACCCTTATATACTTAGGTGATCGGCGATTCAAACCAACACTTTTTGTCCGATAACTCACATTTTTGTCCGATAATTCCTCTTTTCTCAGAATTCGCCGGGTCCTTTCGTTCCGTCCCGATTCAAAAAGAATTCCGGGGACCTGTCTGAGATAAGCCGGCCAAGCATCAGTCCTCCGCCTGCCATCAGCCCCAGATACAGCACCGGATAGATCAGTGTTTTGACTACAGGCGGATACGGCAGGGAGCGAAGAGGCAGGACGAGAAGACGCATGGTACAAAACCAGATCTCATAGCAAAGGAAGCGGCCTCCTGCAGGAAGCCTGAAACGTCTGGCAACAGAAAGGCAGACAGGAATGCCGATGAGAGCCAGTATCAGTTCATAGAGCTGGGTGGGATGGACCGGCTGGCTCCTGAGAGTCATAAACGGGGTCTGAAAGCCATCCAGGCCGGTCGGGAACACCATGCCCCAGGGGAGCTTTGTATGCCGGCCGGCGCAGCAGCCGTTCAGAAAACAGCCTGTCCGTGAGAGACAAAAGGCCACGGCAGAGGGAACGGTAAATGCATCCAGCACCGATAACAGCGGGCGCTGCAGCTTCCGGACAAAAGCCGTAAGCACAAGAAAGGCCCCCAATATGCCGCCGTACAGGCTGAGACCCACCATGCGGGGCGTGTACCAGGGGCGCAGGGGCCCGTAGCTGGAGAAATTGACTGCCACATTCCAGAGTCTTGCGCCCACCAGGAAGGCCGCGCACATGGAAAGCAGCATCAGAACCGTCTGTTTTGCCGTAAAGCCGCACCGTTTTAATGGAAACCAGACCATAGCCGCACCGGTGAGCGCGGCTATGGCTGCCATGGTTGAATAAGATTGCAGCGTCAGGCCAAAGACGTGTAACTGCGGGTGCATATTTCTTACAGCGGCTTGCTGCCGGTCAGGGCCATATCGACATACAGCCCGAAGCCTTCCTTCTGGTTCAATTGATAATGCAGGCTGCCGTTCATCTGCACTCCTGTCTTTGTCTGATCTGTATACGTACATTCAAAGCGCATGGTCATGGTGCCTTCGTCCGTCGAAACAGGTTCCGTGGATAGGATGCCTGTTTTTTCATCATAATTGAATGTGGACTCGCTGAGACTATCCGCCTGGTCTGCCTCATCCGTATGGGGTATGAAGCGGGCCGTGGTCTCACTGAGCTGTTCGATATCATACTGAAGCTCGTTGCTCTGGCCAATGTAGCTTTCCAGATCAATATCGCAGGCCTCCTGCTCCCCGGTAACGGGATTCTCGTAGGTACCGTTCTTCAGCGCGCTGACAATTTCGGGCGGGCCGATTGCCGTCACGGTGGCCTGGCCGTTCTCATAGAAGCCTGCCAGTTCCTCCAGTGTCGGGAAGGGCGTATTGCTAAGCGGCACATCCGTGGCCGGATATCTGAAGCTGAACTTACAGCTGAGAACAGGCTTGTCTTTTTCCAGGTCCGCCTTCGGCTCGTAGACATCTACGGTGTCGGGAAGCCCTGCAATAATGTAGCCGATAACACTCACTTCCGTATACGCAGTCCCGTCTTTCTTAAGCTTTCCTGTCCAGCTCTTGACGGCTTCCTTGGTGGCTGCCGCACCGCTTAAGGGAGAGAACCGGATCTGGTACTCTCCGAGCGACGGTTCTTCATTCTCCTCCAGAACCTCGTGAATATTAAACTGAACACTCTTGTTCAGCTCGGCCTTGATATTATTCAGGGCTTTCAGATAGTTCTGCCTGACCTTTAGCTGATAGTCCTTCTGCTGCTCCTTCAGGATGGCTCCGGAAAGCCGCTGGTACATGCGCAGCTTGTACTCTTTGACGAGTTCCTCCTCCTCATCCTTTGTGATGACGCCTACTCTGGCGCCGGAGAAGTGTTCGGCAAAATCCGCCTGGATCTGCCAGGAATCCGTGTCGATGGGCCCGTTAAAGAAGGCTCTGGAATAGGTATCGATTTCTGCTTCCAGGAGGTTTTTGAAGGTCTGATCGTCTCCTTCGGAATCCTTTACGCAGCGTGCTACGACGTCCCTCCATTCTTTGCTGGTGCGGGCATGGTAGCCGGGCTTGCTGTAAAGCTCATTGTAGTAGACATAAATGTTGTTGATTCGCTCCACCCTGTAGCCCTTTGCCGCCTCGCCAAAGGACTGGATCGCTTTATCCAGGAGTGTGACACCCACCAGGGCCACACTGAGACCGCCCTCGGCAGCGGCGCCGAGGCCCCACATGCCGATATCCTTGATCATGGCTGCGGTTTCCGCGTCTGTCCTGTCGCTCTTTACCATCTGGGTAACAATGTTGATGGCTCCGAGGGCAAAGCCCACATCACCCATGCCTTTCCAGAAGCCCTCGTTGAATTTGGCATACTTTTCTGTAAAGAAAAACAGGTCGGAGAGCTGCAGGGCCGTACCGGCATTGCCCACCCAGTCATTGCCCGTATTGGCGGAAGCAAGAAGCACATCGTTATAGATTGTGCTTAAGGGAAGTTCTCCCAGCTTATAGCACTTCTCGCCGGGTCCTCCTTCCGCGGCATACTCCGCAAGGGCAGCCTTCTGCTGGTCCATGTCCACGTCAAAGTCCAGATAGTCCTCGTCAATACCGGTGATATAAGCCTTGCGGAATCCTGCACTGCGAACCTCAAAGCAGCCGAAGCGGGAGAAATGGTCGGTATGGATGACGACTTCCTTCGCCTCCGCGTCTACCTCATAGAGTACATCCTCCCATTCACCGGTCTTCTCATTGAAGTACTTGGCACCCACGCACTCCGCCGGGTCCTCTCCCTTGTCGCAGAACTTGCCCTTATAGGGGATACGGATATCCACAAAAGTGTCCAGTTCATGCTGGCCGTCAAAATCAAAATCATAGGCAGTGATCTGCCAGTCGCCATTATCGGCCTTTTCCACGCCGGCTTCCTTGACGCTTACGGTCTTTTCCTCATCATAATCAAAGAGAAATGGGGAAAGCTCCACACTCACGCCGGAATCGCTCTTGACCAGCAGCTCCTCCGCGGAGGCCGTAAGAATCTCTTCTTTCTTCTTGCCAATGTTTAAGCCGCTGAAACCACCGCTTTCTTTGCTGGGAGAAGTGGCGGTGACCGTGGTATCCTTTCCATTATCCTTATGGCTCAGCAGAAAGCCCGGTTTTACAAAGCCGGTGAAGGCAAGGACCGCCGCCATAAAAACGCATACGACGCCGGTAAGCCCTTTTTTACTGTTCTTTTTCCCCGGCTGCCTGCCGGAATTGCCGGGAGCCCGGTTCCCCTGCGGAGAATTTCCTGCATATTGAGGCGGCGCATATCTCTGCTGCTGTGCCGGGGCCTGCTGTTGCTGCCCGGCGCTTCGATTTCCATAAGGAGCCTGTCCCGGGGCAGGCTGGCCGCCCGGAGCAGGTTGTCCGCCCGGGGCAGACTGGCCGCCCTGGGGCTGGGCAACTCCTATTACAGGCGTGCCGCAGTATCTGCAAAAGCGGCTTCCCGGGGTTAAAGCCCTGCCGCAGTTTCTACAGTAATTTCCCATAACATACCCCCTCCGTAAGATTCGTAAATACTCCCGGCAGACCGTGCCGTACGGTTTCCAGGTCTAAAAATACGCTGTTAAGTAGTTTAATATTATTTTACGCCCTTACAGATAGATTACTAATATCCCGAAGAGATTGTCAATGACAGAAAAAATGTCACAAAAAGCAACATAACTTCCCTCAAGCTTCAGGAGCCATTTATTGTTGTTTATGATAGAATGAAACAAACGGAAGATTGCAGAAAACCGGTTCTGTATGACGCGGATACCCTGACCGCAGCGATGGCTGCATAGCTTATGCTGAGACCGGCATTAAGGAAGAGGTGACAAGCATGAACAAAATAGCTCTGGACATACTGGCTGACGCCATCTCAGACGTGGGCGCCTGGCAATGGTGGCACATGGAAAAAGCCATGCTGCAGCTGGAGTTTCGTGATGTACAGCTCTACGATGAGACGAAACCCGGCACGGAACCCCGCACGATGGATGTAATCGCGATCCGGTTTATTGGCAATATATTTGCCGTGTTTCTGGACGACCTGGATGATGACGCAGCAAAACCCTGGTATGAGCGTTTATACGATGATGAGATAGCGCCTTTTGATTGCGATGGATATGAACTGAAATTCGATGATCCGGAGTACGCGCAGGAAGTGTATGGCAAGTACAGAAACCGGACGCCGGTAACAGCGTTTAATAAAGAAGATACCCTCACAGGCGCAAAACACCTGATCGCTGCAAAGTGCGGAGACGCCGGAGTCATTGCCGGCGGTGACCGGATGGAGGTTGTGAGCAAAAGCGGTTTGATACCGGAAGAAGAAATAGAGCTTCTTTCAAGGAAATGGTGGGAATACTGGAGATCTTACTGGATGGCAAGAGGAACGCAGAACGCCTTTCCGAAAGACTGGGCCTGTGAAGTGACAATACCTGTGGATGCTGATGATCCGCATGGGGCATGGTATGAAGAAAAAGGTGCGCAATGAAAACAGTATTTCATGACAAATTAGTATTACTTTTGGCGGCCGCAGTCATTCTCCTGCTGCCGGGCTGTTCCTATTCTGTGCGGACTAAACCGCCCCAGGCAGCCTATCACGCGGAGAACAGCTATATGCAGATGGCTGTCGATGAGGCAAGGGACGGGATATATAACGGAGACGGCGGGCCTTTCGGATGCGTAATCGTGAAGAATGATAAAGTCGTAGGCTGCGGGCACAACTGTGTGCTGGAAAAAAAGACTCCACCTGTCATGGTGAAATGGAAGCGATCCGGGATGCGGAAAGCAGACTGGGCACTTATGACCTTTCAGGCTGTATTTTATACACAACCGGAGAACCCTGTACAATGTGTCTTGCCGCATGCAAATGGGCGAATATAGAACACATATACTACGGATGTACAATTGCGGATAATTCAGATATAGGCTTTCGGGACACCCAGATCGATAAGGAACTTGGCGAAAGGCCGGATGAAACAGACTATATGAATGAAGAAGACCGGGATGCATGTCTGCAGCTCTTTGAAGAATACAGGAAAATGAATGCGGTAATTTATTAATGGCAATGCGGCCGCGGACGGATGATGCGCTGTACGGGTAATAAAAAAACGGCTTCCGCTCAGAAAGCCGTTTTCTCATATCTTCCTTATCCGGTAATCTTCCGGAACTCAAGGTAGAGGAATAATACACTATGAAAATTGCGTGGTTCTGCATTCCGGCGCACGGACATACGAATCCGACGCTCGGACTGGTTAAGGCTCTTACGGAAGCCGGACATCAGGTCTGGTATTTTTCGTTTGAAGAATTCAGGGAAAAAATCGAAAAAGCCGGTGCAGCGTTCATAGGCTGCGACGGATACGATTTTGAAATGGAAGATAAGGAAAATGCTGACCGTGTCGGAAAGGACAAGGTTTTTGCGACTGAACTCCTGGTTTCATCGACACTTGCGCTCGATGAAATGAGCAGCCGGATCATCGGGGAAATAAAGCCGGATGTGATTGTGTCCGATTCCGTGGCGTTCTGGGGCAAGCTTGCCGCCATGAAACACCAGCTGCCTTATGTTTCCTCGACCACCACATTTGCCTTCAACCGGTACTCGTCCAGGTATATGCGGGAGAATGCCTTAGACATCGTAAAGATGCTGCTGGCAATGCCGCGCATCAATAAGCAGCTGAAGCGCCTCCGGGATAAGGGCTATCCGGTAAAAAGTCTGCTCGACATTGTGCAGAATGATAATAATACAAATACCATCGTATATACATCGAAGTACTTCCAGCCATGCTCAGATACGTTCTCTGACAGATATCATTTTATCGGGCCATCCATCAGGCCGGTTACAGATCCTGTCGAAAAGACAGCAGAGAAGACTGTTTATATATCCATGGGGACGGTCAACCAGAACCGGCCTTTCTATCGCAGCTGCATCAATGCCCTTGCCGCAACCGGCTGGCAGGTGATCATTTCCATGGGCACGAACACCGATCACTTTGAGGATTTGCCGGGGAATATACAGGTCTATGAGTCGGTAGACCAGATGGCGGTGCTGTCGATCGCCGATGCATTTATCACTCACTGCGGCATGAACTCCGCTTCTGAAGGATTGTATTTCGGCGTGCCTTTAGTGCTTTTCCCGCAGACGCCTGAGCAGGATGCAGTAGCAAAGAGGACAGAAGAGCTGGGCGCCGGAGTCAGGCTGATTTCGATATCCGAAGAAGATATTCTCACTGCTTTGACAAAAGTACTCTGCGAACCGCAGTATAAAGACAGTGCCATCCGGATATCTGAAAGCTTCAAAGCCTGCGGCGGAGCGGCCGAAGCCAAGGCGTTCCTGGAGCAGATTGCAAACCGGCAGATTCATCCGGATTCCGGTTTGCAAAAGGATTGATCCGCATCCGCAAAGAAAACGGGCAGACTGGTTAACAGCTGCCCGTTTCAACATTTTACTTATTCTTTTTCAGGGATCATACGGTCCGCGCCCGGTTTCAGGATGCCGCCTCCTGTATCCAGACACCGGCTGCATCCACCTTATAGCCGTCCGGCGTCGTGGTGCTTCTGTACATGGTGCCCATGGTACCGCTTCCTTCCTTTTCGGAGAAATAATACCACTTGCCGTCGATCATCTGCCACCCTGTGAGCATCATGCCCAGGGTTCCGTCAGAGGCCGGGTTGAGGTAATAAAGATTGCCATCCGGCTCAGAAATCCAGCCTGTCAGCATCCTTCCTTCCCGGTCAAAACGGAACCAGCCGTACTGCTTCTGTCCTTTCTTCGGGTCTGCATACGGGTTGTACAGGCAGATCCATTTGTCCCGGACGATTGCCCCATCCAGATTATAGTTCCAGACCCCGCTTTCCAGTTTTAGCCAGTATCCCCCGGTTTTTACCCAGGAAGGAAGTCCGTATACATGCGTGCTTCCTGCGGACCCGCCCCCGTAGTGTTTCTTCTTTTCTCCATTGTCCTTGACAGTTACGGTAATGCTGTCAACGATACCATAGACAGGGCTGTATGCGGAGATCGTACAGGTGCCCTCTCCGACCGCTGTGATCTTGCCGTTTGCATCGACAATCGCAACTGAGTTATCCGAGCTGTAATAATTGATCTCCGTCAGCAAATCGCTCCAGGGCGCCCCGACGGTCGCCAGTGTTTCCGTATCCCCGGCCTTGAGCTCGATGGACTCGAGGCCTTCACTGATGTCGAGCATGACAGGCTTGGCAGAGTAAACATCCTCGTAAGAAGCCGACAGTTCAACACCGTTTCTTTCCGCGATCAATTTGAGCTCCATGGTTCCGAAGCCGTTCCAGTCGCTGATCTTTGGGTCGATCGTGAATACCAGCTCTTCTTCCTCTCCAGACTGAAGCGCCGGTACCTCCAGGGAGGCCAGGACCCTGCCCTTTTCGCTGCTGCCGTATTCATAAACATTTACAACGCAGGGCTCGGAGCTTATATTTCCGTGGTTGGCAATGGCCGCTGTCACGATGACCCGGTCTTCCTCAATGACTGCGTTCCTGGCGGACAGGGCCAGATTTTCTTCAGAAGAAAGCCTGATCTCTGCTGTGTCCCCGGTTGCTTTACTTACGCCCCGTTCTGTTACGGTGATCCGGATCTTCTTCCCGTTCAGGCTTCCCTCCGGTACTGTCCACGGGATCTGCATGGAAATGCTTTCATTTGTATCCAGGACCGTGTCAAATATCTCCTCATAGAGTGTGCTGCCATCGAGTTCTGCCCGTACGGTAAACCCTCTCGCCTCCATCAGGCCTCGGTTCACAATGTCAAAGGAGATCGTGGAGGACTCTCCGGCGACCATATACCGGTCAGCCTCCACAGAAATATCCTCGATATCCAGCGATCCGCCGGTGCCGAAGCCTATGCCCACAAGCGTATTATCGCTGTATTGTATCTTCCCGTCCTCATCGATCCATTGTTCATAGTAATCAGACAGCAGGCTGATATTGCGGTGCTGATCCATTACCAGATCAAAATCGTCCAGGACCTTGTCCAGGTTGGTGATTACCACCCCGTCCGTAAATCCCCATTCCCGGTCGGAATGAATGCCTGAACTGCCGTCTGCCTCACTGCCGGCCACCATGAGGGGATCCCCGCTCTGCTGCCTGTAACGGCGCCCGTAAAGTTCCACCACCGGTTCTTCGATCTCAGGTCCGAAGTCCGTATAGAAGATATACAGATCCTTTCCGTCGGTCGTGACCGCATAATCATCGATCCCGGCAGCCATGTCCTCCTTGTTTTTAATCAGCGTTTCAACAGTCCGGAAATCTCCCTCCGTGATATCCTCATAATAGCTGCCTTCATATACTTCCCCGGACAAGCCAAGCTCCGACGCGCCTTTATAGTACCAGTATTCATCATCCGGCCCGGATTTCTGATAGACGTCGCCGATCTCGCTGTTGTGGAAAAGGGATTCCAGCAACGTGCCAACATCCAGAAGTTCCAGATACTTGCCATCCTCTGTCCAGCTGAGATAGGTAGTATCGTTCAGCGTTGTCAGCTTCGGAACTGCCTGGCAGCGTTCATCCTCCCGGACCCGGACGGGCCAGTAGTCGATCCCGTTCGTAAGATCACGAATTCCGAGGTACAGATCCCTGTCGCCAGTACTCAGGTCATCGTCTTCGTCCAGTGTATAAGCCGTCAGCAGATAATCGGTCCCGTGACGGTTCAGCAGTGCTGTCACATAATCGATCACCAGCGGATCCTTTTTGGAGTTGTGCCGGATCACAACATATTCATTGGTGACCTTCCCTGTGTCCGCGTCATAGCACGCCAGCTGCATTGTATTGTAGTGGCGGCCCATGTCTGCTAGTTCTTCCGCCGCGCTGCATTGACTGATATCTCTGGTAAGGTATGCACAGTAGAATTTATCCTCCAATGTACTGAGCTTCGGTCCCTGGTTATAGAAAGCGGAGTCCGCTCCGCGGGACAGCCGGAAGGTCTCTCCCATGGTATCCGTCGCCGAATCATAGATCGCGCAGGAAATATCAAAAGCATTAAACTGCTCCTTAAAGTCTTCCTTGCCTTCGATTTCCTTGTTGGCATCCATCCAGGCAATGACGACCTTGTCCCCCATCAGCGCGGTGTCCGGCATGGAATCATAAGTACCATTACCGGAGACAGGCTCCGGTGTACTCCAGTTTCCGTTTCTGGAGCGCACCGCATAGTACAGACAGGACGAATCCCCGCTGTCGCTTGCGGCGATAAAGGATGCGAACTGCCTGCCGTCGGGAAGCAACAGCAGTTCCGGTCTGGTGCGTTCGGCAGCATTTTCCAGCAATACATCCACGGTGAGCGGTACCGGCTGTGCTTCCAGGCCGACAAGGTCTTTTCCGCTGCCAAAGCCCGCGAGATCCGATGTTCCCATATCATATTCCGAGACGGAGATCTCGTCTTCTTCATCCATAGCATAGGCATCGGAAATTTCCGCCGCGTCGGGCAGGGCCGCGATTTCATCGCCCGTCGTGGGCAACAGGTTGTTAAAGAAATTAACCTGCGTACGGCCGGCAAAATTGCCCCAGCCAAATTTGACCTTTGCAATATCAAAATCCAGCTTAAGCAGCACCAGATCTATCCCGAAGCCTCCCCCGAAATTAAGTATGATACCGTAATGATGATCGAAGACTTTATTCTCCAAAAACTGCATCTGTGTATCTATCTGGGCATATCCCCTGGCGCTCAGGACTCCGCACAGACCCGCGCCTATCTGCCCTTTCAGCTTGCCGACTAAATCCAGTTCAATCAGAAAAGTGGAACCTGTAAAAATGTCTTTGATATTCCCGCTATAGCCTTCAAAATCACCCGCTTTATACGCATTCTTGCCCTCAGGGCAGACGCCGCCCATTGTTAAGTCCAATTCCCCACCGCCGGAAATATTAAAGAAGCAGGGTACATAGACGATCAGGGTATACCAGGTATGGGAGATATCAGTCGCGCCTCCGATCGTAATAGAGGTCGTCGCAAGCACGTATTCGGCGGCAACCGGATCATAAACAAACTCGAAGTCCATGTTGAAGAGCACTTTAAACTGAACAGTACCTTGCGTTTTTGTAAGGTTGGCCTTCTGTTCTTCAGCCTTAGGCATAAGCTCTTTCTGAATATCTTTAGCGTATTTATATCTTGCAGGATAGTCATTCATGCGTTTCAGTTCTTCTTCCGAAAGCGCTTCTTGTTTTATCGCCCTCTTACAAAGCTGAAAGAAATTATAGCCTATTTCTTCTGCTGTTTTGCCGGAATCTATAACACCCTTTTTTAATTTGTGGTTTTCTGATACACCATCCAGAAACGCATCTCTTGACTTCCTTTTCTCATCGGGAGAAAGGCTTGTATCTTTACATAGCATGTCAAAGTTGATACTGAAGGAGAAACCCTGCTTATCCGGCCAGTCGGTACGGGCAATGTTCAGTGAGCCGCTCTGTACACTTTCTTTTGCTGCGCCGATCAGCGGAATGTTAACGCCGCCCATATCCCCGTCGATATTCATTTCCTTCGGAGCCAGGCGTTCATTCTCCACATAAGTCACCAGACCAGTCTCCACGGTAGGATAAACAATAGGTATTTTCGATGAGCCTGAGGTGGTATTTACCACACGTTCCTCCTCATCCACTGCATAGACCGTGATCCGGTCTCCATTATGAAAGTTCTCAAGCATATTCTCGATCTTGGCAGTAAACAGAGTAGGATCCTTTGTATCCCGGGTCGTCTCATATGTCGATGTACTGCCAGTGACCGTGACGACAGTAAATACAAGTTTCTTTACCTTCCTGCCCCGACCGTCCACGGAAGCGCTTAATGTCAGGTTGTCATTGAAACAGCGCACCTGGTTTTTCGTAAGGTCCGTTTTTTCTCTGCTCTGTGCCTTGTCATAATCATAGGTAAGAGAGGTCACACGGGGCGCATTGGCAGGATAACCGATCTCTATCTTGCCTGCTGCTACCGTTTTGGCTTCTGTTCCCTCATTTACCCCGCCTTCCGTTTTTAACGATGGCCTGATCACCACCTCAGCAACCTGTTCGTCATTGAAACCATTGCTGATGAGAAGGGTGATCCTGTCGTCTTGCTTGGCTTTCAGCCCGGAAAGGCTGACCGATCCGTCAGCACCGACAACAGACGCTATGCTTTGGACGTGCTTTTGACCACCTGCCTCTGCCTCTCCATTCTCCGTGGACACTGTATATCCGGCAGCCGGATTGGAATGCAGACCAAGGCCGTCATTCCGGATCGACGGCATGCTGGACATTGCTTTTGCCTCGATATTGAATTCTTCAAGCTCGGATGTCTTTACCTTCTCAATGCCTACCCGGATAACATTGTCCCCGGTATTGGAACGCATGATAAAGCTGTAACCCTGGGCATTATACTTCCGTCCGGTCATGCGGTCAGTGATTACCGGACGATAAACATAACTGGTGTCGGAAGGTTTTCCGGTGACCAGCACGCGGACCGTGCAGGCAGCGCCGACTGCGGGCTTCATGCGGTCTGCCACTGTCTTCCCCAGAGGATTGAGCTCCAGCACGTTCTTTCCTTTCAGGTAGGAAACTGCAGCCAGCTCAGAGTCCGGGATCAGGTTCTCCACCTTCAGGTTCTTTTTTGCTTCTTCGCTCTCAAAGATGATCTCCACATGGTTGTCATTCTTTTCCAGAAGGGGACGGACCATATATTTCCTGTTGGGAAGCAGTGTAAAATCATATGTATCCCTGATGATATTGAAATGTGCTCCCCCGTCCTCAGAGATCTCAAAACCGGTCACCCGGTAATCATCCGGCTTGTCCGGCGTGGAGGAAAAATTCACCTTGTCTCCGGCATGGAAAGTAACGACTGTGCCTTCCTTTACCTGCAGCAATGGATCATTGAACTTTGCGCCGCAGGTATCCCTGCCCTTGTCCGGCGCTACGACTGTCACCGGGACATCCACGTATTCCACTACCGGCTGGAATTTCAGCTCCTGGTAATATGCCTTTCCGGCAAGTCCGTCGGAAAAAGTCATTTTCTGCAGGGATTCGATCCAGTTGATAAAATAAGTGTTGAAGGGAATCGTATTCAGATGGGATGTAACGCTTTCTACTATGCCGCCCTTTCCGCTGATCTTATCGGAAGAATAGTCGATCGCGACGTTGCCCTTCTGCTTCTTAATAAATTCGACGAAATCCTTCGGATACTCAGCCGTAACAGCCTTCTCTTTGCCGTCAGGGCTGATGGTAATCTTATACCCGCTGATCTTTCCGAATATATCTGTTGCCCCATTGATCTGGTTGGACAGGACTGTAAATACCAAATTCGACTGATTCGCGTCAACATTGGCATAAATATCCCTTTTGTCATTCCCGCCGGGGTTGATCAGCTGCGCGCCACACTGCACCTTAAGCTGCATGGGTACTGTAGCGGTTGCGCCCTTAAAGGAAAGTTTTTCCGGATCACTTACACTGACACGGAATTTTTTATACATCGCTGCCAGACCGTAAAAACGGAGATAGCTTTTAGGCGTAAGATATTTCGAGTCATCTACTGCATAGGCAATAGCTTCAATATTATCGCAGATACCCTTGACGGAAACTGCTGCTTCTTGGGAAAACTCTTTTCCGAATTGCCCTCCCTTGCCAGCCTGTCCGAAATCCTTTTTCGTGTCTATGGCATGAAGCTTGAAGCTCACTTTGTTTCCGACGCTGAAAGAGCTGGTCTGCTCCCAGTGGGGAATCAGATAGCGGTAGTACAGTCCATTGATCACGGGCTTCCCTGCAACTTTGACATTGGAAGTCCACATGGAACCTGTGGCTGTTGTCGTAGTATGATAGTATTCCAGATCACCGTATCCCTTGGCATAATCTTTCTCATTATTATTGATCACATAGCGGTCTTCCCAGACGCCGCATCCCCAGGGTTTGTCTCCATGCATCTGGCCTTTGCCGTAACTGAAAATACCTCCTTTGTCTTTACTAGTTGAAAAATAATACTGTCCGACCTCCAATGCCGGATCATAATGCTCCACATCATAGATCGGCGCTGTCAGGTCGCCTTTTTTATACCTGATCTCATAATTGTTCCCTGCAATGGAGACATTCATCGTCAATGATTCGTCTTCCGTAAGGCCGGAGTCATCATCTGCTGCAGCCTTTGCCGACCGTAACATCATCAGGTTCCCGGACATGTTTATCCCTGCAGCAGTGATCTCGCCCTCCTCCGCTGCCGTAAAATCCGTCAAAGTAAGCTCGACCGGATGGTCCAGATACAGTTCAACTTCTTTTTCTGTTTCATATGGAGCAAATACAACCGTACCATAGATGGTTTCTTCCCCTGTCTCCGGATCCCTGCCCGAAATATTAGCAGTGGCAAGAGTGTGGATAGCCTCCTTGCGTACGACACCGACGATCACTTTGCCGTTGACCGCAGGATATTCTTCCGCATCAAAGGAGATGCTGGAACAGATCTTTTCCTCATTGTCGGAAATGATGACGGAAAGGGAGGTGGCGATATAAGATTCCAGGCCCTCTGTATCCGTGATCACAAAGGAGAATGCTTCCGATCCTTCAGATTCCCTATCGTCATAGACCCGGAAACGGACCCATTTTTCATCCTCGCCGGGCTCGAAGGTGATCACCTGCTCCGCGGAATGGGGGATATTCCTCATATAATCAGGCAGAAGCTCTCCCATGATCGTTTCCGTCAGGCTGCTTCCAAGCTGAGTAGACACGGTCTCCCGGGTCGGGTCGCCGGTCTCCCTTTCCTTCAGGACCGCCAGGCGGCTTTTTCCGCCTGTAAAAGACCGGTCTGATTCCGCAGAAAGAAGCTCGCTTTCTTCATAATCCCCCGGATCTCCGGCCTCTGACACAGCCTTTTCTGCCTTCTCTGGATCTGCCTCCTCTGCAGCTTCCGCAGCATTCTCATCGGTATCTGCCGTGGATAGTTCCGGCGTATTCTTCAAGGAAACGGATGTTCTCAAAGATACGGCTGCCTCTTCGGAATAGTTATCTGTTTCTTCTTCCTCTTCATCAAAATCGGAAGCTGTTGCCCGCCTGCCTGTTTTTTGTTTAGACAGTACTCTGATCTCCGTGCCATCCTTCGTCACAGCATTTCCATTGGCGTCGACTGTCCCGATCAATTCGGACAAGCTTTCCCCATCATCTGTGCTGTCTTCGTCCATGTCAGTCCCGGTCTCCCGCAGCGCATTGCTCCGGGTCGCAGTCTTTATTTCCTCAGGCACGGCCAGAGGTTCGGGCAGAGGCTCGTTCAGACTGACGCCGTTCTCCGCCAGAAGATTGCCGTATTCATCGAACTCATATTCCGCAACCGGAAAATCTTCCGGCGCCTCTCCTGTTGCCGCGATCTCCAGAATTGTTTTCCCGCTCTTATACTCTTTTTTATTTCCTCCCAGAAGCGCATAATCATCTTTATATATGGCGGAGATGTCCAAAGAATGTATCGTAACCGAAGCCTCTTTGCTCAGGTCGCCCTCCCTGTAGAGGGGCACTTCATAAATGCCGTGCCCTTCGCTGATCGTCATTCCTGTCACGCCAAAATAAACCAGGTCTCCTTCTATGAGCTGGTCTTCCGTGAATCTGGTGCCTGCCACCCTTACCGGTTCGATCACCAGTGCAGCCGCGATCGAAGTCATTGGCTGCAGGATTGAGAGGCTCACAGCCAGAATACACGATACTATTCTTTCAAATATTTTTTTCGGCTTCATCATTGCTTCCTTCTTTCAATGCGCTTCTCTGATATCAAAAATATTTGTTTATATTATAAGCTATTATTATAAAGCCCTGACTATCATTCCGCAACCATACGCTCCCTTGATTCCGATTTTTCAGTGGTTTCCCATTTAACGTCAGGCCAATCACCTTCATCATTAAAAAGGGGCTGTCGCACTATGATATGCTACCCCCAAGTAGGACAATGAATTATAAAACCTACTTGGGGGTATTTCTATGCGTGAAAGAAAGAAGATTGATCCGTCCCTGAAAGTCAGATTGGTT
>Ga0129306_1002208_pt1 | contig 18161 bp, 14 predicted proteins | sample P827metagenome_FD_94438 | JGI IMG/M metagenome (GOLD analysis project Ga0129306, IMG submission 94438) | Capybara group fecal microbial communities from Wisconsin, USA - P827 metagenome | ecosystem: Host-associated > Mammals > Digestive system > Large intestine > Fecal | place: USA: Wisconsin... | reverse complement strand
TTTCGCTTAATTATCGCGCCCGACCTCCGTTTGGAGCGTTTCCGCCAATGTGTGCGCATTGCACACGGCATACACTGTAAAATAAAGCCAATTGCCTGCGCACACTTATTTCATTTTCAATATTTTTATTATATTTGTAAGGTCCTTCGGAACATAACATAGAAAGCGTTTAGCTTTTCCGACTCGGTGAATCTGGACAATTCAATGACAGCTCGGAAGTGCGAAGACGCTCACAAGGCTATTTATGGCTTCATGCCATCCAAATAGCGGTGTGAGTCATCCTTGTACTTTTCTTACTGTCAGGCTGTCCAGAGCTCACCGGGGAGTGAAGTCTAAGGTGGCTCACACTTTCTTTTGTATTTAAATACCGATCCGGGCCACATCGGACGATGTGATTGCTATGAAAACGGCACAGAAGAGAGCAAATTACGAGAATCCTGAGTCAGTGGTTCTTGAGTTAGCTATGGAATCTAAGATACTGGAGGGTTCCCCTGGAGGGACCGAAACTCCTGGTGGTGGAACCGGTTATTGATTTGCCCTATGAAAGCCAGATATCTTTTTCTCACTGCCACTCTACTGGTGGCAGTGGGATCTTGTTGTATTGAAAAAACAGAATTAATTTCTTCTCGAGTTGGAGAAGAAATAGTATTTTATGCTACATCTGCTGAACCGGAGACGAAGACGGAATTGCAACCAGATAGTCAGATCTGGTGGCTTCCTGGCGATGAAATTAAGGTTTTTTATGGCGCATCCGCGGGAGATAAGTTTACCGCTGATATTTCGGAGAAGGCGGCGAAGGCAACTTTTCGTGGGAGTATCTCTGCTTTTACTGGCATCACGGAAGCAGGAGAATACAATTACTTTTGGGCAGTATATCCTTATGATGCCGCCGTTAGTTGTGATGGATCATCTGTCGTTGCAACACTATGCAACGTACAGACTGCCCAAACTGGCACTTTTTCCTCAAATACAAATATCACTCTTGCCAAAGCACCCGGGCTGGCGCTTTCTTTCTATAATGTCTGCTCATTTTTCCGGTTTTCGATTACACATGAGGGAGTGAAAACCGTCACATTTAGTGGAAATAACGGCGAAGATGTAGCAGGGACCTTCAGTGTGACGATGGGAAACGATGGAAGACCCACAACACCGGTCGTATCGGAGGGTCAAAAGTCAATCACATTGACCGCTCCCGGAGATGGTACCTTTGAAGTAGGTAAGAATTATTACTTCGTAATCTTGCCCCAGACGTTCGAAAACGGCTTCACACTTACCTTTAGAACGGAGAGCACCGTCGGAAGCCGTTCTGTAAACGTTAGCGCTCCGTTCAACCGTAACATTATCAATTGGGGTGATAACTTTGACCGGGATGTCAATTACGTACCAGCCTCAGTTATCTTTGAAGACGATAACTTCAAAGCATACTGCGTCCTTCATTTTGATGAAGACGGAGACGGAGAGATTTCTATTGAGGAGGCTGAAGCTGCTACAGAAATATTCGTATATACGAATAATATCTCATCCTTAAATGGTCTTGAATACTTCACAAATCTTGAGCGCCTCATTTGCCGACCAGATTATAACATGTATTCTGAAGACATCTCAAAGCGCGAAAAGAAGTATTATTATAATGGAGCCGAGGTAATAGGCCAAATAACATCACTTGATATTTCAAATAACAAGCATCTGACGTACCTTGAATGTTGGGGAAATCAACTATCCTCGCTAGACGTTTCAGAATGTGGCGAGCTGCGTACGCTGGCATGCTCAAGTAATCAACTGACGCAGTTGGATATCAGTAATAATACTTTACTCACTTCTATTGGGTGTGGATATAACGAATTATCCACATTGGATGTAAGCAATAATATTTTATTAACCAGTATTAACTGTGCGGCGAATCTTCTTTCCAACATCGATGTGAGCAAAAATACTGAATTAACGTCTTTATATTGTAGCGGTAATCGTTTTGTGTCATTGGATGTCAGTAGTAATTCGTCACTAGTATCCTTTAATTGTGGTTACAATAATTTGACATCATTGATTGTTAGCAGTAATACAGAATTGAAGTATCTTTATATAAGCAACAATAAGATAAATGAGATTAATATCAGTAATAATGATAAACTGGTTAGTTTTCACTGTGATAAGAATGAACTGACGAATCTAGATTTAAGCAATAATTCCCTGCTGGAATATTTTAATTGTGATAATAACAAGTTAACCCATCTGGATTTGTCTAATCAAACGAGGTTATATGATTTTTACTGTAGGAATAACCGGCTAACAGAACTAGACTTATCTAATCAAACGCGACTTGATAGGCTCTGGTGTGGGAATAATGAACTGACCTCTTTACGCTTTTCAGAGAATATTTCAGCTGATGATATTGATTGCAAGAATAATATGTTAACGGGGCTTGATGTTTCCAATAAATCCATTTCAAAACTGGACCTTTCAGGAAACACTTTATTAACTACGGTTCATTGCTTTGATTGTCATCTTACTTCTTTGGATGTTAGTGGTTGTTCTTCCCTCTCATATCTCGACTGCACAAATAACAACCTGAGGAGCCTGAATACCACCAGTAATCCCTTATTGGTACATTTGGATTGCCCTGGTAATCCTAGCTTAACAGAATTGGATGTTAGCTATAATTCGAATCTTAATCATCTGAACTGTAATATCAATTCTAATTTGACCACATTATGGTTAATGACTGGACAAACAGTAGATCAATTATACTATAACTCCAGCATTACCTCCATCCATTACAAAGGCGCCAATCAGAACATTGTATTTGCTGACGAAAATGTCAAGGCAGTTTGTGTTGATCATTGGGACAAGAATGGCGATGGAGAATTGTCTCATGTCGAAGCGGCAGCGGTAACGAGCTTTGAAGACTTCTTTACCAACCATACGGAGATAATCCTATTTGATGAAGTGGATTATTTCTTTAATGTCAAATCAATAGCAGATAGTGCATTTTACGGTTGTGATCATCTGACTAGTTTCGTTATTCCCGATCAAGTGACTTCCATTGGAAGCGGCGCGTTCCTGGGATGCCAGTCTTTGAGTTACATCAAATTTGGAGCAGGCGTATCGTCTGTTGGAAACAATATTCTGAATCCAGAGTATATTCGTACTTTGGTGGTTTCTGAAAACAATAAAACGTTTGATTCTCGCAACAATTGCAACTCATTGGTATGGACGATGACCAATACCCTTTTGTATGGTGGGCGCAATTCTACGATTCCGGAGGGCATCGTCAGTATTGGAGATCGTGCCTTTACAGGTTCTGGACTGATTAACTTTACATTACCGTCAACATTAAAACACATTGGGGAATTCGCTTTTGGTGGATATAACGAATACAAACATATTACTTGCCTTGCTACTACGCCACCCCGTTTGGATCTAATCCCTCATTTCCATAACTGGCACCCTTTTGTATCGAGTATTGTATTATCATTTGAGACAATCATTTATGTCCCTGATGAATGCTATGATGCTTATCAGTCCACTTGGGGCACTTACCAAGATATAACGATTGAGCGAATCGGAGACTAATACACCCTTTTACTTACGTCTTACCTGTTGATTACGTTCATACATAGTAACAGCTTATGGATTTTACCTCAAAACTTAGTCTCTACGATACCCTCACGATGCTTGTGACGGGACTTCTTATCCTGTTTCTTGTCGTCCCTTTTGACGTTCATCCTTTCTTATTTGATGAATGGTATATTATCGCTTTGTTTGTCGTGGCTTGCTATGTACTTGGAATGCTTTACCATAAGTCTTTGGAATGGTTTATAAAGCACCTTTGCAGATGCAAATTCTGTGTACGTTCTTTCTTGCGCTTTTCTTTATTTAGAAGTTTCTGCCCGAATAATATGACCATGATCCGGAGGGCGTTCGTATCCATTTATGGCCAAAGCCAACACAAGGAGGCAATTCGAAAAGATGATTATTTCGCAGCTTACTATCAATTGATGCAAAAGGGATGCTTAGGCAATATCCCTGTTCTTGAAGCTCAAGAGGCGTTCCTGCGTAATTTGTCGCTTATTGCCCTGGCTTACCTATTTGTGTATCCTCTTGGTAATGCCAATATGGTGAAATGGTTCGGCGCTCTATCTGCAAATCAATGCATCGTTTTCATTCTGACCGGAATAATAGTCCTTTCCGGTTTACTATGGTTACACAATTATACCCAGGGAAAGATTTATTATCTTGTTTGGGAAGGGAATAAGTACTTGATTGATATGGGTGGTAAAAAACGATGAGCGACTCAATATAATTGTATCAGGAATCGAAGTGAAGATACGACGGCTGATGGACAAAGTCAGCAACAAAGGATGATTTATGAGAATGAAGGAGACACGGATTCTAAAGTGTGCGCACTTTAGACGCCTCACAAAGCATCTATCGCCTTCTCTCCGCGCACACCCCCCGCTACTAAGGTGAGTGTGCGTGCTTTTGATACGCGAAACGCTATCAAGTGGAAATTAACCGCGCACACTTCTGAGAATGTGCGGAAAAAGGCGGCAGTATAGCTATGAAAATGGGCCGGGGACGGGTCAGATGAGTTTCTCGAGCACCTTCGGGTCGGCGGCGGGAAAGAATTCCTGGACGTGCGCGATGAGCCGGGCGCGGGAGGCGGTGGGCGTGAGATTCGTGGCGAGAGGGTCCTTGCGCGGGCTGTCCACGGCAAGGGGGAGGTCAGGGGCGGCGAAGAGTTCGTCGGGTGTGGTGTTGGAGGCGCGCTGCCAGCCGCTGTAGGTCAGGTCGGGCCCGCGATAGACGCGCTCAAAATCACCGATGACGGTCCAGGTACCCATCTGCAGGAACTGAATGACGCTGTCCATCACATTTTTCTTGACCATCGGCGTGAGCATCGGGCGGTAACGGGTGCCAAGCGCTTTGATCTGTTCCGCGGTGAGGCGCCGGGCGCAAATCATTCGCAATTCCTTCATTTCCAATGCCCCCGCAGTACGGATAGCGTCCAACGCCAACGGTGCCAAAACCTTCATCAACTTGTCGCTCTGAGTCGTAGTCTTGTAACGGCCTCCCTCCGCCATCCGCCAGCGTGGCTGACTGCGACGCCAGTTCATCAGCTCGCGATACCATTCCACCGTGGCAAAAGCCGCTTTGCCCCCGAGGAATTTTCCGTACGCGATGTCACCCTCGCGGACCGCATCGATCTTCCAGTCCCAGGGACCGAGCACGGCTTCATCATCTTCGAAGATCCAGCAGCCGGGGGCCGTCCGTTCTTCGACGGACCAGCCGGGGACGCCACACTTGAAGAACGGCAGGACGCCGTAGCGGCGGATTTCGGCGATCAATGCCTCCGGGGAATGGATGGGACGGGCCGGATTCATCGGGCAATCGGCTGATGGTCCATGGCCTTGAGCGTATGGAGAACGACAGGCACGGCAAAAAGGAAGGAACAGATATCGGCCAGCGCCTGGGAAATCTCAACGCCCGGAAAGCCCCACAGGGCGTGTCCGATGAACAGGGCGGGCAGGAAGAAGATACCCTGCCGGGAAGAAGCCATGATGATGGCCGGAATGGTCTTTCGAATGTTTTGCAAATACATGTTGGCCAGCACGATAAAACCGGTCAGCGGGAAACTGTAGCACTGATAGCGGAGCACCTCTCCGCCGATGCGGATTACTTCAGGATCGTCGGCCCGGAACAGGGAGACCAGCGGCTCGGCAAAGTACCAGCCCAGCAGCGCCAGCACTGCGCAGTAAACCGTTGATACACTGCAACTGTGCCAGTAGGCCTTACGGACACGGTCGAACAGGCCAGCTCCATAGTTGAAGCCGCACACGGGCTGGAAACCCTGCCCATAGCCGATCATCGCGGCGCATGCCAGCATCGTGATGCGGTTCACAATCGAAAAGGCAGCAATCGCCTCGTCACCGTAGTTCGATGCCAGCTGGTTCAGGCAGATGGCCGAAAGGCTCATCAGGCCTTGACGAGCCAGTGATGGAAGACCGCCGGCGGCAATGTCACGATAGCGACGCAGCGTCGGCTTGAAATGCCGGGGACGGATGGGAAGAGAGCCCTTCTTCCCGATCATGCTCACGATCACCACGAAACCGATGGCCTGCGAGATGGCCGTCGCCATGCCGGCGCCGCGGATTCCCAGGCCGAAGCCGAAAATCAGCACCGGATCGAGGATGATATTGAGCGCGGCGCCCGACACGATGCCGATCATTGAGAGCAGGGCGTTGCCTTGGTGCCGCATCTGGTTGTTAAGCGTGAAGGTGCCCATGATGAAGGGCGTGCCGATCAGGACATATTGGAAATAGTCGACGGCATAGGGCATGATGGTGTCCGTCGAGCCCAGCAGCGCCAGGAGCGGCCGCATGACCAGGAAACTCGCGCCCGCCAGAAAAAGGCCGGTCAGGATGGAAGAGCCGAGTCCGACCGCAGCCATCTCTTCGGCGTCGACCGTCTCCCGGCGGCCCAGTGCGCGGGAAATGTAGTTGCCCGAACCCTGGCCGAAAAAGATGGCCAGCGACTGGATCAGCACCATATAGGCATACACGATGCCCATGGCGGCTACCGACGGGGTGTTGATCTGCCCGATAAAGAAGGTATCGGCCAGATTGTAGATGCCCGAGACCAGCATGCTCACGATGGATGGGATTGCCATGGCGGTGACCAGCCGACCGACCGGCTGCGTTGTCATCCGGGCGAATTTGGCGTCCTGTTCCAGTGCTCTTTGGGCTGTCTTGGACATGCTCGTTCTCGAATCAATATGTAAAAATACGAAATTTCTTTGTAATTTTGCTGGATAGACACGAACACAAAAAAACACGGACACCCTATGCAGGATAAATTGCAAGAATTGACGGACCGTTTGTACAAGGAAGGTTTGTCGAAAGGCCGTCAGGAGGCGGACGCTTTGCTCGCCAAAGCCAAGGCCGAAGCCAAGGAGATTGTCGACAAGGCGAATGCCGAAGCGAAAGCCATCGTGGACGCAGCAGAAAAGAAAGCCGCTGAAACCCGCACCACCGTCGAAGGAGACCTCAAGATGGCCGCCACGCAGACCATTTCCGCCGTGCAGCAGCAGGTCGAGAACATGATCATCACCCAGGCTGTCGCCAAACCGGTCGGGACCGCACTTTCCGACGACAAGTTCGTCAAAGAACTGATCGCCACGGTGGTCAAGGCGTTCAATGCCGCCAATCCCGACGGTCAGGAACTCGACGTCATCCTCCCCCTCCAGGCAAAGAATGCACTGGAACAGGCCTTCAACAATGAGATGGTCAAAGATCTGTCGAAAGGCATCGAGGTGAAGAATGTCAAAGGCCTGGCGAACGGCTTCAAGATCGGCCCCAAGGACGGCGGCTACCAGATCAGTTTTACGGGAGACGACTTCACCGCCCTCATCGGCGAATACCTCCGTCCGGCTTCCAAGAAGATCCTCTTCGGCAAATAATGGCGAATTATCCCTATATCATCGCCAGCTTCCCCGACATGGTGCTCGACTACGAGCGGCACCCCGTCGACGAGAAGGCTGTCGTCGAAGAAGTGAAAGGCTTGCTCTCCGAAAGCGACGGAAAACTGGTGGACTGGCTGGAATTCGGGCTTGAAGGCTCAAAGCTCAAGCCTCATTTCTACCGGGGCATCCGCCAGACCGGCTGCCGTTTCCTCGTCGAGTGGTTCGACTTCGACCGCCAGTTGCGCCTGGCCAAGGTCGACTATCTGGAAAACAAGCCGTACCAGGTGGATTTCCCCGAATTGGAGAAGGCCGCCATCGTTTTTCAGGTGGACAACCTTGCCCAACGGGAGAAACTGCTCGACCGGCTGATGTGGGACAAAGCCGCCGAACTGGTGGAATTCGACGTGTTTACCATCGACACGATCCTGTCGCTGCTGGTGCGGCTCCATATCGCCGCCCGCTGGAGCCGGCTCGATCCGAACGCGGGCGCCAGCCTCTTCCAGCAGTTTGTCGATGAAGTGAGGGGGACTTTCCAAGGAATCAACGCTGAACAATTATAAAGTATAGATAATGAAAGCAACAGGTATAGTTACCGGTATCATCTCCAACCTGGTGACAGTGCGTTTTGAAGGCGACGTAGCGCAGAATGAGATCTGCTACATCGCGCATGGCGACACCCGGCTGATGGCCGAAGTCATCAAAGTGTCGGGCAAGAACGCATTCGTGCAGGTGTATGAGAGTACGCGCGGCCTGCGTCAGGGCGACAAAGTGGAGTTCGAAGGGCACATGCTCGAGGTACAGCTCGGCCCGGGTCTCCTCTCCAGCAGCTACGACGGCCTGCAGAACAACCTCGCCACGATGGAAGGGGTGTTTCTCAAACGTGGTGAATACACCGCCCCGCTGGACCACGCCAAAGTCTGGCATTTCACACCCATCGCCAAGCCGGACGACACCGTTTATGCAGCTGACTGGCTGGGCGAAGTGAAGGAAGGCTGGCTGCCGCACAAAATCATGGTCCCCTTCTCTTTCAAGGGCGAATACACCGTCAAGTCGGTCGCGCCGGAAGGCGACTACAAGATTGACGACACGATGGCCGTGCTGACCGATGCGCAGGGAGAAGAGCATATCGTGACGATGGTGCAGAAATGGCCCGTGAAAGTGGCCGTCGGCGGCTATGTCGAGAAACCCCGCCCCTACCGCATCATGGAAACGGGGGTCCGCTGCATGGACACCCTCAACCCCATCGCCGAAGGCGGTACCGGTTTCATCCCGGGTCCGTTCGGCTGCGGCAAGACCGTGCTGCAGCACGCCATCGCCAAGCAGGGCGACGCCGACATCATCGTCATGGCGGCCTGCGGCGAGCGTGCCAACGAGGTGGTGGAGATTTTTGCCGAATTCCCGGAGCTGATCGACCCGCACACGGGCCGTCACCTGATGGAACGCACCACCATCATCTGCAACACGTCGAACATGCCGGTCGCCGCACGAGAAGCCTCCGTCTACACCGCGATGACCCTCTGCGAATACTACCGCGCCATGGGCCTGAAAGCCCTGCTGCTGGCCGACTCCACCTCCCGCTGGGCACAGGCGCTGCGCGAGATGAGCAACCGCATGGAGGAACTCCCGGGCGCCGACGCTTTCCCGGTGGACCTGAGTGCCATCATCTCGAACTTCTACGCCCGCGCCGGCATCGTAAAACTGCGCAACGGGCAGACCGGCGCCGTGACCTTCATCGGCACCGTGTCTCCGGCCGGCGGTAACCTCAAGGAGCCTGTGACTGAGTCGACAAAGAAAGCAGCCCGCTGCTTCTACTCGCTGTCCCAGGCCCGCGCCGACAAGAAGCGATACCCGGCCGTCGACCCCATCGACTCCTACTCCAAGTATCTCGAATATCCCGAGGTGGCCGAATACCTCCAGGAACGCGTCGGCAAGGACTGGGTGGAGAAAGTGAACCGCGCGAAGAACCTGATCCGCCGCGGCAAGGAAATCGCCGAGCAGATCAACATCCTCGGCGATGACGGCGTGCCCATCAGCTACCACGAGCAGTTCTGGAAGAGCGAGCTCATCGACTTCGTCATCCTGCAGCAGGACGCCTTCGACCCCATCGACTCCCTCTGTCCCATGGAGCGCCAGGAATACATGCTCTCGCTCGTCCTGAACGTATGTGACGTACCCTTCCAGTTCGACAATTACGAACAGTGCGCCTCCCATTATAAAGAGATCATCAACGTTCTCCGCCAGATGAACTATTCCGAGTTCAAGAGCGAACAGTTCAACAAGTATCTTGAACAGCTTAATACCCTTTTGTCCCATGAGCAGTAAAGCATTCCAGAGAACCTATACCCGGCTTGAAGCCATCACCAAGGCGACGGTGACCCTGCACGCACAGGGTGTCAGCAACGATGAGCTGGCCACGGTCGACGGCCGCCTCGCGCAGGTGGTCAAGATGAAAGGTGACCTGATCACCCTGCAGGTATTCTCGGGTACGGAGGGTATCCCGACCAACGCCGAAGTGCTCTTTCACGGTGAACCGCCGACGCTCCAGGTAAGCGACGCGCTCGCCGGCCGTTTCTTCAACGCCTACGGCGACCCCATCGACGGCGGCCCGCGCGTGGAAGGCGAACGCCGCCAGATCGGCGGTCCGTCCGTCAACCCGTACAAGCGCAAACAGCCCTCGCAGCTCATCCCGACCGGCATCGCCGGCATCGACCTGAACAACACCCTGGTCTCCGGCCAGAAGATTCCGTTCTTCGCCGACCCGGACCAGCCCTATAATGCCGTGATGGCCCAGGTGGCCCTCCGCGCCGACGTAGACAAGATCATCCTCGGCGGCATGGGCCTTTCGAACGACGACTATCTCTACTTCCGTCACGAATTCGAAAGCGCCGGCGCCCTCAACAAAATCATCAGTTTCGTCAATACCACGGAGCAACCGCCGGTGGAGCGGCTGCTGATTCCCGACATGGCACTGACGGCGGCCGAGTATTTCGCCGTCGACAAGAACGAGAAAGTGCTGGTGCTGCTGACCGACATGACGCTCTACGCGGACGCGCTGAGTATCGTGAGCAACCGCATGGACCAGATTCCTTCGAAAGACTCGATGCCCGGCTCGCTCTATTCCGACCTGGCCAAGATCTACGAGAAGGCCGTGCAGCTGCCGAGCGGCGGTTCCATCACCATCATCGCCGTCACCACGCTGAACGACGGCGACATCACCCACGCCATTCCCGACAACACGGGTTACATCACGGAAGGCCAGCTCTACCTGCGCGCCGACACCGACACGGGCGAGGTCATCATCGACCCGTTCCGTTCCCTCTCCCGCCTGAAACAGCTCGTACAGGGCAAGCAGACCCGCGAGGACCACTCCCAGGTGATGAACGCCTCCGTTCGTCTCTACGCCGATGCACAGAACGCCAAGACCAAGCTGGAGAACGGTTTCGACCTGTCCGACTACGATCGTCGCTGCCTCGACTACGCGAAGGACTACGCCGTGGAGATCCTGTCGATTGACGTGAACATCGGCCTGACCCAGATGCTCGACACCTGCTGGAAGATTTTCGCCAAGTATTTCAGCAAGGCAGAGACGGGCATCAAGCAGGCGATGATCGACAAATACTGGCCTGCAGACTAACGTATGGCGATCAAGTTTCAATATAACAAGACATCCCTGACCAACCTCGGCAAACAGCTGAAGGTCCGCCAGAATGCGCTCCCGACCCTCAAGAACAAGGAGTCGGCCCTGCGCGTGAGCGTGATCACGGCCAAGGCCGAATCGGAACGGCTCCAGCGCGAACTGGAAAAAGCCCTCGCGACCTACGACTACATGGCCGGGCTCTGGAATGAGTTCGAACCCGGGCTGATAGCCGTGAAAGATGTGGAACTGGCCGTTGTCAAGGTGGCCGGCGTCCGCACACCGGAGCTCAAGCAGGTCATCTACGAGGTCAAGCCGTTCGACACCTTTTCCAAGCCGATGTGGTTCAGCGAAGGTGTGGCGATCCTCAAGAAACTGGCCCAACTCGGCATTGAGAGCGAGATCTACGCCGAGAAAAGCCGGATCCTGGAATTCCAACGCAAAAAGACCACCCAGAAGGTGAATCTCTACGAGAAAGTCCAGATTCCGGGCTACCAGGAAGCCATCCGGAAGATCAAGCGCTTCATGGAAGACGAGGAGAACCTGTCCAAGGCTTCCCAGAAGATCGTCAAGACCCGCCACCAGCAAGAAGAAGAGGAGGAAGAAGCATGATCACGAAAATGACCAAGTACACGTTCCTGCTCATGAGCAGCGATACGGAAGCCTTCCTCCATGATATCCAGGAACTGGGCGTGCTCGACATCACCCGTTCCCGCAAGCCGGTCGACGCCGCTTCCGGCAAGCTTTACCGTGAAGCCGAAGTCCTCCGCAAGGAGATCGACATCGTGGAGCGCTGCGACTTCTCACGCGACGAGCAGCACCGCAACCTCAGTGCGAAACTGGCCGCCGCCGAAGAGGCCCATGCCGAGAAACTGCACTGGGGCGACGTGGATGCCGAAAAGGTGAAAGCCCTGCGGGAAGCCGGCTGCCGGCTCAACTACCACAAGGTCCCCGTCAAGATATTCAACCCGGCCTGGGCGCAGCAATACGCCATCGTCGAAATTGACCGCGACGACAAGTTCGTGCGTTTCATCCGCGTGGACAGGGCTTCGGAAGGCTCGAACAATTTCCAGGTCGCCAGGACGCACGTGGCGGTCGAATCCCTCAGCGAACTGGCCACGCAGATTTCCGCCTTGCGGGAAGCCGTCAAGCGCCGGGAAGAGGCCATGATCATCCGCAAGGAGGAAGAGTTGTCCCTCATCCGCAACGCCTACGCCACGAAGGTGCAGGAATTGCAGCGCTACCTGGCGCAGAGCGGTTCCACGCTGGCGGCAGATGACTATATCACTGTCCTGACCGGTTTTGCACCGACCGGAAACGACGCGAAACTGCAGGCAGAACTCGACAAACAATCCATTTACTATATCTGCGAACCGGCAACCGCTGCTGACAACCCGCCCATTCACCTGAAGAACAACTGGTTTGCCCGTAATTTCGAAACCCTGACCGGTATGTACGGCATGCCTGTCTACGATGAGTTCGACCCGACGCCGATCCTGGCGCCGTTCTTCCTGCTGTTCTGGTCGTTCTGCATGGGCGACGCCGGCTACGGCCTGCTGCTCATCGCACTGGGCATCCTGCTGCATAAAGGGAAGAACTTCGACCTGCTGGGTTTGAAGAAACACTGGCGGCTGGTCACGACACTGGGGGTCGGGACCTTCGTCATCGGCCTGTTCCTGGGCACTTTCTTCGGCATCAACCTGAAAGAAGTGTCCTGGATTCCGCAGGGGCTCCGCAACCTGATGCTGGTGGGCAAACTCAATGCCGGGGAAGCTTCCTACGACATCGCGATGATCGCCGCCATCGCCATCGGTGTCTTCCACATCTGCCTGGCCATGGTCATCAAGGCCATCGGCATCACGAAACGGGCCGGCTTCAAGGAAGCCATCTCCACCTGGGGATGGGTGATTCTCGTCGTCGGCGGTCTCATCGTGGCTGCCCTGGCGCTGACCCACGTGCTGAACGCCACGGCCACCCGTATCGCCATCATCGCGGTCGGCGTGCTCTCCGTGCTGGGCATCTTCATCTTCAACAAGCCCGGACGCAATCCGTTGCTGAATGTAGGCGCGGGGCTTTGGGATACCTATCAGATGGCCACGGGCCTGCTGGGCGACGTGCTGAGCTATATCCGACTCTACGCGCTCGGCCTGGCCGGCGGCATGCTCGGCGGTGCTTTCAACACGATTGGAACCATGCTTCTGGGCGACAATCCGACCTGGCAATGGCCATTCTTCATCGTGATCGTGGTCATCGGCCACGGGTTGAACTTCGCAATGAGCTGCCTGGGCGCCTTCGTCCACCCGCTTCGTCTGACCTTCGTGGAATATTTCAAGAACAGCGGATATGAAGGAAAAGGCTTGAAATACAGCCCTTTGACAAAAGAAATCGAAATAGAAAACAAATAAAAATCAAAAAATTCACACTATGTTAACAGTTATTCTCGGTTACGTCGGTCTGGCGCTGATGCTCTGCCTGTCCGGCATTGGATCCAGCATCGGAACCACCATCGCCGGCAATGCGGCAGAAGGCGCCTTGAAAAAGAATCCGGAGAAATCTTCGGGTTACATGATTCTTTCGGCCATGCCCGCAACGCAGGGCTTGTATGGCTTCGTCGCCTTCCTGATCTGGCCCAAAGGTTCGGAGGTCATGATGGACAAAGGTTTCCTGTATTTCGCCGTCGGCCTGGCTGCCGGTGTCGTCTTCCTGTTCTCGGCCATCCGCCAGGGCCAGGTTTGTGCCAACGGTATCATCGGCATGAGCCAGGGCCACGACGTCCAGACCAATACGATGATCTACGCCGCTCTTCCTGAGTTCTACGCCATCCTTGCCTTCGCTGCAACCTTCATGATCTAAAGCAGCCCGAGCCATGCGACGACTTTTCCTGACCTTGATCCTGACGCTGTCGGTGACAGCCGGATATGCCTGTACCAACCTGATCGTGACGAAAGGAGCGTCTGCCGACGGCTCCGTCATGGTGACCTATGCGGCAGATTCCTACACCCGCTACGGCACGCTGGTCCACTACCCGGCCGGCAAGCACAAGGCGGGAGAGATGCGCCGCATCCTGCAGTGGGGCCAGGACCATTACCTGGGCGAGATTCCCGAAGCGCCGTATACCTACAACGTCATCGGCAATATGAACGAGCACCAGCTCGTCATCGGTGAGACCACCTGGGGCGGCCGTCCCGAACTGCGCGATCCGCAGGGCATCGTGGACTACGGTTCGCTGGAGTATATCTGCCTGCAACGCTGCCGGAAAGCCCGCGAAGCCATTGAACTCTTCGTCGCACTGGCCAACGAATTCGGCTACGCTTCTTCGGGCGAGTCGCTGAGTTTCGCCGATACCGAAGAGGCCTGGATCCTGGAAGTCATCGCCAAGAAACCCGACGTGGTGGACGGCGTGAACCGCAACAAGGGTATCGTGTGGGTAGCGGTCCGCATTCCGGACGGCTACATCTCCGCCCACGCCAACTGCGCCCGCATCACCACCTTCCCGAAAAACGACCCGGCCAATTGTATCTACGCGCCCGACGTCATCTCCCACGCCCGGGAAATCGGCATCTACAGCGGCACTGACGAGGATTTCAGCTTCGCCGACACCTATTGCCCGCTCTCCTTCTCGCTGATGCGCAACTGCGAGGCCCGCGTCTGGAGTTTCTTCAACCGCTGGGGCGATCTCGACATGAACCAGTATCTCGATTTCGCCATGGCCGACAATCCGAAGAACCGGATGCCGCTCTATGTCAAGCCCAAAGGGAAACTCTCCGTGCTCGACCTGGCGACGATGATGCGCGACCACTACGAAGGAACGCCCTTCGACATGACGACTGACATCGGCGCCGGCAGCAACGAGACGCCCTATCGTTGGAAACAGAACGACTGGACGGTCGACGGTGTGCGGTATTCCAACGCCCGTCCCATCTGCACCCAGCAGACCGGTTTCTGGTTCGTGGCCCAGTGCCGCGGCTGGCTGCCTGACGCTGTAGGCGGCCTGTTCTGGTTTGCCGTCGACGATGCCGGCACCTCGGCCCTGACGCCGGTTTATTCTTCTTCCCGCGCCGTTTCCTGGCACTATGCGCTGGGCAATGGTTCCATGGTGGAATACTCCCCCACTTCGATGTTCTGGCTCAACAACCGCATCGCCCAGTTCGCTTATCTGCGCTACAATCCGATAGGCCTGGAAGTCCAGGAAAAGATTGCGGCACACGAGCAGGAAATGGTGCAAAAAGTCGCGGCCTGCGACATAAAGGCCCTGGCCATCAAATCGGAGAAGAAGCGGCTTCAATTCCTGACGGATTTCTCCGTCCGGGAGGCCGATGCGCTCTTCGAGAAATGGGTGCTGCTCGACCAGTACCTGCTGTTGAAATACATGGACGGCACGGTGAAACGCCAGAATGAGGACGGCTCGTTCAAGACCAACGGCAGCGTCGACTACATTCCGGTATCACCCGACTGGCCGGGCTATAGTGAAAAATTCAAGCGTGCCATCGTCAACGACAACGGTGCCTTACTGAAAGTCCGATAAACACAAGAAGCATGATACGTCCCGTATATTTATGGAAAAAAGCGCAGGTCAGCCTGCACATGCGCCGGCGGAAACTGATCAACTTGGCATGGATCCAGGGCGTCCTCCTGTTGGCCTGCGTGGTCATCGCCATGCTGCTGGCCAACCTGCCGGCTACCCGTGACCTGTATTTCCATATTCTGGAGACCAGCCTGAGCATTTCTGTCCAGATGCCCGACGGACACGGCTTCATCTTCCCGGCCAACATGACTGTCGAAAAGTTCATCAACGACATCCTGATGGTCGTGTTTTTCTTTACCGTGGGCCTCGAAATCAAGCGGGAGATCATCAGTGGCGAGCTCAGCACCAGACAAAAGGCCATCATGCCGGTCATTGCCGCTTTCGGTGGCGTGATCATGCCCGCGCTCATCTATTTCCTGGTCAATCACGGAACGGCTGCCGCGTCCGGATGGGGGATCCCGACGGCGACCGACATTGCCTTTGCCGTGGGCATCCTGGCCATACTGGGAAAACGCGTGCCGGTATCCCTGAAGGTGTTCCTGACGGCGCTCGCCATTGCCGACGACCTGATTGCTATCCTCGTCGTCGCCTTGTTCTACGGCGGCGCCATCAATTTCACATGCCTCGGCTTTTCCGCCATTCTGCTCGTCTTTATCATCTGGATGAACATTACGGGCGAGAAAAGGCCCTGGTTCTATTTCATCCCGGCCATTGCCCTGTGGATTCTGTTCTACTATTCAGGCATTCACGCCACGATGTCCGGTGTTGTGATGGCCCTGCTCATTCCGATGCGTCCCCGTTATACCAAAGAGTATTATTACCGGAAACGCAACATCTACCGGAAGCGGCTTGAAGAGAGTGACAAAACGCCCAGCAGCGAAGGATTCCCTAATTTTACACAGCGCACGGTCCTGTGGCGCCTCAGCAGCACATCCAAGGACTGCATCGGCCTCAGCTACCGGCTGGAGCACGCCCTGTCCCCCTGGGTCAGCTTTGTCATCATGCCTATCTTCGCCCTGGCCAACGCCGGTGTACGCATCAGCGACCCGGCATTCTTCAATATCTTCCAGTATTCCTCCGAACTGGGCAGCGTCGGTATGGGTATTTTCTTCGGCCTGCTGCTCGGCAAACCGATCGGCATATCCCTGGCCAGCTTCATCGCCGTGAAGGCCAAGATAGGCCAGATGCCGGCGCACGCGACCTGGAAACGGCTGATCGCAGTCGCATGCCTCGGCGGTATCGGCTTTACGATGTCCATCTTTGTGGACACCCTCTCCTTTACCAGCCAAAGTCCGGAAGTGACGGAGATGCTGCAGGACATGGGCAAAGTCGCCGTACTGATGGGCTCGCTTTGCGCCGGCCTGCTCGGTTCCCTGCTGATCTTGTGGGAAACCCGCAAAAAAGAAAGCTAATTCAGCTTCGTGCCTGCAAAGAGAATGGCTCCCGTACTCTTTTCGCGAATCAGATAGGCGAAGGGGCGGTTGAAAGCCAGCACAGGCCCGCTGCCAGCCTCATTTTTTCGCAGCTCAGCGATAGTCACCGCCGCAGCTTCCGTCCCCTCTTCATCGAGCGAGACAAAGGCTTTCTGCCGCATATTGCTGACGTACAGTGGTGTATTGGAGATTTTGCCGAATTCTGCAGCCCGGCTGAAGGCTTTCTTCATGCCCAGGCTCTGCATAATCGGAATCAGCTGTTGCTCCGTATCAAATGCCGCTTTGAATTTCGGGAAACGGACTTCAAACCGCTGGATGTTATTGGCATCCCAGCGTGCGAGCTTCTCGGAAGATAGACCGGCCAGAAAGGCCATGAAATCCTTGTCTGCCGGCATGATGGCCTCCAGATAGAAGGCGCCGTTGCCATAGGGAAGGCGGACGACTGTCACGCTTTCATCCTGGTAGCCGGTGAAAGCATCACCACTGGCAGCAAACATGAAATCGGCGGTCGTATTCTGTCCGGAAAGGGCATAAAAAGTAGCCTGCGTTGTCAGGTCCTTGACGAAAGGCACTTTCCAAGTACCCTTGAAATAGAGGGCGTTGATCAGGATCAGCTGAACCTGGGGATCGATTTCGTCAAACATCTTCGGAATCAGGCCTTTCGTCTTGTCGCTGCACCAGCCGTTGATGCGAGGGAGGGTGGCGTCGTCTGCGAAATCGACGACGTACGATTCGGCATCGTAGACCCGCGACATCTGTTTCCGGAAGGAGGATTTCAGGTCAAGTTCTGTAGCAGCCCAAAGGGAGTTGGCCAAGGAAAGGGATACGTTCCGGTCGGCCTTCAAGAGTGCAGCCACCAGCGTGGTATAGCAGTCATTGACCTGATCGATGGTGAAGTTGTCAATCCCGATGGCCTTGACAATCTCGGCATAGGTTTCATCTTCCGCGCCGTTGGCCAGCATGCTGCATAGCATGGAAGCGCTCATCGTGCGGATTTCGGCGATGACCACCCAGGCATTTCGGCGATAACCACCCACTTGAGTTAACGTTTCAAGCCTGGTTTGGCAAATATAGGATTATTTTCTCATACTGTCACCGGAAAGCTCGATT
>Ga0129306_1002205_pt1 | contig 18171 bp, 14 predicted proteins | sample P827metagenome_FD_94438 | JGI IMG/M metagenome (GOLD analysis project Ga0129306, IMG submission 94438) | Capybara group fecal microbial communities from Wisconsin, USA - P827 metagenome | ecosystem: Host-associated > Mammals > Digestive system > Large intestine > Fecal | place: USA: Wisconsin... | reverse complement strand
GTTCTGTCTTACCTTCGGCCACCTCCAATCTGTTCAATGTACGGATGGCATTGTCGTAGTCCTGCTGCTGTTCATAGAGTTGCACGAGCATTCCCAATACGTCATCGCGATCTCGGCTCTTGTCATAGAGACGTTCTAATGCATCAATGCCCTCAGCATACTGCCGCTGAGTGATATACATATTGGCCAGTGTTTCCAGATAGGTGGTATTCGAAGGCTCCAAGTCTACACACTTCTTGATATACTCCTGCATCTTTTCCTTCTGCTTCAGTGCTCCATAATATTGAGCCAGGTAGAAGTAAGCCTCCGAGCGTGTAGAGTCGAGTTCAATGCAATGGCGCAGCAGACTGAATGCAGCATCGCTATTGCCCTTCTCGCGTTGACAGATAGCATCTATGAAGAATGCATCATAAAGACGATTCTTCTCTGCATCATGAGCTACCACCGCTGTAGCGGTCAGCAACCAAGCAATTCCTATGAGAAATATTCTTTTCACCTCAACTTATTTCACTCCTGTGTGTCCGTAGCCACCCTCACCACGCTCTGTCTCGTCTAAAGCCTCAACCACAACCAGGTCGGCCTGTTCATGACGTGCTATCACCAACTGGGCAATGCGCTCTCCGTCGTTGACGACGAAATCATCCTGCGACAGGTTGATAAGTACCACTCCGATCTCACCACGATAGTCGGCATCGATGGTTCCAGGGGAGTTGAGCACCGTCAGTCCATGCTTCAGCGCCAGTCCACTGCGGGGACGAACCTGAGCTTCAAAACCCTCGGGCAGCGCAATGTGCAGACCGGTTGGAATCAGTCTGCGCTCCATGGGATGCAAAGTGACAGGCTCCTCAAGATTAGCCCTCAGGTCCATACCTGCACTCTGTGGTGTTGCATATGCGGGCAACTGCTGATGCCCACGGTTGACTACTTGAATCTTAATCATTTTAAACGCGTTTTATAAATCAATGTGCAAAGTTACTCATTTCTCACCAAAAATGCAAGAAAGAGCCCTAAAAATTTGGATTCCCTCGAAAAATGTCGTACCTTCGCACCCAATTATGGAATGGAAACAACTGATATCGAATAAGCGGCTGGGCCAAGAACACCGTCATATTGAGCGCCACGACGACCGCACAGAATTCAAGCGTGACTACGACCGTCTCATCTTCTCTGCACCGTTCAGACGACTGCAGAACAAGACACAGGTTTTCCCTTTGCCGGGCAGCGTTTTTGTACACAACCGACTGACTCATTCACTGGAAGTATCGAGTGTTGGCATGTCACTGGGCGACGATGTGGCACAACGCATCATCAACGAGAAGCGACCCGAGCTAAGGGGAACACTCTTTGAGCAGATTGGACAGATTGTCTCTACGGCCTGCTTGGCTCACGACTTGGGTAATCCTCCTTTCGGTCATTCTGGAGAAAAAGCTATCCAGACCTTTTTCACCGAAGGAGCAGGAAGCTGTTTGCAATCCCAAGTCTCCCCTACTTTCTGGGATGACATCACGCACTTTGAGGGTAATGCTAATGCCTTCAGACTGCTGGCCCACCAGTTTAAAGGCCGCAGACAGGGTGGTTTCGTGATGACCTATTCCACACTGGCCAGCATCGTGAAATACCCCTATGCCTCGTCTGCTGCAGGGAAGAAAGGAAAGTTCGGATTCTTCCAAAGTGAACAGGAAAGCTACCAGCGGATTGCCGATGAAATGGGTATTATTTGCAAATCCAAACCCGGCGAGCCCCTTCGCTACGCGCGCCACCCGTTGGTTTATCTTGTAGAGGCGGCCGATGACATCTGTTATGAGATTATGGACTTGGAAGACGCCCACAAACTGAAGATCATATCACACGACACTATTTTCCGTCTCTTCCTCGATTTCTTTGATGAGACAACCCAGCAGCGTATTCTCCAACGCATCAAGGATGAGCAGCTAACCGATGAAAATGAACAGGTGGTCTACCTTCGTGCTTGCGTCATCGGCAAACTGGAGAACGAATGCGTCAAAACCTTCGTGGATCATGAGGAAGAAATACTTAACGGAACTTTTGAGGGCAGCCTCATCGACCATATCAGTGCTCCTCAACGCGACGCATACAAACGGTGTTCCAAACTCTCTGTTGAGAAAATTTACCGTAGCCGGCCTGTATTAGACGTAGAACTGTCTGGTTACCAGATTATGGCTACGCTCATGAATAAGATGACGGAAGCGGTGATGAACCCCGAGCGTTACTACTCACAGCAACTCATTGGCCGAGTTTCATCACAATATGACATCAATGCCGATGACCTGGAAACACGCTTGATGGCCATCATCGACTACATTTCAGGCATGACCGATGTCTATGCCTTGGATATCTACCAGAAAATCAACGGAATCTCTCTACCCATTATCTGATGATCCTGTTACTGCCATTCAGCTCTTAGGTGGTGAAGCATCGTAGTGCTCTCACCGCCTGATGAACCAGTATGCTGAATATGAATGCCACCAAAGGTATTAGGTGTCACGTCTGCAGCAAGAGACACTTCGTGAGGAAGCGTAGAATCGGCAGGACGTGGAGTCGTTGTAGAGACATGGGCAGTGAGTTTACTTCCGATGAAATGGAGAGAAATGGTGCACCCCGTGCGGTAACAAGTGGAAGATATGGGATCGGAAATCGGAATGACCCGACCTTGATCATAACGCACTAATAGGAAATCGACTGCCTTGGCGTGCTTTATGGTTCGGATGATACGCAAACCATAACCGGTCAACGTCTGAGTATCAAATTTCAGACAGACATCCATATACTGACCTGTAGCCGAACCAAAGCCCTGACCGGCTGTTTTAGTCGGGTCAACCTGTAGCACCAATGACATATCACCATAAGAGCGAAGGGCTGGCGTATACATGATACGAGCACCCCGTTGAGCTTGTAAAAGTCCCATTCCAACGGCACCATTAAAGCCTTCCTTATACTCCCACATAGGTTTCTGAGGATTGAAAGCCCATTCGAACTCAGCCGTATCAGCAGGCTTATAGCCATCTACCGTCCAAACTCCAGAGACGCGTTTAGGTTGCCAGTCGCAATAGAACTGAGCGAAATCGGTATCAAGAACCTTCAATACCGGAGCCTTCTTGACTTTCGTCTGAGCAAAAAGCGGTGAACCAAAGTTGCTACGCTGATGTTTAGGGCAAATGGTTGCACTGATAACATGACCGACATCTGGCTGACTAAGCGCATAGGTGCGAGCATGTGACTCATGACTGGTAGCAAGAGGAATACCATCGCGATACCAGGTGATGAGCGACTCATCTCGACGCCCTTCCAAGTTTAGCGCATAATCCAAGTGGGCAATACCTTTCTTTACCTTGATGTCAGGTTGTCGCACAAAGGCAGGTGGAGGAAGAATAGAGGGTTTAACCGTCACATGGCAGGCGGCTTCTCGACCATCGGGTGTAGAGGCGATAATGCAAAAATCGGCCATTTCATCCGTATTATTCGTGGGAAGAACCGTAATACCGTTCTCCCGAGGGAGAAGGGTTGCATAAGACTCAAAACCATCTTGGACACGCCAAACAACAGATTCCGGAACTGTCAGACTGAGCGTATCACGACCTGTCAGCAGTGTAGCCTCACGCTGGTTGATACCTAGGGAAGGAGCCTCGTTGAGCGACATGGACAGCATGTCGGGTTGTAAGGTATTGGCAGGCTGCCGATTTCCTATCACATAGGGATGACCATTGAGCGTAAAATTCTTCTGATAACAACGCAACCAAGGCTGGGGATACGCCGTCCATCCGATATACACACTATCAGAGGAGGCATGATAACGGCAGTTGACTACAGTGACTGGTCCACCCTGTTTGCAGAAATATAACTCTCGACTGTCACTCTTAGCATAGAAATCGCAGTCGAGAAACAGGGCTCCACGTCCAAAGGTGCTCCAAAATGGTTTCTGTCCATAGAAATCAAAATCACAATGACGATAAATAGCCGTACCGTTAAGTGCATCGTCAGTACACTCGAAATGACAGTCTTCGTAATAGGTATGACGAGCGCCATTAAGCGGATTGAGATTGAGGCGACTGACAAACCGAACCTTGCTGGCTATCAGCGTATCGCCATGCACATAACCAACATGCGCTTGGGTAATAGCATCGCTTCGTTTTAATCGATTTAATCGGGGATTTAAGGGATAAACCAGGTCTACATTACAATAGTTGCCCATGGTTAGATTTTCTACCTCAAGGCGCTCGCACCAAAAGTCGAACATCGTGAAATTACCAACAGCTCCCTGCGTCTGTCCGCGTTGAGAGGCAAGCACGACATCTTCTGGACTATTGCCCATTCCGATGAGATGCAGACGAGGACAACGCACCGTCATTCCAAAAGGAACTTGTCCTTCGCGTCCTAACCTTACCGTCGGATCGTCAGGATCATCAATCCAATAGACACCAGGTGCAATAAAAACAGTGATTCCATCGCCAAAATGAGCACTTGCTTCTTGAAAGGTTCGATAAGTATAAGGCCTACTCTCTACAGCTTCAGCATCAACCAAAATATGGAGGGAATCAAGACTCTGAGCGAGAGCCACTATGGGCAAAAGAGCCCACCACAGCAAGAATCGGCGCATAGCAGCACTATTATTTGTCTTTGTACTTGTAGATGAGCTTGTTGGCACCGGATGTGATTTCCAGTTCATCCCGATGAGCAGCGATAAACGTGTCGATATGACGTTTACGCTTATCTTCCAGGATTTCATCCACAGCAATCAGAATACCTGTTTCCTCGACATCGCCGAAACCATAGTTGATGGCGGTACCAAAAAGTTTCATCGTAGGAGACAAGCCCATATAGGCATTGACAAGTGGTGGAATGTTATAGCCCATCTTCCTAATCTCATGGTTCAGGATGAGGTAGTCATCCTTGAACGTCTTACCACAGAAAAGAGCCTCCAATTCCTGTGGATTAGTCTCCAATTCAAGCGGTTTCATCGGGATAATGAGATTTTCCTTGTCGTCGAAATGCTTCTTCAGGAAATAGAGTATCATGTCACGACCCTTACGAATGTACGAGGGATACATGGTCATCTTGCCGAAATAGTAGCGCACATTGGGGCGCAACACAGTGAGCGCTCCCAGACCATCCCACAAGTTATCAAGCGCAAAGAGACTTTTGGCTCCCATACGTGATGACTGATAAGGAAGAGACACGAAAGAACGCCCGAGTTCAACGGTCTGTGGAGCATATTCCTTGATAAACTTCTCGGAGAAATGGAACATGTGGCTCGTGGCCAGAATGGGCTGTCCTTTAGCATCATACTCCCAGTCTGTGCCTAACAGATAACGATAGCCACCGATAATTTCCTCTTCTTCCGGATTCCAGACAATCAGCTGCTTATAGCAATTCTCGCAGGTGTCAAACTCATCGATATCCACCTCTTTGCCCGTGCCACCACCAGCCTCACGGAAAGCTATCTCACGCAATCGGCCAATCTCACGCATCACATTCGGCGCGTTATGAGCCGTGATGATGTAAATCTCGTTGTTGCTCTTGTTGGTCATGCGCAACTGCTTGTCAGGAGTTAGTTCGCTTTTGAGCACCTCCTTGCTGATTGGCTGGATAATTGGTTGTTCCATTGGTTGTTCGTTAGAGAATTTGTTTTTATAAGGAATATACTATGTCTTGCACGTACTGCGCCCATTGCTGGGGCGATTTACTCTTGTCGAATGTCTGCCAGGGAATGGGCTTACCGATGCGCACCTCGAAAGTCTTGCCGACATTCTTGTACATCTCATCCACCAGGAAGAGCATAGCCAGATTGAAAGGCAGATGCTTATCGCTGAAATTGGCCAATCGATAGAAGAAATCCGAGTTTTGGCCACTGAAATGGATAGGTACCACATCACGCTGATACTCCACACTCTTCTGGATAAACGTCTTCGACCAAGGGATATCGCGAATGGTGCCGTCCTTCTGCCGACGCGAACAGATACCTGCTGGATACATCAACATATGGTTGTCACTCTCGAAACCCGCCTTGACCATCGCAGGAAAATTGCGACTCTGCTTACCTGTCTTGTTGATAGGAATACAAAGCGGAGCGAGTCCTGGCAGGTTCATCAGCAGGTCGTTGACCAGATAACGGAAACGCGAATCGAAATGCCGGCCGATCACTGCCCCCAAGGCCACACCATCAGCTCCTCCTAACGGATGATTGGAGACGATGGTATAGAGACGACCGTCGTCCTTGGCAGGAAGATTCCCAATGCCTTCAACCTTCAGGGTCATCTGTAAGTAACGGACACACTCCTCAAGCCACTCGGTGCCGACCTTATCACGCGATTCCCAAAGGAAGGCATTCACCTGATCCTGGTGAGCTATTCGTTTGAGCCACGACACAAGAGGGCGCGGTACCCATTTCGCCTTTGCGCCCATCTTTCCTTTCAGAATGCTATCAATGTCGATTGTTTTCTCTATCATCTGTCTTATTTTTCGCAGACATTACTAACAGTTTGCAAAGATAAGAAAAACTTTACGAATAACTATCATTTTCACAAAAAAAAAGAAACAAACCTTGCGTTTTAAAAATTATTCACTAAAAAATGTGGAGAAAAGTGGGGGATTGTGGGGGAAAATGATTAACTTTGCACCCAAACTTTAAAAATAAAAGAAGTACGCATGCGATTTTTAGGTAACATAGAGGCCAAAACAGACGCCAAAGGACGCGCTTTCCTGCCCGCCACCTTCCGTAAGGTGCTGCAAGGTGGGGGAGACGAACGACTGGTACTCCGCAAGGATGTTTTCCAGCCCTGCCTCGTGTTATACCCTGAAAGCATCTGGAACGAGCAGATGGATGCGTTACGTACGCGACTGAACCGATGGAACAAGCAGCACCAGCAGGTATTCCGCCAGTTCGTCAGCGAGGTAGAATTGGTAACACTCGATGGCAATGGCCGCTTCCTCATACCGAAGCGTTACCTGCGAATGGCCGACATCACCCAAGACATCAAATTTGTCGGCATGGGTGACACCATTGAGATATGGAGCAACCAGAAAGTCGAGGAGGCGCAGATGAAACCCGATGACTTCGGGCAGGCCCTAGAAGAACTGATGAAGGAGGATGACCAATGATTACGACGGCTGAGACATATCATGTCCCTGTATTGTTACAGGAGAGTGTCAACGGGCTGGATATCCAGCCCGACGGCATTTACGTAGACGTTACCTTTGGTGGTGGAGGACACTCCCGTGAGATTCTCTCCCGACTGGGAAAGAACGGTCATCTGTACAGCTTCGACCAGGATGCCGATGCCGAAAAAAATATCGTTGACGATGATAGATTTACCTTTGTCAGAAGCAACTTTAGATATATCAGCAACTGGATGCAATATTACGGTGTGGAACAGATCGACGGACTGTTGGCCGACCTCGGCGTATCAAGTCACCACTTCGACGACGAGACACGAGGATTCTCTTTCCGCTTCGACGCACCATTGGATATGCGCATGAACAAAAGGGCAGGACGGACTGCTGCAGACATTCTGAACAACTATACGGAGGAACAGCTGGCCGACGTGTTCTATCTCTATGGAGAGATGAAGAACGCCCGACGCATTGCCAAGGTCATCAGCGACAAGCGACGCGAAAAGGCCATCGTGACAACCGCAGACCTAAGCACTGTCATTGAACCCCTGATGCGCTCAGAACGGGAAAAGAAGGACTTGGCCCGACTGTATCAGGCCCTGCGCATTGAGGTGAACCGAGAGATGGATGCTCTCCGAGATATGCTCAAAGGAGCCACCAACCTGCTCCGCCCCGGTGGCAGACTGAGTGTCATCACCTACCACTCGCTGGAAGACAGAATCGTCAAAAACGTGATGAAGGCGGGTAATGCAGAAGGGAAAATAGAACAGGACTTCTATGGACGCATCAGCAGTCCTTTCCGGTTGATCAATAAGGTGACCGTCCCCTCTGACGAGGAGCAACAGCGCAACCCGCGCAGCAGAAGCGCAAAATTAAGAATAGCAGAAAAAATATAGGAATATGGCAGAAGACATGATATATCAGGAAGATCAAGAGTCTCAGGAGATGCAAGAAGCTACGCAAAATCCGGAGCAGAAGCTGAAGGAGACGATACAGAAAATCAAAGAGACGGCCAGCGAGGAAGACCCACGTCCCTCGCAGCAACTCAACCTGCGTACCATTCTGGGTGGTGATATGCTGACCACGGAGGTCGTACGTTCACAAATCTGGCTGTTCATCCTGATTGTGGCTTTCACCATCGTCTATGTAGCTTTCCGCTACCAATGCCAGCAAGACATGCTGACCATTGACAAGATGGAGGGACAGCTGAAAGACGCGAAGTTCAAGGCCCTCAGCTCTTCCAGCACGCTGACGGAAAAATGCCGTGAGAGCCATGTGTTAGACATCTTGAAACAGAACAACGACTCGCTGCTGCATCAGGCAGACCAGCCACCCTATATTATAGAAATACCGGAGTAGAGAAGATATGAGCAAATTTAACAACGACCAAGTGTTGCCGCGTTTCATGGCGATTGCCATCGTACTGACGCTCATAGGCTTTGCCATCATCGGCAAGGCACTCTACATCATGACCGCCAAGAAACAATATTGGACGGAAGTGGCCGACCGACTGAAACGCGACTCGGTCAGCGTCAAACCCAACCGAGGCAACATCCTAAGCTGCGACGGACAGCTGATGGCTACGAGTATTCCAGAATATAAGGTATTTATCGACTTCCAGGCAGCTGCCTTCGAAGACGACTCACTCTGGAACAGCAAATTAGACTCTGTCTGTGAAGGTCTGAGCAAGATATTCCCCTATACCGCACATGAATATAAGGTGCTGCTGACCAAGGGTAAGCAGAAGGTGAACAGCAATGGAAGCGTAGGAGCGCGCCACTGGCCCATCTACCCCCGACGCATTGACTACAACACCTATATGGAGGTTAAGAGTCTGCCCTTCTTTAATATGCCCAGATACAAGAGCGGATTCCACGAAGAGGTGTTCAACGCTCGCCGCCGTCCGTTCGGAACCTTGGCTCAGCGTACATTAGGCGGAACGATGATGGCCACCGACTCTGCATATTTCGGACTGGAGCTGGCCTATGACTCTATTTTGAGAGGAACACCAGGCATCACGGGCCGACGCAAAATTCTGAACAAATATATGAACATCCCCGTCACATTGCCCATTGACGGTGGTGATATCGTGACGACCATCGACGTAAATATGCAAGATTTGGCAGAGCGTGCCCTTTTGGACGAGCTGAAACTCATCAACGGCGAGATGGGTGTAGCTATCTTGATGGAAGTAGAGACAGGCGATGTGAAAGCTATCGTCAACATGATGAGGAACGAGAACGGCAATTATATCGAAGCTGTCAACTCAGCCATCAGTTATCGCTGTGAGCCGGGCTCTGTATTCAAGGTCGCTTCGTTCCTTGTTGCTCTCGATGACGAATTGGAAATAAACGGACGAAAAATAGACACCAGCTACGTCATCCCGACAGGTTGTGGCGTACAGCCCATGTACGGACGTGAGATGAAGGACCACAACTGGCGTCGTGGTGGCTATGGTGATATCAATATGGCCCGAACGCTGGAAGTCAGCTCCAACATTGGCGTCAGTCATGTCATTGACAAAATCTACCACGACCAGGCCGAACGTTATGTAAAAGGCCTCTACCGCGTGGGTATCGGTGAGGACCTGAAACTGCAGAACGTACTGCCAGGCTATCGCCGCCCATTGATCCGTATGCCTAAGCGTAAGAAGAACGGGCGTTATGATGACAACTGGTACGCCACTACCCTGCCCTGGATGTCCATCGGTTATGAAACCCAGATTGCACCTATTAATACGGTAACCTTCTATAACGCCATTGCCAACAATGGAAAGATGATGCGCCCGAGATTCGTCAAGAAGGTTCTGAAGAACGGTGAGGTAGTCAGGGAATTCCCACCAGAAGTTATCAAGGAGCGCATCGCTAAGCCCAAAGCCATCAAGACCATGCAAACCATCTTGGAGCATGTTGTCAGTCAGGGATTGGGACGCAAGGCCGGTTCACCCCTGTTCAAGGTGGCTGGTAAGACGGGTACGGCTCAGGTTTCACAAGGTAAGGCCGGCTACAAGAGCGGCACCGTGCAATACTGGTTGTCGTTTGCAGGTTACTTCCCTGCTGACAACCCGCGTTATTCGTGCATCGTCTGTCTGAAGAAGTCGGGACTGCCCGCTTCAGGTGGTGGCATGAGTGGTGTTGTCTTCCATCATATTGCAGAAGGTGTGATGGCCCGTAACCTGAAAATGAGTGTGGAGGACGCACACGACGAGAACTCCATTCTCATTCCTGACGTGAAAGGTGGTAATGCCAAGGATGCCAACTACGTGCTGCACCAGTTGGGCATTGACAAGCGGATGCCACAGGACGAGAAGGCTAGCCAAGACATCACCCCCGACGTGACAGGTATGGGAGCCAAAGATGCTGTCTACCTGCTGGAGAGCAGAGGCCTGCGTGTCAAGCTCCACGGACGCGGCAAGGTGAAGAAACAGAGCTATCCTGCCGGCAAAGCCGTGAAAGAAGGCAGTGAGTGCATCTTAACATTAGAATAATTAAAAAACGAAATATATGAAACTAAGCGAACTGCTCAAATTGGCAAAGCCTATAAGTATCATAGGTGACACCGCGACAGAAATTACAGGCGTGAACATCGACTCACGCAAGATAGAGAAAGGCCATCTCTTCGTAGCCATCAAGGGAACACAGACCGACGGTCATCGTTTCATCCCGAAGGCACTGGAGCTGGGAGCTGTTGCCGTGTTGTGCGAGGATATACCAGAAGACCTGCAGGCAGGCATCACCTACGTACAGGTAGAATCTACCGAGGTAGCTGTAGGACCCGTTGCCACCGTGTTCTATGGTGAGCCTTCGCAGCATCTGAAGCTGGTGGGTGTCACCGGAACCAATGGCAAGACAACCATCGCCACCTTATTATATAATATGTTCAGGCAGTTCGGTCACAAATGCGGTCTGCTCTCTACGGTATGCAACTATATCGAGGGCGAAGCTATCCCTGCCGACCATACGACACCCGACCCCATCGAGCTGAACCGTCTGCTTCACAAAATGGTGGAGGCAGGGTGTGAGTATGCCTTCATGGAATGTTCCAGTCATGCTATTGCCCAACATCGCATCGGTGGACTGAAGTTCGCAGGCGGTTTGTTTACGAACCTGACTCGCGACCACCTAGACTACCATAAGACCTTCGAGAACTACCGTGATGCCAAGAAGGCCTTCTTCGACAATCTGCCGAAAGATGCTTTTGCCATCACCAATGCTGACGACAAGAATGGAAGCGTGATGGTACAGAACACGAAGGCACAGGTAAAGACCTATTCAACCCGTACGCTGGCTGACTTCCGTGCCCGTATCATTGAATGCCACTTCGAAGGCATGTATCTCGAAATCAACGGTCACGAGGTGGGTGTTCAGTTTATCGGCAAGTTCAATGTATCGAACCTGTTGGCTGTCTATGGCGCTGCCATCATGCTTGGCAAGAATCCCGAAGACGTCCTCATTGTTATGAGTACGCTGAAGAGCGTTGCCGGCCGACTGGAGCCCATCCGTTCAGAGCAGGGCGTCACAGCCATTGTGGACTATGCTCATACCCCTGATGCACTGGAGAATGTGCTGAATGCCATCCACGAAGTGCTGGAAGGCAAGCAAGGCAAGGTCATCACCGTCTGTGGTGCAGGTGGCAACCGCGACAAAGGCAAGCGTCCGTTGATGGCACAGGAGGCCGTGAAGCAGAGCGACCGCGTCATCATCACTTCCGACAATCCACGCAACGAAGAGCCACAGGACATCATCAATGACATGCTGGCTGGACTTACTCCTCAGCAGATGAAGAAAGTGGTATCTATTGTCGACCGTCGCGAAGCTATCCGCACAGCTACTATGATGGCCGATAAGGGTGATGTGATTCTCATTGCCGGCAAGGGCCATGAGGACTATCAGGAGATTAAAGGGGTGAAGCACCACTTTGACGACCGCGAAGTAGTGAGAGAGATTTTCCAATCGTAATTTCGTAATAACGTTATACCGATATGCTATACTATATCTTCCGATTCTTAGAGCAGTACGACATCCCAGGAGCTCACATCTGGTCGTATATCTCATTCCGTTCACTGCTCGCGTTGATTCTATCGCTGATGCTGTCGGCATGGTTTGGTGAACACTTCATCAAGTGGATGAAACGCCGTAACATCTCAGAGACGGCGCGTGACCCCAATATTGACCCCTTCGGTGTGGAGAAAAAGGGCGTGCCCACTATGGGTGGCATCATCATCATTGTCAGCATTCTGGTTCCTGTTCTGCTGTTGGGTCGTATGCGCAACATCTACCTGTTGCTGATGATTGCGACCACCGTGTGGTTGGGATTCCTCGGATTCATGGATGACTATATCAAGATTTTCAAGAAGAACAAGGAAGGTCTGAAAGGTATCTATAAGATCATCGGTCAGGTAAGCATCGGATTCATCGTTGGTCTGACGCTATGGCTGAGTCCTGATGCCGTCGTCCGTGAGAACATCTCAGAGACACAGCAGAATCAGGAGATTGTGGTGAAGCACAAAACGGAAGCTGTCAAATCGCTGCAGACCACCATTCCGTTTATCAAGAACCACAACCTGAACTACTCCGACATCATGTCGTTCTGTGGGAAATACAAGGTAGCAGCAGGTTGGATACTTTTTGTCTTCATGACCATTCTGGTGGTAACTGCCGTATCCAATGGTGCTAATCTCAACGACGGCATGGACGGTATGTGCGCCGGCAACTCGGCCATCATCGGCGTCGCCCTGATGATCTTCGCCTATGTCTCGTCGCATATTGTCTATGCGGCCTATTTCGACATTATGTATATTCCAGGCTCGCAGGAGCTGGTAGTATTCCTGAGTGCCTTTATCGGAGCCATGATTGGTTTCCTGTGGTACAATGCCTATCCGGCTCAGGTGTTTATGGGTGATACGGGCTCGCTGACCATCGGTGGCATTATCGGTGTTTGTACTGTCATCATCCATAAGGAGCTGTTGCTTCCCATCCTATGCGGCATCTTCTTCATCGAGAGCCTCAGCGTGATTATCCAGACCCAATGGTTCAAGATACAGAAGCGTAAGGGACGCAGGGTACGCGTGTTCCGAGCAACGCCTATCCACGACACCTTCCGCCGACTCGACTCCCAACTGGACCAGACCAGTACCTATATCCTGAAGGGATGGCCCCACCGCCCCTTCCATGAGTCAAAGATCACTATCCGTTTCTGGATTGTCTCGATTATATTAGCAGCATTAACGATTATAACACTGAAAGTAAGATGAGTAAGATTGTTGTTTTAGGAGCAGGAGAGAGCGGAGCAGGAGCTGCCGTTCTGGCCAAGAAAGAAGGCTTTGAGGTCTTCGTCAGTGACATGTCGAAAATCAACGACAAGTACAAGAAGCTGATGGACGACCACCAGATAGCTTGGGAGGAAGGTCACCACACCGAGGAGAAGATTCTCGAGGCTGATGAGATCATCAAGAGCCCAGGTATTCCCGATACCGCTCCCATGATTGTCAAGATCAAGGAGAAAGGTATTCATATCATCAGCGAGATTGAGTTTGCCGGACGCTATACCAACTCGAAGATGATTTGTATCACTGGTTCTAATGGTAAAACCACGACCACCAGCCTCATCTATCATATCTTCAAGAAGGCTGGCTATGACGCCGGACTGGCTGGCAACATCGGAAACTCGCTGGCTCTGCAGGTGGCAGAAGATCCGCACGAATACTATATCATCGAGTTGAGCTCATTCCAGCTCGACAACATGTACGACTTCCGTGCCAACATCGCCATTCTGCTGAACATCACACCCGACCATCTGGACCGCTACGACTTCAAGATGCAGAATTATGTCGACTCCAAGATGCGTATCATTCAGAACCAGACAGCCAAGGATGCCTTCATCTATTGGAACGACGATCCTATCATCAAGAAGGAATTGGAGAAATACGATATTCAGTCCATCCAGTATCCGTTCTCTGAACTGAAGGAGAAAGGCTCTATCGGTTATATTGAGGAGGGCCAGTATAAGATTGAGGAGCCAGAGCCATTTAATATGGAGCAAGAGTCACTCAGCCTGACTGGTAAGCACAATATTTACAACTCGCTGGCAGCTGGTATTGCAACCAATATTGCCGGTATCCAGAAAGAGGTTATCCGCCAGTCGCTCAGCGACTTCCCTGGTGTAGAGCACCGTCTGGAAAAGGTATGCACCGTTCGTGGCGTACAATACATCAACGACTCGAAGGCCACCAATGTAGACGCCTGCTGGTACGCATTGGAGTCGATGAAGACCAAGACCATCCTCATCATCGGAGGTAAGGACAAGGGCAACGACTATGAGCCCATCAAGCCATTGGTTCGTGAGAAATGTGCCGGACTGGTATATCTCGGTGCCGACAACCAGAAGCTGCACGACAACTTCGACGCACTGGGCATTCCCGTTCGCGACACCCACTCCATGAAAGAGTGCATCCAAGCCTGCTATGAGATGGCTGAGCCCGGAATGACGGTACTTCTCTCACCTTGTTGCGCGTCTTTCGACCTCTTCAAGAATATGGAAGACCGCGGTGAACAATTTAAGGAATTAGCAAGGAATCTATAAATGAACAAAAAGATAGGCAGAATCTTCAAAGGCGACAAGGTCATCTGGATGGTGTTCTTCTTCCTCTGTATGATCAGCATCGTGGAAGTCTTCTCGGCTTCCAGCGGACTGACGTATAAGAGTCAGAACTACGTAGGACCTATCGCCTATCACACCTTCACGATAGCGGCCGGTGTACTGGTAGCCATTGTCACGCTCAACATCCCCTGTCGTTATTTCAAGCTGATGACCCCCTTCCTGATACTGATATCAGCAGTCACCCTGCTATGGGTACTCTTAGCAGGAACGAAGGTTGGTGATGCCGGCCGATGGATCAACCTGTTTGGATTCACATTCCAGCCATCGGAGATTGCCAAGGGAACCATCGTGCTGGCTGTGGCTCAGATTCTGGCCGCCATGCAGCGTGAAAACGGTGCCGATAAGAATGCGTTCAAGTGGATACTCTGGATTACGATACCTGCCTGTCTGCTCATCGGATTGGAGAACCTGTCAACGGCAGCCTTGCTGTTTTCCGTTGTCGTCCTGATGATGTTTTTCGGTATGGTGCCTATGAAGCAACTGGCCAAGATGGTAGCCGTCATAGCCGCAATGGGTATCATCGCTATCTCGATGGTCATGCTGGTTGGTCACGACATTAATGACGAAGAGAAACAGCTGACCAAGACGGAACAGATAGACCAGCCCAAGAAAAAGAAGAACTCCATTGAGAAGATGTTCCACCGTGCCGACACGTGGAAGAGCCGTATCCTGAAGTTTGGCAAGCCTGCCCCCACCCCGTTGGAGTACGACCTCGACAAAGATGCCCAGGTGGCTCATGCCAACATTGCCATCGTGTCGAGCAACATCATTGGCAAGGGGCCTGGAAAGAGCACGGAGCGCGACTTCCTGTCTCAGGCCTTCTCCGACTTCATCTATGCCATCATCATTGAGGAGTTGGGCCTCTTGGGTGCTTTCGCCGTTATGTTCCTCTACATCGTACTGCTCTACCGTTGTGCACGTATAGCCAGCCGGTGCGAGAACAACTTCCCTGCTTTCCTGGCTTTGGGACTAGGATTGCTACTCGTCATCCAGGCTGTTTTCAACATGATGGTGGCCGTCGGACTAGCACCTGTGACGGGACAACCGTTGCCGCTCATCTCAAAAGGCGGTACGTCGACCATTATCAATTGCGCCTATATCGGAGCCATTCTGAGTGTGAGCCGATCGGCAAAAATGAAAAGAGAAGAAAATAACGAGTAAAAAATGCAAAGATAAGAAATTTAATTCGTACTTTTGCACATCTATTATAAATAAGGTATATATGAGTGAGTTGAGAGTCATCATCAGTGGAGGCGGAACGGGAGGCCATATCTTCCCCGCCGTGTCGATTGCAAATGCCGTTAAGGCACTGCGTCCCGATGCTAAAATCCTGTTTGTAGGTGCGTTGGGCCGTATGGAGATGCAGCGCGTACCAGCTGCTGGCTACGAGATTAAAGGTCTGCCTATTCAGGGTTTCGACCGCAAGAACCTGCTCAAGAATGTCAAGGTGCTCTATAAGATTTGGAAGAGTCAGCGTATGGCCAAGAAGATCATCAAGGATTTCCAGCCCCAGGTGGCCGTTGGTGTAGGTGGCTATGCCAGTGGTCCGACACTCAACATGGCTGCTGCCAAGGGCATTCCCTGTCTGTTGCAAGAGCAGAACTCATACGCTGGTGTGACCAATAAGTTGTTGGCCAAGAAGGCCAGCAAGATCTGTGTGGCCTACGAGGGCATGGAGCGTTTCTTCCCTTCCGAGAAGATTATGCTGACAGGCAACCCTGTGCGCCAGCAACTGCTGGAAACCACCATTACGCACGACGATGCCGTTCGCTCCTTCGGTCTTGACCCCCAGAAGAAGACGATACTCATTGTGGGAGGTAGTCTTGGAGCTCGCACGCTGAACGAGAGTGTGATGCAGCATCTCGACCAAATCAGGCAGAGCGATGTACAGTTCATCTGGCAGACGGGTAAATACTACAGCGCTGAGATCAGCGAGCGGATGAAGGGTGAGCAGATCCCCAATCTGATCATCACCGATTTCATCAGCGATATGGGAGCTGCCTACAAGGCTGCCGACATTGTCGTAAGCCGTGCCGGAGCAGGCTCTATCAGCGAGTTCTGTCTGTTGGGAATGCCCGTCATCCTGGTTCCCTCACCCAACGTGGCTGAAGACCACCAGACCAAAAACGCGATGGCGCTGGTCAACAAGAAGGCTGCCATCTACGTGAAAGATGTAGAAGCCCCCAAGCTCCTCATCCCGATGGCCATCGACGCAGTGAAAGACGCTGCCAAGCTCGAGAGCCTGCACGAGAATATTCTGAAGATGGCGCTGCCTGCTTCGGCAGAAATCATCGCCAAAGAAGTGATTAAGTTAGCAGAACAATGAACATAAAAGATATCAAAGCAGTTTATTTCGTAGGAGCCGGTGGCATCGGTATGAGTGCCATCGCCCGCTATTTCATCAAGAAAGGCCTCGTCGTAGCCGGTTACGACAAGACGCCCAGCCCTCTGACCCGCCAGTTGGAGAAAGAGGGCATGCTGATTCACTATGAAGAGAATCTCGACCAGATCCCTCATGCGTGCAAGCAGCCCCAGTCGTGTCTCGTCATCTACACGCCAGCCATCCCTGAGGACCATCAGGAACTTAAGTTTTTCCGCGAGAACAGCTTCGAGATACAGAAACGTGCCCAGGTACTTGGCACTCTAACCCGTCAGCACAAGGGTCTCTGCGTGGCTGGTACCCACGGCAAGACAACCACTTCTACCATGTGTGCCCATATTATGCACCAGAGCCACCTCGACTGCAACGCTTTCCTCGGTGGTATCTCCAAGAACTACGGCACCAACTATATCCTCTCCAACTCCGACTATGTCGTCATTGAGGCCGACGAGTTCGACCGCTCGTTCCACTGGCTCTCTCCCTATATGACCGTCATTACCTCCACCGATCCCGACCATCTGGACATCTACGGTACCAAGGAGGCCTATCTGGAGAGTTTCCGCCATTACACCGAGCTCATCCAGCCCGAGGGAGCACTCATCATCCATCGCGACCTTGAGATGAAGGAGCACTTGCCCGAGGGTGTGCGCCGCTATGACTATGCGCTCACCGAGGGCGATTTCCATGCCGAGAACATCCGTATCGAGAATGGCGAGATCACCTTCGACTTCATCTCACCCATCGAGTCGGTGAAGAACATCGAACTGGGACAGCCCGTGCCCATCAACATCGAAAATGGCGTTGCCGCTATGGCAATGGCCCAGCTGGCTGGATGTACGGCAGAGGAGCTGCGCTACGGCATGCAGACCTATGGAGGTGTAGACCGTCGTTTCGATTTTAAGATCAAGACCGACCGTCTGGTATTCCTCTCCGACTATGCCCACCATCCCAAAGAGATCTATCAGAGTGCCAAGAGTATTCGCGAGCTCTATAAGGATCGCAAG
>Ga0129306_1002204_pt1 | contig 18174 bp, 15 predicted proteins | sample P827metagenome_FD_94438 | JGI IMG/M metagenome (GOLD analysis project Ga0129306, IMG submission 94438) | Capybara group fecal microbial communities from Wisconsin, USA - P827 metagenome | ecosystem: Host-associated > Mammals > Digestive system > Large intestine > Fecal | place: USA: Wisconsin... | reverse complement strand
TCGATGAAAAAGGTTGCTGGTTGTAGGCAACCTTGTTTTATTTTAAATCCAATTACATAACATAAATGAGATTCGAACCGAAGTTTGCGGTATTAAAAATTGCGAGACTCGCAGCAATTTTTAATATTCAGGGACAGGAGTTCACTGAAAGCAAACGGAGGCGCCGCAGCGGGAGTAAACAGGAGGTTTACGACCAGAGCGGCGAATCGTGTCAGCCTCGTGAGAGAAAGTCTGTCAGATTGACAGACTCTTTTTTTTGCCCGAATGCCTTTTGGTGAAGAACGAGATTCGAACCGAAGTTTGCGGTATTAAAAATTGCGAGACTCATGGCTGGATTTACTTTTTATTTTTCCACGCCTCAACCGCCTGAAGCATTTCTTTTTTAGAAATCATTTTTCCACATGAGTGGTCTTCGTCACAGTATCCGTTAGCTTCGCATTTTGGAACAAAAAGATTTTCGCATATCCATTCCCACTCAGGAGAAAGAACTTTAAGCTTTTCTTTTAATTCAACACTGAGTGCACGGATTTCTTTATAAGCTCTTGTACAAAGACGCATATTCATAAAATGCATGAGGGCGCGAAGATTAATTTTCCATACGATTTTAGTTTCCATTCCAAGCGGAAGAATATTTGCTGCATCTTCCTTTGCATAACCTTCTTCTTCGATTTTTGTATAAGCTTCCATAATATTTTTAAGTGCGCCTTTATATATATTTTCTGCCTCACCTTTGAATGGAGAATAAAATTCTTTATCAACATTCATGTTCTTTGCATCAACATATCTTGTAGAACTCTGCAGTCTTGTTGTTCCAACGATATGTGTATAAAGTTCGCGTATGCATCGTGCGGAATATCCTTCGATGATACAGAATACATCAGGATACTCCGCTGTTCGTGTATGCCCGCTCTGAATACATGATTTTGCACGTTTAATATTTTTTTCTTTATCTTCGACAGGACTGTTCCAGCAGATTCCTGCACAATATCCGATTGTGTTCAACGGTTCCTTATCTGTCTGCGGCAAAATTGTAATCATAAAATACTCCTTAAGACCTGTCGTCAGAGGTCACATACGAGATGAATTTTTTCATCTCTTTTTTACATTCCTGTCGGAACATCTATAAATTCTACATCTATTTTTTTATCTTTTGCAAGTTTTTTCATCACAAGCTTTACACCTACAGTTTCTGTCTGATAATGCCCGCCTGCAATTACATTAATACAGTTTTCCTTTACATAATGATAAAGTTCATGACTAAACTCACCAGTAACGTAAGCATCGAGTCCAAGTTCTACCGCACTTGTAACATCTTCTCCTGCACCGCCGGAAATAATTCCTACTGTTTTAATGTCTTTCTTTCCGAAATTTAAAACTGTAACGGGTTTTTCTCCAGGAAGAAGAATTTTTTCTGCAAGTTTATCAATCGTAAGTTTTGTCCTTAACTGTCCGTAGACACCAATTTCCATTGACCTCCACTCACCAAATGTTTTTACTTTTGTAAGACCGGCTCTTGCAGCAAGTCCCCAGTTATTTCCATAAGGTTTGTTTGCATCAAGCGGAATATGATACGCAATAAGTGCAATATCATTTTTTAAAAATGCATTTATTCGTTTATAAACATTCCCTGTTATTGTTTCACACTGTCCCCAGAACAGTCCATGATGACAGAATAAAACATCAGCCCCGCACTTTTTAGCCTTTAAAGCTGTTTCTTCACTTGCATCAACTGCAAATGCAACTTTCTTTATCTCTTTTAAATCCGGCGCACTGTTTTCAATTTGAATCCCATTTAAAGAAACATCTCTGCTGTAATTTTCTTTTTTTAAAAATGAATTGAAATATTTATCAAGCTGTTTTAATGTCATTCATTACCCTCTTCTTCCTGATCCTTAAATCTGTTTATCATTTTTTTTGTTTCAAGAACAGCATGACTTGGTGCATAATTTCTTTTATCCCGTTTTAAACCGAATCTCAAATTTGCAAGAACAGGATTTGTCTGCTCAACAAAACCATATCCATTTGTTCTATATTCTTTTACCATACTTAATCCAATGCACGACAGCTGCCTTGCAGGATTTAAAATCTTCATAAAACTTTTTTCAGGAATTCCATCACCGACAATTATAAATTTTTTATCATCACCTTCTTTTTTTGCCGCAATCCTTGAAAGAATTTCATATTCACGTGCATAAATATCGTAATAATTTGAATGCTTTGCAAAATATTTTTCTTCACTATATCTTGAATTTAAAAACATAATTCTCTGTCTGATAAAATCTACAGATACATTATATTTTGCCGGTACTGTACTAAATCCAAATTCACCGGCATAAATTTTATAACCAGCTTTACACAAGAGCAAAAGATACGGTTCATAATTATAAACATGAGCTCTCTTATCCGGAATGAAAAGAATTATATTATTATCCTGTTTGTTGCCTTTGGATTCATCCGGAGTATAAATTGTAAGAGTGAGATTTCTTCTTTCTAAAGGCTGAGTCGATAAAACAAATTCAGAGTTTAAATTTCCAGAGTATAATTCTGTGGTTTTGGTGACAGAAAGCTTTGTCTCATCCATAACAACCGGTCTGTTTTGTACAAAAAATATTCCGGTCAAAATAATTATGATAAACAGCAGGACAGAAAAGATCGAAAACGCTACACTGTAAGTATCAACATAAAGACTGCTGAAAAACCTTAAAAAACTGCGGTAATTTACGGCAGCAACTGCAAGCGAAATATAAAATATTATCATTTCACCGGTTCCAAAGCCCCACGCTATCGACTGGACAACCAGCAGAACAAAAGAAAATGGAGACAAAAGAACAATCGAGTCGTTTTTTGTATTTCTGACAAATGCAAACCTTGCACATATAACCGCAAGGACCCCAAGAATAAGCATTTGTCCGTAAAATGGCGTAAAGGTAATATGAAACAGCATAATTAAATATTACATTAAATAAACTACCTCTTCAACATCGGTTTTACGTTCCAGGCTGAATTGTAAAAATTTCTTTATTTAATTCCGCATATATGTTATAATTTTCCAAATAAGGACTGAGTATAATTATGGCCGCAAAAAAACGCATCGAAGTTGATTCTGCTAAGATCTCTAAAGCAATAAATTCTGGAATTCCTCTTACAATCACGACATATACCCTTCCACATGAAATGGAAGTGTACATGGGAGATGTTCTTACTGTTTTCTTAAAAGAGCTGGACCAGACGCAGATGGTAGAATACTTAAACTACTGTCTCAACGAGCTTATTACCAATGCAAAAAAGGCCAATACAAAGAGAATTTATTTTAAGCAGAAAAATCTCGATATTACAAACCCTGATGATTATGAACTCGGTCTAAAAACCTTTAAAGAAGATACACTTAACAACATCAATTACTACCTTGACCTTCAGAAAAAAGCAGGTCTCTACGTTAAGTTAATCCTTCAGGTTAGAAACAATAAGATTAAGATTGAAGTCCGCAATAATTCAAGCCTTACGGTTTTTGAATATAAAAGAATTCATGATAAACTTTCCAGGGCACAGCAGTATACTTCTGTAGAAGATGCACTTTCTCAGATTCTCGATGATTCAGAAGGTGCCGGTCTCGGTCTTGTAATCATGATTCTCATGCTCGAAAAAATCGGTCTTACAGAAGAAAATTTCCAGAGCCTTTGCGAAAATGGTGAAACAATTACAAGAATTATCCTTCCGTTAAGTGAAAAAACCCGTCAGCAGATTAACTTTATTTCTGCAGAATTTGTTAAGCTTATCGATAATCTTCCGCAGTTCCCGGAAAATATTACAGCAATCAACAGACTCTTAAATGATCCTGATTCGAAGATGTCAGACATAGCTCTCCAGATATCTAACGACGTTGCGCTGACTGGTGAACTCTTAAAAATGGTAAACTCGGCTGCATTTGCGCTTGCTTCTCCATGCCGCAGCATTTCTGATGCTGTTAAACTTGTCGGAATTCGTGGTATTAAAAACCTTCTGTTCAGTATCGGTACAATGCAGACATTTAAAGAAGTCGGTGGTGATAAAGCAGATTTGTGGACACATGCTTATCAGGTTGCATTTTATTCATACAACCTTGCAAGAAACTTCTTTACAGGAAAAAGAGCAATTATTGAAGACTCATATATCTGCGGTCTTCTTCATGATATGGGAAAAATTATTTTTGAAACATCTCATCCTGATCTTCTCAACAGAGTAAAGAAAATCTGTGAAGCAAAAGGAATTTCTTCTGACTTAATCGAAAGACTTATTGCAGGTGTTAACCATGGTGAAATCGGAAGTGAAGTTGCTAAAAAGTGGAACTTCCCGGAAGTTATCATTAATGTAATAAAATACCATCATGATCCGGAAGAAGCACCTGCCGAAGTAAAAGATCTCACAAGCATCGTTTACCTTGCAGATATCATGACATACTATCAGACAAACGAAGTCGCTTTCTATCAGATTGATTCTGAAATTTTAAAGATATTTAAGATTACAACAGAAGACCAGTTTAAGAAAGTTTCTGATAAACTTCTTGCCTCTTTCTCTAAAGAACAGGAAGCTTAATTTTTTCTTAAACTCTCAACCCATTTTTCCATAAGTATTCCAAGTGCGACTCCAACATTAAGTGATGCTTTAAGTCCAATCATTGGAATAGTTACACATCCATATTCTGCTTTTTTAATTGCTTCAGGACTTGCTCCAAGCTCTTCAGAACCTATGATGCAGATTCCTTCTTTTGGAAATTTAAATTCGTCTATGGGAGTTCCACCTGTTTCGAGAATAAAAACAGGCTTATCAGAGGGAAGCTCGTTAAGAGATTTTCGTTCCCATGGAATTGTTTCGATACATCCCATACCGCTTCTTACTGCCCTCGGATGAGAAGGATCACAGCAAAAAGGCGACAGATAGATACGCTCTGCACCCATTCCTTCTGCGGTTCTGAAAATTGAACCTAAGTTAAACGGTGAACGGATATCTTCTGCAAAAATGCTTACTCCAGGATAGAAGTTTCTCTTTTCTGTAACGGTTTCTACTTCTTTTGAATCGTATTCCTGTTTTAAATTTTTGTGCGGTGCAATTATCAAATCCCATTCTGCAGGAAAAGTTCCGATTATGGCAAGAAGATGATTCCTTGCAACATTGCATGCACGACGTTCGTCAAACGGATTTTCTTTTATAAGATTTTCTAATTCAAGGGCAGCATCTTTAGAAAGCTTCGGATCAAGCAGCAGGACTTTAATAAGTTCTTTTACGTATTGCGCGCGCGACATCTGATGAAAAGAATATTCTGATCCTTTTTCTGCAATGCCGGCTATATCACGCTCTAACGCCCCGAACGAGAGCGCAAGCTTACGGCGTTTTTGACCGCCGGAAAGTTGAAAGAGTTTTTGAGGTTCTATCATAATTAGAATGCCAGCTTGAGAAGGTCAAAAAGGTCGTCAGAAGTCATGCTGCGAGGCAATGTGTTGATAAGATCAAGTTCACCACCATCTTCTGCACAAAGTGCAAGCTGATCAACATTGATAGAAAGATCTTTTAAACGAGCCGGAAGATTGTTCTTTGCAATCTTCTGACGTATATATTCAGCAAATGCCGTAACTGCTTCTTCCTGAGTTGCTTCTTCCGGTGCAGCCCTTAAGATTTTTGAAAGCTTTGCAATCTTATCTGCTTTAAATTTGGCAGCATCTTCGATTACATAAGGAAACAAAATTGAAGTAACAAGTGAGCGTGAAATTCTATATCGGGCATTAATTGTCTGCGCAAGGAGTGATGCAACTCCAGGTGAACTCATTGCACTGGCAAGAGAAGCCATACAACCACCCTGTGTTAAAAGAACTTCTGCCGGTGTCGTAATTGTAAGACTTGGTGAACCGTCAATTGCATAACCCAAAAGTTCAGTTCCTTTTTCAACAATCATATCACTGAAAAATGAAGCTTTTTGCGAAATATAACTTTCTGTTGCAAGACACAGTGTTTCTATTGACATCGAAGCTGTCTGATTTTCTGTAAGAGTAAGGGAAAGGTTCGGATCAAAAAGAACAAGTTTACAGATTGCATCCTTGTTTTTTATAAGCTTATTTTTATTCGAACGTGAATCTATTACAGGTGTAAAAGAAGAGAAGATAAACGGATCACGCATTGTAGTAGGAATGCAGATTAATGGAAGAGGTGCTACAGTAGGAGCTGCTCCATCGACAAATTCATACAGATCATGTACTTCATAAAAAATTGAACATACTGCTTTTGCAATATTAATTGTTTTTGAACCGCCGGCAGCAATAATTCCATGGACATGAGCCTGACGGGCAAGAGTAAGCGCCTGATCAATTGTACTTGTATTTGCACCATTTGAAATTTCATCAAATATAAAATAATCAACTTTATGTTCATTAAGGGGTTCAAGGATTTTGTCGGCAATTCCAACTTCCTTGAGCATCGGATCTATAATCAGCATAAACTTTGAACCAAGATCCTTTGCATACTGGCCGATTCTTGTAATCGTATAAGAGCCTAAAACAATATTCGGTGAAATTTTAAAAATAAAATCTGCCATAATAAACTCCGTTTTTTAATTTTTAAGGCAAAACCAATCTTTTTTCTTTCTGCCTTTAGCCTGTATCTATTATACAAAAAAAGACGGAATTCCTTCCGCCTTTTTTATGAACATCCTTTGTTTAACCTTAGATGCCGTAACTAGCCATAATTCTCTCTGCTGTAGAGTTGAAAATTTCTGAACTGAGGTATGATGGATCCTTAATTTTTTCTTTAATCTGAGCTACAAGGTCAGCACGAACATCTGGAGTTTCATCAGCTACTTCTTTGAGATAGTAAGCTTCTGCCATTTCTTTGGCTTCTTTAGAAACGCTGATGGAATCTGGTGAAGATTTTACACTTTCTGTGCCCTGAGTGCGTTTTGTGCTCTGAACATTGTTGAGAGGAGTAATTCCTCCAAGTTTGTCTATCATCATATAATCCTGCCTTATACCTTAATTATCGGTATTTTCCGCTGAAAGTTTAGTATTATTGCTACCCGAAACGAAAACTGCAAATTCGCCCTTTATAGACTGCCTTGCAGCAAAGTCGTCTCTCACTTCTGCCGAAGCCCCATCCACGATTTCTTCGTGAAGTTTTGTTAACTCCCGGCCGACTACAACTCGCCGGCTACTATCTATATCGGCAATATCCGTCAGCAACTTTACAATTCTAAACGGACTTTCGTACAAAATAAACGCATCGCCGGAGCTTAGAAGCTCCCTAAGCCTTTTCCGGCGTTTCCCAGGGCTTGGCGAGGTAAACCCCTCAAAAACAAGCGTTTTTCCGCCAGGTCCTGCCACGCTTACAAGCGTTGCAAAGGCACTTGGCCCCGGAACAGGGGTTACTTTATACCCTGCCTGGCGCACTTTATAAGCTAAAATCGACCCCGGATCGCTTATTCCAGGCATTCCGGCATCACTTGCATACGCAACAGATTCGCCTTTTTTTAGAAGTTCAATTATCTTATCTGCTGCAGCATCTTCATTCTGAGACCGGCACGAAATTAACGGCTTTCTAATCTCAAAATGGGTCAGAAGCTCAAGGGTATGCCTTGTATCTTCACAGGCAATCACATCCACAGCCTTAAAGGTTTCCAAAGCCCTGAAAGTAATATCTCCAAGGTTCCCTATAGGCGTTCCAACTATAAACAATTCTGACACACTAGTATTATATATTCAAATTTTATCCAAAGCAATAGCAAAATATAATACAGTCTCTCTGTACAGACAAATTCCGTAATTAAAGCTTAAATGCAATTCCAAAAGATGGAATAAACGACATTCCTGATGTCGAGGAGTCATTGTTTAGTAGAGTATCGTTTACGTAATATGCAGAAGTAAGCGGAAATCTATAACGGAAGCTGAATGATGCATAGACACTTAAAAACGAATTAAAATTGTATTGGGCTACAGCATCAGCCCCAGCGTCCAGTGTAAAATGGAAAAAAGAAAGATCTGCTAAAGCTGTTTCTGCAGTGTACCTTGCAAGGCTAAAACCAGCCATTCCGAATAAACAAAAAGAAAAATTATCTGTATGAATAAACGCATAACCAATTCCGAAATCCAAGAACAGTTCAACAGAATTATTGTAATCAAATACTTTATCTTTAAAATCCTTGCTGACAGGAATACCAATGTCGAAAACACCTCTGAGCGCGAAACCACTGTCAAAAACAGCATTCACCATAACATTAACAGCTGGTGTAATAACTTGTGTCTGGCAGCTTGAACCTGCCTCCTCTATTTCCATATTTGAAAAAGGAAGAGAAAATCCAACACCTACTCTTGCATCAGGATTTCCCTCTGCAAAAGCAGAAAATCCTATAAAAAGCGCAACTATAACACAACAAATTTTTTTCATAAAACCTCCTGCTTGTGATGGCAAAACTGCTCATCACATAACGCTTATTATAAATATATAATTGTATATAACGCAAGTATTTTTTGAGTATAACGAAAAAACCTGCTGGATACTGTTTTTAGTACCCTGCAGGCTCAAATAACAAAATATTACTGGAGGTTTTTGCAGACAGCTTCAATCTGGTCTTTTGTAAGACCTACCGTTTTTATAAGATATGATTCTACTACTCCGGCAAGATTTTTGTCTGTCACCTTTTTTCCACCGTTCATATTAGTAAAGATAAACGGAATTGTATTTGCAAAAATTTCATACTGCTGAAAATTTTTCTTTACATTGTAAAGATTTTTGTAACTCTGCATGTAGTCATCAGTAATCTCTTCAAGAGTTGCGCCGTTTAATGCAAGAAGGACAGCTGTTACATAACCTGTGCGGTTTTTACCGTCTTTTCCGTGAATAAGATATGTCTCACCAGGGTTTTCTGCAATAAACAGCAGGGTTGCTTTTAATTTTTCATTAAAATCCTCTCCTCCGAAAGATGAACCCATATTTATATAGCATACTTTGTTGCTGTCAGAAAGTTTTTTATAATAAGGAGCCGCTTTAAAACTTGCGCTGGCTGTTTCTACTGTATCACCAAGTGCGATTACTGCAGTTACTTTATTTTTTTCTGCAAGCTTAACTGCATAAGGTGATCTTGCATCTCCTCTGACAGGACTATATGAACGGAAAATTTTTCCTTCTTTAATCTTTCCATTTTTGAGCGGACGGAAGTTAGCAAAAACTTCATCGCTTTCAAACTGATTTCTATCATCACTCGGTTTGAGCATGCGTGTCTGATAGTCAATAAGATAGCCATACTGCTTTTTAAGTGTAATCGTTACTTTTGATCCGGGTTTTACATTTGCTGTTTGTGCAAAATTTCCGAAATTGATCGCAAGCGAGATTGTCTCCGGTTCCATTCTCAAAAGGAACTCACCTGTGTTTACATCACTGTAATCTTTTACAATTGGTGCTGAAAACTTAAAATCGCCGGCGGTGATATTAACAATATCACTGGCACTGAATCCACGGGTAACCATCTGTTTTGCTTTTACAGCAAGATATGCATTTCCATGTACGTCAATTTCTGTGATTTCTGTCTGAACAGAAGCTTTTTCTGCAGCAAAAATTAAAGAACCTGTTAATAAGAAAAGGACTGTAAATAAATTTCTGAATCTCTTCATTATTTCACTCTCCTTAACTATAAATAATAACACATGTTTTCCAATATTGCTAGAAAAAATTCGGGTGTTGTACAACATATAAAAAACAATTAAAATGGGCCCTGTAAATTAAGCTTTTGTGGGGTAAAGTATGGCATACAAAATTTTTATTGATGGAAAAGAAGGAACAACAGGTCTTAAAATCTATGAACGCTTTACAGGTCGCAATGACATAGAAATCCTTACTATCGATGATGAAAAACGAAAAGACCCGATAGAAAAAGCAAAAATGATAAATGCCTCGGACTTTACTTTTCTCTGTCTGCCGGATGCAGCAAGCATAGAGTCTGTCAGTCTCTGCACAAACCCAAAAACAAGAATCATAGACGCTTCAACAGCTCATCGTACAAACCCTGTATGGGCTTACGGCTTTCCGGAACTTGATAAATCTTTCCGCGAAAAAATCATTTCTTCCAACAGAGTTGCAGTTCCCGGCTGTTATGCTTCAGGCTTTATCGCAATCGGCTATCCTCTTGTTAAAAGCGGAATTCTTCCAAAAGATTATCCTGTAGTAATCCATGCTGTAAGCGGTTATTCTGGGGCCGGTAAAAAAGCAATAGCTCAATACGAAGATCCGAATCGTGATAAATCACTTGATTCTCCACGTCTTTATGCACTTACACAGACTCATAAACACATTCCGGAAATGACAAAGATTACAGGCCTTGAGTTTGAACCTGTTTTTAATCCATATGTATGTGACTATTTTCAGGGAATGACTGTAACTGTCGGTCTTCACTCGAGAATGCTGGCAAAGAAAGTTTCTGCTCACGATGTCTGGGAAATGTTTGCATCCCATTACGAGGGTTGCAATTTTGTAAAGGTTGCCCCGCTTATGGGTGAAGGCGTTTTACCTGAAGCATTTATTCCGGCAAATACTCTCGCAGGAACAAATGACATGCAGGTTTTCGTTTACGGAAATGATGAACGCATCATGGTAACAACACGCTTCGATAATCTTGGAAAAGGTGCATCGGGAGCTGCAGTTCAGTGCTTAAATATAATGATGGGCATCGACGAAACAACAGGCCTTCGTTAACCGAGCTTTTCAATCTTTCTGTGTAATTCAAGTATTCTCGTATGAATGTAATGATCAATGGCTGTCTTTTCAAGAATTCCAAGCGGCTTCTGTTCATCGTCAACAATTGGAATTGCCTGTGCATCATATTTTTCGAAAAGTTCATAAGCTTCCGGCAAAGTTGTCGCAGGTTTACAGCTTGTTAAAGGAACATCCATAATATCAGTTGCTAGAAGACTTTCTGCCAGTTCTCCAATCTGAAGAACCTCTTTTAAATGTTCAAGCGAAATTACTCCGATAAGTTTGTCATCCTTTCTTACAACATAATTTAAATTCGGATATCTGCTGAACGAATCAAGAATATCTTTTATTGTTGTCGTTTCAGAAACAATTGCAGGAGAATTTGTATCGCAGATTTTTAAATTTCCCCATGTAATATCTTTGACAGCCGTATTCTTAATGATATCTTCTTCCGTAATATTAAGACCGCACTCACCCGCTTTTGTTACACCATGCTTAACACACACCGGTCCCAAAAGTTGAACTATAAAAGTAGTCGCAGTAATGATAAGAAGAATCTGCGGTCCTATCGAATCCGGAAAATCATTTCCAGCTGCTATCGAAAGACCAATCGCAACCCCGGCCTGAGATAAAAGACAGTATGGAAGATATTTTCTTACCGTTGCAGGAGCTTTTGTAATCCACGCTCCGAAAATTGAACCTATTGTCTTTCCAAATGTTCTTCCAATTACATAAATTAATGCAATAAGACCAAGATAAGGAGTTATAATCCAGATATTTAATTTTGCTCCGACGAGAACAAAGAAAAGAACATAAACAGGTGGAGTAAATTTTGTTACAAGTGTAAAAACGGACCTTGTCTTTGCAGGGGCAAAATTCACCATAAAAAATCCAAGCGACATCGCAGCAAGAATGTTGTCAAGTCCAAGAATTACACAAGTTCCTGTTGAAAGAAAAAGACATCCTAGAGAAAAAGAAAGAATTCTTCCTTCATCTTTCATTACATTCTTTACAATAAGACTTAAAACGAAACCAAAAAAACTTCCGACTAAAATCGAACCGAAAATATCTTTTGCAATAGTCAAAAGCTGAACTCCAAGCGAAAGATTTTTTCCTCCGAGAAGAGTAGAAGCAATCGTCGATGCAATTGCATAAAGGATTAAGGCAACAGCATCATCCATTGCAACGATTCCGTAAACGGTTGTCGTCAATGGTCCACGAGTTCTGTACTCAACAAGAACATCTGTTGTTGCAGCAGGTGCCGTTGCAGAACAGATTGCTCCAAGAACAAGACCCATTGAAACAGAAGTGATGATGTCTTTAGTAATCAAATAGGAAACAGTTGTTACAATTCCGCCTACAATAAAAAACGGAGTAATCGATTCAAATAAAAGAATACCGATAAACTGTTTGCCATATTTTTTTAATACATTAAATTTTAATTCGCCGCCAATTAAAAATCCGATTAAAGAAAGTGAAACTGTGCTTATAGGATTTAATGCCTCAATCGTCTTACTTCCCAGTACTTGAAAACCCGATGAACCGATGATAATTCCGATTACAATATAACCTACAACCTGTGGAATCCTCAGCTTTTGAAAAAGACGGCCACCAATCGAACCGAACAGCATTATAATTCCTAAAAGTAAAACAATCTGTGTTCCCTGCAGCTGATAAAAATGAAGAAAATCAGGGAGTACATGTGACAATGGATCATTCATAACAAAACCCGTAAATTCTAAAGTTTAACTAATTATAGTTAATTACATCATTTCGTCAATTATTTCGTACGGAGTTTTGTTGTAATAAAGCCATGCATAAATTGCCGCGCTCTGAATTACCTTTCTTCCATAATTTCTCGTTTCTGCAAACGGAATGGTTTCCAGGAATAAATCAGATGGGAGTTCATTATAGAGCCCCAATCCGACTTTTGACGAAGCAAGCCATCTTTTAACTCTTGTAATGCCGGCATTATATGCAAAAAGAGCAAGAATATCAGAACCGTTAAGACGGTCGACGAGATTTGAATAATAATATGTTCCGACTCTGATATTTACAGCGGGATTTGTAATATCAGGATCAGAAATTTTCAACTGTGCAGCACAGTCTGCAAAGGTAGATTCCATAAGCTGGGAAAGACCTAATGCACCCGCATTGCTTTCTACAACAGGATTAAAAAAACTTTCCGTACGGATTAACCCGAGAATATCATATTCATCAACTTCAAATTCTTTCGCACTGGCAGAAATCTCTTTTGCAAAATTCTTCGGATATGAAAGCTCAAATATAGTTTTATTCAACCTTGAATTATCAAGATTTGTAGTTTTCGAAATCATGTGTAAACTTTTGTAATAATTATTATTGTAATTATTTCCGCATTTTTTTAAAAAATCAGAAACATAACAAATTGTTTCAATTCCAAAAATATTTTTATTTATGGTATAAAAATACTGCCACTCAGGATAAATCAAATCTTCAAAGCCAAAATCTGCATAACCGCGTAAAAGAGTTTCTGCATCAGGATCATTAAGCGCAGTTTCTGTAATAGTCGGATTAAAAATATTTTTTTCAAGATCTTCAATCGGAATAGACAATTCTTTTGCAGCAAGAATTCTATAATAAATATCTGTTCCTGCATTTAATCTAAACGCTTTTACAAATGCATCTGTTTTTTCATTTTCACTTAATTTCAAATATTTAAGTTGAATTAATCTTCCTGTAAGATACGCAAATTTTGAAGTACTTGAATTATCTGCATAACCATCAATCATTTTGTAAACTTTGGGAAATGAACTCCACTTTGCAGAAGTAAAAAGAAGAAGAGAAAGATTGTCGAGAACATCTGTAAAGTAATAAGGGTTATGCCACTTTTTACAATAAATGCCGAGAGATTCAATACACTTATCTGTTGAAATCCCAAGCTTAAAATTTAACATAAACCAGACAGCCATATCATAATCGCCGTCAGTTGAAGCACAGTTTATTGCTGCTTCAAATGCGTTTTCTGCAGGCGTAATATAGACCCCGGATTTTTCATAAATTCTTCCGGCGTATATCAAAGCATAATATTTAATTGCAGGATTATCTTTTGCGTAATCAGATTCACTCAGATCAAGAAAAAACTTTGCGTTCTCACTGTATTTTTTACTGACTGCATAATAAATCTTTCCGAGGTCAGAAACAAGACATTCTGTAAAAGGAACAATTTTCTGAACAAGACAATAATCCTTTATGTTCGGAATCATGTCATATGCATTGCTGTAATTCTTGAGATAGCATTCAATCCTAAACTGAATAATAAAAGAAAGAATATCATTAAAAACCTGTGATTCATAAGTTGTGAAGATATTTGAATTTTCAAGAGCAGTTGTGTCATCAGCTATGATCGGCGAAATAATTTCGATTTCAGAAGGAGTTTCTTTTTCTAAAATATATTCATGATAGAACGCTACATGCTCTGGTGTAATTTTTCTCGAAGTAAACCATTTGCATGTCGCAAGATTAAGTCTTGAATCTTTTTTTTCCCTCATTGAACAGAGGCGCATTTTTGCAAGTTCGTTAGGACAGGTTGCAAGATCAAGCGTATTCGTTTCGTTAAGCAATAGTGCATACTCTTTATTTTCAAAAAAAATCTGACAGGCAAATATCAAAGCTGCATCATCATTATAAAGTTCAAGATATTTTTTAGCTTCTGCAATCTGCTGCTGAATATTTCCAAGTTTGATTTTCTGTTCCATACTGCGACGGCTGACATATTTTGAACCACGCACTATGGCCTTATTAAAATGACGTAATGCTTTTTTTGTATCCTTCATCTCTACTGCTTTAAGTCCCATGTAATAATCTGTGTCAGGACCATAAGTCTTCTGCAATGAAAGATCTGATTTTGAGTTAGAATTACAGGCAGTACAAAATACCGCCACAATGAGACAGCATTTTAACAAGAGATAACTTTTAAATTTCATAATTCAATTTTATCTTACTCTGCCGGAATGATAATTGTTGTTCCAGAAATAATATGATCTGGATTTTTTATTCCATTGTATTTCGCAATCTTATGATATTTCCATGGATTATTGTAATAAGATTTTGAAATATCCCAGAGTGTGTCGCCCCATTTAATTTTATAAGTGATGTTCTTTGCTTTTTCCTGAGCCTTAGGCTTTGGAGATACAGGAACAACCTCTTCCGCAGGAGCTACAACTATTTCATCTTCTTTCGCTTCGTATTTTGGAGTTTCTTTTGTCTCTTCTTTCTTAGTATCCTTTTCCTGAACTACTGCTGTTTCTTCCGGCTTACAGTTTTCTTTTGCCTTTGCAGATTTTGCTCTTGCTGCAAAAATAATGATAACGGCAAGTATACAGATAATTGCGCAGACTATGCAGATGATAACAGGTACTTTTGTTTTCTTTTTGATTGAATTTTCCGTATCGAGCGAATCTGCTGCACGGCCTTCTTTTGTTTCTTCATCAAGAATATCAGAAAAATCCAGACCTGCAGACTGCACAGTTTCATTTTCCTGTACATCTGAAAATTCCTGAGAAGCAGGTGTTTCGTCAAACATAATCTCTGATTCCTCTGGAACACTGTAATCTTCTATACTGTCACCGACAACAGTTTCTGTTTCTTCTGTTGAGAAATCTGTTTCTTCAGGAACATTAAAATCATCAAGTTCATCAGTCTGCATTACGGTTTCTGAATCAGACTGCATTACAGTTTCATCATCTGTCTGAGAAATCTGCGGATCACTTTCTTCTACGATTGAATCTACGTTTAATGAATTAGGATCAAAAGCAATATCTTCTCCCGAATCAAATGTTTCCTGTTCTACAGAATTTGAAAGACTTGCATCTAAATCAAAATCATCTTCAACAATACCTGTATCTTCTGCAACAGTATCATCTTCTGTAATATCTGCATCAGTTACATCAACCTGAGCTTCTTCATTTCTTAATTCCATTGTGCGTGATAAAAGACTCACACTTGTAGAAGAATCTTTTCCGGTTTCAGGATCATGAAGCTCTGCGTTTAATTCGTTGTTTTCATCGATTGAAATATCAAGATTGATATCAGGTTCACCGTTCGGGTGTTTTTTTAAGTGTTTGATTTCCAGGGTATCAACATATTCAGCATCTTCCATAGATGAAGTCTCTGAACGATACAAGTCAACCTGAACCTTAGTCTGGTTATCCTTTGCAGTTGTGAGATTTAATTGTTTTTTATCCGGAGTTCCTTCCTGTAGAATAGGATAAAAAGAACCGTCTGCAAGTTTAATTCCAATAGTCTTCATAAATCACCCCAAAAATATCTTCTATATATTATCATAATAATTCTTAGATTTGTCTACAGAAAAATTGCCTAAAATCTGTTTTTATCAATTTTCTTCTATATTGTATAGCCAGATATTGCACTGAAACCTCAAATTTAATGATGCTGTTTAAGTTCGGCACACATTTTTCTTACAGTTTTAGAAATCAAATTACGATCCAATGCGGAGTAATTTACAATAAAACTTTCCTGTATTGGATTATTTTTTTTATCTGTCTCTGCTGAATGATAAAAATATTCTGAAAGAAGTTCTATTTTTATTCCAGCTTTGTTCCATTTTTTTTGGATAAGTTGAGCGTTTTGATTTCTGTTCAGCGTAAAAAGAAAATGAAGTCCAGAATTCTCTTCGTGTATCGTTCCTATTTTAGAAAGAGAAGACTTTTCAAATGCCTTTATAAGATTGTTACGGAGGCTTCTGTAATAGTTTTTCATTTTATTGATATGCTTTTCGTAATGTCCTTCTTCGATAAAACGTGCAAGTGTAAACTGTTCAAAACTCGAAACCTGACAGGAATAAAACCCAAGCTTTTCGTTAAATCCTTCTGCAAGTTTTTTCGGAAGAACCATATAACTGATTCTAAATGAAGGCGAAAGAGTTTTTGAAAAAGTGTTGATATAAATTACACGGTCATTACGGTCAATGCTCTGGAGGGTTGGAAGAGGTTTTCCTGTAAAGCGGAATTCACTGTCGTAGTCGTCTTCGATTATGTAGCGGTTTTTCGATTCATAAGCCCAGTCAAGAAGTTCTGTCCGGCGTTTAAAATTCATTATGATGCCGGTCGGAAAATGATGAGAAGGCGAAACATGTACAACATTGGCTTTTGCTTTCTGAAGGTTTTTAACAATAATTCCCTGAGAATCAATTTTTACTGGAACACATTTTGCACCGTTCAATTTAAAAATTTCTGCAGCTTTATGATAGCCTGGATTTTCAACTGCAAATACTTCATCGCTCCCCAAAAACTGAACGAGCATCGAATACAGCGATTCTGTTCCAGCCCCGATTATAACCTGACCTTCACTGACATCCATATTTCGAAAATCCCGTAGATGACGGCAGACAGCACGCCGAAGTTCGATTGCCCCAAAAACACCGGTTCTTCGAAGAAGTTTTTCATTTTCAGAAGCCAGAACCTGTCTCATAGTCTTTGACCAAAGTGAAAAAGGAAACTTTTCAAGATTCGCAGCTCCACTTGTAAAATCTGCAAAAAAATCACGATTTTCTTTACCGGAAGATGCAGCCTTGACGTAAGACGATTTCCTGTCTGAATGCCTGTGCTCAAAACTGTCGGGTTTTACTGAATTTTGCATAAAGCCCGAAGCAAACTCTGATACAAAAAAACCTTTCTTTTCGATTGAGTAGAGAAAGCCTTCATCGATCAGCCTCATATACGCATTCTGAACTGTGATGACACTCACACCAAGATGCAGTGCAAGTGCACGCTTTGAAGGAAGCTTTTCATTTTCAAAAAGCGTTCCGTCCAGTATCTGCTTTTTAAGTGAAGAATAAAGAAACTCCGTAAGTGTAAGGTTTTTCCGAGCACTGAAATCGATGGTTATCATAAATGTGATTATATTAAATGCAATGTTTTTTTGCTAGGTGATAATACCAGACAGGCCAGTTATTATGCGCCGTGAATCATTTTGTGGTCTGCCTTCAACGAAAAAAAATAATTCACCTCCTCCCGTCTCCAGACATCCCACAAATATGATGGCACTCGAGAGTGCTTCGAAGTGTAAAGAGCCGTGAATCATTTTGTGTTCTGTCTGGTGACGGGGAAAATAAATCACTTTTTTTTCTTTTTTGTGAGAATTTATTAAAAAAAAGAATATCTATATGCAGGGGCTGGTAAAGCACTGGCGCATATCATCAAACAGGAGAAACACATGGATATTTCAACCGTTCCACAGAGGGAATACAAAGACAGGCTTTTTAAGGCAATCTTCGGAAGGAACACAGAAGAAAGCAAAAAATGGCGTCTTGAACTTTATAACGCCTTAAACGGAAGCAGCTACACAGACCCCGATGCCCTCGAAGTAAATACAATCGAAAACGTAATCTACCTTACGATGAGGAATGACGTTTCATTTCTGGTTGACTCACAGATGACGCTTTATGAACAGCAGTCAACCTATAACCCC
>Ga0129306_1002199_pt1 | contig 18218 bp, 6 predicted proteins | sample P827metagenome_FD_94438 | JGI IMG/M metagenome (GOLD analysis project Ga0129306, IMG submission 94438) | Capybara group fecal microbial communities from Wisconsin, USA - P827 metagenome | ecosystem: Host-associated > Mammals > Digestive system > Large intestine > Fecal | place: USA: Wisconsin... | reverse complement strand
GGCGGCTGATGGCGCTCTGTACGTGCACGGTTCGGCGGGATGGACGCGCCTCGCCAACGCCACGGTGTCGCAGGGCGTCGCGAAGAGTCTCCGCGTCGAGTTCGACTACTCGTCGCAATCGGCGCCCCGCGTCCGCGTCTGGGAGCATGGAACGGATTCTTACACCGAGCTCAAGGACGCTGACGGCAACTCGTGGTTTGCGTGCTCCGGGAGCAAGAAGTTCCTCACCTCGCTCGCCTTCGGAGGGGACGGGACGATCGGCGATTTCGCGGGATACTGCGAGAACGGTCCGCGCGAAATCGGGACAATTGAAGTGCCGAGCTTTGTCGGTCCGGACGGCGTCACGCGCGGCGGCGTCGGAATGAAGGACGTCGGCGGCAACGCAGTCTTCGCTGTGACGATCGCGAACGCGCAGAAGGGCGCTTACTATACGGCATTTACCTGCACGACGCTTTCCTCCAGCGCGGCGGACTGGGTCGCGGAGAAGACGTCGTCTCCGGCTCCGCTGGACGGGCTTCTCGAACTTGACGTCGAGGCGTCCGACGCGCCAAGCAAATTTGTGAAGATCATTGCTACACCAGTGTCAATAGGAGCGGGCACGCGACTATCGGACATCGAGTGAAAAGCCAATTCGGCAGGGGAGAATGTCGACACGGCAGGGGAGAAGACGGTCAGCCGGCAGGGGAGAACAATTTAAACAAAACTTAAAAAAGGGAACAAAAAATGAACAAGACAATAGCAGTAATCGCAGCAACGCTCGCAGCGGCGGCATCTTTCGCGGCTGAATACCACTGGCGCGGAAACGCGCCTGACATGACCGCGAACGGGAAGTCCGGGAACTGGGCGGACGCCTCGAACTGGACTGACGCGAGCGGCAACGCCGTCGCCGACTATCCGCACGTCGCAGGCGATGTCGCGGTCTTCCACGGAATGGCCCAGGGCGGGTATGTTCAAATTGCGGATGCTGACACCATCTCCGTTAACGAGATACGGTTCGCCGAGGGTAACACTTTGATAGTATGCAGTCATAAGGCTACGGTGAATGCGTCCAAATTGATAATCGATAATGACGCCGTATTTGAACTTGCGCCGACGAATCCTAAGGCCCACTGGGAGAGTGACATTTTCTCAATTCCGAATTTCACTGTAGGCAACCGCAGTGAGCTCGTCATAAGCGAAAGTGATCCCCAAATCCGCAATGCCGTGTCACACTGGTATCCGCCGACTTCTGGTGAAGCCCAGTACGACGCAAGGGGAGCCTTGACGATAGATGCTAACGGAAAGCTGACTCCTATGAGAAATAACTACTCCGATCACCTTCATGATACAGGCATCGGTGCCGAGGGAAAAGTCTGGGGTGAGCAGTTTGGTTGTGTCTATGGTTGCTGCGGAAACTATCGTGGTTTCTATTTCAATGATGCTAACGCTACATTCACCGTGAACAGCGGAATTTTCATAGCGGGTTCGCCATATGCATACATGGGGAGGCAGGACAGTCCCGCGCAGGGCACGGTCAGCGCAAATGGCGGTCCGATGTGCCTCTGGGGTTACGCGACGTACTCTGTAGCGAGCGAGACATCTGTTCGGGCGAAAATCAATGCGTCTGCAGTTACGTTCGCGTCCAATTCACGCGTCGCACTGTATGACGATCATTCCGCCGATACCGTGTCGTACTACCGCGTTGTGGCTGGAGTGCTTAGCCTCGGTGGTACTTTCAGTGTTTCTGGAGACGGTTCCGCAACCACAACCAAGACTTGCACAATGGGGACCGGCACGATTGAAATCGGTTGGAACGCGTCGCTTGATGTCGCCTGCGAGAACGCGCTCAACGCTGCGTCTACGATCAGCGTTAAGTCCTACAACGGCAAGAAGGGCGATTTCGGCACAGTGAATCTCGCATACGACGGCACCGTGAACAAGCTTATCGTCGACGGAGTCGAGATGGCGGCGGGAACGTACGGCGCGACTGGCTCTGGCGCGGCAAACATCCGCGACGACATCTTCACCGGCGCTGGCGTTCTCACCGTCACGGCCGGCGAGGGCGGCGACGAGCCGCCTGTTGTCGTGACCAAGCCCTTTGTCATTTATTTCGAGTAACAGACAATGAAAAAGACTTTCGCAGCATTTTTCGCGGCGTTGGCGGCTGTTGCCGCCGCGTATGGCGCGCAGTGGTTCGATGCGGGGATTTCGTCCTACGCTGGATGGCCTACGGATGGATCGGACAAAGTCGTCGAAGGTGCAGGAACATGGTCCGGCACGTCGAACGCAGCGCTCTCCGGCGGAGCTCTCTCCGTCGATGGCGCTGCTGCATCGGGACTCCTTTTCACTCCCTCCGTCGAAAAGGAGATCGGCGCCGATGCAACAGAATTTCAGATGACCGTCGCGTTCGTCGACACGGACGCGGCGCCGACCGCGCAGCAGGGGCGAAGGGGAGCGCTCACCGCTGCGCGCGTCGGCGGGGTCGCCAAGTACCTCGCGTTCACTGACGGCTCCTGGCAGGCGCTTGACGGCGCGACGCCGTCGTTTGGCGCCGCCGTTGCGGTTTCCGCCTCGTTCAAGAGCGAGAGCGGCACGACCTACGTTTCCTACAAAGCTGGCGGCGTGCAGCTCACGCTCGGCGGGAACGCCTGGATTGCGGCGGGGGCCGACGCGTCGTCGCCGAAAGTAGGCTTCACCGGGAAGGGCACGCTTTCCGCGCTCAGCGCGACTGCCCCCGAGCAGACCGACCCCGATCCGGGAGACGACCCAGACCCAGGTGACGATCCCGACCCCGTCGAAGTCTCCGCAATCCGCGTCAACGAAGTAATGGCGTCCAACACGACGCTTGAAACGGCCGGCGGCGCGCAGGGTCTCGACTGGATCGAGATCTACAACGGAAGCGAAAACGAGGTCGACTTCGCCGGATGGCTCGTCACGGACGATCCGACGAAGGCGATGACGAAGTGGAAGGCGATTTCGGGTCCTGCCGTCGTTCCCGCCGGAGGCTACCTCGTCGTATGGTGCGACACGGCATTCACCGCCTGGGATGCGCAGGACGCGCATGCTGCCGTAGGACTCTCCACGGCCGGCGAGGCGATTGCCCTCGCGACGCCCGAAGGCGAGATCGTTTCGCTGTACGAGTTCGACCAGCAGTTCAAGGACGTCTCGTACGGATACACCCCCGACGCGTCGAAGCTCGTGTACTTCAGGAATCCGACGCCTGGCGCTGCGAACGGCGACGACGGTCTTGATGGCATCACCCCGAAGGTGAAGTACAGCATCAAGCGCGGATACAAGACCGAGCCGTTCGACCTCGAGCTATACTGCGTGAAGGATCCCGACGCGGCGATCTACTACACGCTCGACGGAACGTCGCCCACAGTTGAGCACGGAACGCGCTACACCGCACCGATCAGGATATCCAAGACGACGGCGATACGCGCGGCCGTGCCGAACGCGAACTCGATCCTCCAGCAGGACACCTCCTCGACCTACATCTTCGTCGACGAAGTGCTCGCGGCGAGTCCGGACGTCGTGCCGGAGGGCTTCCCCGCGAACGCGCAGTTCAACGGCCAGGCCATGCGCTACGGAATGCGCACGCCCACGACACCCGAGGAGACGGCGCACATGCTGCAGGGCTTCACGAACTCCATCGCCACGATGTCCATCGTGATCGATCCGAAGAACCTCTTCGACCCGGTCGACGGAATCTACGTGAACGCCTACAACGACGGACGCGAGGCGGAGCGCCAGACGATGATCGAGCAGATCGACCCCGTCAACGGGAAGGACAACGAATTTGCCGCCCCGGCCGGACTGAGGATACGCGGCGCCGCGAGCCGCGAGAACGGAAACGCCAAGCACAGCTTCCGCCTGTTCTTCCGCTCCGACTACGGAATGAGCAAGCTCGAGTTCCCACTCTTCGGCGACGAGGGCGCGTCCAGCTTCGACAAAGTGGACCTGCGCTGCTCGCAGAACTTCTCGATTGCGAATTCGCAGAACTGGTGCGACACGTTCGTGCATGAGGTTTTCTCGCGCGACTCGCAGGGCGCGATGGGCGAGCCGTACACGAGGAGCCGTTACTACAACCTCTTCATCAACGGCGTCTACTGGGGCGTCTACCAGACGCAGGAGCGCGCCGAGCAGAGCTTTGGCGAGACATACAACGGCGGCGACAAGGAGAACTACGACGTCGTGCGCACGTCCTGCGACCTCGTGAACTCCCAGCGCGTCTACACGACGGACGTCACCGAGGGAACGCGCGAGGCGTGGAGCAACCTCTGGGACATCTCGATGCACGAGGGATACCAGTCCGGAACGGCTGCTGCGGCGAACTACAACAAGGTGCGCGGACTAAACCCCGACGGAACGCGCAATCCTGCGTATCCGATCCTCCTCAATCCGACGAACCTCATCGTCTACATGACGTCGACGTACTACGCGAACGACACCGACTGCCCCGTGAAGAGCGGCGGCGCAGGCAACAACGTCAACGCTGTCAGGAACCGCGTCGACGGAGAGGGCGAGAGAGACGGATTCCTCTTCATGCGCCACGACTGCGAGTGGACGTTCGGAGGCGCCCAGATCAGCAGCGGACTCCCTCCCGAGACCGACCCCATCGAATCCGCAACATACGACGGCATCGGACTCGAGGGGGACTACTACCAGCACTACTACCAGTTCCAGCCTGCGCGTCTTAGCGCCGCGCTCATGAAGAACGACGAATACAAGATGACGTGGAGCGACCTCGTCTACAAGCACTGCCTCAAGAAGGGCGGAGCGATGACTGCGCCACTGGCGCGCGCGCGCTTTGAGTCTAGGATGGCCGAGATGGTGCATCCGATAGCGAACGAAATGGCACGCTGGTCGATCTACCCTGCCACCAGCATGAGCCACCTCAACTGGGAGGACTGGTGCAACAACTGCCTCAACTTCATCGACCGCCGCTCGCCGTGCCTCGTCAAAATCTATCGCGAGAAGTACGGATGGTATCCGAGCATCGACGCGCCGACGGCTTCTGTTACGGGCGGTGATGAGCTTGTCGACGGAGACGAAGTTAACGTCGCCCAGACAGTGACGCTCGCGAACTCCGACAAGGGAACGGTCTACTACACGCTGGACGGGACGGATCCGCGCCTCGAGGGCGGCGCTGTCAATTCCGCCGCAAAGGTCTACAGCGCGCCGCTGGCGCTTGCAAACGGCAAGGTGTCCCTCCGCGCCCGTGTGCGCACCTCGGAAGGTGAGTGGAGCGCGATGGAGTGCGTGGAGCTGAAGGGCGTGTCCGACTCCGACGAGGCGCTTTCGGCAAACCTGCGCTTTGCGGAGTTCTGCGGACTTCCCGCAACCGGAGACGGCGATACCGACGAGTGGATCGTCCTCACGAACCTATCTTCCGAGGCGACCCTGGACCTCGAAGGCGTAAAGGTCGTGATCGTCAAGGAGGCGGATCCGATCGACGCCGCGAAGTGCAGCTTCGTGATAACCGGCGTCAAGCTCGCGCCCGGCGCGTCAGTCAGGCTCGACCAGGCGACGTGGGGATGGAACAAGATCACCAACAACAAGGTGTGCATGTACATCTATGCGCCGGACGGCGTGAGCTTGATCCAGTACGCCTATGCGGCGCAGAAAACCTTCCCGACGGTTTATGGCGCGGGCGGGCCTGGAGGCGGCGCTTCGCTGAAGGCCACGTCGTTCGAGCCCGAGATCGGAGCTGGCGACTGGGTGCCGTCCTATACGCTTCCCGCCGACGCCGACGCGGCCGCGGCGGTAACGGCTGCGATAACGGCGAATGCCAAAGTCGGCGCGTGGATCGATTCCGTGATCCGCTCCGACGCCGCTAAGCAGGCGGAGCTCGACGCGTACACTGGTTCCGCCGCGGCTCTCGTAGACGCATACATCGTCAATTCCGATTCCTTCGACGATCCCGAGGCCGAGGTTGGCTTCAAGTCGATCGACATTGACGGCAATGGCCAGATAACGCTGGAGGGCGCATTGTACCTCGGCGGGGTTGATACGGAGCGGACGGTTAACGGCGTGATCGAGGTCCTTCACTGGGCGGATATCTCGCTCGAGCCGGAGGTAACGACTCTTGAGGGCCACGCCTTCCCCGTGACGATAAAGGGCGCGTCGGAAGGTTCATGCGGATTCTGGTCATTGCGCATTAGGTAGGAAGCTATCTGTCATCCACCTCGCGTGGTACGTTGCGAGCGACGCCAGGTGGATGAACCATGGAGACGCGGCTTCCAGCCGCGTCATTGTGGCGGAGCTGGAAGCTCCACCTCATTGGGAGAGGACGCGGCTGGAAGCCGCGTCTCCAAGTATCGCGATGTCGGGTGGATGAACCAAGGATGCGCGGTATACTTTCGTATAGTTGTTATTTAGGCTGAATATTTGATACAATTAGGGTGAAGATTGGAGCAGATCTACATTTTGTCAATTTTGCCAATTGTAATGCCGTACGAAAAGTAGTACAATATACATCAGTAAAAAAGGTGGAGAATTGGAAATGCTGAAAGGTGCGTTCCAGAGGGCCACGGGGCTTGGGGAGTGTGCCATTATAGTTCTGCTTTCAAGCTTCGCCTATGCTGGCGGGCTTGGGGACTATTTGGTTCGCTTCTCGACCAACGGGCCAGACCGTTACTCCGACGGGACTCTCGTCGGGGACGGGGAGTGTTATGCCCTCGTCTGGTCACCGAAGGGCTTTGTCTTCTCGGGCTTCAACGCGGACGGGACATCGGTCTCGTCCAGGGATCGTGTCGTTCTTGCGGCGCCGCTCGCGAAGGGCGGCAGATGCCCCGACGCGCTATTCCAGATTCCCGCGGCAACATACCAGGAGCTTGAAGGCGGCGAATGGTCTGTCTGCCTCGTCGACACGCGAACGGCCGACCGGCGTCTTGCTGGCGTCGCGGCAAATGCGCCGCGCCGCGTCAATCGCTGGGGCAAGGTCAGGTGCGAGGTGACGTTTTCTCCGGTTTCCTCGCTTGGGCTTCTCGGCGCGGCGGCGTTGCAGGCGTCGGGCGCGAAGGCTAGCCAGTCGGGGTCGCTGACTCCTGGAGCGCATGCGGGGGTGTTGTCCGAGGTCCCGGAATGCGCGCGGCATCCTCGCATTACGTCTTTTGAGGTTGCGGAAGGCGTGGCGCGTCTGATGGTTGAGGATACCGTTCCGTACCTCACCTACACGATTTCCTCGGGTGACGCGCCGGATGCTCTCGGGGAGGACCGCTCCGCGGACAGGGTCGACGGTGACGCGGGGAAGCCGATTGCGATTGAGGCTGACGCGCCACGAGCTGGTCGATTCTTCAGGGTTACCAGGGCCGAGTAAGGGAAGGGAGGAACAATGACAGTTAAACGCATATCCCTTATCTTCGCCGCCGCGCTCGCCTTCGCCGGTCTTTCCGCCAAGGCCGTTGATTCGCTGACGATAGACGACTTTAACCACAAGATCAAACTGCAGGTAGTTGGCTACACCGGAACAGAGACGTTGCAGAATTTCCCCGTGCTCGTGCGTGTGTCGGAGACGCGCATCCCCAGCTTCCGCTTTGCTGACATGTCAGCAAAGAACGTGAACGGGAAGGCGATGGGCTATGACTTGGCCTTCTTTGCGGAAGACGGCACCCGCCTTGAAGTCGACAAAGACGTCTGGAACATCGACAAAACCGTCGAGCCAACCGGCGAGCAGCTCGTGTGGGTCAAGCTCCCGCAGATGAAGCAGGGCACCAAGTTCTTCATGTGCTATAACGTCGATGACGGCAAGTATGTCACGAACGACAAACCGTGGGGCGACTACGTTGGCGTCTGGCACTTGAATGAGACGGGAAAGAATCCGACAATTGTCGATGCCACGACCAACGGGCTGAACGGCAAAGCGCTCGCCAACAACGGTGATGGAGTTTCCGACGGTGCAGTTGGACGCGCACGTCTTATCGCGGCCAACAACGATCACGCCTACGGCATCGTCATTGATGCGACGAACGGAGTCCCCCAAAAGGCTGTTGCGGACACCCTTGGCACGGACTTCCATGCATCCTTCTGGGTAAAGGCCGGCGCTGCCTCCTCACCTTATGGTTGCCTTATCGCGCGCCGCAAGGGTGATGATGGCTATTCATGGGGCTTCCGGTTCGGCGGTGACAGTAAGCAAGGGACGACAGTCGACTACATGCGCGTGCATTCAGACAACGACAACTCCCATAACACTTATTCCACACATCCGCTTGGCTCGTGGCTGAAACAGAATGACGGCGTATGGAAAAAGGTCGACCTTGTCTGGAAGTTTGCGACAAACAACGAAACGCCAGTTGTCAATATCTATACCAACGGCGTCTTGGACGAGGTGTTCGTGAAGAATCCCAAGGTGCGGCTGGAAGATGCCAATATCGGCATCGGTTGCACCACGCAGGATAATCCAGCCAATGCGAGCGGCAGAAAGGGCAGGCGCTTCAACGGTTCGATGGACGAGGTGCGTCTCAGGCCGGGGCTGAGCAACGGGGCGCCGCGTGCCAACTGGGCGGCCACCATGGATGACTGGGTCAAGGCCGACTTCGAGACGGTCAACGATGTCAACTTCATCCAGCCTGCGCCTCCGGACGCCTTGGAAATCGTATGGGCGTCGGCGTCTGGAATGACAGGCGTTACGAATGTCAACTTGCATGCCGCCGTGGTCGGAGGTTTCGTGGTGGGACTCGGCCCGAATGCGACGAAGTGCAATATCCAAGGCAAGTTCTGGGAAGACGGCGAGAACGAGCCCTCCGAGTGGATGGTTCTCGGAGAGGACCTTCCACTGTACGAGGAATTCGGAATTTCGGTTCCCTGCGTGGAGGGTAAGAGCTACAGCTACAAGCTCCGCGCGGTAGATGATGTCGGCGGCGAGACGGAGCCGGTCTCGGGAACCTTTACGGTCCCGACCCATATCTCGGTGACGTGGGCGGAGACCTTCTGCCTCGGCGTGACGAACGTTTTCGAGCACGTAGCCGTAATCGGCGGTACGCTCGAGGACATGGGCAGTTCGACCTCTGTCACGGTCGAGGGCAAGTTCTGGCACGGAGATGCGGAGCCCACGGAGTGGACGTCCTTGGGCGCGCCGATTTCGCAGACGGGCGACTTCTCTGTGTCCGTTTCTGGACTGTCGGTCCACATGGACTATTCCTTCAAACTCCGCGTAGTCGGGAGCAACGGAGCGGTGACGGATCCTATTTCGGGTTCGTTTACGACGCGTAACGAACTGACGGTCGTGTGGTCCAACGCGACGTCGGGGAATCCTGGCATTGCGCGTATTTCATACGGCTACATCATTGCCGGTTGTACCGTTTTCGATCTTGGGGATTCAACGCTGTGCAACATCGTGTATAAGCTATGGATTGACGGCGAGACGGAGCCGAAAGCATGGACGAAGCTGTCGGAGAATCTTGTCTCCGACAGCACCTGCCGAGAGGAAATTGACGTACTCGACAGCTGCACCTACCGCTACAAGTTCAAGGCTGTTGGAAATGCCGACGAGGAAACCCCTGTGGTTTCCGGAATGTTCACGACGATGAGTCCTGGTTCGGGCGAGACGCATTACTACGACGACGGCACGAACGCCTACTGGGTGGTGAAGGAGTTCGAGCGTTATTTGCCGTTTACGGTGACGGGCTACACTGGGTCCGAGACGCTCACGAATTTCCCGGTGCTGGTCGATGTCCGCAGGAATGACACCAATGGATTCAGCTATGACGACTTCTATCATACCGGCGGCAGGGACATTGCGTTTGTAGACTCAAGTGGGCATGTCATCCCGCATGAGATTGACACGTGGAATCCAAACGGCATGTCGCTTATCTGGGTGCGGCTCCCCGAGATGACCAACGGGACGACATTCACGATGTGCTACCGTAGCCCTCTCATCAATCCGCCGGCAGATCCGGGCAACGCATTTGAGAGGTATGTCGGCGTGTGGCACATGAACGAGAAGGGCGACGGAATCGTCAATGTCATTGACTCCACGACGAACAGGCTAAACGGCGAGACGCATGCGAATTCGCTTGCATACAGCAACGGGCGCATCGGCTATGCGCGGCGTGTGGCGCAGCATGCCGGCACATCCTCTACATACGGACACATAATAGTGCCCGACAGGGATGATATCCTGCGCACGGGCGTCGGTAATGTGTTCACATATTCCTGCTGGAGTAAACTTGCAGATAATGCCCCCGGCTGGGCTTATCTTGTGAGTCGCAAGACCGAGGACGCGAGCAACGGCTGGGGAGTCCAGTACCATGACGGCAATTCTAAGGAAGAGCTCCGCGCGTATGGCGGGAGCACGGAAAAGAACCAGTACCAGAAGTTCAAGGTAAGCGGCTACAGCCACACGGAATGGGCCTATTGGACGTTTGTGTTCAGCAATCAGACCTTTACCGCATATCTTGACGGCAACAAGCAATCCACGGTCACGCTCAAGTATCCGGTCGCAAACGACGAAACCGCCGAGTACGATAATCTCATAATCGGCGGACAGGAGATTGGCACGGGCGCGCTGAACGGTTGGGTCGACGAGTGTCGCTACTCCAGGGGGATGCGTTCTCCGGACTGGATCAAGGCCGAATACCTCTCGACTATGCAGGCTGCCAACTGGAACGACCCGGCAAAACGGTTTGTGACAAAAGGTGATCAGGTCGGCAGAGGAGAGGAGTCGCTCGTGCCAGTGGTTGTTTGGGAGCAGGGTGATGGGCTGCCGGACACGATTATCGATGTCAGCTACGCATACGTACAGTTTGCAGGCACCGTAACGTTCTGCGGCTCGGGTGCAGAGACGTGCGACATCGAGTATCTGTTGTGGGCGGATGGCGAGGTTGTGCCGACAGAATGGACAACGCTTCTTTCAGATGCCACTCCCAGGACGGTGTTCTCGATTCCGGTGTTCGGCCTCAAGCAGGACATGCCGTACAACTTCCGCATCCGCGCCGTCAACGAGGTGGGCGGCGAGAAGCGGATGACGCACGAACACAAGGGGTCGTTCCGCACGAACGGCAACATCAACGAATCGGCAGTGGACGGCGAGCTGATGCGTATCGACAACAAGTTCGTCCATCTCTACCGCGCAGGTGAATACACTTTCACGACGCCGGACTACGTGACGAACATTGAGATCATCGTCGTCGGCGGCGGCGGCGCGGGAGGCTACAAGATCGGCGGCGGCGGCGGCGGCGGTGGCGTGTTCTACAGCCAGTCATACGGCGTGACGACGAACACGACGTACTTCATCACCGTCGGACACGGCGGCACGGCGCCGTCGAACACCACGACCGCCAGTTCGAATGGCGTGGGCGATTACTCCACCTTCTCGCTTGATAGCGACCGCGCGCATCCGCTCATCCGTGTGCCCGGCGGCGGCGGCGGCGGCAGCTGCAGCACAGCCGAAGATGTAGTCCAAGGCGCCAATGGCGCTTCCGGCGGTGGCGCGGGTGGACGCGGCGACGCGTCGCAGACAGGCGCGTCCGGCGGTTCGGCCTTGTCGGTGAATGGTGTTGTTTACGGCCACAACGGCGGAAACGGCAACCATAAGCAGAACAGCGGTTCCATTGGCACGTATGCGGCCGGCGGCGGAGGTGGCGGCGCGCGCTCGGGGCTTTCTGCCAGTTCAGACAAGTACTACGGCGGCGGAGCTGGCGGTTCGGGCGTTGCTTGCAATGTACTTGGCGAAATGCTTTGGTTTGGCGCAGGCGGCGGGGGTGGATATGCTTATACCGAAGATGCCGGCGGATACTCAAAACCTGGAGCTGGAGGCTCAGGCATCGGCGGAAACGCGGCGGATGTAAGGAACCGTACACCTGCGACATCGGGCGTGGACAACACCGGCGCTGGCGGCGGAGGCGGTTCCATGTCGGGTGTCGGAAGCAGTGATCCGACTTACTGGCGGGGCGGCGACGGAGGCGACGGCGTGGTCATCATCTCCTACGAGGTGCATGGGCGCGACCCGATCGCCGAGGAGCCTCGCATTGCCATGACTCGCTGCGAATACGACGCTGACGCTGTCACGGCGGCAATCGACTACCGCCTTTACTGGGCCGGATCCCAGACCGACCTTGCAGACATCTACATCCACTACAGCACAATTGGCCCGGACGAGCTCACGAACAGCGCTGCTGGCGGTTGGGTAAAAGTCACCGAGGAGGCCACGGTCGGCGTCGGGAGTTTCGTGTTCACCCCGCCGGAAGTCGGATATACATACTGGGTGAACATCGTCGGGCGCAAGGACGCGGGCTCCTTCTACTACTCCGACGAATGGGCGTCGTTCAAGGTTCCGGCTGTTGAGCTCAATGGCGCGGTGTGGACCGAGTCAAAGACATCGCCAGACGATGACTATGCCACGATTAACTATGCGCTCTTCGAGACGAATGCAGTGACGCATCTCTTCTGCTACTGGAGTGAGTCCGAGTCTGCGCTGCAGGGCGACGCCGTTCCGTCTGGAGAAGGCGTATATCTCCTCGATCTCGGGGTAGGCAAATATGACGCTACGAGTTTCCGGGTCACCGCTTCGGATGGCATGGAGCGCAACAGGACTTACTACATCCGTCTTGCCGCAGGCGACGGCCAGGGATTGAAGATCTTCCTCTCGGACGAGATTGTGTCGCTCGATACGGCTGAAAAGCCAGTGGTTGTCCTCAACAGCGCGTCATGGGCCAACAACGCAGCGACGGTTGTGTTCAACGCAATAGTCGGTAAACTCGACCCGGCTCAAACTGAAGTTGTCGCGCTCTACTCTCTTGTTGAAGATGATGTCAAGGCTAGCAATCCAACGGCGGCGGCATCGGTGACCAATGCAGTCCTTGGCCTTTGTTCGGAACTAGCGCTTGGTTCAGATTCATTGTCTGCGATGTTCCCGCTCTGGTCCACGGAACTCACCAACTACTATGTCCGACTTGCGCTGGCTACGAACGGCGTTATCGTTAACGGTTCCATTTCGCAGGCGACAAAGACGATTTCAGTAGACCATGCAATCGAGGCAAACACGCTCATATACATCGTGACTGCGAATCCTAAGATCGCGTGCTATGGCGATGCTGTCCTGCCAATGGACTTCTCGGGACCGGAGTTCGCCGGTTTGACCGAAGGATGGGGCTTCGAGAACAGATATGGACTGACGGGTGAAATGGCGTGCGGTGTGACTGCCGCATCTCCCTCGGGGAACTATCCGATAACCCAGGGTACATTCAACCTCGTGGACGGCGGACAGGAGAAGAAGTATACGGACGATGGCGGCGTTGAGCACAAGTACCAGTACAAGCTGGCCTTTTCAGAGGCGAATTACACGATCACCAACGCGGTGTTCGCCGTGTCTATCGAAGATGCCACATTCAACTACACGGGCGATGCTTGCGACACGAGCGGGCTTGTTTTCGAGACGTCGGGCCTTAGGGGAGGGCAGACGCCGTCGTACCAGTTCCGTGTCGGCACAAACGATTGGGCGTCGACGCTGCCAGCGTTCGCCGAGGTTGGAAGCTACAACGTCCAGTTCACCGCGTCCGCGCCGAGCCACGACGACGTTCGCGGGACGTTTATGGTGACTGTTGCGCCGGCGCCCCTTGATGCGACAATCAGCGTCGTCGACTCCGTGTATACGGGCCGCTCCCAGACGCCTGCTATATCCACCAACGTGACCGGGCTGGTGCGAGGCGATGTCAATCCTCTCACATGCGAGTTCCGCGATGAGGCGGGCGAGTGGCAGAGCGAGGTGCCGTCGTTCACCATGCCTGGCACATACAAGGTATTCTTCCGCGTTTCGGCCCCGAACCACACCGTGTTCACGACGAACTGCACGTTCACCATTGAAGGCTGGGACTTCAAGGTCAACATGGATGGCGATTCGGGCTTCCAGAGCGCAATCAATGTGTCCGATCCAGGTTGGTTCCTGCGGACCACGGGGCTCCCCGGCGAAAGTTTCTCCAAGGATACTGATCGCTACGCCAGGCTTGATGAGATATGTTCGAACGGACTCAAGCTCTGGCAGAACTACGTCATCGAGCGAGATGACCTTTCCAAGAAGCTTGTTGCGGCAATCCACCAGAACTGTAAGCGCGTGGCAAAGGGCTGCTTCGAGCTCCGTTTCCCGAACACCGGTGCACTGCGCAACACCGGACTTGACGTGCGTTTCCGCGTCGACCGTAAGCTCAAAGGCGAAAGCGAGTTTACACTGGGCGAACTCACCGACAAATACGAGGTGAACGTTCCGCTCGAACCGAACGACCCGACGGGACTCTACGTCTTTAACATGGTGCTGATCCCGACGAACGGAACCGGACAGGCGGTGCTCACCTCCTGCTCGACCGTCGGCGTCCTGCGCGTGTCGAGCACGAACGCGAACACGGTCGCGGCTGTGCCGTGGAAGTCGATGACATTCGATACCGATAAGGACGTCAACATCGTCGCGAACGACGTAGTCAATCCGAACGGACTTTCGGACAATGACATGATCGTCGCCTACGATGCCATAGATGACAGCTTCTGCGGATGGAAGAACGTCGGCAACGGCACATGGGAGGAGCTTTCGACGGTGACGACGAACGGGATCACGACAGTTAAGGCCGACGACGCCGAGCTGCCCCGCGGAAACGCCTTCTGGCTCGTGCGGACGAATCCGGACAGCAAGTATTTCTACCTCATCGGACGCTACACGGGCGAGGACTATGTTGTTCAAGTCGAAGGAGGAAGCGAGAGCGAGCCCGGCTTCACGCTCGTGGCGAACCCGACGATGTTCGACGTCGACTTGAACTCCCTTGTGTACGCCTCGGGAAGTCCGTCGGCAAAGGACACGATCGAGGTCACGGACGCCGCGGGCTACAAGACGATCTATTACCGCAACGCGGCCAACACCGAGTGGGGCCGCACAAGAACGACTGTCGACAAAAGGGGACGCATCAAGAGGGAGTGGGAAAAAGGCGGCAATATACCGTCCGGAACAGGATTCTGGTATAACCGCAGGGCAGAGGGGGCCATTTCCATAAAATTCGAATCTTCAAAGTGAGAAGACTGGTAAAGATATTCGCGGTTCTAGCCGCAGGAATATTTGCGACGGACGTCTCGTCCGCCGGCGAGAATGACGTTCTGTACTGGATGATCGACTCTTCCGCGAAGGTTGAGCAACCTGACGGAAAGACGGTGTCGGTGTCGGATTTCTTCGGCGGCTATACATCGTCGGCCGACTCAAGCTTCGCCGCGCGCGTGCGTGTAACAGGAGGCGGGATCACGGAGGATACGTTCCTTTCGCTGTACGTTTCGGAGTCGCTTGTGCTCGACGGAGAACTTGGCGTGGGCTTCGACACCGTCGAGGGCCACTGGGGCGCGGGTGTTCCGGAGGGAAACCAGTCGCCTTTGTCCGCCGCGGACTATTCCGTCGGCTCCCCCGAGTTCAGCTTCATAATCGAACTCGGAAACGTTGCGTGGGATGAAGACGGAGGAACGTGGACCACGATCGCCACAAGCGGCGCGGCCGAGTCGTACCAGTCGCTCGCCAACTACATCCACCAGAGATTCGAGCTGGGCCCCGGACAGTCTGCAGCCTGGACCCCGACGCAGTTCGTTGCGGTGCCGGAGCCGTCCGGAGGGATTCTCGTCGTGCTCGGCGCGGCGTTCCTAGCGCTGAGGCGGAGGAGATTCAAGGAAGGCGCGTAACGCGGTGGCTGGTGTCAGACAGAGAGTTAGGGAATGTCTTTTCGTGCTCCTGTTCGGCGCCGCGCTGTCCGCGCTCGCTTGGGTGTGGCGGTTCGATTCTGTGCCGCCAGATATGATGGAAGACCTCGCAGTCGCGGCGGGCCTCAGGCCGCCTGCCGCGCCGTTCGGACTTCTTTGGCAGTATCTCGCGGGGCCACTGTGCCGAAACTTCGGCTTGGCGCCCGCGGAACTTGTCCTGGGACTTGCGGGGCATGTCGCGCTAGGCCTTGTAGCGGTCATAAGCGTCTTTACGTTCGAGATGATGTTGCCGTCGTCGTTCCTACGCGGATCGCATGTCGCCGCGTGGTGGAGAAGATTGGTTCGGTTCGTCCTTTGCTTCGGCGTCTTGCTGTTCTGCTGCTCCGAGCCGGTATGGCATGCCTTCCGCTGGCTATCCCCGCAGGCGCTGCAGGTGCTGCTCGCGCTACTTGCCGCAGCCGCGTTCGTCGCGCATCTTGCCTCCGACCGCCGAGCGCCTCTCTTCGTCTCGTTCATGCTCGTCGGGCTTCTCGCGTCCGACACCCCATCGGGCTTCGTTCTTCTTGTCGCGGCGGCGGTCGCTTTAGGCGTCAGGCGCGAGATGCGGAAGGCGGGCGTCGCCGAGACTCCTGAGGAGAGTCCGTTCGCCGGAGCGCTGATGGCATGGCGGCTTACCCTCGCGTTCGGCTTCGCCTTTGCTGCCGGCATTGCGCTGGAGGTGCGGGAGTTCGCGAGGCTTGACGGACTCGCCGCGTTCGGCTGGACGTGGGGAGAGTTTGCTATCGAGGCTCCATTCGCATATCTGAGAGCGCTTTTCGCGTCCTGCTCGCCTGTCGGCGCTGCTTGCTTCGCCGCCATTGCCGTCGCACCCGTCGCGGTCGCGTTCTTCCTCATGCGCCGCGTTTCGGACGACGAGTCGCATCTCGCCTACATGCACGGCGCGATGTTTGCCGCGCTCGGACTAGTCGCGCTTACCCAGCTGTTGTCGGTGAAGGCGCTGTGGTTCTGGACCCGGGGCGGCGGCGCGGGTTGCATGAGCGACGGGCTTCTCAGATGCTCTGCGGCTTTTCTCTGCGCACTTGCCGCTCTCTGGACGCTTGCGGTTTTCACTCTCGAACTCTACATGAGAAACTTCCGCCGCATCGAGACGCTGCGTTTCCCCGACGCGGCCGAGAACGGGAGCGCGACGGCAGAGCTGTCGTTGGCATGGAAGATCCAGCGGAAGGTCCGCGCCGTCTTTTCGTTTGTCCCACCGCTGCTGCTCGTCTGCGTAGTCCTCTTCCGCGCGCAGCGCACGGAGCGCGCGATGCTTTCCGTAGTTCGCGACGCAGCTGTCGAGACGGCGGAGGAGTGCAGGGAGGTCCGGTGGCTGTTCACTGACGGAGGACTCGACGCCGCGTCGGAACTCGCCGCGGCGGAGCGCGGCCGCACGCTGGTAGCGCTCTCGATGATGGGCGGCGCTGCGGACCCGCGCGAGGCGTATCTGCGTTCTCGCGGAGTCGGCGATGCCGCGGAAAGGGCGCTTCTTGAAAGCGGTGCGCCTGACGCGCTGAGGACATGGGTGCGGACGCGTCCGGAGATGGCGCGCGACTACGCCGTCCAGATCGGTTTCGAGCTGTGGCGCCGCGACGGACGTCCGATGCCGTTGTGCTCCGGACTCGTAGCGCGGCCCGAGGGACTGTCCCTGGAGGAGGCCGAGCGCGGCGCATGTGCCGCGCGAGCATTGGCGGGACGCGTCCTCGCGCTCTACGATGCAGGCGAGCCGGACAGGATCGCGGACCGGCAGCTGCGCGACGCGTTCCTTTTCGTCCAGTGGCGGCTGGCGGTGCTTTCGCGCCACCGCGCGAATGCGTACGACGAGCGAGGCGAGAAGGAGCTCGCGATGGAGGAGACGCGCCTTGCGGATGCGCTTGACGGGAAGAACGGCGCGCTCGCGCGGATTCGCGCGACGATGGCCTGGGCGAGCCGACGGAAGCTTGAGCGCATGACGCCGCAGGAGGGGCTGAAGGCGGCGCTCGCGCGGGCGGACTTCGCCTTCGGGCGCGTCTTCGCGCTGAAGGTGCTGGAGGTGACTCCGGACGACCCCGCGGCGAACTTCGCCCTGGGAATGGACTATTTCGTCCAGAAACAGTACGCGCGCGCCGAGTCGTACCTCTCGCGCTGCCTCGCGCGGCGTCCGGACGATCCGGCAGTCCTCAACAATCTCGCCCAGTGCCGTCTCCGCCAGGGCGACGCGCAGGGCGCGCTCGTATATGCGCGCCGCGCGAGGGAGATTTTGCCCGATTCCCCCGAGATAAAACGTACGCTTGAGCGCATCGACGAGGCGCTTGCCAAGTAGCCCCCAGGACGGCGCGTCTCCTTGAGGTGCGAAGGCAGGCGGATGAACCAAGGAGATGCGGCGTCTCGCCGCGTCTGTATGACGCAGAGCATAATGGGCCGCGAGTGCCCGCTGCGCAGGGTGCGATTTTAATTCGTTGAAAAATCGCTGAGGTCGCGGCGGTATCTGGGCGCAGGGCGCGGCTGCGGGCCCGACAGCTCGGTCAAGCCGTTGTTTCGTCGTCGCGACGCCTTCCGCGCTT
>Ga0129306_1002198_pt1 | contig 18225 bp, 16 predicted proteins | sample P827metagenome_FD_94438 | JGI IMG/M metagenome (GOLD analysis project Ga0129306, IMG submission 94438) | Capybara group fecal microbial communities from Wisconsin, USA - P827 metagenome | ecosystem: Host-associated > Mammals > Digestive system > Large intestine > Fecal | place: USA: Wisconsin... | reverse complement strand
TTAACTACGGCGCGTTCATCACTGCAGTGGTTAATTTCCTCATTATGGCACTTATCGTATTTTTTATGGTTAAAGCCCTTAACGGTGCTTCTTCAAAGCTTAAGAAAAAGAAAGAAGAAGAGCCAGCTGCTCCTACCACAAGAGAGTGCCCTTACTGCATGAGTACAATCTCCATCAAAGCCACCAAATGTCCTAACTGTACATCAGTTATCGATATCATCGAAGAGACAAAGTAATACACTATTAAAAAGACCGCAACCTTACTCGTTGCGGTCTTTTACTATCTCAAATTCTTCTCTCATGGCAATCGATACGGCATAGCCTCTGTGTAAAAAGCTCTTTACCTTCCACCCTTCATAAACTTCAGGGTTGTTACGCGGATCTGCATGAAACCCGGTTCCTGCTGCCTTAAGCATAGCCTCTGTGGCGGTCCAGCAAAGAGTGAAAACTTCCGTCTTTCTCTCCTCTTTTGCCATAACATACTGTTTTTTGTATTCTTCCGAAAAATACTGCCCCGCTATGTCGTCGTTTATCTTAAGTCTGCGCCCTGACATCTCTGATATCTCTTCGATATCTACCCCAAGCTCAGTATCAGAGATTCCTATAACAGAGCACCCCTTGGCATGTGATATGGAAAAATGTCTGCCGTCTTTTTCGGAAAGGAAAGGCTTCCCAAATTCATTTTTTTCAATCTTTCCGTACTCCTGCCCAAATGCAAGGGAAAGAAGCTTGTCATCTGCTGCTGCTCTAAGCTCCCTTGGTGACATCTCGGAAAGATCGCTGTGATCAAGATAAATAAGTCTGACAGTTCTCATAAACCCCCCAATAAAAAGAAAAAGTCTTAACTACGCTACACCTCTTTTAGTATAACATATTTAAGACTGTTTATCAGATAAATTTATTAAGTTTTTCATCATATCTGTAGTTTATCTTCTCAAGACTCTTTACTATCTCGCTTGCATCTGTCATATATGCCCCTGCAAGCTCTGAAAGAGAACTGTAATGATCACGAAGCTGTGTATTAACAAAACTGAGTAAGATAACGGGATCTTTTGGTAAACTCATATCTTTAAACCTCATTTTCTTTGATTTTGCTTTTTTGGCTTGAATTCTACTACGGTTATGGTACTTTGTCAACAACTGTGATATACTTTTACCAAAATAATAAAAAGGAGAAGTGCAAAATGAAATTATTTATTGCTTCAGATATTCACGGTTCTGCCTACTACTGCAAGAAAATGCTTGAATGTTTTGATAAAGAGGGTGCTGACCGTATGCTCCTTCTCGGAGACCTTTTATACCACGGCCCAAGAAACGACCTTCCAAGAGACTATTCTCCAAAGGAAGTCATCCCGATGCTTAATGCATACAAAGACAAGATCCTTGCTGTACGCGGCAACTGCGATGCCGATATAGACCAGGTAGTGCTTGAGTTCCCTATTATGGCTGGATACTCTTATATCGCACTTGAAGACAGGGTTATCTACGCTACCCACGGCCATATTTACAGTTACGACAATATCCCGCCTCTTAAAGAGGGCGACATTTTTATACAGGGTCACACCCATGTACCTGTAGATTATGTAAAGGATGGCATCCGCTTCCTTAACCCGGGTTCTGTTTCTATTCCAAAAGAGGACTCAGGCCACGGATATATCATTTTTGATGGAAAAGACTTTGTAAGGAAGACTTTTGAATAACTATGGATACGCTCCCTGCCGGGCGGCGTGTTTGCTTTTCGTTCGACTTTTTACTTACCGCAAATCAATCCCTTCTCACCGCGCGGGCGTTACCACGCGGTTCGGGATGGGTGAGTTTGTTGATATGATACGGAATGGCCGCAGATACTTATGTATCTGCGGTTTACTATTTTGAATAACACCTCAATCCACAGGGTAGTTGCCCAAAACTCTTAGCGAGAACAAGTGAAACGTAGTTCGAGCTTAGAGATTTTCATACAGGGACACTTAACGAAAACGAACGAAGCGAAGTTTGAGTTTAGTGACATCGGATGCGCCGTAAAAAGCTCTCTCTCAAAGTCAAAACACCTGGCGCGGTCGCTTGGTAGCGGCTCAATTTACGATACAAATTCCGGTTCTTTGCCAACTGATTTGCATGTGTTCAAATAATTATCTATGCAATTATGCATTGAAATTTCAAGCTCATCAAGCGACTTGCCATGAAAAGATAATACCTGCAGGAAGCGCTACAATAGCAATTCCAAATATTAAAGATTTAATATGGTTTATTATAATTGATAACGACTCACACTCTACGTTCTCTTGCAATTGTGATTACATCTGATAACTGTTCGGCTTTCTTTACATAATCTGCAAGATAAGGAATGCAGAACATGACTTTTCCTTGTTCCGGTGAGGCTATAATTCCGTGGTCTATAAGGTATGCCCTTTGTCTGCTTAACTGATTCAGTGTCTTACCAAGTTTTCGGGCAATTTCTGATGTTTCAGCCAATCGGTCCTTATTCAAGCACTCAGACATTTTTGTTAAATATGTTTTTTCTCCGCTCGGCAACTCGTCTAATAAAGGTTTTAAGGCACGCTGTTCATAAGCAAACACTGCCTTTGAAATTGCCGTTTCAGCTTCTTCCTCTGTTACGCTGTGTGTTTTACCCGAAACATTGTCATTTATATTTAATATCAGATGATATCCGAGTAGCTGCATTAAATACGGATGTCCGTAACATGCCTGATTTAACTTATCTATAATGTTTTTGCTAACTTTAAGCCCTTTTATCCCCGAAAAAATCCTATTAAACGATTCAGCCGTTTCTTCCCATGTAAACAAGCCAAGCTCCTCATGAGTAGCTCTTCGTAAATAAGTGCAGCCTTCATGTCTTATCACTTCAGAGTAAGCGTAAGGAAGTCCTGCTACAGCAAGCATAATGTCAAATCCTTTTCTGGATGCCATTTGAAATGCATTGCATAACGACGAGATATCTTCTATAGGAACTTTCTGGATTTCATCAACTGTGACTAAAATACCTTTTTTATAATTGGCGCACGCGTCAAGCAATACCGTTTGCAGGTTTTCCTTTCCAACATGCTCAGTTTTAGATACTGACTTGCCACTTATCCCTCCACCGATTCCTAATACACTCACACTTGCCTGTGGATTGATTGTTTTAGTTATTTCATCATAACCTGTCAAAGCATAAATGAGCTGAACTATAGTGTTTTCAGGGCCAAGATCAATGACCTTTCTTTTGCTGGCATTTGCTCTAATAGAAAGTTGCTCAAGTAAAGCAGTTTTTCCACTACCACGTGTTCCGGTAATAAATATAGCTCGATCATCACTGCCCACATCGATCATAGCATGATCAAATAGATTTAATACTCTTTTTCGGCCGAAAAACACATCAGGTTTTCCGCCAAATATAGGTGAAAATGGATTAGAAAACATAGTTTTTCCTCCGTGATAAATGCCTTCCTTTATGTTTATGCTAATTATACGCTTTAAATGCAATTATGTCAAATATGTAAATTATGTAAAGTATGTAAATTATGTATCCATATAACAAATATGTATATTATGTATTTGGTGTTTAAATCTGTAAGGCCGGACTCCACCCCTAAATATAAAAAATTATATTGCTTTCATTTTTATAGGATGATAAAATTGTAATACTAAAGTAAAAAAAGGGAAAAAGATGAAAAAACGCAACAAAATCCTGGAAGAAACAGCTACATATCTGCTTATAGTACTTGGCGCACTTATGGCCAGCTTTTCCGTAATATGTATCCTTATCCCAAACGGAGCTATAGATTACGGAACTGCAGGTATCGCCATTATCCTTAGCAAGCTTACCGGATTAAATCTTTCCATTTGCGTATTTTCGATATTTATGCCTTTCCTTATAGCAGGCTTTATCCTGCTTGGAAGGAACTTCGGTATAAAGGCTGCTGTCGGTTCACTTGTTTACACCGTGGGCCTTGAAATTTTTGAAAAAGTTCCTTTTGAGCTTAATACGGAGCACTTTCTTGCAGTGGCATTTGGCGGAGCAATGCTTGGCCTCGGTCTTGCCCTCATCCTCAGGTTTGGCGGCTGTATAGATGGTTCTGAAATATTTGCAAATATCATAATCAACCTTATTTCAAGAAAAACCGGCAGAAACTACGGGATGACCTACATTCTCTTAGCATTCAACGCTTGTGTTTATCTCACAGCATTTTTGCTTATAAATCAGGATGCGGCGCTTTTAAGCCTTCTCGTGTATGTGGTTGCCACATCCATAATCAACAGCATTACAGATCACTTTGATGCTGTAAAACAGGTTACCATCATTACAAAGGATCCTGATGGCATTATAGAAGATATTAAAAATGAGCTTCAAAAGACCTGTACAGTTATGGATTCATACGGAGCCATAGCTGGTAAAAACAAGACCCTCATTTGCTATATAAGCTACTTCGAGCTTCAGAAAATGAAAGAGATAATAGCAAAGCATTCAGGGTCTTTCAGTACAGTTTCGACAGTCGATGAGATACTAAGATAAAGGAGGTACTTGCATGATAACAGTTAATCTTTACTACAAAGGCAAAAACGGAAATGCAAAAGCTTTTGCTGAAGAAATGGAAGCTTCCGGCATAGCGGATGCCATAAGAGCCGAAGAAGGAAATCTTCGCTATCAATATTTCACTCCGCTTAATGACCCTGAAACCATTCTTCTTATCGATTCGTGGGCAGATCAGGCGGCAATCGATGCGCATCACGCTTCACCGATGATGGCAAAGCTTGCGACGCTTCGCGAAAAGTACGACCTGCATATGACGGTTGAGCGCTTTATAAGTGATGAATACGAGGCCGATGCGAAGTTTATAAGGAAATAAGTAAAAGGTCCGCGTTTGCGGACCTTTTAATATAATCGAAAACCAAACACACCGCCCGGCAGGGAGCGTATCCTTTACCTGTCAAAGTGTGCCGAAACGTCTTTTAAGAAGTCTATTATCGTTAAGTGCTGCGGGCAAACACTCTCACACTGTCCGCATCCGATACAATCTCCGGCTTTGCCGCGTTTTTCTGCAATATTATCGTAGTTTGAGAAGTTGATCGTCCAGCCCTTTTCCTCAAGGTTTTCACGCATATCCTCATTGTAAAGTGAGAAATACTCAGGGATAGCGATATTCATAGGACACCCTTCCGTACAGTAATGGCAGGCTGTACACGGAACAGTGATCTGTGAGTTGATAATGTCTGCTACTTCAAAGCAGATTTTCTTTTCTTCCTCGTTAAGAGGCTTAAAATCGGCCATATAGCTTATATTATCTTCTATCTGTGCCATATTGCTCATGCCCGAAAGCACCACCATAACATTCGGAAGTGAAGAAACAAAACGAATAGCCCAGCTTGGGACCGAAAGCTGCGGTTCTTTTTCTTTAAACAATTCTTCAGCTTTTTTTGGAATATTTGCAAGGGTTCCGCCCTTTACAGGCTCCATTACGATAACAGGTTTATTATGTTTTACACAAACCTCGTAGCATTCGCGGCTCTTTATCCACTCGCTCTCCCAATCAAGGTAATTGATCTGAAGCTGTACAAATTCCATCTCAGGGTGATCTGTAAGGATCTTGTCAAGAAGTTCCGGCTTGTCATGGAAGGAAAAGCCTGCATGCTTTACAAGTCCCTTTGCTTTCTTATCAAGAAGCCAGTTAAAACAGTCAAATTTTTCATATTTATCAAGCATTGAGCCTTCAATACCATGAAGCAGATAATAGTCAAAATATCCGGCTCCTGTTTTTTCAAGCTGCTTGTTAAATACCTCATCTCTACCCTCTAATGAATCAAAAAAGGATGAATGAAGTTTTGTGGCAAGTGTAAATGACTCTCTGTTATGTCTTGAGGTAAGCACTTCTTTTACAGCGTTCTCACTTGCAAATGCGTTATACATCCAGGCTGTATCAAAGTAGGTAAAACCTTTTTCAATAAACAGATCTACCATCTTTTAAAGCTGCTCAAGATCAATATCAGCAGGATTGGCTGAATTTTGCGGCAGTCTCATAAGACCAAAGCCAAGTTTCTTCTCAGGTGTGAATTCCATAAACTTCTCCTTTCAAATCCTGTTACAGTTATGTCAGTATATATAGCCTCACAATTCTTACGGTAAAATATGTCCTGCAGAAAGATATATTTCGTACCACTCCGGTCTTGTAAGAGTTATATTGGCGCCGTCGATAATGTCTTTAAGATGCTCTTTTTTTGAAGTTCCTGCTATTATCTGGATACCTGCAGGGTGTCTTGCGATCCATGCCGCAGCGATAGCAGATGCACTTACTCCGTATTTAGCAGCTAATTTGTCAAGAACAGCATTAAGTTCTTTATATTCTCCGTTTCCAAGGAAGGTTCCGCGCCAGTTACTCATCTGGAAAGGGGACCAGGCCTGGATCGTTATATCTTTAAGTCTGCAATAATCAAGGATTCCGCCGTCATGATCTACAGATCCCGGTGTATCCATATTTGCTTCCATGCCTCTTGCGATCATATTAGATACGCAGATAGAAAACTGAAGCTGATTAATGGCCAGTTCCTGCTTAACGCACTTTTTAAGAAGCTCTATCTGCCCCGGATTGTGGTTTGAAACACCAAAACGTCTTACCTTTCCTGACTTTTCAAGCTCATCAAAAGCTGCTGCCACTTCTTCCGGCTCGCAAAGCGCATCCGGCCTGTGCAAAAGGAGCGCATCAAGATAATCAACTCCAAGTCTTTTAAGAATCCCGTCTACGGAGTTTAAAATGTGCTCTTTGCTAAAGTCATAGTAGCTTACCTCACCTTTTCTAATAGCACATTTTGACTGGATAAAAAGATCTTCTCTCTTGATGGATGGGTCTGCTTTTAATGCTTCTCCGAAAACTTCCTCAGATCTTCCGCCGCCGTAAATGTCGGCGTGATCAAAATAGTTTACTCCGTTATCAAGAGCAAAATGAATAAAGTCTGCCATCTCACCGGCATTAAAACCTGCAAGCCTCATAGCCCCAACAACCACCTGGGATGCAGGCATTTTTTCTTTTCCTATAAAAACTTGTTTCATGTTTTAATCCTCTCTTTTTTAATCCCTGTAAAAACTAATTCTCAATAAATACCGCAGTTCCTGCACCCACATGGCACTTGCCGTTTTCAAGCTTTGCGCTTCCGCAGGCGTAGATGATGGTTCCATGTACATCTACGGTCTTTTCCTCATTTGTAGGATTGATGATGACCGTAATAGCCTGCTCCTTGCAGCTTCTCTTAAGTACAAGCGGATATCCTGTCTCAAGGAACTCAACCTTTGCCTTGCTTCTTAAAGCTACGTTCTCTTTTCTGATCTTAATAAGTCTTCTTACCTCATTCCAGAGAGAACCCGGGTCTGCCATCTGAGCCTTTACATTTGGCCTGTCAGGCGCATCATCCATCTTTATGTAAAGGTCCTTTGGATCTGCCGTTGAAAAACCGTCGTTAAGGCCATCATCCCACTGCATAGGGGTACGGGAACCCGTTCTCTGGTAACCGCCCTCCTTAGAAATAAGGCCCTCCACATAGTTCATACCAATCTCGTCGCCGTAATATATAAACGGAGCTCCAGGCATTGAAAGCAGGAATGCAAACGCCATCTTAAGCTCGTTGCCCTTAAGGCGTCTTGCAAGTCTGTCTATATCGTGGTTTCCTGAAGGAATACAGATAAGTCCTTTCCCTTCTGTTGCGGCAACGCTCTTGTTGTAGCGCTCAGCGTAAGCCTTAAAATTTCCTTTGCCTCTGCTTGAAAAATAAGGCTCATCGCATCTGAACAGGTCCTCATAATTTGTTCCCTGACCCATAAGCTGAAAATCCATATGGAAGCCGCCCTGAAGTGACTGATCCGGGTTTCCCCACTCAGAAACCATAGCTGCATCAGGAAATTCCTCATCAAGAAACTTGCCCACCTTATTCCAGAAATAAATATTGCCTGTTCTGTTCTCATCGTCATTCTTTACACACCAGGCAGCCATATCTACTCTAAATCCATCGCAGCCCATCTTAAGCCAGAAGCGCATAACATCCTGAATAGCAAGACGTGTGGCTTCAGGCCCCGGATCATCCATACCCTGCTGCCAAGGCTCTTCCTGCTTATAAAAGCCATAGTTAAGCGCAGGCTGAGATGAGAAGAAATTAAGCACAGCGCAGCCGTCCCTGTCAGAGATAGCGCGAAGTGTATTCATTCCCTTTGTATCCATAAATACGTGATCTGTCCAGACAAATCTGTCGGTATACTCATTCTTTTCAGGCTTCATGGACTCCTTAAACCAAGGATGCTCCACAGAAGTGTGTCCCGGTACAAGGTCAAGTAGCACATGCATGTCTCTTTTGTGTGCCTCGTCAAACACACGCTTTAAGTCTTCATTTGTACCGTAACGAGGTGCCACTTTCTTATAATCCCTTACATCATAGCCCGCATCATTAAAAGGCGAGTCAAAGCAAGGATTGATCCAGATAGCGTTGCATCCCAGTTCCTTAATGTAATCCAGTTTTTCGATTATACCCTGAAGGTCGCCGATACCATCTGCATTGGTATCATTAAAAGACTGCGGGTAAATCTCATAAAATACGGCATTATCAAGCCATTTTGGTTGTCTTTTGCTCATAGTATAACTTCTCCTTTATTAATGTATCCCATACATAGTTAAGGATACATCATTGATGACAAAAAAGATATATAAATTTTTGATTTTCCCAGTAAAAAATTGTACTTTAGGGTTATTTAAGACAAATGTACCGAGCAACATTGTCAAAATTTGGCACTGGCACCCGGTACATCTATATTTATGATATGCTTAAATACATTCTGCTCTCAAATGGTCTAAGTAGTTTATCATCTCCCGCATCACAATAATTTGAAATAATAAGCTTGTCTTTGTCGGGAATTGATATATTTACAGGCACGTCGTTCTCCTTTGTAAAATTGCAAACGACCGTAAGCGTATACTTTTCACCTTTTCGCTCATAAGCATAAACTCTCTCATCAGCAGGTAAAAGGTCAACATATCTTCCGTCTTTAAAAACATCATATTTCTTTCGCAGCTTTATCAAAGCTCTGTAATAGTTAAACACAGAGTTTTGGTCTACATCTTCATCAAGAGCGTTTATATGCTTGTAATTATCGTTAACCTTAAGCCATGGTTCTCCGGTTGTAAATCCGGAATTTTCGGTATCGTTCCACTGCATCGGAGTTCTTGCGTTATCTCTTCCTCTTGCATGGATAGATGTCATAACATCTTCGACATCATAGCCATTTTCCAGTCTTTCCGCATACATATTCAGAGTCTCAATGTCTTTGCAATCTTTTATATCAAGATCTGCATTGGTCATACCGAGCTCTTCGCCCTGGTATATGTAAGGAGTTCCTTGCATTCCGTAAAGAATGGTCGCAAGCATTTTCGCCGAAACTTCTCTAAACTCATCAGAGTCATTTCCCCATCTTGAAACTATCCTGGGTAGGTCATGATTGTTCCAAAACAGGCTGTTCCATCCTTTTCCATACAACTCGGTCTGCCACTTGTTCATAACCTTCTTAAGTTCGGTCAGCTTAAGCGGCGTTAGATCCCATTTTTCCTTTCCTGGGATCTGATCCAGCAAAATATGTTCAAACTGAAAAACCATAGAAAATTCGCTTCCGTCAGGATTGCTGAATAATTTTGCTGTATCAGTTGTAGCGCTCCAGGTTTCTCCCACAGTAACAAGATTTTTCCCATGAAAAGTTTTAAGATTCATTTCTCTGAGATAATCATGGAGGTTCGCACCGTTTGCAGTAACCTTATTATCAGGTTCTTTAGCTACCTGATCAATGACATCGAACCTAAATCCGCATACACCTTTTTCTATCCAGAAATTCATTATTCTATACAACTCTTCACGAAGCTTTGGATTATCCCAGTTTAAGTCAGGCTGAGCTATCGCAAATTGATGAAAATAGAATCGGTCCACCTCGGGTACGTAGGTCCATGCAGGACCGCCAAATGTAGCTCTCATATCGTTCGGAAGCTGTCCATCCTTGTTATCTCTCCACACATAATAATCATGGAATTTATTATCTCTGCCCTTTTTAGCTTCCGTAAACCAAGGGTGTTCATCTGAGGAATGATTAAGGACCATATCTAAAATAATCCCTATGTTTCTTTCCTTTGCTTCCTTAATTAGCTTTTCCATGTCTGCCATATCTCCAAACATCGGATCTATATCCGTATAGTCAGAGATATCATATCCGTTGTCCGCCTGAGGAGATTTAAAAATAGGGCAAAGCCAAATTGCATCAATGCCAAGTTTTTCCAGATAATCAAGTTTGCCGATTATCCCTTTAATATCTCCAATACCGTCTCCATCGCTGTCACAAAAGCTCTTAGGATATATCTGATAAATAACGGCGTCTTTCCACCAGTCAATCTTTCTCATACTGTTTTTCCTCTCAAGATAAAGTTATAGGTCGATCCAAATTATACTCCAATATTTGAGATATGGAACCTTTAATTTTATATTTTGACCTCTGTCTGATCTAAATGGAATATACATTAATTTCACCGGTGATTGATCTGCCCTATCCGCACTTGCGAAGTATACACCTTTTATATCCTTTTCATTTTGCACTTCAAGTTCAATATCTGTTATTTCTTTTGGTTCTTCTTTACCTTCATTCCATAAATCATTGTCACAGCATGTCATATTAATAAGAGCTATCAGTTTTCTGTACTTGTTTTCACGAAGAATCATCCATATCTTTCCTGCTTCCCCATAAGGACTAACATCATGGCTGATGCATTTATACTCTTCATTGTCTCCGCCAAAATGTGTCATTGATACATCTTTAAGTGTTCTATCGTAAAACAGTTCCATGTATTTTATGAGAAAATCATAATATGATCTTATTGTATCTGCATAAGGATCAGAAATCTTTGTATAGTCGCTATAATAACCTTGGGTCAAAGCAGCTTGCTTTTCTCCGATCAAAAGATGGTAGGCCCCCATAGATACTATCGCGCTCATAGCAAGTCTTGCAGCGTTCATACCTCTTTCAACACTTTCTGTTCTGAAAGGTTTAATATAGGCAGCAAGAATGATCGGCTTATCGTCTCCGGAGTAACATCTTGCCTCTTTAATGATCTCAGCAAGATGCAAATATTTACTGTAGGGGTCCCAGACCTCAATATAAACCGCATCCTGAGCCGCTTTTGCCGTTGCATAAACCGGCCAGTTGCCTACATTATTGAAAATAAGACAAGGCGAAAGCTTCTCATCTTTATACTTCATTCTGACATGATCGATAAGAGGTCCAAACTCTTCATCAAGATATATCAGATTACCATTATGATCAAACGCCTTTTTCGGAAATCCGTATGTGTCCATATGTATTCCATCAAATCCCATTTTCTTCATGGCATTGATGTATTGGCAAGCAAGATGTTCTCTCCATTTTTTATTTCTTGAGATATTCATAATATAGAATGTATTTATGAACACAAAAGGCTCGCCGGCAGAAGTATATAAAGCATCTTCTTTATGATCCTCAAAATACTCTTTGCCTGCCGCATATACTGCGCCATATGCGATTGATCTCATACCAAGTTCATGGGTTTTTCTTACCTTACTGCAGACACACTCTCTATTGATCTTTTTTCCCATCATATCAACGTAATCTGCCGCATCACTGACAAGATTATCATGTCGATATGACCAGTCATAATACTGCACAAGATTGATATGACACTTACGAAGCCACTCGATTGCTCCGTTGTCTATATCTTTCTTTGCAAAATCGCTTAAAAAACCATATCTGATAGAACTTAAGGGATTTCTAACCACATCAAACGCCGTGGAAAACAGAACACTTTTTCCATTAGCATAACACTCCAGATTAACGCTGTATCCCGCAAACTCTGTGTCAAATCGTCCCAGATCAAGGTCGACATCACTTTCTATCAGCCCTATTTCTTTTGTAACAATTATATCTGCCAGTCTTCTTACAATTAGCTTAGTCTTCTCAATAACAGTCCCATTTAACTCTATTTTAATTACAACATTTTCGCCCGAAATGTATTGAGCCTTAATAGGATATATATCCATAATAGCTTCTCTCCTAATGTCATCCCTTTATTGCGCCTTCTGATAGTCCCTTAATAAACTGCCTTTGGAATACAAGAAACACAACTATTACCGGAATTATAGCTATAATTGCCGTCGCAGCCATAAGGTGCCATTTAGCTCCTGCAAACTGCTGGAAAAACACAGAAAGAGCCTGAGGAATATTATGTTTTTTTCTGCTCTGCAAGAAGAAAACTGCCTGAGCATAGTTATTCCATATTCCAAATCCATTTAATATTATAAATGAGGCAGTTGCAGGTTTAATTATCGGGAAAACAATCTGCCAGAAAATCTGTACACTATTGCAACCATCTATAGCCGCAGCATCATCCAGTTCTCTTGGTAAAGCCTTGATAAACGTGGTAAATATAAATACAGCTGATGGCATTGCTAACGCTGAGCACACCATTATCATTCCCCAAAGAGTATTTACAGCGTTAATTCTTCTCATAAGTGTATAAAGCGGCACGGTATTGATTATTCCGGGTATCATCATGCAGCCTATAAAAATGCCAAATGAGAATTTATTATACTTCGTTCCGTGTCTTGCTATTGCGTACCCCGCAAGGCCTCCGGTAACTATGGTAAGTATCAGCGTTCCTGCAGTAATTATCGCCGAATTTATCATAGCCGTCCCGATTTTTGATTTTTCCCATGCTGTTTTAAAATTTCCCCAGAAAAAATCCGGTCTAAAGAGATTTCCCTCGTAAAAAACTCTGGAAGGAGAATTAAGTGCTAATACAACAAGAATGTAAAATGGTACCAGACACATAATGCAGATCAAAAGTACCAGAATACCTCTTGCTATTTTTAACGATGTTTTTTCTTTCACCCTCAGCCCCTCCTAACTTTTTTGTCTCGTGAGTCTCATCGAGATAAGCACCGGAATAAGTATTATAATAAACAATATCATGGCAACAGCTGTTGAATATCCCGTTCTGCTTCCATAACACATTCTCATTATGTATATGGATAAACTTTCAGTTGCATATCCCGGCCCGCCTTCAGTAAGTGACATGATTACGTCAAACACTGATAATGAGCCTATAATATTTGTTATCACATTTATTCGTATCGCCGGCATCAACATAGGTATAGTAACCTTAAAAAAGCACTGAATATTCCCTGCTCCGTCAATCTTTGCCGCCTCAATAAGCTCTGAAGGAATAGACTGCAGGCCTGCAAGATATATGATCATTGTCATTCCGGCAAACTGCCAAACATTAACAAAAACCAATACCTTCATGGATGAACTGTATTTTCCCATCCAATTGCCGATTAGATCGGGTAAGCCAAGCTGCTTTGCAGCATAAAACAAATACCCTCTTCCGGGTTGCAACAAGAAATACCAGATATAACCCATTATCAACGGGCTGATTATTGCAGGAAGGTAAATGATTACTCTTGCAATCCCCTTGCCTCTGAAATCCGAATTCATAAGTAGCGCATAAATAAGACCCACAACATTTAACAGCACCGCACTTGCAAGTGCAAATATCAAAGTAGTCTTAATATCATGAATAGCCCTTGCATCCTTAAAAAAAGCCGTAAAATTATCAAGTCCTATAAAATGAGGAGTACTCATTCCGTCCCAGTCAGTAAGGCTTGTACCTATTCCCTTCAAAAGAGGATAAACAAAGAATATCGCATATATGATCAACGCAGGTAGGGAAAGAAATTGTGCATACGATCTTTTTTTTGATTTCATAAGTTATCACCTTAACAAAAAACAGTAGGGCAACTTAATGCCCTACTGCAATTATTTGTGCATTAGAAGCCGGCATTCCATGCTTCTTCATATGCTTTAGCAAACTGCTCAGGAGTATATGTTCCGGCGAGGAGATCCTGTACGTATCTTCCTGCATCGTCTCCTGAAAAACCAGCCGGCTTTTCATTTGTAAATCCAATATTGGTAGCGCTCTCAACTGCTTCATTTACTCCCTTAACAACTGATTCAGGAGCCCAGTTTGCATCAACATCCTTAAATGCACTTGGCGATCCCAGTGATTCAGCGTATTTTTTCTGATTTTCTGCATTAAACAGATATGATAAAAAGTCTTTTGCAGCATCTATATTTGCTGAATCTGCTGAAATACTATATCCGGAGTCTTCTGCTACAAGGACAACAGGAACACCATCATCCATGAAAGCAGGGTATGGGGCAAAACCAATCTTGTCTGCCATGCCCGGGTCTTTTTCAAGAATACTTGATAAGCACCACATACCATTTGAGAACATTGCGCATTTTCCGGTTACGAAAGCATCAATACAGTTATCACTTGTTGCTGTAAGTACATCGGCGTTAATAAGGTTCTTTTGCTGAAGTTCTACAAGATCTTTAGCAAATGTACACATAGCACCGTTTGGGTCACCCCATTTAAGAATTGAGGAATCGTTATTAAGCATAGCCTCTTTTGCTGCAATTGCGCCATACTTAGCCTTAATATATCCATGTGGTAAAAACTCGATAAGATGTCCTAAATGCCATGCCTCACCGAAAATGAACCAAGGGTCAACATCGGGATATGCAGCTTTGATCGCTTCAAGGTTTGATTCAAACTCATCCCATGTCTTTGCAACCTTAAGTCCAAGACTATCGAAGATTTCCTTATTGTAGAAGAAGCCTGCCATAGTCATATTTGTACATACTCTGTACTGTTTTCCTGAATTAAGATCTGTACAACTGTCCTTCATTGAAGGAATGAGGCGGTCCCACCATTCATTCATATCCGAAAGGTCAAGATACTTACCCTGGTCAACATATTCGTTCTCGTAAGTAGTCATCACATCAGGTGCTTCACCGGAAGCAAATTTGATCTTAATGATGTTACTTGCATCAGCCTGATACTCCTGCTCAACCTTTACACCGTTTGACTGAGCATTGTAATCAGCGATAATGCTGTCAATAAGATCAACAGTCTCAACTTTTCCTGTAAAGAAAGTGAGATTAACATTTTTAGTCTCATTACTTGAAGTGTTCTTCTGCGTATCGCTGTTTGAGCCGCTTGGAACAGCTGAATCCGGTGCAGAAATATCGCCCTTAGAACCGCATCCTGCAAAAGAGCCAACCAACATACAAGCTACCAATAATGTTGCTAAGATTTTTTTCATATACGTGTCTCCTTATCATATAAATTTGCTTATTTAAGCTAAAAAAATTATATCATTCGGCATATTTCCGATTAAATACCGACATTATTAGTTCCTTTTCCACATTTCTTAGGTTAATATTTTTTTGAAAAACCCAAGCACTTATTGCTTGGGTTTTAACTGTTCCTGCCAGTTATTCGAGGTCTTTTAAGACTCCGATCGATATTCATTAGGTGTCTTTCCGTAATATTTTTTAAAGGTGGTATCAAAGTGTTTTGTAGATGTATATCCCACTTCCCCGGCAATATCTTCAATCTTTGATGCAGTGTGAGTTTTTAATAAAGTAGCAGCTCTTTCCATTCTCAGTCTCAAAACATATTTTGAATACGTTTCATCCTTCGGGGATTTAAAAATGCTGCTAAGATAAGAAGGATTCACATTTAGCGCATAGGCAACCTCATTTAATGACATAGGCTCACAGAAGTGCTCTTGAATGAATTCCCTTGCCCTTAAAACCAAAACCGCTGAATCATCTTCTTTTTCTTCTGAAGATTCCTTAATATCATTTTTTTCTTTTTCAATTGTCTGCGGAGTTATTCTTTCAAGAACATCGTGAAGCTCAACATCCCGGAGTGGCTTTAATAAAAAATCTATTACTCCGCTTCTGATTGCCGACCTTGCATAGTCAAATTCGTTATAGCCTGTCAGTACAATTACGGGAGTTTCTTTATGGTAGTTGCTCACATATCTTGCAAGGTCCAGTCCGCTCATACGTGGCATTTTTATATCAGTGATCACCACGTCAAATTTTTTCTTTTTTAAAAGTTCAACCGCTTCTGCCCCGTCTTTTGCGCAGCCCGTAGTCTCCCAGCTGTTATGTATGCTGTTTAGATTTTCCATCAAATACTCTCTCATAAGTGGTTCATCTTCTACTATTAATGCTGAATACATTTAACTATACCTCGGTAAATATAATCTGACTTTAGTGCCTTTCCCCTCGATTGAAGAAATCCTTATTCCATAATCATTTCCGTACTTGATCCTGATCCTTCTGTGGATGTTTATAAGTCCTACTCGTCTTCCGCTCGAATTATCTTCTTTTTCTATGGTCGGACTATCAAGTTCTTCATTGATCTTATGCAGTATATCTTCTGCAATTCCAACTCCGTCGTCAGAAACTTCGACTATAATAAACTCCTCATCCCCAAAAACTAAAATTGAGAGGTCCTTTTTCCCCACAACGTCCTCAAATCCGTGAATAAGTGCATTTTCAACCAAAGGCTGTATCGATAAGGTTGGAATTCTTACAGACTTATACTCTTCCTCAACATTTATACTGTATTTCAGTGCCTCTTTACGTAACTGTTGAAGTTTGATATAGCTTTCAGTGATATTCAGTTCTTCCTCAACAGTCACATCCTTATTAGAGTTTGTGACTCCTCTCATGAGAACCGATAATTCTTCGATTGCCTTTACTGCATCTTCTTTCCTGTTACACTTGATCAAAATACTTATAGAGTTTAATGTGTTATACAAAAAATGCGGTTGGATCTGATGATACAACGACTCCATAAGAGCCTCTTTTTGCAGAAGTTCTGTTTCATAGATCTTTTTCGTCATATCTTTTTCGTTTTCAAACATATTTTGAATCTGATCTATCATCTGATTAAAAGAGTCATTTAGAGTTTTAATCTCGTATGTGGTCTCTTTTTCCGCTCTAACATTAAGATTACCTTTTTTCACTTCCTGCATCGTATAAATGGTTCTATATAACGGGTTCAAATAGCCCTGAATTCCCCAAATAGAGATTATCACTCCGGCTATAAGAAAGATGATTGCAAACACTCCGTTGGTCTTTAGTGAGTTTACCGCCTCTTTGGTCATTTGTTTTTTTGAATTAACCGATACTGCATACCATCCCACAGGGTTAATATCACGAGAAATGATCATATACTCATTTCCACCCATCTTTATCTTTCCATCATTATTTTTATCGATGCTTACAGATAACGACTTTGGAGAGATATTATTTTTCAGTTTTGAATTACTGTAAATAATATTAAAATCAGCATCAACAATAAACAGCGCCCCATCATCATCAACATTTACTCTGTTACATACATCATTAATACCATTTATATTTGCATCAACGCGGATTACCCCCAGCGTTTTTTTATTATCGTTAATACTTTTTATTCGCTTTGAAAAAGAAAAATAGCTTTCTGCGTCCGAAGACTCCGGAACATTTGAAGAATAAATATAATTATCTGTTTCAAGTGCCTTTTTATACCAATCCTCATCTTCATAATCGTCAATATCCGATTTATTGTATCGTTGTCTTGTACAAGAATATACCGCATCCGAGCATACAAATACACTGATGATATCTTTTCTTGGCATTATCATGATCTGCTTTAGATAGTCTTCAATTATTCTTTTTTTATGTAAAAAATCAGAGGCACTAGAAACTTGTTTTTCAAGTTGTGACATTACTTCACTATCTGCTAATGTGCGATAAAGAAGTAATAGAAGTGTAAAAAATTTTGCCGTTCCTATCCGGCACTTAGGGCTGTGTCGGATAGGTCAGGCGTTAGGCTTCCGGCAAGTCTATCTTGCCGACAAAGCTGTAATAAATCTCAATGTCCTGCCTGCGGGTGCCGTTCTCGTCATAGCTGCACTCATGCACGACGATTTTCTCAATCATTTCCCGCAAGAGGGTGGGGGTCAATTCTTCAAAAGCAAGGTGCTTTCTCACAATCCCCATGAATTTCTCGGCGTTGACGGTGGCGGCCTGCGACTTGGAAAGTTCCTCCTGCAAAGCGGCAGCCCGGTCTTTCAGTTCCCGCTGCTCCTGCTCATAGTCCGCCGACAGCTCCATGAAACGCTCGTCGCTGATTTTGCCGCTTACATTGTCCTCATACAGCCGCTTGATAATGCGGTTCACTTCGGCAATGCGTGTCTGGGCCTGTTCAAGCTGCTTCGTGGCTGCGGCGGTCTTTCTCTTGCCGCCGATTTCGTTCTGCTGGATGAGCAGCTTTA
>Ga0129306_1002196_pt1 | contig 18248 bp, 14 predicted proteins | sample P827metagenome_FD_94438 | JGI IMG/M metagenome (GOLD analysis project Ga0129306, IMG submission 94438) | Capybara group fecal microbial communities from Wisconsin, USA - P827 metagenome | ecosystem: Host-associated > Mammals > Digestive system > Large intestine > Fecal | place: USA: Wisconsin... | reverse complement strand
GTGTATCTGGTTTGCTCAAATTTACGCATCCCACTTCCCAATCGAAAACCTATTCCGAGATTGTGACGTATTTACGGGCTTTTAGGCTGTTTTTAGCCCACCATCATGCCCGAAGAGCCTAATATATGTGGCATAATACACCTCTTAAATTACAAAAATGTAATTGTTATTGAAATCTGCGCTGAATATGGTATAATGAATGTAAACATTCATTATAATTTATTAAAATGCCCTTGCAGATACGCAGATCAAAGATCTGCTCCCTGCATATCGGGCAATTATACCATATGCGCTCCGCTTATATGGTATAATGAATGTAAACATTCATTATAATTTATTAAAACGTCCTTGCAGATACACAGATCAATGATCTGCTCCCTGCATATCGGCAATTATACCATATGCGCTCTGCTTATATGGTATAATGAATGTATTAACATACATATTATTAAAATTTCATTGCAGAAAGAAGGGAAATAAATGGAAAAAGATATATCCAAAAGCCGTTCACTTCGGAGAAAGCTTCTTATCGCACTTATAACCTGTCTGCTGACAGTTTTCATTTTATGTACCGCAATATTCAATATAACATATAAACAGACAGCCAAAACCGTCATACATCATTCAAACGAACTCGCAGATGATACAGTTTCCGTTATTTCAGATTCTGTATATCAGCACGATCTCAGTGCCATACAAAATGTTCTGCGCAGTTTCTGCAATGAGACAAGCCTTGAAATGCGGGCATACGGTTATTTTCCGTCACAGCATAATGAATTCATCAGCTATGTGAATCAGAAAGCTGCCGCATATTTCAACTACGATTTCTTTGAATCCTGTATTTTCTTCATTCTGACAGACGACGGGATAAGCGGTTTCATGACAGAAAACGGAAGTGACGGTGAAAAATATATTTCAGAAGCAATTGCGGCATTCGATACAAAGATAAATGCAGATACCGCATTTTACGGCGATTTCACCACATATCTGAGCTACATGAACAAATGCAGAGAGAACGCTTCGGGTGACTTCCTGAAAGAAGGAAAAGGCTACATGATCGCATGGGATAACATGATAAACTTCACTGATACAGAACTATGTGTGGGCATATTAAAATGTGAAGCTAACTCATCTGTTACCCCTATAAAAACTCTTGCAAGTGAAGAAGCATCCACACTTATTGATAATATGGATTCACTGTTCAGAAAGTACATATACATAATGATAGCCTCTCTTTTCAGCATATTCATCGTTTTTATCATCGTTTCAGCCGTACTTTCCAAAAAGTTGTCCGACCCTGTTGTTTCCGAACATGATATGCTTGTCAGGGTAAACGAGATGAAAACTGCTTTTTTATCAGATGCTTCCCATGAACTGAAAACACCTCTTTCCGCAATGTCAGGTTATGCACATAATGCGGAAATAGAGCTGTTGAACGGCGGCGAAAAGAGATCTGTACAGGAAAAACTGAAAAGAATATCCTCCGAAGCTAACAGAATGGCGCTTATGGTAACACAGATACTTGATGCTACCCGTATCGAAGAAGGCCGAATGGTGCTTGAACTTTCCTCCTGCGATATAGACGGGCTTGTACGTGAGACTGTTGAAACATATTTTTCAGTTCTCAACAAGAACAACAACCGCCTTGCGCTGCGTATCCCTCTTGAACTTCCGAGCGTAGAAGCCGATCCGTCAAGATTAAAACGAGTATTCGTAAACCTTATCTCAAATGCACTGAAGCACACACATAACGGCACTATCCTTATAAAGGCAGAAGCAGATGAAGGCGTCATCAAGGTAACTGTAAAGGATACAGGCAGCGGCATTTCTCCGGAAGATATGCCGCATATCTGGGAACGCTACTACAAAGGCAAACATTCCGAAACAGGCACAGGTCTCGGATTATTCATATGCAAATTCATAATCGAATCTCATGGCGGAAAGATCTGGGCTGAAAGCGAACTCGGCAAAGGAACGGAATTCACATTCACACTTCCGCTGAGTAAATGAGACACTGAAATATCGTATATAGTCATTATACAAAAAAGGGAACTAAAAGTCAACCACATATTCAAAGCAGTCTGCCGGTATCGAAAAAAGATGGAATCAGAACGATATATCATAGCAGTAAAATCAGCAGGATTTTCGTGAATGATCGATAATTTGACTTGATTTTATTATTTGTTATGGTATAATAAAGATACCCCTCAGATTAAGGAGCATAACAAATGGAAAAAACAAGGAAAAACAAGCCATATATGATGTATATGGAACAGTCTCTACTCGCTGTGAGACCGCAGTATCAGGTGTACCGTGACGGCATGAATGCGGTCTATACCATCGAGGGAGATGTGACGAGACACCGCTTTTCGGTGCATCAGGGCGAAAATGAAGTGCTTGTGCTTCACAGGAAGGTCGCAAAACTGTTTGCAGAATACACCATAGAAAAGGACGGTCAGGAGATCGCACATATCAAAAAGGGGCTTTTCCGCAGTTTATCGGGAAATGTTTATGACAAAAGCCTTGAGATACGTGTAGCTTATGAGTCATACAACTTTGACATTCTGGTGGACGGTCATAAGCTGTGCCGTATCGAACAGGAAAATGCAAGCTTCCACGACCGCTATGAGATAATGATTTTTGACAGCACATCAGAGGAAATCGCTGTGGCACTTGCAGTGATATGCGACCACGTTTCCGACAAGGCAGACAGTACAAGATACAGCGATTGAAAGGAGTATTTATGGGTTTTTTTGATTTTTCCGGCGGCGGAAATATGGGCTTCGGCAGCGTGAAGAACGTGCAGAACTTCACAAATGAACAGCTTTATGAGAAGCTGTCGGCTATCAAGGTCAGCTTCGGTACACCGATCATGGGCGATATTTTCGGTACGCAGTCGGTCATGTACAAGAACGCCACACCGTACTATGACATTTTCGTTCGGGTACATAAAGACAAGATCATCATGGGCAAGATCGGTACTGACGGTACTAACAGCGTGGGAACGGCAATGGAAATGGAGTCTGAGCTGGTAATGGGCAGCAAGGACGAGGAAAACTCCTTTGCAGACAGAGCTGTGGACGAGCTTCTGGAGGTCATCAAAAAGCTGGAAAACGGCGAATTTGTTACGATAACAGATCAGGCAATGCCTGCCAATACCACAACAGGAGAGCCGATCTCGCTGTATATGGAGCAAAAGCTGTTCTCTCTCAAACCGAGATTTGATGTGTTCAATCAGGAAAAAAATGTGGTGTTCCATGTGGAGGGTGATATTACCAGCCACAGCTTCACCATTCAGCAGGACGGCATAGAGGTCCTGAAACTGAAACGGAAAATTGCGAAGATCATGGACGAATATGTCCTTGTCAGAAACGGCGAGACCGTTGCAGAGCTGAAAAAGAAATTCCGTATCATAAATCCCGAAGTCAGCGGAACCGTAAACGGTGCTGAACTGCGTATCGCAGGCGACATGATGGGCATTGACTATGATATTAAGATCGGCGGCAGGACAGTTGCTCACGTCGATCAAGACAAGGCTCACTGGTCGGACTGCTACCGCATCAGCATCAAAGACGAGGACGTGCAGGATATTGTTATCGCACTTGCAGTCATCTGCGACCATGTTTCCGACAAGGATTCCAAATGGCGGCATTAAAATGAAAAGAGGTCAGGACAAGGCGTTCTGACCTCTGTTTTTTAGAACCTGTCCACATAGGGTGAATGTACGGATTATCAGGCATAATTTTGTTGGTGACAAGGCAAAAATCCGCCGACGGGCTGTCGCCCTTCAAGGATTTTTAACTCAGTCACCGGCAAAATTTGACGAAAAGACGTGCATGAATCCCTATGTGGACAGGTTCTTACATCAGCTTGATCTTATCGGAGCAATGCTCTCTTGCGTAAAGGCAGATCAGTGCCGCCACAGCGCCTTGCAGGCGGTATTTAGTACCCACACCGGGGATATACTGTGCGTCCTGATTATTCACCTTCCAGCGAGGATAACCGCCGTTCGGATCGAGCCGCATGGCGGACACATCGCTGTGAAGCACGGAATTCCGCTTTTTCCCCTCCACGAAGATACTGCGCCTGTCAGTCACAACGAAAAAGCATTTTCCTCTTGCAAACAGACCGTCATCACCGTACACGATGATATGTTCGCCAATATCAAGGAGGTCAGCGATCTTCGGCTGGATCTTGTCAATACGGTTCTGATTGATACCCTCGCTTGCCACATCTTCGTCATTGATGAGTGTTGTGCGGATATACTTCGTCACGCTGTGGGCGTTTTTCAGACTGTTCAGGCAGTAGCAGAACGAGTCAAGACAGGCCACAACATTCTCATGCTTTTTCAGAGCCTTGATATCCCACAGAATGTCGAACATCTTTGTATCCAGCAAAGCGCCGTTGCCGTCATCTTCGATCTCAACATCAATATGGGCGTCGCAGAAAGGACACACCAGACATTTATTTGAAACAGACAGTTCCATTTCGCCGCCGCAACTTGGGCATTTTCGGTTTTCCATGACAGTATTCTCCTTGTATGTTACGCTGTATCTTTTCACTGAAACAACGGTTACGCTTATTATATCATATCTTCACATCGTTTGCAAGATTCTGCACATAATTTTCTTGCTTTTTCTTGAACTTTTGACATATCTATGGTATAATATACAAAAATCAGATTACGACAAAGGAGCATCAGGTATGACCGCAATCATAGAAAAAATCAGAGCATGGATGAAACGATCGGGAGGTCGTTCAGAACTGACGATAGACATCTTGTGTCTCTTGGCTTCCTACGGACTGATATTCACGCTTCCGCAAAAGATGAATATACTTTTCTGGATAATATTTGGAGTTTCAGCGTTTTTCTTCTGTATCGGCTTTTTCCGTATGGGAGCTGTCATAGATAAATACAAGACAAAAAAAGTGAAGCGATACTCTGACATTTTGCTGATACTGTCCGGTATAGTGCTGAACTGTTCCGGTGTACTTGCAATATTGAAAACGCATAGCATGGAACGTGGGATAAGTATCGCAGTATTGCTGCTGATCGAAGCTATCGTAATGTATTCGGCTGCTGCAAGCCGTGCGGTCACACTGCGCTTTCAGTGGATCATATCCTTGATTTTTCGGGTAGCAGCAGTTCCTTTGGCGGTTGTAGGGATCGCCGCCATTGTTCATTCGATCATCTCCTCTTTTTCCGACACCAATATTGCCATCGGAGTTTTTCTGCTGGTCGAAGGCATTGTGTTCTGGGCAATCGGCAGCGGCAACGATCCGTTCAATTCATCATTCTCGCCTGTCAGTGTTGTAGCCAATATGGATAAAAACGTGCAAGAACTCTGCGATGCGCTTGCAGGCACAGAAACACAGCTCGGCTTCCCCTGGATTGGTAAAGTAAGAACTGCCAAAGAAGAAACCATCATATACGGTCCGACTGAGGAAAACGTTTTTGTATACGGTCATTACCATCTGGGGAAGTTTTACATTGTATCCGATGATGATATATCCCTCCTGGATGCGCAGCAAGCTGATGCTCATCGTATTGCGGAGATACCCGACAGCAAAGGAAACTGCCTTGATGCCGAATTGCTTCCCGAAGCGTATTCCAACATGATCACAAGATATCTGGAAAACGGCAATGTAACATGGAGCACAAAGATCAATAAACATAAAGCATGAACAGGATATGCTCCAAAAAAATCGTTTTCAAATGCAAACAGTGCCATTCTCCGACAGCGGAGAGCGGCACTGTTTTTTTATGGCAAAATCACCTGTTTATCGCATTTTTGTTCGCAAGGCAACGGTATTTTCCTCAACATACACTTGTAAAAGCTTCTGTTAGAGATACGCTCACCCACATATTTTAAGCTCCCTCAACTTTTAAGATTATCAAAGTGACTTGATCTCCAGCCCCTTGCAGCTCTCGAGAGTATCGCTGTTACTTACAACGCAGATACTTCCCTTTTCGCCGAGTTCACGAAGTGCGCCGCAGAATACCAGAAGATCTTCCTTAGTAGTGCTGAGGATCTCCTTTCTGCGTTGAACTCTTTCTTCACGGCTTATGCCGGCAAACATGAACTCATCCTCTACCGGACCGAAATTCTGAGGAGAACGCAGCGGCTCAGTTGCTGCAACTGTGGAGATTATGTAATTATCCAGCTTCTCGTCACCGCCGCACCACTTCTCAACTGCATCTGCAAGTGTAGCATAAATAGAGAGTGATCTGTCAGGCGATGGGTCACGGTATGAATAGCAAGCCATATCGCCGTTAAGCAGCATCGTCAGACCTGCTCCGTATGCTCCGCCCTGTACCCGGACATTATTCCAGAGATAATCCAGTGAAAGAATATTCGCAGCTGTACGCATACTTCCCTTTCTCTCGGGAACGTGCCAGCCCTGTACAGCGTAGGAAACAGGTGCAGGAATTGCGATCCCAAGCTTTTCAGGTACTTCTGTGGTATACTTTCTGTAAGGTGAAACTGCTTCACCTGTCGGTATATCAAGGAGTGAAAGAATGTCATGTTCCTTGTCTGAAGTAATGCTGATAATAAGAAGTTTCTTATTTACGGCCTTTTTCAGTGCATCAGAAAGCAGCTCTGTATAGCTGTCGGCTCTGTCATCGAAATTCTGAGCAAGTTCGTGAATGCAGTTAACAAAACCGAATCCGTTCACTGCCTCGTCAGCAGCAGCACTTGCAGAATAATGGGAAAGAGTTTCCTTCATGCCCATTCTGTGACCGTTCATTATGACGTTCTGACGATTGCCCTCTTCCAGCTGAAGGAGAATATTTCTGATAAGCTCCTTATTTGAGAAATCTGTCTCCGTCAGTATCTCACAGATTATCTCCGCAGCTTTTTCGATATTGCTGTCAAGGACACTGCATCTTACAGCAAGCTTAGGCATACACTCCTCTCTGTTGCCTTTCTCGGCAAATACCTTTACACCGAATGACAGTGAGCCGATGTAGAACTTTATAAGCTGCTGAAGCTCTGATGCTGTATGTTTCCTCGTAGGCAGTTCTCCCAGAAGCTCAGATATGCCTGATATAGCCGAAAGCTGTGACAGATCAAAGTCAGGCATAGAAAAATACAGAGTGAAATGTGTGATCCCGTGACTTGGAACTGCATATCTGACGATCTTTGTGCCTTCCTTTTCATTGACAAAAGTTTCGGTCATCTCAGGCTCGGGAGAGATCTCACTGAGCGGAAGCACGGGAAGCTTTGCCTTTGCCTCAGGCGGATCCGCTGCCGCCTGCCATGCGGACAGCCTTTCGTTGGCTTTTTTCAGCGCTGCCATATCATCATCTGACATTGCATTTACTCTGTCAGAAAGCACTTTTTCCTCTGCGGCAGCCTGCTCAGCTCCCAGATCCTTGTCGGGAACGCTGACAAGAGTACACATACCATTCTCAGAGAAAAGTTCAGCCATAAGCTTCTCAAAGCCGTCACCTGCTGCCATTTCTCTCAGCTCTGCAAAATTGTCGTCATGAACCAGATAGAGTACAGGATCACCGCCGTAAAGCCAGCTGTCAAGAGCGTTGATGCAGCGGGTAAGTCCCTGCGGTTCGTACATTGAGCGCATCTCAAATTCCATGCGGTTGATGCAGGCGTTGATGTCATTCTTATCAAGACCCTTGCTGACCATTTCAGCAGCTGTGGCCATGATAAGCTTTTTCAGTTCATCAGTCTGATCTTCGTTGAGATTTCTCACACTGATCATGAGCCATGGCTGAGCGATACCATCTATGAGGTTTATCATAACATCCTGACCAAGACCGGCTTCGATTATAGCCTTTTTCATGGGAGCCTCATTGCTGCCGGCAAGATAATCAGCAAGCACATTCACAGCCATGCTCTTTGTTTTATCCTGATGATCGCCTATGATCTTACCCATTGTAAAATGTGTGCGGTTCACGGAGCTTTCTTCTGCTCCTATCTCATAGTGCTGAACTGCGCTGCCACCAACAGGTTTCTGTACGGGAACCTCAGGCAGCTCTGTCAGCGGAGCAACTCCTGCAATATAGCTGTCTATCATAGCCAGAGTTTCATCCAGCGGCACATCGCCGTCAAGATAAAAACGTGCGTTGGAAGGATGATAGAACTCATCATATGTATCGCAGTACTGCTTGTATGTAAGATCAGGAATAACAGCGGGAGCACCGCCTGATACATATTTATAGCAGCTGTCGGGATACAGCAGATTGTTCATTCCGATGTCGATAACTTCATCAACACTGGATAAAGCTCCCTTCATCTCATTGAAAACGACACCCTTGAAGAGCGGCTTTCCCTCGTCGCTGAATTCCATATGCCAGCCTTCCTGCATGAAAATGCTGGGATCATCCTTGATTCTCGGAGCAAAAACAGCATCAAGGTAAACCTCTGTCAGGTTGAGAAAATCCTGCTTATTGCGGCTGGAGATAGGATAAACCGTCTTATCTGGGTATGTCATGGCGTTGAGGAATGTCTGCATACTTCCCTTCAGCAGATCAACAAAAGGCTCCTTTACAGGGAATTTTGCAGAGCCGCAAAGAACGGTATGCTCAAGAATATGGAAAACGCCTGTATCATCTCTCGGGATAGTCTTGAACGCCACTGAAAACAGCTTGTTGGAAGCACCATTATCCAGCCAGCAAAGCTCTGCTCCTGAATCCTTGTGACGCATCTCGACAAGTCTGCCGTCAAGCTGTTTGATATCTCTTATTCGTGTTACTCTGAATCCGTGTATTTCTTCGTCTAAGTTAAGTGTCATTATTTCTCCTCCTGTGCAAGATAATCTATTATGCTGTGAGCCGCAACATTGCCTTCTCCCACTGACTTGGTGTACTGATAGGGGCGTCCTGTGCAGTCTCCTGCTGCAAAGCATCCCTTTACATTTGTGCTCTGATCACGGCCGACTTTGATATGTCCGTCCTCAGTCTCGACCTCTTTTATCATAGTCGCAAGTGAAACAGATGTACGCAGACAGAACAGACCGCTTATCTCAAGTTCGCTTCCGTCTGAAAGTTTGAGAGTCTCAACCTGTCCATCACCTGTAACCTCTGTAGGTTTAGCAGCGTGAACTGTCACATTAGCCATATCTATACCTATCTCTTTGTAATACGGAAAGTAATCGATATGCTCAGCCAGTTCAGCAAGAAATCTCACTTCGTGTTCAAGTCTTGCCGCATTGCAGATAACGGCAATACGTTTGCCCTTGTACAGCCTTCCGTCGCAGGTAGCACAGTAGCTGACGCCACGTCCGAGGCGTTCACTCTCACCCTTAATCTGTCCCTTAGCTGAAACTCCCGTTGCCAGCAGAACAGTTTTTGCTTCGCAGAACTCAGTTCCTGCCAGAATTCCGAACTTATTTCCCATCGGAACAACGTTGTTTACAACATGGTCATTGACTTCGAGTCCCATTTTTTCGGCGTGTTCACGGAACGAAGCTGCAAGTTCTTTTCCGCTTACGCCGTATAAGCCGGGATAATTCTCTATTTTTTCGGCAAGTGCGACTTTTTCGCAGATATCTTTCGAGCCGAACCATATGATGTTTTTGTTGTGTATCTTCAGATTGACGGCCGCCGAAAGCCCTGCAGGGCCTGTGCCGATTATAGCTGTATCGTACATAAAAACTCCTTTCATTGACGGATCTTATATATCAAATGCTTATTCCATTATAGCATTTTTCCCCTGCACTGTCAAACTTGTAAAATGCGCAAGAAATAAGTTAGACTTAGGTAACATCGCTCCATACCGTAATTTACAAAAATCCCGATTTTTCCGCATTACAAAAATCATGACAATTGTAACATACCAAATATCTTTACAAATCTTCCAAAGTATGATATAATCATTTACAAGCGAACAATAATTTGATCGGAGGTGCTGATATGCAGACTGCATTATGCGGATTATTAGGATATCTCATCGGAGGTATCAACCCAGCTTATATAATATCAAAACTCAAAGGCTTCGATATACGTCAACGTGGTTCAGGCAACGCAGGTGCATCAAATGCTATGATGACCATGGGCAAAAAAGTCGGTGCAGCCATAGCTGTGTTCGACATATTCAAGGCTTTTTTCGCAGTAGTTATAGCTATAAAGCTTTTCCCGCAAGTTAAGCTTGCCAGACTGGTCTCGGGTGTATGCTGTATACTCGGCCATATTTTTCCTGTCATGATGAGATTCCACGGCGGTAAAGGACTTGCCTGTCTCGGAGGATTCATCCTCGCTTACGATCCGCTGATTTTTGCAATGCTTCTTGTATGCGAACTCATCCTCGCACTCACAATCGACTATGTCTGCGTTGTTCCAATCTCGGGTTCGGCAATTTTCACGCTGATATACGCATTTACAACAGGCGATCCGATGGGTACTCTCATACTCGCAATTGTCGCAGTGATCATCCTATGGAAACACACCGAGAACCTCAAGAGGATCCAGAACGGTACAGAGGCACATATAAGCTTCCTATGGAAAAAAGATCAGGAGATCGAGAGGATAAAAAATAACGCCAATACCTGAGTAAAAGGACCTTTCACTGAAAGGCCCTTTTTTATTTCTGATCTATTATCCCGCAGCTTGTGAACGGCGCTTCTGCTTCACGGACATAAAATCCCTGTTTAACGCCGCAAACAGGGCAATTCTGCGGCGGTTCGCTTCCTGTGTGGATATGACCGCAGTTGAGGCACATCCATCTCTCGGTTGTATCCTCAGAGCGAAACAGCATATCACTGCGCATCAGATCAGCATAGTACTGGAAACGTTGCTTATGAGAATCCTCAATTTCAGCGATCATCCGGAATTTATTGCCGATCTCGGTAAATCCCTCCTCAGCGGCGATACGTGCAAAGTCGGGGTATACCTCTGAAAACTCCTTTTCTTCGCCCTTTGCTGCCGCATCAAGAAGCTGCGTAAGATCGGTAAACGGATCCGCCGGGAAATCTGCATTTATCGTAATATCCTCACCTGCCGCATCTCTCAGCAGATCATAAAATACCTGTGCGTGATGCTCCTCCTGATCGGCGGTAAATCGGAACATTCGCTCCAATCCCACAAGGAACTGCTTCTGAGCGGTCAGTGCCGCAAGATAGTAGCGCATCCGTGACTGGGATTCGCCTGCAAATGCCCTCATAAGGTTAATTTTCGTCTGGCTGTCATTAAAATTTGTCTGCATGGTAATACCTCCTTTTGAAAGTATTATGCGCAGATCTTCAATGATTATACAACAAAAAGAGCGGACATACAGTCCGCTCCTTTTTCGTATGAACAAAAACGATTATATTTCGTTTACCTTTCTCTTTACATAGCTTGTATGGAGAACTTCGTGAGCCTTGTGGCTGCCCGGCTTCTCGAAGAATTCTTCATAAACCTTCTTGATAGCTGGGTTTTCGTGAGACTGACGGAGAGGCATTGACTTATCGAGGTTGTAGAGAACCTTAGCTCTCTCAGCTCTGATGTCAACGAAGTTTCTAACGCCCATTGGAACCTGTGGCTGACCGCCGCCGTTAACACAGCCGCCGGGACAAGCCATGATCTCGATGAACTGAGCATCACAAGTGCCGTTCTTGATGCTTTCGAGAACTTCTCTTGCATTTGAAAGACCGCTTGCAACTTCAACATTTACCTTGAGATCGCCAACTTCGTATGTAGCCTTCTTGATGCCCTCTGTACCACGAACCTCAGGGAGGTCAGTTACAGTGTTGCCTGTGAGTGTGTGAACAGCTGTTCTGAGAGCAGCTTCCATAACACCGCCTGTAGCACCGAAGATAACGCCTGCACCTGTAGAGATACCAAGCGGATCATCGAACTTCTCCTCAGGGAGTGAGTTGAAGAGGATACCTGCACGCTCGATCATTCTGCCTAGCTCACGGGTTGTGAGTGCATAGTCAACATCAGGAACACCTGCTGCGCTCTGATCGTCTCTGCCGATCTCGAACTTCTTAGCTGTACAAGGCATGATAGAAACCATAACGATGTTCTTAGGATCGAGACCCATCTTCTCAGCGTAGTATGTCTTAGCTGTAGCGCCGAACATCTGCTGAGGTGACTTACAGGATGAAAGGTGTGGGAGGAGCTCAGGATAATAGTGCTCGCAGAACTTGACCCAACCAGGTGAGCATGAAGTGATCATAGGAAGAACTCCGCCGTTCTGAACACGCTCAACGAACTCGTTAGCTTCTTCCATAATTGTGAGGTCAGCAGCGAAGTCAGTATCGAATACCTTATCGAAACCGAGTCTTCTGAGAGCTGCAACCATCTTGCCCTCTGCGTTTGTGCCGATAGGATTACCGAAGCACTCAGCAAGGCCTGCACGTACAGCAGGAGCTGTCTGAACGAGAACTGTCTTCTCAGGATCAGCGATAGCTGCCATAACTTCCTTAGTGTAGTCCTTCTCAGAGAGAGCGCCAACAGGACATACAGCGATACACTGGCCGCATGATACACAGCTTGTTTCGCCGAGGCCCATGTCAAATGCAGAACCGATATATGTCTTGAAACCACGCTCGTTAGCACCGATAACACCGATACCCTGTGTCTTTGCACATACAGCTACACAGCGGCGGCAAAGGATACACTTGTTGTTGTCACGGTACATATGAGCAGCAGAATTATCGATCTCATATGTTTCATTTACGCCATCATACTTTGTAGCATCCTCTACGCCGTAATCCTTAGCAAGCTTCTGAAGTTCGCAGTTGCCGCTTCTTACGCATGAGAGGCACTTTCTGTCATGAGTAGAAAGGATGAGCTCGAGAGTTCTCTTTCTTGACTCGATGACCTTTGGTGAGCTTGTGAGTATCTCCATATTGTTTGAACATGGGTATACACAACCTGCAACGAGACGGAAGCCTCTGCCTTCGTTTACCTCAGTAACACAGATACGACAGGCACCGATCTCATTGATCTCTTTCATATAACAAAGTGTAGGAATTTCAAAGCCTGCCTGATGAGCAGCTTCAAGAACTGTAGTGCCCTTAGGAACTTCTAATTCAACACCGTTTATTTTAACTGTGATATTTTCCATTGTTATTCCTCCGCTTATTTCTTGATGATAGCCTTGAACTTACATGTAGCGATACAAGCACCGCACTTCACGCACTTGTTCTTGTCTATCTCCATTGCAGCAAGCTTCTTGCCGGGTGCGATGTAGTCAGTTCTTGTGATAGCGGAAGCAGGACACTGCTTAGCACACATACCACAGCCGATACACTTATCCTTTTCGATCTCAAAGCTGAGGAGGTCCTTACATACGCCTGCAGGACACTTCTTGTCAACAACGTGAGCGATGTACTCGTCACGGAAGCATCTGAGTGTTGAAAGTACAGGGTTTGGAGCTGTCTGACCGAGACCGCAGAGAGAGTTAGCCTTGATGTGGTAAGCGAGCTCTTCGAGCTTGTCAAGGTCTTCGAGAGTTCCCTTGCCCTTTGTGATCTTGTCGAGGATCTCCCACATTCTCTTTGTACCGATACGGCATGGTGTACACTTACCGCATGATTCATCAACAGTGAATTCGAGGAAGAACTTAGCGATATCAACCATACAGTTATCTTCGTCCATAACGATAAGTCCGCCTGAACCCATCATTGAACCGATACCGATGAGGTTATCGTAGTCGATCGGGATATCGAAGTTTGAAGCATCGATACATCCGCCTGAAGGACCACCTGTCTGAGCAGCCTTGAACTTCTTGCCGTTCGGGATGCCGCCGCCGATCTCTTCAATAACTTCACGGAGAGTTGTACCCATAGGAACTTCAACGAGACCTGTGTTCTTGATCTTACCGCCGAGAGCGAATACCTTAGTACCCTTTGACTTCTCAGTACCCATTGATGCGAACCACTCAGCACCGTTGAGGATGATCTGTGGGATATTAGCGTATGTTTCAACATTGTTGAGGATAGTAGGCTTCTGGAAAAGACCTTTTTCTGCCGGGAAAGGAGGTCTTGGACGTGGCTCACCACGGTTGCCTTCGATAGAAGTCATAAGAGCTGTTTCCTCACCGCATACGAAAGCGCCTGCGCCGAGACGGAGGTCGATATCGAAGCAGAAGTCTGTACCAAAGATGTTCTTACCGAGCATACCTGCTTCACGAGCCTGCTTGATAGCGATGTTAAGACGCTCAACAGCGATAGGATACTCAGCACGTACATAGATATAGCCCTGTGTAGCACCGATAGCGTAACCTGCAATAGACATAGCCTCAAGTACAACGTGTGGATCGCCTTCGAGAACTGAACGGTCCATGAATGCACCCGGGTCACCCTCGTCGGCATTACAGCAAACGTACTTCTGATCAGCGTCAGGAACGATGTTTCTTGCGAGCTTCCACTTCATACCTGTCGGGAATCCGCCGCCTCCACGTCCACGGAGACCAGAATCGAGGATTGTCTGGATTACGTCTTCAGGAGTCATTTCTGTGAGGACCTTACCGAGAGCCTCATAGCCGTGACGTCCGATGTATTCGTCGATACACTCAGGGTTGATAACACCGCAGTTTCTGAGAGCTACACGGTGCTGCTTTTTATAGAATGATGTATCATCAAGTGACTTGATATCGTCACCGTCAACTGTTTCTTCGTAAAGGAATTCTTTAACAGGGTTGCCGCCGACGAGATGCTCTTCAACGATACGTGGGATCTCATCAACTTTTACACGAGAGTAGAATGAACACTCAGGATAAACGATCATGATAGGACCTCTTTCACAGAGACCGAAACAACCTGTCTTAACGATCTGTACCTTATCCTTGAGTCCATTTGCAGCGAGCTCTTCTTCAAGCTTCTCTATGATCTTGGGTGAGCCTGAAGAGGTACATCCTGTACCGCCGCAAACGAGCACGTGTCTTTCATATTTTGAAGAAGCATTGCCATGGGTTCTGAGAGCGACTTCACCCTCCATGCTGTCTCTGACAACCTTGAGTTCTTCAAGAGTCTTCATAAGTTAACCTCCTAAATGGTAGTATGTAAAATTAAGCGTATTTAGCGATGATCTTATCTACATCGTCAACTGTAAGACGTCCGTAAACATCTTCATTTACAGTAAGAACGGGAGCGAGACCGCAAGCACCGATGCAGCGGCAAGCATCCAGTGAGAACTTACCATCGGGAGTGCATTCGCCGCCGCCGATGCCGAGCTTTTCCTGAAGCTTATTGTAGATATCGCCTGAGCCCTTAACATAGCAGGCTGTACCGAGACAGACTGAAATGGTGTACTCACCCTTAGGATAGAGAGAGAACTGAGCGTAGAAGGTAACTACTCCATAGATCTTTTCGAGCGGGATACCTGTATTATCGGAAATAATAGCCTGAACCTCTATAGGAAGGTAGCCGTAGATTTCCTGAGCCTTCTGAAGGATAGGCATGAGAGCGCCCTTGTCGCTCTTCTTTTCCTCTATGACCTTAAGAAGCTCTTTCTCCTGTTCAGGAGTACCCTTGAAGGGAACAGTTGATTTAGCTGAATTCATTAAATGAACCTCCTTAATAAAACTGTGAAAAATGTAACAAAGCTAATCGCAGAAACCATATTACTTCTCACATATCTTTATGTATTATAACATATACAGCGGGAAATTTCTATTTCTAATTTAACCTAATTCGCCTTTTATTTTTTGTCGATTTTGTACATATTTTTATAACACTGTTTTACGGTACTAACAATTTTAGGCTAACCAGAGGTAACAATTGCGTTTTTTCGCCGAAAATGTGCTATAGTATTAAGCCTATATAGTTGATATGTTTACTGTTTTTTCTCCCATCCTGCGTCAATAATTATCTCACAAAAATATGCTTGCATAATCTGATAATACAAATTTACAAAAAATTCGTATTTTTGATTCTTCGATTTTTATTGACAAACCCTGATTCATATTGTATATTAATTTTAGTAAGTATTACTTGTGATGCATATGATATATCATCGTGGTTCTGCACTGCTTCGGTCATATATCCGTATCTGTTTTGTGAAAGGAGTAATTATGAGTTTGCCAAATGATCCTATAATTCTTTTCAGCTATATCAATACGCTGCTCAGGGACGAATATTCCAGCCTTGATGAGCTGTGTAAAAGCCTCTGTGTTCCGAAAGAACAGATCGAAGAAAAACTTGCGTCTGTGGGTTTTGCTTACGACACAAATTCTAATTCATTCAAATAGGCTCATTTCTTTGCACCATTCCTGACATAATAAATATACATAAATGTTCGGTGCTTAGAAGATTCTATGAGCCGGGCCGACTTAGTTGTCGGATGGGAGGGTATTTATGCATACATTATTTTCCAGAATGACTTCTGTAGCGGCGTCAGCTGTTATGGCAGTCTGCACACTCAATGTGTTTCCTGTTTTCGCTGAAGACAGCACAGAGAAGGTAACTATCCACTTTGAGTACAACGATCCCGACATCTCAATAGCCGAGGACGAAGACGGAAACGTCCCCGAGCTCAAGGATTTTACCGCTAACGCTAATGATTCCGTAAAACTTCCGGATGTCCTTCTTGAGAAAGACGGATATGTTTTCCAGGGCTGGACTTCTGACGGAGTTTACGGCCATGCCGCTAACTCTATTATCCGTACATCAGATCAGGACATAGTTTTGGAGCCTGTTTTCTCCGTATACAAGGACAAGACAGTCTACAAGATCCATTACGAAGTTGACTTTGGCGACGGAAACGGCATAGTCGATACTTCAAAGCAGCTCAAGGATGTTTCAGCTCATCCTAACGAATTCATCAAACTCAGCTTTATGAGCTATCAGAACGAATTCAAGAAATCCACAGGCTGGACCGACGGCGAGCATGATTTCCTTCAGGAACAGCTCCTCATTATGCCTTCACACGATCTCACAGTTACTCCTATATGGCACAACCGCCTTACACTGAAATATTATGCAGGCGATTTTGATGATATCGTTGGTGCTACTACTGCTGAATTCGATGTTATCGAAACACAGAAGAAGGACATCGCAACCGCTTCAAGATTCGCCCGCATCGGCTATAAGATAGATCACTGGCACTGCGATTACGACGATAAGGACTATGCTTTCCTTTCATCATTTACTATGCCTGATGTAAATGTTACAATGACTGCTGTTTGGGTACCTATGGATTATAACGTAGTATTCGTCCCGGGAGTATCAGGTGCTGCGAACATCAAGGTTCCCGGCAAGACAGGCGAAACTATTAAGGTACCTGAGATGGATGCACAGCGTGAAGGCTACACATTCGGCGGCTGGACTTACGAAGACGTTATATATCAGCCCGGCGACGACTTCCTCATCAAGGGCGCTCTCCCCGGAATGGGCATCGCTCTCCAGGCAGTATGGCTCAAGGAAGGCGAAGAACTGCCTGTAACAACTACTTCAGCTGCTGCCACTACTACAACTTCAGCTGCAACTACAACCACATCTTCAGAAACAACATCTGCTGCAACTTCCGAAACAACCACAGCTGAAACAACCACAACAAAGGCTGTTTCATCCACTGCCACAACTACCGTTCCTGTTGAAACAACAGCAGCAACAACTACTACAACTGAAAAAGCAGATCCCGAAAGCAATTACATCAAGCTCGAAGTCGTTAACGAAAAGGGTGAGCCTGCAAAGGGCGTTGTTATCGAATACAACCACCATATCACAATGATCAGACCAGATGGCGTGAAGATCTCAACCGGTCCTATCGAGACACTTGATACAAGCAAGGGAAATACTGTTATCCTTACAAAGGGAACAAATGAAGGCGATTCAAGCTATCTTGATTCATTCAAGATCCTGACTGACGTTGAGGAGCATACTGTTGAGGCTATTCCTGAGGCAAATATCAAGGAAACCCACGACAAGGACAAGAATATCGATATCTATATTATCACTGTCAAGGAAGCCGAAGCTGTACTTTACGGCGATGCAAACTGCGACGGAGTAGTTGACATATCAGATGCTGTAATCATCATGCAGTCAATCTCAAATCCTTCAAAGTATAAGCTTACAGAAGAAGGCAGAAAGAATGCGGATGTTACAGGCAAGAATGACGGTGTCACAAACAACGACGCTCTCGCTATCCAGAAGTTAATGCTCAAGCTTATCGACAAGCTTCCCGAGGAATAATTATAAAGGCGGTACGCTTAACCTCGGTACTCATATAGAAACTTTATACGTATTTATCGGGGAAAAACCTTTCTGAGGAAAGGTTCTTTCCCCGAACCCCTTTTCCAAAGACTTTTAATAGAATTTTGCCCCCATATAGGGCGCACCTGCAAGAAATGATAAAT
>Ga0129306_1002194_pt1 | contig 18254 bp, 18 predicted proteins | sample P827metagenome_FD_94438 | JGI IMG/M metagenome (GOLD analysis project Ga0129306, IMG submission 94438) | Capybara group fecal microbial communities from Wisconsin, USA - P827 metagenome | ecosystem: Host-associated > Mammals > Digestive system > Large intestine > Fecal | place: USA: Wisconsin... | reverse complement strand
GTGGTGCTGGGAAGAATCGAACTACGATTTAGTTCGGTTCCCTATGGTTTCCGAAAGGCTCGTAAAGTTCGTATTTTCAAGTTTTTGCAAATAAATTTGGTCGTTTCAGTAGTTCTCAGTATATTTGCGTAGTGGAAAAAGTGAGAACAAAAGTGAGAACAACAGATTCTCTTCTCACTTTCCGGAGAAAATGCCGCTACACAACCCCAGAGCCGACATTTTCGCAAAATGCTCCCCTTATTATCTAAAGATAATAAGGTAAAATGTTCAAAGAGCGCAAGAGGAAAAGAGTGAGAACAAACCTCTGCAAAACCGAGAACAAAGTGAGAATTAACTGAGAACAAACCAGGCGAATGTTGAACTTATAATAGGAAGGAATCATGAAGGTCCAGTACATGCTTTACAAGACCACGAATAAGGCCGGAGAGAAGCCCATCCGCGTCTCAATCTCAATGCGTGGCGAGCGCTATATCACCACCGTCGGATATAGCATCAAGGAGGAGAAATGGGATAAAGCCAAGCAGCAGGTCAAGCAAGGTGTGACCAATGCTGCCGGCGCAGACTGGCGCACAATTAACTCCCGTCTTACGGACATCACCACCCACTTCACTGACTATGACCTCCGCACCACGGAGAAGCCCACTATTGATGACCTGAAGGCCGAATTCGAGAAAGCCGTCAATCGCAACAAGGCAAAGGTCGCAGGTGCCGCCTCAGGCCAGAGCGAAGAGCAGATCGAGGCCGCAGCACAAGCAGCCGAGGAGAAAGAGCCGGAGACGGAAGAGAAAGTGACACCTGCCGTTGTCTACGTAGAGAAGTTTATCAAAGAAGAAAGTTCCATCAAGGAGTGGTCTATGGAGACCTACAAGATGGTGCGATCTTTCAAGCATCATCTGGAAAAGTTCAACAAGAAAGTGGGCCTGGACTTCTTTGACCGCAAGGGCCTGGACAAATTCCTCGTGTACCTTCGCGCCAAAGCCAAGCTGGAAGAATCCTCCGTGGAGAAGCAGTACAAGAATCTGACCTGGTTCCTCCGCTGGGCCATCCGCAACGGCCACACCCAGGTGCGTGATGCCGAATACTACGAGCCCGTCTTCAAGAAAGTGAAAAAGCCGGTCATCTTCCTCACCAAAGAAGAATTGGACAAACTCTACAACCTTCAGATTCCCAAGACCGGCACCGTTATCAAACTGAAAACCTACGAGGGCCAGGAGTACGAGAAAACCGTCCTTGATGCCGGCGGCATGGAACGTGCCCGGGATCTGTTCTGCTTCTGCGCCTTCACCAGCCTTCGCTATTCCGATGTAGTCGAGGTCCGCCGCGTGGACATCCAGGACGGTGTCCTCAACATCACCACCCAGAAGACCCACGACCGCCTGCCGATTGTCCTCCACAAGAACGCCCTGGCAATCCTGGAGAAATACAAGGACCAGAACTTCTCCGCGGGAAAGGCGCTGCCGTACATCACCAACCAGCAGATGAACCGCTGCCTGAAAGACCTCTGCGAGATTTGCGGATTCAACAAGCCCTACACCATCACTTGCTACCGCAACGGCAACCGCTACGATGAAGTCTATCCCAAGTACGAACTCATTGGCACCCACGCCGGCCGCAAGACCTTCATCTGCTTCGCCCTTTCCAATGGCATTGCTCCGGACGTTGTGATGAAATTCACCGGCCACTGCGACTACAAATCCATGAAGCCGTATATTGACATCACCGAGGATGCAAAGCGGGATGCAATCAGAAAGTTGGAGAAACTATGGGATGAGTAGTCGGGGTTCTGGTGCTCATGGCTCCACCAAATCGGCCTTCCAAGACGTTGGAGGGCCTTTCCTTTTTCGTTATTTAATAGTTCAGAATGAAGTAAAGTTCATTTCGGTAGTTCTTTCAGTTAGAAAACGCTAAATTTGTAATTGATAACACAAGGAATATCATGAGCGACATTGATTGGCCTTCCATTGTTGAGAATATGAAGAGGTATGACCGTTCTCTTGAAGATACTCGATTGTTCTTCACGAACCGGCCACTCCGTCCATATGTCGATAGCCTATGGTTTGAGGAGGCCAAACTCGTTAGTATGCGTCTTTTCTTACCTACGATAGCAGAACGCCTCAATCGAAGCGTTTCGTTGCTTGAGGAGATTCGCTCACTTATGCAACTTACGTTTGAAGCCGCTTCTGGAAAGATAGAAGGCGTTAATTTCACCCTGATTAAGGCGGAATATCTCGAACAAATTCGAGCATTCTCAGAAGAAATGCTTAGGGGACGTCTTAGGGATATAAGCATAGATGACCAATGGTTTACATGGTTCCCGGTTGTACCTAATGTCCTCGTTGAAAAGTGGACGGAAGTGTGTCTTAACAAAATTCCGCTCATTGACAATATAGCAGTGAACAAAGACGGCCATTTCTCAATTATCTCGTTACGTCATCACATTAAGGTATTAGATACTGCCATAGAGGAGACACGTTCTCTTCCGTTATATACGGAGGAACATCTAATGCTCAACTTCCTTCTTCATGCTAAAAGAATTGGCGTGCCATTGAGCAACCAAATCTATAGGGACCTGTATGATTTCATGGAATTCCTGGATCTGATTCCTGTTCACATTCTTGAATCGCACAGATCTAACACACAGAAATACGTAAGGGAGAATTATATTAAGTCCCTATACCGTCATAACCCATGGATGAATGATATTCCTCCGCTCCCCAATAAAACTGCTGAAGACCTTGACAGGGAGTGGGAAGAAGAGAAACAAAAGGAGAATAAAAAACAATGACTCGTTTATCCAAAATAACGCCGGACGATATTAGAATGCACAATGGGTTTCGTGAAGCACAGGAGACGGCATTTGATAGTGCTTACTCTCGTCACGATAAGTTCATCCATCTTTGCTTAAAGACGCCTCTGGAGCCTTATGCTGAGGAGTTATATAAGTTCTATAAGACTTCCAATCTGAAGTGCTCAGAGAATGAATACGTACTTCACGAGCGCAAGAAGATTCGCCATTATTTGAAGGTTTGCCACGTACTTGTATCGATTCTGAGAGACCTTCGAGCCTCAACGATAAGATGGGGCAAAGAGGTCGTAGAGGACGTTTGTATCACTGATGACACAATGGTCCTTCTTCAAAATGAATTGATTGAGTATATCGCAGAGATAGAGATGGCATATGGTCTTGGCCTTTATTCTGAGCCTGTCCTGGTTGAGGCTATCAAGATTAAATGGGGTGATGTACTTTGTTCTCTTCCCGACAGGTATGAGTTTGAGTATGAGGAGAACAGGTTCACTGACGAATCCTTTGAGTATATTGCCAAGGGTATAGAAGATTGCTATTCAAAGTCTGAACGCCTCTTTGAGTTGACAGATGAAATGCTCGTAAGGGAGTTCTTGAAGTTCATCAAGTCCTTCCCCGTTGAGTTAAATAATGACTTATATCGTGCAGTGTACGATTGCCTCAGATTCTTCCGTTGGATTCCTCATAATATAATCAAAACGCATGATGATTATGTAGAGAAGGGAATGAACAAGTATATCAGAGAGACTTATATAAAGTCCAAGTTTAAGAACCTTAAGGACGGAGATTTTGACTGGGAGGAGTTTATATCGGCTGCTATTGACCCCGATTGGTACGATCCCGATAAATAGAATTGCCTAATGGGAAAGATACGAGCAATGCGAGTTCCTGAGTTCAAGCGCATCGGCAAAGCCGCCTTCGTCAGGAAATTCATCAACAAGCCACTGGAGCCTATGGCAGAGCAGGTCTATGACTACCTGCTAAAGGTTTACAAGGAAAAGTATGGTATGTTCGTACTTGGCCCTCAGTTCCGGAATCTGTTTGCCCACCTCACTCATTTTACTTGCGTCCTCGAGCTTGTTGAGAATATCCATAATGACAGTTGGATGAAGGAGGGCTATCATCTGGAAAGCCCAGAGACATTAACGAACTTCCGCCGTGGAGCCGATGACGCTTTACTGAGAGAGATTGCCTCCCTAAGCCTGACAACAGATAAGATTTGGTTTACCTCTGCCGGCCGGAAAGACTTAGACCCTATACTTACCAAATGGAATGAGTTGCTGGATATGGTCCCCAATCTTCATAACATAGATTATGATGAGAATGAAGTTATGACCCAAGAGTATATCCTCAACCTTCAGGCGAGAATAATGACTATCTGGGATGGAATAAACAGGTTAGCCACTCAGGCTCGTGAGGCGTACATTAACGGAGCGATACAATTAGTCAAGCGATCGAATATCCCTGCATCCAATGCTCTTTACAGGGATATATACGATTGCCTCCGAATGGCGGACCTCATCACAGAAGAGCAGTTACACCTCCACGATTCCTCAACGAGCAAATACGTCAGAGAAAACTACATAAAGTCGAAGTATCAGCGCCTCGTCATCATGCCGCCAGAGTAGCCTCAGGGCAAATTGGTACAGACTTATTTTTTTTGAAATGCTCTTGCACCAAAAATGGTACGGGAGCGTTTCTTTTAGTATAAAAAAGTACCACAACTGCTTGTAAATCAATCGATTTTTTTGTAATATCTTTGCTGGTGATATCAAAAATTATGACATTGCCGGCAGTGTCTTGTTTAACTTAAATAAAGTACGCCTTATGCTACTACAAGACACAACAATGTTGTCCACGCTGACGGTGGCGGACCTGAGAACAATTCTTAGGGAAATTCTGTCAGAGAAACCCATCGAGGCTGTGAAGTCTCATGGTCGGTTGGTCTACGGACTTGATGGTATCCGTGAGCTGTTCCACTGCTCTCACAAGCAGGCCCAGTTCTACAAGGATAATGTCATCAAGGAAGCAGTCAGCCAGAACGGCCGCAAAATTGTGGTCGATGCCGACTTGGCGCTCAAACTTTTCAACGAAAGGAGGAAGAAGTAATGAAGCGTCTAAGTTTAGGTCAAAGCAAAGTGAACCATGGGAAGTTCACGCCAGAAAGCACAACCCCGCTCCTCTGGAACAAGCCCACGGGCAGCCGCACCACCCGCATTGGTGGCGGATACTACAACTATAGGAGGCATGCTTATGTCAGACGATAGAGAATGGCAGGGAACTCTTCCCGCCGAGGACCTTCCCGGGGACAACACCCCGGTACAGGAACTCATGGAAGAGGTAGAGAAAGCACAGCGTCAACCGGACAAGTACGGCATCTTCGCCGCCAAATCCGGCAACTCCTGGATAGAAGATTGTATCAACATGGCTGCACCTATTATTTTCTTCTTCGGTCTCATCGTCCAGTATGAGATTACTGCTCTGTTCGGCCCTACGGGATCGGGCAAGACCATCTTCGCAATGATGATTGCGGAGGATATTGCCCGCTTCTTCAAGGTCATGTACATCGACCTGGAACTCAGCGCCAAGCAGTTCCAGATGCGCTTCTCCGACCCCGAGACGGGCCTTATCCACGTCTTCCCGGACAACTTCATCCGTGCCGAAATCGACCCGGACCTGATTACCCGGGAGGACCTGGAACTGGAAATTCTCGATTCCATCGAGGCCGCCGCTCAAAAGGGTATCCTCTTCTTCATCCTTGATAACATCACCTTTGCCTGCAACGACTCCGAGAAAGGTGCCACCGCTGGGCAGTTCATGATGCGCCTCATTCGCTTGAAGAAGAAGTACAATCTTACCATCATCTGCGTGGCGCACACGCCCAAAATCCATGGTTATGAGCCGCTTACAACGTCTCACATGGCAGGCAGCGCCAAGCTGATGAATTTCTTTGACGAGGGCATCGCCATCGGCAAATCCGCCCGGGACGCCAACCTCCGCTATGTCAAGCAGGTAAAGACCCGCTCTATCCCCATGACCTATGACGAAGAGAACGTCATCATCTATGAGGTGACCAAGGAGTCCGGTATCCTTACCTACGATTTCAAGGGCCACGGCAACGAGAACGACCATCTCAAGCACGGCAATCCCGCCGAAGACCTGGATGAAATCTACGCCATCCTCCGTCTCCAGAAGCAGGGAATGTCCCAGCGCGAGATTGCCAAGACCCTGGAAATCTCCCTTGGCAAGGTCCAGCGTCGCCTGGAGAAGGCCCGTGAGAAGAACATCACGCTCCCGGACGATGATGCCGCCGCTGACTCGAATGTATCGCCCGTATCGGAACCGATACAACCGATTCAGCCCGATACGGCTCCAGCCCAGCAGGTTTTACCTTTAACTACCGAAGACCATGAGTAAGAATTATCGCTACCATCTTCTGAAGTACCACGGTAAGGCCAGCAGGCTGACCTGCCCCCAGTGCGGCCGTCCGCATTGCTTCACGCCATATGTCGATGATGACGAGAACATCATCGGCGAGGAGTACGGCCGCTGTGACCACGAATCCAGCTGTGGCTACGTCAAGTACCCGCCCTCCCAGGACGAGTCTTGGCGTCAGCCGCCTGGCTGGTTCTCCAAGCAAAAAAAGACATCAAAACCCCTCCGGAAACCCACTCCGGAGCCGGAGGGGGATGTCTCCACACTTCCTATGGAGATTGTCCAGAAAACCGTCCGGACGAATCCTCTTAGTGCCTTCCTTCGCTTCCTCACCAAGCTCTTTGACACCGACACTATCCTACGCGTTATTGCCGAGTACCTTATCGGCGTCACCAAGGCTGGAGATGTCATCTTTTACCAAATTGACATTAAAGGTCGTTGTCGCACCGGCAAGGTGATGAAGTACAATCCCGATACCGGCCACCGCATCAAGGACGAATCCCAGCCGGGCCGTATAACGTGGGTTCACAGTCTCCTGAAAAAACAGCTCCCGGAGAAGTGGGAACTCAAGCAGTGCCTATTTGGTGAACACCTTCTGGCTAAGTACCCCGACAAACCCGTGGTGCTGGTTGAGGCTGAGAAGACCGCCATCATTGGCGCTGCCGTGATGCCCGAGTGCAACTGGCTGGCCACTGGTGGAAAGGGACAACTCAACGACCGTGTGGACGTTCTTGAAGGCCACAAGGTGGTCGCTTTCCCGGACTCCGATGCCTATGACACATGGCGTGAGAAAGTGGCTGAGCGTCCCTGGCTCACCATCCACGTATCCGATTACATTCTGCGCAAGGCTACCCCTGAGCAGAAAGCCGCCGGTGCTGATGTGGCCGACATTCTCATCGCCTGGAAACTGGGGAGGCTCACTACGCCCCCAGCCGTGCCGGAGACAAACCCAATCCTTGAGGAGATCCGTCGCTACATCTCTCCGGAATACCTGGACAATGTGATGGCCCTCATCGAGGAGTTGGACTTGGAAATCGTATCAGTTGAACGTATAATACCCAAGGACGATGAAAATCCTGCTTGATAACGGCCACGGGATTGAGACCCCTGGCAAACGCTCTCCAGACGGAGTTCTGCTGGAGTACGCCTACAACCGGGAGATTGCCAGCGCCATCCTTGAACACCTCCAGCTTCGGGGCATTGACTCCGAACTGGTGGTGCCGGAGGAGGCCGACATCTCTCTCTCCGAACGCTGTCGCCGCATCAATGTGGCTGCTATGCGGAATGGGATCGCCGATACCGCTGTCATATCTATTCACGTCAATGCGGCCGGTAATGGCCAGCAGTGGATGAATGCCACCGGTTGGTGTGCTTACACCTATCCTGGCCACTCTCAATCCGACGAGATTGCCACGTGCCTGTACAAATCTGCCAAGCGCTATTTGAAAGGCCAGCGCCTGCGTACGGACTACAGCGACGATGACCCGGACTTTGAGGCACCGTTCTACATCCTTAAACATACCTACTGCGCAGCCGTGCTCACAGAAAACATGTTCATGGATGCCTTGCCTGACTACCGTTTCCTTCTCTCCGATGAAGGGAAGCGGGCGATAGTGAACCTTCACGTAGATGGAATCCAGAATTACATCAACGGTTGGTAAACTATCAATTTGACACTTTTTGCAATTTCGCCTCGATTTCTTCGGAAGTTGAGGCGATTTTGTATGCTGATTTTAACTCTGTTATACTTTGTTACCTATCTTTTAAAGTTTTTTCGTTAAATTTGTACGATATAGCAGTAAAATATAGTAATGGCCAATAATATAAATCTCGGAACAGCAAAGTCAGTAAAGAACGATGAGTTCTATACTCAGTATTCTGATATTCAAAAAGAGATTAATGCCTACCTGGAATACAATCCGGATGTTTTCCGAGATAAGGTTGTTCTTCTACCATGTGATGACCCTGAATGGAGTAACTTCACTCGTTTCTTTGCACAGAATTTCGAGCGCCTTGGTCTGAAGAAACTAATTAGTACATCATACGCTGTAGAGAGTAAAAGATTTAAAGACTACGAACCTACTCTATTTGAAACGGAAAGCCCCATTTTTGATGTCGATAAGACTCGTACAAATGGCAAGATTTTTATCCTTTCCAGAGATGTAAACCAAAATGGTCATATCGATATTGATGACCTTGAATTCGAGTATCTTGAAGGTGATGGTGATTTTCGTAGTTTGGAAGTCTGTAAACTTCGAGATGAGTCTGACATAATTGTTACGAACCCTCCATTTAGTCTTTTTAGGGAGTTTCTTAATTGGATTATGGTGGCTCAGAAGCAATTTTTGATTCTTGGTAATTTCAATGCCATTCACTACAAGGAAGTATTCCCTCTTATTAGAGACAATAAGATCTGGACGGGGAATAAGAATTTCGGTGGAGGCATGGATATGATTATGCCAAAGGGCACTTTTGACCCTACAAAGCTTAAGAAATATCGAATTGATGAGCGGGGCAATATCATTCAAAACATCATGGGCGTAATATGGTTTACTAATATTGACCATGGGCGTCGTCATGAGCCTTTGCGTCTTATGACTATGAAGGACAACCTAAGATATAGCCCTCACAAGGAAGTGAAGGAAAAGGGATATCCTCATTATGAAAATTATGATGCTATTGATGTTCCATTTACCGATGCTATTCCAAGTGACTACGATGGAGAAATGGGTGTCCCTACCACGTTCATTGACAAGTATTGTCCGGAGCAATTTACAATTATTGGTTGTGCGGAAGGAGATTCGGGAAAGTCATTAGGTCTAAAGCCTTTTGATAGAGAACTTAAGAAGTTAAATAAGAGTTTACGTGACGGGCAACTGTTCTATATGGACAACGGAATGCCCATAAAGCCTTATTCGCGAATCTTGATTCGCAAGAAATAACAGTCAGATAATTATGGCCAACAACAATAGCCTTGGAGCAGCAAGAATGGCAAAGAACGATGAGTTCTACACCCAATATGCTGACATACAGAAAGAAATCAATGCGTATCTGGAGTATAATCCGGATACGTTCAAGGATAAAGTTGTCCTCCTGCCTTGTGATGACCCAGAATGGTCTAACTTCACCCGATTCTTTGCTCAAAATTTCGAGCGCCTCGGGTTGAAGAAGTTGATTAGCACTTCTTTCGCTGTAGAAAGTAAGCGATATAAGAATTACGAACCTACGCTATTTGAAACAGAAAGTCCTATCTTCGATGCCGATAAAACACGCACTCACGGTAAAATCTTTGTTCTCGAAAGAGATGTCAACGGAAGTGGGCGAATTGATATAGATGATCTCCAATTTGAATACTTAGAAGGGGATGGGGATTTCAGGAGTCCTGAAGTGTGTAGGTTGAGGGACGAATCTGATGTTATCGTGACAAACCCGCCGTTTAGCCTCTTCAGAGAGTTTATGGCATGGCTGATAGAATCTGGCAAATCTTTTCTGATTATTGGTAACCAGAATTCAATTGCATATAAGGAAGTCTTCCCCCTCATTCAGTCTAACATGCTGTGGTTAGGCGCTACTGGTTACATGACTGACATGGTCTTTGCCGTGCCTAAAGGTGCTGTAGTTGATCCTAAAGACAGGGCAAAGGCTGCTAAGCTGGGTTATGTGGGTGATTATACACGAATGGGTAATTCATGCTGGTTTACAAACTTGGACCATGGTAGACGTCATCACCCCATGATGCTTATGTCGTTTCAGGATAACCAAAGATACAGTAAGCATAAGGAATTAAGAGAACATGGGTATCGGCAATATGTAAACTACGATGCTATTGAGGTCCCTTATGTTGATTCTATTCCGTCCGATTATTCTGGCGAAATGGGCGTGCCGATTACCTTCTTGGATAAATATTGTCCTGAACAGTTTGTGATTGTTGGCCATAGTCTTCAACTGGCTGATATGAATATCATAAAGAAACGTCTGGGAAAGGCCGGAGGTGGCCCCAGATTTTATGTTGAGGACAATGGTACTCTTATCCGTTTATACGAAAGACTTGTAATCCGTAAAAAACAATAGCCATGGAAGCTAAACTATACCTTGACTGGACCATCGGAGACATCTGCAAAGGTTTCCAGTACAACGAATACGAAGGCAAAGGCCTCTACGGTCTTGCAGGACGCCTGACCATCCAGCCCGAATTCCAGCGCCACTATCTGTATGCGGAAAACGGCGGCAAGAAGGAAATCGATGTCATCCAGTCCGTCCTCAACGGCTATCCGCTGGGCCTAATATACTTCTCCAAGGTAGGAGAGGATAGGTACGAAGTCCTCGATGGCCAGCAGCGCATCACTTCCCTTGGCCGCTTTATTACGGAGAAATTCGCCTGGATTGATGCCGATGGCAAGCCCTGGTACTTTACCGCCTTCAATAAGGACGAGCAGGAACAGTTCCTGAACACAAAACTCCTAATCTACGTCTGCGAAGGAACAGAAAAGGAAATCAAGGACTGGTTCCGTACCATCAACATTGTCGGAATCCCGCTGAACGCCCAGGAGACCCTCAACGCCATCTATTCTGGTCCGTTCGTGACTAAGGCCAAGGAAGAATTCTCCAATTCCAACAACACCAACATCAACAAATGGAGCCACTTCATCCCCGGTACCGCAAAGCGCCAGGACTATCTGGCAGCAGCATTGGACTGGGTAAGTAAGGGTAATACTGAAGCTTACATGGCTGCCCACCGCTACGACACCGACATCACAGAACTCAAGGCCTACTTCACCTCGGTTATTGACTGGATCACCTCTGTCTTCGATATGGTCCCGGAAAAAGAGATGTGCGGTCTGAAGTGGGGCGAACTCTATGAGAAATACCACCAGAAGGGCTACAACCCCGAAGAAGTAGCGGCCAAGGTAAAGGAACTCTACGAGAGTTTCTACGTCAAGGAGAAGAAGGGCATCTATGAGTACATTCTTGGCGGTTGCCAGGAACCCCGCCTCCTCAACGTCCGCGTCTTTGACGAACCCACCAAAAAAACCGTGTACCTCCAGCAGACCAATGCTGCAGAAGCCGAAGGCATCTCCAACTGCCCCCTCTGTGCCATTGGCCATGATTCAAATCGCACACGTATCTGGAAGTTAGCCGAGATGGACGCCGATCACGTTACTGCGTGGAGTAAAGGCGGCGAAACCGACATCTCCAACTGTCAGATGTTATGTAAGACCCATAATAGGGCAAAAGGGAATAGATAAAACTTCAACTGAAAGTAGTTCAAAGATGGATAATTCAAACTTCTTATGCCGGTTAATGCTTCTCCTATGGGCGCTCATTATTGGAGTCTTTTCCGGTTGTGAAATAGAGCAAGAATATACATACACTGAAACAACACGTAGCAAAGCCTATGGTGTTAAGGTCAACGAGCCAGTAATTATAAAGGCCCAAAACGATTCTGTCGCTTTTAGCGAAGCTTATAGTCGTTTTTACAGTATGGTTCAGGCAATGAATTCATTATATAAAACCGATGTGAATCCAGCGTACCACTCTGTCCCAATTAGTTTCACACTTGAAGACAAAAATGGACGACAGATTTTTATTCAGAGCATCGCGGATGAATATGATGCTATCTATGAACAGTTGTCAAGCATTCCAGATAATAAGAAAGCCTATGCTGATGCGGAATTTGGAATGTCAATGAAAGAAGTTCTGGCCCTGGAGCATTTCAAGGGAGGTAAATGGGTAAAAGAAGATGGCTCGTTACACCGCATGGAAAAAATAGACAAAGTGGATTATGACGTTTATCTGGATTTTTATAATGACGAGTTGTATCGTGTCGGCTTTTATTCATTCCCTCGCTTTGCAGGAGGACGATCTTTTTACTTTGTCAATCAAGACCTTGAGAATATAGTCAAAGTTTTCTTAACGGCATATGGCACTCCGTCATACTCATACGGTCTGCCAAATGAGGGCGAGATAAGATACAACACCAGCCAAACTCTATACAGTTGGAATTCTCGTACTAAAACAGTATCAATTGATTACAGCAGATATAAAAATGATAGATACCTAATGTCAGCAACAATCACTGACAATAATAGGGCTAAATTAAGGAAGGAGGAAATTGAAAAGGAGAATCAAAAGGAGCAAAATGCAAGGGAACAGGCGACTAAAGACGCATCAAAATTGTTTTAGACCTGCTTTTCGGGAGTCATTGTAGCTTACAGTTGAGGTTTCAGAAGAAATACATAGATCGAGTTATGCCAAGCGACATCAAATGCCCAGTATGCGGCAGTGAACAGATTCATGCCGATAAAAAAGGATTCAGTACAGGTAAAGCCGTTGCCGGCACTGTACTCACAGGCAATCTTCTGGTAGGAGCCGCTGCTGGCTCCATCGGCAAAGACAAGATAGAATTGACCTGCTTAAAGTGTGGTCACAAGTTTTACCCTGGCGACCCGCTGAGCATCAACGACACCGTTCCTACTTCCGATACAGATAAGTATCTGGCAAAGAAAAAGGATCTTCCGAAAACGGCCTACTACAAATGCTCATGCGGGAAGGTCTCTATGCTGGAAGGTCCGCATCCAAAGTGCCCCAAGTGTGGCAAGTCGCTTTCGGCCGATGATATTGTCACTGAGGATGAAGCCAAAGCCAACGCTCCGAAAGGAGGGTGCTTAGGATTGATGCTGATTCCTATCTTGATAGCTGGTGGACTAATTGCTATACTTTAACCTTGCAATGATGAGAAGATTATCTATACTATCAGTATTCTGCCTTCTTTTATTTGTGACATCCTGCGAGACGGAAGATGCAAGGTTGAAAGGCATCCTTAGTGATTTCCTTAAGAATAATGTTCCCGCCAACGCCAGCACGGAGCTGCTGTCTTACACGCCTCTCAAAGAGGATAGCCAGAACAGAAGATATGCGACCGAGATTGAATTCCTCTTTACTGGTAAAAACCCTGGCATTGAAGGGGAGGGGAGTCTTAAGGTTTATTTCGACAAAGAGAAGAAATACATTAAGTCGTTCTTTGCCACGCCTCGTTCTTTGCATTTATCTGGGGAGTCAGCATATAAGTATTTTGTGATTGAAGCCAGGACGGAAGACGCCTATTCTTTTTCTAAGAGGAAGATTATAGTTCGCATACCAGAGCGATATGATATAGCTGTTTTGGATTCGATAGGAACTCGCATTGTCTATGAACAGGGGCTGTTTAAGAATCAGCTAAACATCTCATATTACACTTCTGAAATGTCATTGAATGGGCCGAACTATGCTTATTCCGATGTCACTTCATCATCTTCTTCCATTCGCATTCAGACATCACTAAATCCGATTACGGCTTCACAATCATCAAATAAGGGAGGAAGTTTCAATAATACTGGTAGCACAACGTGCCCATATACCGGATGTGCGATAGAAGGAACATGGCAGTTTATTGGGCCAAGCACGTTGACCATCTACAAGAAGAATGGTTCATATTACATGGTGACTGAGGAGAATGGTATTTTTACGACTCCAGACAGGTTGGTAAAAATGACATACAAGGGTTACAAAAGTTTCAAGTATGTAGAGGATACGGGAGAAATCTTCTCCATCAGACCAGATGGTCTTTACGGTTATGCCGATGGTGACCTTTCCTGTGTCTTCAACAACTTTTAGTATCGATGTATCGGCCGTATCGCACCCGATACGAACGATACAACCGACTCACGATTGAACATATAAACATATAGCGTATGAAGAGGTTCTTTTTCATCCTTTTGATTATTATTCCGGTCGCGGGATTTTCCCAGAACCGAAAATTGGATAAACTGCTTGACAAGTACGACGTGTTGCCTTACTTGAAAGCAGTTCAGGATCAGATGCCACAGGCTCACACATTTTGGTATGCCGTGTGGTCTAACAATCCTCGACTGCAGAAAATGGTAGAGGCGGCCGAAAAGAAGAAGGATACCTATCTCAAAGCGAAGGAGGAGATGAATAATGCCGGTATGGCTGCTCGTCTCCAGCGTGAAAACCTGAACTACATTACGGATTATCCTTTTCTGGATACGTTGGCCATGAATCTTCTCAATGAATTGGATGTTCAATCACAGCGTTCCGAGTTCAACATTAAGTTCATTTATGACAACGAGCCCAATGCAATGGCCGATCCTGATGCCAACATTATTATCACAAGTGGTTTACTTGACATCAAAGGGTTAGATTTCTGGGCGCTGCTTGGTATTATGGCTCATGAGTCAGCCCATACAATGCTGATGCATTCCTGGCAGAATGCCTGGCAAACTCAGGTTAAATACAGGGAGAATCAGATTGCCGGTGCTATTACGGCTGGAGCCAATGCACTTGCTGCAGGTTACGCACAAGCCCAGGGAGCAAAGGTCGATTGGGACGATGTAAACAAGACCACTGCCGATCTTGCCGCTGCAGCATACGATGATGCATTCAATCGCTACTACTACAAATACTCCAGAGAGGAAGAGTTAGAGGCGGACATCATTGCGTACAGATTCCTCGACTGGATTGGTGTCGGGGGTGATAGTTACATTGCTGCCCTGAAGGCTATACAGCCAGAAAACGAGGTTGCATCCAATAAAGATAAGGATGGTGACCATCCTACAACCGAATACCGGATTCAGCTCCTACTGTATATGGCCTCAACCCGAGGTCGTCTCCAGCCCGCAGAGTAATCATTATTGGGAGGCGTATTTTGTATTGCAGCGTATCGGCCGTATCGCACCCGATACAAGCGATACAACCGATGCGCAAAGACTTTGCCCTAATCCCATCATCTTCCGGCCTCCACATCTTCAGCTGCAGCAGCCCCGACCAATCTGCCCAGATTAGGGAATAGGTCCAGGCCGATAGTTGCTTCCAACTCATCAATGCTGACCTCCAAGGCCGATACCTTCTGTTCAAAGCCGGAGAAACCATAGCTCCGATTCTCCACGATCCAAGCGTGTGCTTCATAGCGTTCCCCGCCATTGGAGTCGGCTGGCCAGTAGAGAAGCACTGCCTTGAAGAAGGCCTCCGGAACGGCAATGTGTTTCCCGGTCACGTCCGTTACCCAGTTACTGTAATCTGTGTCGATGCATCCAGTCACCACCCAAGCATTACAGGCCGATATAGCAAGCTGCTGGACATACTCCTCCAGCCAGGCCCATAGACCGCCGTTGAGGTAGGGGTCTTGCGGGGCCATATTGGTGAAATAGAAAGTCTGCTCATTCATCCCTGGCTTCAATCGGTCATTTGAAGGACACAGATGCCCACGGATGTACCCCTCCACGGAACCCATCTGGTAAGTCCGCTTCAAGTTCGGCTGCTTCTTGGTAGCCATGAATTTGTCGTACTGCCACGCACCAGAGCGAGGACCTTTGCCGATAAGCTTCTGATTGAGCGGATATGCCACCCAGATTGGGATTAACCGATTCTGGTCCCAGAACAGGGAATAGTTCCGCTGCTTGCCCCAATACTCGTCAGTGTAGTGGGACACGAAGAAATGTTCCGGATCTTCACTGAACGATGGCAGTTCAAGCCAGCCCAACTCAGCAGTCTTTGGAGAAACCTGGCCCGCCGCAGAGAGTGCAGCCATGGCCATCAAAAGAAAGAAAATCATCAAGCGTTTCATAGCGTTTAAGCATTAACGCCCTTTGACTTCCATCGCTACTGCAAAGATACGAAATTATCCGTCCACGCCCAACAAAAATGTCCACGCCTCGTGGACGTGGACATAGAACATAGCCGTATTTGCTTGTCTATTCTAATTCAGCCGTCCTTTTTCCGCTGTCGGCCTTAAGAATCTTGTTTATTTTTTCTCCGCTGTATTTAGTGAATTTGAGTTCGTAAGTGTAAATGTCACCGGATACCGTTTTCAACTCAAAGCTGTCAAGGCGGTCTTTGTCGTCTGCCGGGAATTGTACATCTACACGCAGGAAGTCATCTTCGGCCGACATATCACAGAATACCACTGATACGCGGTGTACGTACTCATGATTGGACGTCTCCATGTTATAATAGGTCTGGATGGTATGCTCCATGATGATGAAGTCCTTGTGACTGATGGGAGTGGTCACCCAGCCATTGTCCCGGTACTGACCGTAGATACGCTGCATTGATTTGTTTACAATGTCGTACAACTTCTGTCCATTCTTGGAATAGCAGGCGTTGCCGGCGAGAAAATCATGATCGTAGCCGACGTTCACTTTATTGGTTTCACCAAAAGAAAAGTCGCTAATCTGGGCGCTGATGGTTCCGTGATCCACAAAAAGCATAGTGCCTCCCTTTGAGAACTCGTTATTATCGGCCACGTAGCGGTCAAACACCTGCAGGTAGTAGAAATCCTTATCAATTAGGACAAAGCCAACGCCGCTTCCTGAATAGGTGCCTTCCACCGTCTGGCCATAGCCAAGGTCAAAGGTCTCACTCTCTGCAGGTTTGTGTCCCTTCCATACAAACTCATAGTCAAAGTAAGTCTGCGGTTGCTCTTCATAAATAGTAGTATGCCCCAGGCCGACCCATGGCTCACCATTCTTGGTGCCGCACCAGGCGCAGGCATCGCTCTGCACATCGGGCAGGTATAACCATTCACTGGCCGTCGAGTGCGTTACTTTGATACCCTTCGTATCAAACCCAGCCTTCTCCATTATCTCCTTAAGCCCCATCCATGCCTTCCAGTCATCGGAAGCGCCATCCGGACCATCTTGTTTCCCACACGACGCAAACACAATAACGCTAATTGCTAGTGTATAGAACAATCCCAAGATATTCTTCATAACATTCAAGTAATTTATTGTTGCTTACAAAGGTACAAATTTTATAGGGCGATAGCAAGGCCGATGGCGCCCTGATTATGCGCCGGTGGTTGTTCCGGGCCGATATCAAAGCGGTCAAGGTCAGCAGTCCCAGCTGGCGCTGGGCCAGCTCACCTTGGTTCCAGCCAGCGCCGCACAGAGCGCGGACGCTGACTTCCACTCTCATTTGCCCCGCAGGAGAGACTCTCAGCCTTCCTGTACGCTGCGCTCCCAGGAAGTCAGAGAGACTCTCCCATGCCCACGCACGCCCCCGCCCAGGGCTCCCGCACAAAGGATACCCGCCCGCCCTGCGATGGCATCCTCCGGCAGCTGCGCTGCCTCCGGATGGCCCGCTGCCCAGCCGATTGCCTAACTCAACGGAGAAGATGTATTTTGAATTGTACTGCTGTCCACTCTGTCCACTCCGTACACTTCGTCACCGCCCTGTGGCCGTGGACAGTAGACGCGGCAGCAGTTTGGCACAAGCTAGCATTACCTTTGGGCCCATGAATCCACATGAGCCTATTTTTGTTGCCCCGCCCATCACGGAGATTCCGGACTACGTCTGGTCTCCTCGTTACGGACGTCCGTCTTACCCATCAGGAAGGCCGATAAAGAAGCCCGTTGACACCAGCCGACAAATCCCACACCCCGATGCCGAAAGTGCCCTGAAGGCCGCAAAAAAGGCCTGCCGTGAGAAGGCGGGTCGATGGTTCGGAAGAGCCGCGGAAGGATCTGGGCCGATAGCATTCTGTGTCTACGAGGACAGCAAGGTCGTAGAACGTCATGTCGTAGGCCGATAAGGCCGATAAACGCATTCGGGCCGATGGTTTCTTAATTCAACGTCATCGCTGTTCGTGCCGATATAATAAGCGGTCATCCGCATCCGGCAGTCCAGCAGAGCTGGCCAGCCCAATGCGTCTGGTTCAATGAGTGCCCGCCTGTCCGCTGACGCTCCCAGGCCAGCACAGATATAAGGGAGAAAGGTATGGGAGACTGTGTCCGGGCAAGCCGGCCACAGACTCCCATCCTCTCATCCCCCCGGCCCCAAGGGGAGATAACGCCCGGGCCTCCCTTCGAGGCAAGGAAGGTGCAAAGAATCCGCGCCATAACATAATCCAAATCGGAACGTTCCGATTTGGATTAAAACAGGAACCTGAAGTAAATAGGAACCGACTCTGATTATCGCGATTCCACATTTGTGTGGCGCAGATTGAGGTTCCTATTTCTTT
>Ga0129306_1002192_pt1 | contig 18297 bp, 18 predicted proteins | sample P827metagenome_FD_94438 | JGI IMG/M metagenome (GOLD analysis project Ga0129306, IMG submission 94438) | Capybara group fecal microbial communities from Wisconsin, USA - P827 metagenome | ecosystem: Host-associated > Mammals > Digestive system > Large intestine > Fecal | place: USA: Wisconsin... | reverse complement strand
TTCCCCTTGCTGCTGAAAGTGCAGACTCAGAGCCAAAGAAAGCAACTAAGTCTAAAAAATCCGAAGAATAAAAGATTATGATCACAGTTGAAAAGATTACAAAATCAGGAAAGCAGTACTTTGAAGTACTGCTTTCTTCGGGATATAAACTTAATATGTACTCATCTGAGCTTCGCAAATTCGGAGTAAAAGAAGGATGCGAGCTTAGCGATGAACGATTCTTTGAGATAAAACACACCTGCGTTACTGTGCGTGCTAGGAAGAAGGTCCTTTCTCTTCTTGAGATGTGCGACAGACCGGAAGGCGAACTAAGGAGTAAGCTGCGCCTTAAAGGGTATGATGAAGAAGCTGTAGATGACGCCATCGAATATGCAAAAAAGTTTGGATATATAGATGATGCGCGCTACGCTAAAAATTATATAAGCTTTAACCTTGGATTAAAGAATAAGACAAAGATCATTTACGGCCTTACTGCCAAAGGCATAAAAAAAGAACTTGCTTTAAAGCTTTATGAAGAAGCTGTAGAGGAAGCTGACAGAGAAGAAGACCCTGAGATGGAGGCTCTTTTAAAAGAGATAAGGAAAAAGACCAAAGGCGGTGAGCTTACTTACGAGGAAAAAACCAAACTTTCTGCGTCTCTTTATAGAAAAGGGTTTAACCTTGGCCTCATAAAAAAGGCTTTAAATACAGAGTTTGATGATCTATAATAAATAAAAAAGAGAGGGGTAAGCTTATGGAAGAAAGAAGAAAAATAAACCGAGTTGAATATAACGCAGACAGCGTTATCGTAGTTTGTGACGACTCCTTAGACAAGATCTACGGAAAAGCAGTTAATATCAGTCCTCTTGGTCTTGCGGTAAATGTACCTGCAGATACTCCTTCCATACTTCCTAAAGACATCATAGTAGTAGCAGAGACTCTTATTATGTATGCCGATGTAGTTAGAGAAGATCTTAACGAAGACGGAACAAAGACTGTGGCTCTTTCAGCCAGAAAGTTTACACCGGAAGTCCTTCAGTACCTTTTTGACCATATCAAACCTGATGATTCCGAAGAGATATAATCATGAATGACGGTTCGTATTTAAAAGCATTTAAGAGAATAAACAGAATAAGGTTTCTTGCTATTGTTATATGCATTTTGGTAGCCTTTGTTTCTTCCTGCAGTTTAAAACGCGATCTTAGGCGTAATAAAAAGACTGAGGAAAAGGAAACGGTTACGCAGACTGATAATAAGACCGAAGAAGCAGATGAGACGGAAAAAGGCGAAGGAAAGGATTTTGATAACACGTCAGAAAGTCAGCCTGGTGAAACCGCGGGAGGTAACATAAAGATCGACCTTGTTATTACAAACAGCTGCAAGGAAGATATAGGTATGATAGCCATACTTGACCCGGTTACTGCAGATCAGGTTAATATCGGCGAGCTTCCTGATGGAAAGCTTCTTAGCGTTTCTCTTGACTGGCCTGAAGATGTTACCGTTCTAAATATGGCGGTCTACAACAGGAACGGTGATCTTGTTTCGGAAAGCGAAATTGATATTACCGGAGTTTCGCAAAAAGTGATATTGTCACTTTCGGGTGACCATAATGTAGAAAATGTAGACGCAAAAATCGAATAATTTTAAGCCTGGCGCCTTAAGGAATATAGCCCCTTAAGGCGCTATTTTACTGTTTTTTTGACGTAGCCGATGTTAAGGCAGGAGGGTAAAAGGACGATAGATTATACAGAAAGAAGTTTCAAAGTATGTAATTTTTGATATAATGTAACCAAGAAATGTAACTTGTTTTTTTGCAAAGTTTTATAAGGAGAAAAGGAAATGAAGAAAAATAATAAGAACAGACAAGTGATCATGGCTCTTACAATGGCAATCAATGCCAGCATGCTTTTAAATCCTGTACTTGCAAAAGCAGAAGGACTTGAAGTTAATCCTGATGCTAAGGATAACAACAGCGTGCCGGTTATTCCTCTTAATCCTACAAACGAAGATGCAGCCGCAGTAGCTACAGCTACAGAGAATGCTCTTGAAGCAGCAAAGGATGCAAAAGAAAATACAGTTGAAACTGTAAGCGAAACAGAAGGCTACAACAAAGTTGTTTCAGGAGTTGTTCCTGCAGCAGATGCAGCTAAAGAAGTTGATGATATTTTTGATGCTGATGCAAATAAGGCAGTTAGCGGTATCAATGATACAATAGAAAACCTTGATGATGCAGCATTTGCAGAGGTTAAGGGAAATGCAGCTAAGAAGATCGCTGACGGCGAGGCAGAAAAAGCTAACACAGCAGCTTCTGAAGCAGATAAGTTTGCAACAGAGTACGCTAAGCAGGTTGATGCTCTTTCAGAAAAGATCGTTGGCGTTGCTGAGACAATAAACGAGAGCAATAAGGCAATCGAGAAGGCTTCTACCGTACAAGAGGCAGAAGGTTATGCAAAGGCAGCTAAGGATGCATTTGACAGCCTTAAGACTATTGAAGAAGATATCAGCACAGCTGAAACTAATTACAATACAGAACTTGGCAAATATAATAGTGCTAAGGATAAATACGACAAAGCAGCTGAGGCATACGGAACAGTAAAAGAAGAGTATGCAGGCTTAATTGACGGAGCTGCTACAGGCGCTGCAGTAACAGCAGATACACTTGACGATATGAGACAGGGGCTTTCAGAGCTTAAGCATCAGGCTGAAATGAACCAAAACTTACTTATCATCAAAGAGACTGAGGATAAGATCCTTGCTCAGCTTGAGCAAAAGAGTTCTGTAGAGTTCTTTGATCAAAAAGCTGATAAGAAAAAAGAGTTCAAAACTACAGTTAATGTTGACGGAAAAAATGCTACAGTATATGTTCAGAAACTTGATAAAGAATATATTTCAAATACAGATAATATGACAACATATGCTGACTACTTCAACAAGATCGTAGCTTTATACTATACTGACGCTGTTCTTGATGGCGAGTTTAGTAATCTTGAATGGAACAGATTTGAACCAATCAATGGATTTTCTTACACTGATGAGAATGACAATGAGATTACCGGAGCTTCTGCAGCTGATACACTTAATTACTGTGTAGTCAACTATCATGAGTATGTTAAGGATGAGAACGGAAACTACGTACTTGATGAGAACGGCAACAGAACCGTAAGCGATAATGTATCAACTGTTTACCTTAACTACAAAACATCAAACAACAATAATAAATCTGTTAATAAAAATAGTCCTTACCAGGGTATTGTTATCTTTGAAAAGACCGATCACCTAGTTATGGATAGCAAGGATCTTAAGTCTGCTGAAATTGAAGAGCTTAATGAGGAAGGCTATATCATAGATAAAGATGCAGCCGGAGAAGCAACAAGAATTCTTGTTAAAGACGAGAACGGTATTGGCAAGCTTGATCTTACAAACTCTGAAGAAACAAAGCTTTACGACGAGAATACACTTGTACTTAGTGACGAGACAGATGAAGACGGTGTTAGAACAGTAAAGACTGTTGATGAAGACAGTGAAGAAAACGTAAGCTACGCATTTGCAGACGGTAAGGTAACAAAGTCTGTAGAAAAAGGCGTTACAGTTACAACATATACAAATGAAACTCTTGCAGCCCTTGATAAATCCTTATATTCAGTAACTGAGGATGAGGCTAAGGAAGCATTTGCAAAAGCACTTACAGATAAGCTTGACCTTCTTAATGAGGGCGAGAGCCTTATTATCAGAGTTGGCGAAGAAGACGTAACCGTAACAAAGGGCACAGTTATCACAAAAGAGAACGCAGCTTCTTACGGATACGTTAAGGCTGAGGATAACGAGGCTGCAGGCGTATATAACGTAAAGGGAACCTTTACAAAGAGCGTGGTTGTAAGCAAAGAGTGTGGATCTGTAAGAGAAGGCGAAGAGTTTGTGGCTAATTATAATTACAAGGATAAACTCTTTAGTCACCAGCAGGATCACAAGCTTGCAAATGACAATGCTGTAACTATCAATGGAAATACTGTAACAGTTGAATACGAAGATCTTAATAGTGTTAAGGTTTCAGATGGTATCTTTGATGCAATTGAAGATATTTTGGGTTCTGATAAAACCGGTGAAGAGATCACAGCAATATTAAGATCTAAGGGTATTAACATACCGGAAGGTTCTGTAGTATTTACATATGACGCAATAAACGGATCCTTAGGAACAGCTACTATCTACTACGTAGAAGGACATACCTGTGATACCGTAGTTGCTCTTGATAATGCAGAGGCTACAAAGGAAGGGATCGAAGAAGCTGTTAAGAATGCACTTTCACTTGAAAACGGTGCAAACATTAACATCAACAATCTTAACGTAGCTTACGAGCAGGGCGCAACATACGGATATCAGCAGCTTGCTTACATCCTTAAGACAGTTAATGAAAACAGTGAAAGAGCAGTTGTTTCAACAGAAGTATTTGAAACTGTTGAAAAGTATGCAACTCTTGAGCGTAGAAATGATAACTGGTATGCGGGAAATATCGCACTTGCTACTCAGAAATCAGCTACTGATGACTACAGAGATGTTAAGGCTGATGCTAAGAATCCTACAGGTAAGATTGTAAATATCTTCCTTGACGAGGAAGAAGAGAAGGTTACCGATGCCTTTAGAAACGCTATTGATAATGCAGCAGCTGAGGCAGCTAATTATACGGGACTTATCGAAAAGATTGAAAAGGCTGATAAGCTTATAGCAGATGCAAAGGCAGAGGTTGATGCTCTTAGTGATCAGATCAAAGATCTTACAGGACTTAAGAATATCGACAGCAAGGTAAATGCTCTTACAAAGAACCTTGATGATGCAAAGGCTAAACTTTCAGAGGCTCTTAATAAGAAGAATGAACTTGTTAAAGCGCTTGAAGAGACAGAGAGCAAGCTTGCAAAGAAGATAAGCGAGCTTAATACTCCTTCTTATTATCCAAATACAAATGATGATACAAACAAAGAAGAGGATAATAAGAAAGAGGAAGACAGCAAGGAAGAGACAAAGGAAGAGACTGCCGAGCAAACTCTTACAGTAACTGAAGATGAAACTGCACAGGGCAGTGCTAATGTTTCTGATTCAAATGACAAAAAAGAAGGCAAGAAGACAAAGAAAGATAAAGCATCAAATGACAAGGCTTCTGAAATTGATCTTGGCGGTGAAGATAAGCAGGCTCTTGGCAGTGCAGTAGTAAACGATACAAAGGATACCGATACTACAGCATCAGAGATTGATGTAGAAGAAGATAAGGAAACAGCTCTCGGCGAGGCAAAAGAAACCGAAAATGAGAAGGAAGCTAAAGACGAGACTCCTGCAGAAGAAAAAGAAACCGAAAAGGAAACAGGATCTAAAGTAGATATTACTGAAGAGGAGACTCCTGAAGGCGTAGCAGATTCTGTAGATACAGTTAAGCCTAACTTCTGGTGGTTACTTCTTATCCTCATTTTAGGTGCAACCGGTGAGGAAATGTACAGAAGACATCGCAACAAAAAGAAAGCTGCTAAAGAAAAAGTTAAAAACGTATAATTCTCCTTATATTATTTTAAAAGGCGGCGCCTAAATCCAGTATTTAGGCGCTTCTTTTTTGCTACGCTCGTAGATAAAATTTGAATTGTTTTCCTTGACAGTACTTTGCTAAAAGGTTAAAATAATACTGTTGTAAATGTACAATGAAAATTAAATAAGGAGGTGCTCCAGTGGAAGAAATAGTGGTATATATTATAATTGCCGCTGTCTGTATTCTTGTCACTGCGATCATTTGTATTCCTCTTGTTAAAAAAATTGCTATTTCCAATCATGTAAAAAATTATGAGGCGAAAGTAGGAACAGCCGAGGAAAAGGCCAGAGAGATCATTGACGAGGCTATCAAAACAGCCGAGACAAAGAAACGTGAGGCTTTACTTGAGGCAAAGGAAGAGGCTCTTAAGACAAAGAACGAACTTGAGAGAGAAACAAAAGAACGCCGTGCAGAATTGCAGCGCTTCGAAAACAGGGTGATATCTAAAGAACAAAGTTTAGATAAAAAGACCGAAGCACTTGAAAAGAAAGAATCCAAACTGCAGGCTCGTGAGGTAGAGCTTGACAAAGAGAAAGAAGCTGTTGAGGAATTATCGCAAAAGAGGTTGCATGAGTTGGAAAGAATTTCCGGGTTGACCTCCGAACAGGCAAAAGAGTATATCTTAAAGACTGTTGAAGACGATGTTAAGCATGAGACAGCTCTTCTCGTTAAAGAACTTGAAACTCAGGCTAAAGAAGAAGCGGACAAAAAGGCAAAAGACATTCTTGTCAATGCTATTCAAAAATGTGCCGCAGACCACGTCGCAGAAACTACAATTTCAGTAGTTCAGCTTCCTAACGACGAGATGAAGGGAAGAATTATAGGACGTGAAGGTCGAAACATCAGAACTCTTGAGACAATGACAGGTGTAGATCTTATCATTGATGATACTCCTGAAGCTGTTATCTTGTCAGGATTTGATCCTATCAGAAGAGAAGTTGCAAGGATCGCCTTAGAGAAGCTTATCGTAGACGGCCGTATCCATCCTGCCAGAATCGAAGAGATGGTAGAGAAGGCACAAAAAGAAGTCGAGACTATGATAAGAGAAGAGGGCGAAGCTGCTGCTCTTGAAGTAGGAGTACATGGTATTCATCCTGAACTTATCAAGCTTCTTGGCCGTATGAGATTCCGTACAAGTTACGGACAGAACGCTTTAAAGCATTCCATCGAAGTTGCACATCTTTCAGGGCTTCTTGCTGCTGAGGTTGGTGTTGATATTAAGATGGCAAAGCGTGCCGGACTTCTTCATGATATCGGTAAATCCGTAGACCATGAGCAGGAAGGTTCTCATATTCAGCTTGGTGCAGATCTTTGCAGAAAATATAAAGAGTCCGCACTTGTTATCAATGCAGTAGAAGCTCACCACGGTGACGTTGAACCACAGTCTCTTATCGCTGTTCTTGTACAGGCTGCAGATACAATTTCTGCCGCAAGACCTGGTGCAAGACGTGAGACACTCGAAACCTATACCAACAGATTAAAACAGCTTGAAGATATTGCAAACAACGCAAAAGGCGTTGAGAAATCTTTTGCTATCCAGGCAGGTCGTGAGATCAGGGTTATGGTTATTCCGGATCAGGTTAACGACTCAGAGATGGTATTACTTGCCAGAGACATTTCAAAACAGATCGAAGAAAATCTCGAATATCCGGGACAGATCAAAGTCTCTGTTATCAGGGAATCCAGAGCCGTTGATTACGCCAAATAAAATTAAGCCGCAATGCATGTCATTGCGGCTTTGTTTTCGCTTAAAAACAGGCAAAAAGCCTTACTAAACCTTTGACTTAAGGGGGTATTTGGTGTATACTCTAGATTGCTTATTTGTTTTTAGAAGAATTGAAAAGGAACCGATCTATGCCAAAACTTTTGATAAAAGAGTATGATTGTCTTACTAATGAAGATGCGGGTAGCTGCTTTAAGATCGCATTTTTATCTGATCTTCACGGGGCCGTATATAAAACCCGTGACGGAAAAGACCGTATAGTAGAAGCTGTAAGAAGATCAGAGCCTGATATTGTTATTGCAGGCGGTGACATGATAGTCGGTATTAAACCCGGCAAACAGGTTTCTAAGGCAAAGCTTGAGTCTTCAATAAATATCCTTTCAGATCTTGCTAAAGACTACAAAGTTTATCATGCTATCGGAAACCATGAAGAGCGGCTTGAAAAGAGTGTATACGATCTTTATTTTGATACCCTCAAAAAAGCAGGCGTTGTGGTCCTTGACGGCTCTTTTACAGATATTACTCTTAAAGACGGCAAGTTAATGCGCATGTACGGGCTTTCGCTTCCTTATGAGTATTATCCGAAGTTTAAGAAAAAGGAACTCTCTGTCAGCGCTATCGAGCGTTTGCTCCGTGCAAACAGAGTCAGCGGCGGCATCAAAAATGAGGATATCAGGCTGCTTCTTGCTCACAATCCAAACTATGCCGATGCTTACGAAGAGTTTGGAGCAGATATTACCCTTTCCGGACATTTGCATGGCGGTGTGGTAAGATTATTTAACAGAGGTCTTATCGGCCCTGATTTTAAACTGTTTCCGCAGTTTTCGGGCGGCAGTTATATGGGCAACCACATGAATCTTTTTGTTTCATGCGGCCTTGGGGAACATGTAGTTCCTTTCAGGATCAACGATCCATACGAGATCATGATCATTAACGTTTATTACTAACCAGAGGTATTTATGGGTATACAGGTTAAACTTGAAGCCTTTGAAGGTCCTCTTGACCTTCTTTTGCATCTTATAGAGAAAAACAAGATAGATATTTACGATATTCCTATTGCAAGCATTGCAGATCAGTACATCGAATATGTCAACGCAATGGAAACAAAAGACATGGACGTTATGAGCGACTTCCTTGTTATGGCAGCCACGCTTCTTAATATCAAGAGCCGTATGCTTCTTCCTGTTGACGAATCTCTTCCGCCTGAAGAACAGGACCCTAGATATGAGCTTGTTCAAAGACTTCTTGAATATAAGATGTGTAAATATATGGCAGAAGAGCTTAAAGACAGGCAGCTTGATGCAGACAGACTTGTATTTAAAGCTCCGGATATTCCTGAAGACATTGCCGATTTTAAAGAAGACATTAACCTTGAAGAACTTCTCGGCGATCTTACCTTAAACAAGCTTCAGGAAATCTTCAGAAGCGTTGTAAAAAAGCAGGTAGATAAGATCGACCCTGTAAGAAGCAAGTTCGGCGAGATCAAAAAAGAGGAGATCTCTCTTGAAGACAAAATAAAATATATTCTTGAGTGCGGCAAAAAGAGTGATACACTTTCTTTCAGAGCACTTCTTGAAAATGCGGGAAGTAAACTTAATATCATTGTTAGCTTCCTTGCGGTGCTAGAACTTATTAAGATGGGTATTATCAGCGTTTCTCAGGATAATTTGTTTGATGATATTCACATTTGCTTTAAAAAGGATTATAATATCAATTATGATGATTATGATTTCACACAATATTAGAAAAGGATGTAATTTACATAGATGGAAATAAAAGAGCTTAAAGCCCGTATTGAGGCAATACTTTTTACTATGGGCGAGGCTGTGGAACTTACCCGTATCGCAGAGGCTGTTGAGCACGATGCAGATACTGTAAGGAAAGTTATCCGCAGTATGATGGACGATTATGACGATGAGAGCAGAGGCATAAAGATAATCGAACTTGACGGTTCTTTTCAGCTTTGTACCAAAGCTGAGATGTATGAATCTCTTATCAGAATAGCGCATGTTCCTAAGAAACATGTTCTTACCGATGTGCTTCTTGAGACTTTGTCTATAGTTGCTTACAAGCAGCCTATTACAAGGCAGGAGATTGAAGCAATAAGAGGTGTTAAGTGCGATCATGCGGTTAATAAGCTTATAGAATACAACCTTATATGCGAGGTCGGCAGGCTTGATGCTCCCGGCCGTCCGCTGGTATTTGGTACCACGGAAGATTTTCTTAGAAGTTTTGGGATCCAGTCTTTAGAGGATCTTCCGGCTGTCAGCCCTGAAAAGGTAGAAGATTTCAAGCTTGAAGCTGAGGAAGAAGTTCAGCTTACACTTGATATATAGATGCTAAAACAGGAGGATTAAGACATGAGTATTGATGAAGTACTTAATAAACTTGCGGCAGAAGGTGTTGATCTTGATACCACGCTGCACCGGTTCCTTGACAGCAAGGACATGTATGCCAAATTTTTAAAGAAATTCCTTAATGACACAAACTACGACCAGATGCAAAAAGACTGCGAAGAAAAAGATTATGACAAGCTTCTTGAGAGTTCTCATGCTCTTAAGGGACTTACGGGCAACTTGGGGCTTGACCCGATGTTTAAGAAACTTTCTGATATGGTGGCGGATATCAGAGCAAAAGATTATTCCAGGATCGATGAGTTAAATGAAGGTATCAAAAGGGATTATGAGACTTTCAAGGGAATAATCAGCGGCCTTGACTAAGGTGTTTAAATATGTGTATTTTGGGGGATTGGTTAACTATCCCCTTTTTTATTTATAAAAATAAAAATATGGAGGCAGATATGCTATTTTTATTCTATCTGGGTCTGTTTATCGCCTTTAATGGCAAATTCACATGGGAGATCTTTTATATCGGGCTTCCGGTTGCGGCCGGTATGGATTATTTTTCCATAAGACATCTTGGGTATTCCCCAAAGAAAATGTGGCGGGTGTTTAAGAAAATACCCGGTATCATCAAATACCTTATTATCCTTTTGATCGAGATAATTAAGGCCAATGTGGCTGTTATCAAGATGATCTTTTCATTTGATATCGAGCCTGAACCTTGCCTTAAGAGCTTTGATTCGGGACTTTCCACAAAGACAGGAAATGCTCTGCTTGCTAACTCCATAACACTTACACCGGGAACCATCACGGTGGAGATGGAAGACGGCAATTTCCTTGTTCATGCTCTTGATAAAGAATACGCAGAAGGCATTGAAGAGAGCATCTTTGTAAAAGAGATCAAGAAACTTGAGAAAGAAGGTAAGAAATAATGTGGATAATACTCATTTGTTTTGGAATTCTTTCATTCTTTTCATTTTATAAAGCTGTAAAGGGACCTTCTGTTCCAGACAGACTTATTACCATTAACCTTATAGGCTCTATCGTTATCATGATGCTTGCTATTCTGGCAGTTATACTTAAAGAGGATTATCTTCTTGATATCTGCATCATCTACGCGATGATAAGCTTCCTTGCCATGGTGGTACTTTCAAAGATCTATACAGGTATCTATCTTAGCAATAAAGCAAAAGAGCAGGAGAAAAATGAAAAGGAGGGAAAAAACTGATGCAGGAGATAATAGGTACCATTCTTATGGTGATCGGGCTTATCTTTGTTACGATAGCTATTTTTGGCGTCTACAGATTCAAATATGTTCTTAACAGGATGCACGCCGTTGCTATCTGCGATACCCTTGGCATGTTTTTTGTCCTTCTTGGTGTTATGGTCTGCTTCGGACTTTCTTTTGCAAGTCTTAAGTGCGGCCTTATCCTTGTATTTTTCTGGCTTGCAGGTCCTGTAAGTACACACCTTATCGCAAGACTTGAAGTCACAACAAATGAGCCTATGGCTAAAAAACTTAAGGGGGAGGATCAGATATGAGTTTTTTAATGCCGGTTTTACTGTTATTTTTGATAGTGTGCGCGGTTTTTGTTGCTTTTACCAAAAATCCTCTTTCTGCCATTATCATATATATGGCATTTTCGCTTATTATGTCCATTATCTGGGCGCTCATGCAGTCGCCTGACCTTGCCATAACAGAGGCTGCGGTTGGTGCCGGAGTTACCAGTATCTTAATGTTTGTTGCGCTTAAAAAGATCCATGCAATAGATGTTAAAGAGACGAAAGAGGGGAAGGAGGACAAGGACAATGAGTAAGAAACGTGAAGATTACGAAAAGTCCTTTTGGTACAAGATCTCCTCATTTGTAAATGACGGAAAAAGCTTTGCAACAAAAGAGATCAAAGAAGAAAAACATATCGTAGAAGAGGACAAGAGCATAAATATCGTTCCTATGTCTCCTTGGGATACTGAAGAGATCGAAAGAACAGGTCTTTATGATTCCTACAAACACTGGAGCTTTGAAGGTATATTAAAAAGAGCTCAGAAGTTTTACGGTGTATTTTCGGTACTTGTTTGTGTCCTCATTATCGGAATACTGCTTTATTCGATCTCAAAGCTTCCAAGATTTGGTAACGCTGAAAACCCTGTTAATAACGAGGTCTCAAAAAGATATATAGAGCAGGGTATTGAAGAAACAGGTGCTGTAAACATTGTAACGGGTATGATCCTTGATTACAGAGCATTTGATACTCTCGGCGAGTCTCACGTGCTTTTTACAGCATGTATCGTTGTCTTTATTCTTTTAAGACTTGATTCGAAAGATCAAAAGACGCTTGAAGAAGCGGAAGCTGACGATCGAAATTTTGAGCCAAAGAATGATACCATATTGCAGAAAGTCACAAGACTTCTTGTGCCTCCTGTGTTTATATTTGGTATTTATGTTATCTTAAACGGACATCTGTCTCCGGGCGGTGGTTTTTCGGGCGGAGCCATAATTGGAGCCGGCCTTATCCTTTATCTTAACGCCTTTGGTTTTAAGAAGACAGGAAAGTTCTTTACTTTAAGACTGCATAAGATTATTTCAATAATCGCACTTGGCTTTTATTCTCTTTCAAAAAGCTACTCCTTCTTTACGGGAGCAAATCACCTCGAGTCCTTTATACCGAAGGGAACTCCGGGAAATATTTTAAGTTCGGGCCTTATCCTTCCTCTTAATATCGCGGTTGGAATGGTTGTAGCCTGCACTATGTACGGATTTTATGTAATGTTCAGAAAGGGTGGATACAAATAATGATAGGATTATTTAACAATCTTGAAGCTACTACAGCGATCATCGTTTTTGGTATCGGTTTTACAACCCTGATGCTGAACAGAAACATGATCAAAAAGATAATCGGTTTTGACATGATGGACTGTGGTATGTACCTTTTCCTTGCGTCAAAGGGCTATATTGAAGGCAGACTTGCGCCTATAGTGGTAAACGGTATTACTGATATGGATGCCTATATAAATCCTATCCCTGCAGGTCTTGTACTTACAGGTATCGTTGTTTCGGTATCTGTTTCTGCAGTCATGCTTTCACTTACCATAAGGCTTTATCGTAAATATCACACTCTTGACATAGATGAGATCATGATGAGAGCTCGTGAGGAAGGAGATGACGAATAATGGATTTTGTTCAGAATCTTCCTTTCTTTGGTATAGTTGCAGCGCTTTTCTTTGGTGTTCTTTGTTCTGTTGTGCACAGAAGAGCTGCCGAGATACTTACGTACCTGCTTCTTGGTTTTGAAGTGGTTGCCTCTGTTCTTGTATTACAATTTGTAATAAGGACCGGTTCATCATTTACATATATGATGGGACATTTTCCTGCTCCTTGGGGCAACGAGATAAGAGCCGGTATCTTTGAATGTTTTACGGCGTTTTTCTTTTCTGCCACCATGCTTCTTGCACTTGTGGGCGGAAGAAAACATATTTATCACGAGGTGGAGAGTACTAAGGTAAACCTTTATTATACAATGGCATGCCTTCTCCTTAGCTCAATACTTGCTCTTATCTATACAAATGACCTTTTTACCGCGTACGTATTTGTAGAGATAAATACATTATCTGCTGCAGGTCTTATTATGACAAAAAGAAGCGGAAAAGCCATAGCTGCTGCCACAAAATATATGGTAATGAGTTTGCTTGGTTCAGCCCTTTTCCTTATGGGTATCTGTACTACATACGATATTACGGGCCATCTTCTTATGAGCAACATAAAAGAGGCCATGGCGGCCCTTCATGCAAGCGGACAGTATGCAGTTCCTATTTCTGTTATCATAGGACTTATGAGTATAGGTCTTGCTATTAAGAGTGCCCTTTATCCTTTCCACACATGGCTTCCCGATGCCCATGGTTCGGCATCTGTAAGTACAAGTGCGATACTTTCTGCGCTTGTATCTGAAGTTTACATGTTCCTTCTTATCAAGATCTTTTACAGAGTAATAGGCTGGGACGTTGTTCAGGATAACAAGATCATGAATGTGTTATATCTGTTTGGTATAATCGCTATGTTAATGGGGTCTATACATGCCCTTCGTGAAAGCGATATTAAGCAGATGATCGCTTATTCATCCATCGCTCAGTTTGGATACATTTTTATGGGAATAGGCCTTGGAACCGCATTTGGTATGCAGGCCGCTGCATTCCATCTTTTTGCACATGCCTCAGGAAAGGCCCTTGTATTTATCGCGCAGGCCGGTCTTGCGGATGCAAACGGCGGAGACAGAAGAATAGTGGCACTTAAAGGAACAGCCCATAAGAACCCTATAGCAGGTCTTACATTTACTGTAGGAGCCTTTTCTATGGTCGGTATTCCTTTCTTTGCTGGTTTTATTTCAAAGTACAATTTTGCTACGGCGGCTCTTTATTCGCCTAACAAGATAGTGATAACACTTGTTACACTTGCCATAAGTACAGTACTTAACGCTATTTACTTCCTTAGGGTTGTTCTTAGGATCTACAGTCCGATAGAAGATAAAAAGCCGGTTATCAGATCCGGATTTGCCTTCGGACTTGCTGTAACGGTTATGGCAATCGGAAATATAGCTCTTGGTGTATTTGGCTCTAATGTTATGGAGTACATCATCAGCGGATTAAAAATGTTTGGTTAAGGGGGATATTCATCATGAATAATATACTTATCATGCTTCTTGTGATCCCTCTTGTAATGGGACTTGTGAGCATGCTTTTAAGAGGCAGAGAAAAGACTAAGCTTTGCAAAGTGCTTACACTTATTTCCTGCATTCTTACCTTTGCATTTTCTGTTATGACATTTTTTGCCGGCGACCTTACACTGCACATCTGGCAGATAACAGAAAATATACCGTTTGACCTTGCCCTTGATGATCTTTCAAGGATATTTGTCCTTTTGTTTAACTTCATCTGGCTTATAGTTTGCATCTACTCTTTTGAGTACCTTGAAGAAGACAAAAAGCAGGAGAGATTCTTTGGTTATTACCTTCTTTCTCTTTTTACCTTAAACGGTATTGCAATGTCATCAAACATAATGACATTTTATGTTTTCTTTGAGTCTATGACATTGGTTGCTTTTCCTCTCATTATCCATAATGAGACAGATGAAGCAAGAGAGGGAGCTTTTAAATACCTGTTTTATTCAGTAGCAGGTGCGTTTATAGCTCTTGGAGGTATTTTCCTTCTTGTACTTAAAGATGTTCCTATGGAGTTTAAGGCAGGAGGAGTAGGAGCATTTGGCTCTGATACCATGACACTTGTTGCCACAATGCTCATCCTTGTGGGCTTTGGTACAAAGGCAGGCCTTTTCCCTATGCACGCATGGCTTCCTATAGCACATCCTGTGGCACCTGCTCCTGCATCTGCGGTAATGTCCGGTATCATCACAAAAACCGGTGTGCTTGCCATAATTAGGATCATCTTTTATTACGTTGGAGTAGATAATCTTAAGGGAACCTGGGTACAGTATTCCTTTATGGTCCTTACTCTTATTACTGTATTTATGGGCTCTATGCTTGCCTATAAAGAAAAGATCTTTAAAAAGAGACTTGCTTACTCAACCGTAAGCCAGGTTTCATACGTGCTTTTTGGTCTTTCTCTTATGAATCCTCTTGGATTTACAGGAGCCATCTTGCATGTACTTTTCCATTCGCTTATAAAGAATACTCTCTTTATGAGTGCCGGAGCTGTTATCCATAAAACAGAAAAGACTGAAGTTAAAGATCTTAAGGGTATGGGATATGCAATGCCTGTTACCATGTGGTGTTTTACCATTGCAGGTATAGCACTTGTAGGTATCCCTCCGCTTAATGCTTTTCTTAGTAAATGGTTCCTTATGCAGGGAGCACTTTCAAGCGGAATGAGTGATACCTTAAGATACGGCGGACCTGCGGTGCTTCTTGTAAGTGCTCTTCTTACAGCGGGATATCTTGTTACGATCTCACTTCGCGCCTTCTTTGTTCCGGAAGAAGAGTACAGACTTCCGAAAAATGAAGCAGGTTTTGAAATGAAGTTTTCACAGATCGTGCTTACGGTACTTATAGTGGCACTCGGTGTTTACTGCACACCGCTTGTAAATTACATAAACAATATAGCAACGACGATAATGGGAGGTATGTGATATGAATATTTTAAGTATATGCTTCCCGATAATAATACCTGTAGTATTCGGGCTTCTTATTCCGGTATTTGATTTTAAGAAAAAGCTTGCAAGAGAAATTTATGTTATGACTGTTGTATGTGTTACATCGGTTCTTGCATGGATCAATGTGATAAATATGACACCTGAGACCATAACTCTTTGGTCTTTTGCAAAGCCTCTTATCGTGGCTTTAAGGATCGATGGCGTAAGTAAGGTATTTATAGCGCTTATTTCTTCCCTTTGGCCTTTTGCTACTCTTTATGCTTTTGAGTATATGAGACACGAAGAAAGAGTTAATTCCTTCTTTGGTTTTTATACAACCACATTTGGTATAACCATGGGTATTGCATCTTCTGCAAACCTTATGACCATGTATATGTTTTATGAGCTTCTTACCCTGGTTACCATTCCTCTTGTAATGCATGAGATGAATCACAGGTCAATAAGAGCTGCCATTAAGTATTTTACATATTCAATAGGCGGTGCGGCTTTTGCTTTCATGGGATTTATCATCATTACAAAATACTGCGGTACCAATGATTTTGTGTACGGTGGCATCATTACAAGCGAGATCATGAAGGAAAAAGCAGGATATGTATATCTTGCATATATTCTTATGTTTTTTGGCTTTGGTGTTAAAGCGGCTGTTTTTCCGTTCCACGGATGGCTTCCTTCAGCCGGCGTTGCTCCGACTCCTGTTACAGCGCTGCTTCACGCAGTAGCGGTTGTTAAATCGGGAGCATTTGCGATAATCAGAGTTACATACTTTATCTTTGGAGCTGAGACCTTAAGAGGAACGGTCGGAGTATATATCCCCCTTGCGTTTGTAATAATTACCATAGTATTTGGTTCCTCAATGGCTGTAAAAGAGCAGCACCTTAAGAGAAGATTTGCATATTCAACTATTTCAAATCTTTCATACATACTTTTTGGTGTGCTTATGCTTAGCCCTGCAGGGCTTACGGCAGGACTTCTTCACATGGTATTTCACGGTGTTATGAAGATCGCCATATTCTTCTGCGCAGGTGCGATCATGCACCAGACGGGCTATGAATACATATACGAGATCAACGGTTTTGGCTTTAAGATGAAAAAGATCTTTGCGGTTTACTCCCTAGCATCGCTTGCAGTTGTAGGTATTCCGCCGCTTCCCGGTTTTTACAGCAAGCTTGCTCTTGCAAAGGCAGCTCTTGAAAACGGCGATGTGTTAAGCTATATCGGCATTGCGGCACTTCTTATAAGTGCGCTGCTTACCGCTGTTTATCTTATGTCTATCATGGTAAGAGCATATTTCAGACCTTTTGAGTCTGATAAGACAGTTAAAGATCCGAATGCTTATATGGTGATCCCGCAATTTATGTTTTGCGCAATGATGATAGGTTTTTCAATCTTTGGTTCTTATATCTGTCAGTTTATGGCAGAAATAGTAAGTAATCTTTAGGAAGGAGATGGGATGATGAATACTAACGAACTTGGGATCTTATTTATGTCTCTTCTCCTTGCACTTCCTTTTGTGGGTGCCTTCCTTGTATACACAGGGAAGAAAGCTAGGGATTATGTGGCCATTGCTTTTGGAACTTTAGAATTTGCCACTGCAATGTGTGCCTTCTTCATGCTTAGATGTGAGACTGTTACTGTCAGATTTGATGAAATAGTTTATCTTGGCCTTGATTTTGCTTTTGACGGATTCAGGTGCCTTTATACGGCGGTTGCCACATTTATGTGGATGATAAGCATTATGTTCTCTAAAGAATATATGGACGGAGAGCATAAAGTAGAGAGATTTTACTTCTTTACCCTGCTTACCCTTTTTGCTACGGTAGGAGTACTTCTTAGCAACAGTCTTTATACCACCTTTATCTTCTTTGAGGTAATGAGTTTTACTTCGTATGTCTGGGTTGCCCAGGAAGAAGAAAAGCCGGCGCTCCGTGCTGCAGATACTTATCTTGCTGTTGCGGTTATCGGCGGACTTGTGATGCTTATGGGTATCTCAATGCTGTACTATATGAACGGAAGCGTTCTGTTTGCAGACCTTGCGGGATTTATAGAAAAAGCAGATAACAAGACTGCCGTATACGCAGCAGGTTTTATGTGTCTTTTTGGATTCGGCGCAAAAGCAGGTATGTTTCCGCTTCACATTTGGCTTCCAAAAGCCCATCCGGTTGCACCTTCGCCTGCTTCGGCACTGCTTTCGGGTATGCTTACAAAAGCCGGTATTTACGGAATTTTGATGCTTACAAGTTATGTGTTCTTTGAGGATACGCTTTGGGGCACCACGATCCTTTATCTTGGTGTTATTACCATGTTCCTTGGAGCGTTTATAGCATTGTTTTCAACTAACCTTAAGAGAACTCTTGCCTGCTCCTCAATGTCGCAGATAGGTTTTATACTTATTGGTATCGGATGCAGCGGACTTATAGGTCATGAGGCAAACCTTGCCATAAGCGGAACCATCTACCATATGCTGAACCACTCACTTATTAAACTGGTACTCTTTACAATATCGGGTATCGTTCTTATGAATACTC
>Ga0129306_1002191_pt1 | contig 18313 bp, 13 predicted proteins | sample P827metagenome_FD_94438 | JGI IMG/M metagenome (GOLD analysis project Ga0129306, IMG submission 94438) | Capybara group fecal microbial communities from Wisconsin, USA - P827 metagenome | ecosystem: Host-associated > Mammals > Digestive system > Large intestine > Fecal | place: USA: Wisconsin... | reverse complement strand
GATGACGTCGGGTACAACCCACAGCCCCAGAAGTCTGGCGATCAGGTAAAGGATGAGAAGGTGTGCCGGATAGAAGGCATAGAACAGATACTTTATGCTGATCCCGCGCTCATGATTGTATTTGGAGATCAGGGGCACATCGAATATGACAAATAACTCTATCGGGTTGGACAGCAGTGTGAGTATGACACATCCTGAGACGATACGATACTCATCGTTGCTGCGGAACATGTACATGACTGCTATGGTGAGGATCCCGGCCGATACATAGTCGATCCTGGTCAGATCGGCCAGCACGGAGGCCGCACATGTTATCAGTATATCGGCGCACAGTATCAATGCTGTGCGCTCACTGTATTTTTTATATACATAGGTGACGAGAACATAGATCGCAGCCAGAACACACAGAGCTGTCAGTATATATGCGGGAAGTGTCGCCGGCTCGGTCGTTCCCGTTATACCGCCGCGATATCGCTTGAGACGCCATACGGAATAAACCGGCGGCAGGATCAATACCGATATACGAAGCAGCAGTCCGGGGAGACGGTCAACGACTCCCTTACGCACAAGTTCGAATCCCCATAACACCAGGACCCCGAGGAACAGTGTAAAGAATACGTTCTGGTGATTCCACGAGAATGTACGACCGTAGAATGCCAGATCAAACGGGATCTCGGAGATCAGGCCGAAGATAAGCATGCGCATGGCATATTTGAAAGGGCTGCGCGTGTGCAATATGCCTTCGACCAGCATGTAGCAATAGAGCGGAAACGCCAGTCGACCGATGCATCGAAGCAGCATATATATGGCAAATACGGGGGATGATGTGTCGTAAGCAGCAGGATATCTGATCACTATCGCATATCCGATATGATCCAGAAGCATGGATATGATCGCGATCATTTTGATCGCCTGAGCAGTCAGTCCGGGCGATTTGGTCTTTCTAACAGAAGTAGTTTCAGAGCTCATAGAAGCAGTATAGCACAAATGGAATCACAGGAGACATCAAATGAAAACAAAGAACAACGCTGAAGCAGGTATCACGACTGATATCGAAGAGTCATCACAGAAAACAGCACGCGGAGTGACCAATCTTGTAGTCATACTGACAGCACTTGTCTTTATCGCACTGTCATCGGTGGTGCTGTTCGTGCCCGAAGCCGGGTTCAAACCCGCCTACCTGTGTTATGTGGTGGGCGCGTCTGTCATCATAGTCGGCATGATACAGATAGTCAGGTATTTCGTGAATGATGCATACCGCAACATGAATGAGTATGGTTTTTCGATAGGTACCCTGCTCGTCATACTGGGCATATGCATACTCCTCAGAGCAGATGTCATAAGCGGTGTGATCGATCTGGTACTCGGCGTGGCAGTTCTTCTGATGGGTATTGTCATGCTTCAGCATTCTCTGGATCTGAAGCGTATGAGTGATGCGGTATGGGGACTTGTTATAGTGATCGCAGCACTTGTTACGGCCTGCGGTGTTGTACTGATACTTAAGCCCTCGCCGCTCCAGATATCCTATGACACGCTCATATGGTGGATGGTACTCATAGCATCCGCACTCGGACTCATCGTAAACATATATACGATGATAAGGATAGCGCTGTTCAAGCATAAGGAGAAAAAGCAGGCAACCCAGGAACTCAAGGACCGTGAGCAGGTGATCGCGGCACAGGCACAGGCCGATGCCGATGCAGCGGCAGCGCAGGCTGATACAGCGGCATCTGCAGACTCTGTTACAACAGAGGCCTCTCAGGTTCTGTCCGGTGATATCCCGACCGGTCCGGATGCCGGCGGATCGTCCCCTGAATAAGGTTTGACTTTATAAATCCTTTATGGGTTTTTCATAATATGACAGTAGTTTTTTGACGGGGAATACTGTAAGATTTAGAAGAATTATTTTTGCGAGGAAGCGTACACATATGAAGATCGGATTTGATAATGACAAATACCTCTCCATGCAGTCTGAACATATCAGGGAGAGGATATCCAAGTTTGATAACAAGCTGTATCTGGAATTCGGCGGCAAGCTGTTCGATGACTATCATGCATCGAGAGTCCTCCCGGGATTCCATCCTGACTCAAAGCTCCAGATGCTGATGCAGCTCAAGGATCAGGCCGAGATCGTGATAGCTATCAATGCCGAGGATATAGAGTCCGGCAAGATGCGCGGTGATTACGGTATTACTTATGACATGGATGTCCTGAGGCTTATCGATGCGTTCCAGAGTAAGGACCTCTATGTCGGCAGTGTGGTACTGACTATGTACAATTCGCAGCCTGAAGCAGTTGCTTTTGAGAAACGGCTTAACGAACTGGGCATCCGCACATACAGACACTATAAGATACCGGGATATCCTTATGATACCGCTTCCATAGTCAGTGATGAAGGATACGGACGCAATGACTATATAGAAGCTTCGCGTCCGCTCGTAGTGGTTACGGCCCCCGGCCCCGGCAGCGGTAAGATGGCAACCTGTCTGTCCCAGCTCTATCACGAGTACAGACACGGCATCAAGGCAGGTTACGCTAAATTCGAGACATTTCCGATCTGGAACCTTCCGTTAAAGCATCCGGTCAATCTGGCGTATGAAGCAGCTACTGCAGACTTAAAGGATGTGAACATGATCGATCCGTTCCACCTGGAAGCATACGGAGAGACCACGGTCAACTATAACCGTGATATCGAGATATTCCCTGTGGTCAAGTCCATGCTGGAGATGATCATGGGAACCAGCCCGTATAAGTCTCCTACAGATATGGGCGTGAACATGGCTGGTAACTGTATAGTGGATGACGAGGTGTGCCGTAATGCCTCACTTCAGGAGATTATCCGCAGATACTATAAAGCACTCAATGACAAGCGTATCACGGGCGAGACAAAGGATGATATCCGTAAGCTCGAACTGCTGATGAACCAGGCCGAGATATCCATCGAGGATCGTAAGGTTGTCGGTGCAGCGCTGGAGAAGGAGAAGATGACCGGACGTCCTGCGGCAGCTATTGAGCTGCCTGACGGAACGCTTGTTACCGGTAAGACCGGCGATCTGCTCGGTCCGTCTGCGGCCATGATCCTCAATGCGATCAAGACCCTTGCCGGTATTGACGATGAACTGGAACTGATATCACCCGAGTTTATTACCCCCATCCAGACGCTCAAGACAGATTATCTGGGCAGCAATAACCCCAACCTGCATATGGACGAGATCCTCATCGCACTGAGTTCATCTGCCGCCAACAATGAACTGGCCGCAGAAGCGATCAGGCAGCTCCCGAAGCTCAGGGGATGCGACGCCCACTCCACGGTCATCCTGTCAGCTGCAGATACCGGTATATACCGCAGGCTCGGTATACAGCTGACCTGCGAACCCCGATACGAAGAAGAGGATCGTTTGTACCACAAACTGTAAGTAAGTTAGAGAAAATGGATAATAATCAGAATCACAACATTCCCCCGAACAACAGAAATAACGGTTCGGGCCAGAACAACAATAATAACGACAGGAACCCGCGCCGCCAGAGTGTGTTCATGTTTATACTAGCAGCACTCATGACGTTGCTGATGGTGTCGTACTTTATGCGCCTGATCAACGGATCCGGAACTCAGGAGGTCAGCTACAATGAGTTTATCGAGATGGTTGAAGCGGGTGAGATCGAGAAGGTATCGATCAGCTCTGACAGGATCGAGTTTAATAAGAAGTCGGAGGAGAGCAGCACGCCTGATATGAGCAGCCTGTTCTTCTATGCGTCATCTCCATCCGATAAGGTGTATTTCACGGGTAAGATAGAGGACGATGATACTCTTACCGCGAGACTGCTGGACGCCGGCATAGAGGTCAGCGGTGAAGTATCCGACGGATCGAGCATCATCATGTCCATCCTGCTCACCTATGTACTCCCCATCGTATTGATGTGGATACTTCTCAGTCTTCTGTTCCGCAAGATGAACAAGTCAGGTGGCGGATTCATGGGTATGGGCTTTGGCAAGTCCAATGCCAAGGTTTATGTACAGAAGGATACCGGTGTGACATTTGCCGATGTGGCCGGAGAGGATGAAGCCAAGGAATCTCTGGTTGAAGTGGTTGATTTCCTTCACAATCCCGCCAAGTACTCCAAGATCGGTGCCCGTCTTCCCAAGGGAGCATTGCTTGTCGGTCCTCCCGGAACAGGAAAGACACTTCTGGCTAAGGCAGTTGCCGGCGAAGCACATGTACCGTTTTTCTCGCTTGCAGGTTCGGACTTCATAGAGCTGTATGTCGGTGTGGGTGCCTCCCGTGTCAGAGATCTGTTCCAGGAAGCCGAGAAGAACGCTCCGTGTATCGTATTCATAGACGAGATAGATGCCATAGGACGAAGCCGTGATTCCAAATACGGCGGTGGAAATGAAGAACGTGAGCAGACTCTTAATCAGCTGCTGTCGGAGATGGACGGTTTTGACGGCAAAAAGGGAATCATCATCCTGGCCGCGACCAACAGACCCGAGATTCTGGATAAGGCTTTACTGCGCCCCGGTCGTTTTGACAGACGTATTATTGTGGACAAACCCGACCTTAAGGGGCGTGTGGAGATACTGAAGGTTCACTCCAAAGATGTAATGATGGACGATTCGGTGGATCTGAATGAGATAGCGCTGGCAACCAGCGGCGCAGTCGGATCCGATCTGGCCAATATGATCAATGAGGCTGCGATCAATGCAGTTAAGGAAGGCAGGAATCTGGTCAGCCAGAAAGACCTCTTCAATGCGGTTGAGCAGGTTCTCGTCGGCAAGGAGAAGAAGGACCGCATCATGAGTGCAGAAGAGCGCAAGATCGTCTCCTATCACGAGGTGGGACACGCACTGATCGCGGCGCTTCAGAAGAACTCCGAGCCGGTACAGAAGATTACGATAGTTCCCCGTACCATGGGTGCTCTGGGCTATGTAATGCAGGTACCCGAGGAGGAGAAATACCTAAATACCAAGGCAGAGCTTCATGATATGCTCGTCGGCCTGCTGGGCGGACGTGCCGCAGAGGAGATCGTATTTGATACTGTCACCACGGGTGCCGCCAATGATATAGAGAAGGCCACATCGATCGCCAGGTCAATGGTCACCCAATACGGTATGACCAAGCGTTTCGGTCTGATGGGACTGGAGACGGTGGAGAGCAGATATCTGGACGGACGGCTTGCGCTCAACTGCTCAGATGTAACAGCAGCCGATATAGACGATGAGGTCATGAAGATCCTGAAGGAGTGCTATAAGGAAGCAAAGAAGCTCCTTAAGGAGAACCGTTCCCTGATGGATAAGCTGGCCGGATTCCTGATCAAAAAGGAAACCATCACCGGCAAGGAATTCATGAAGATATACCGTAAGGCCAAGGGACTGCCCGAACCTACGGAAGATGACGATGATAAGTCATCCGGCAAGGGAAGCGGTCGTATAAATGAGAAGGACAGGAAGTCTGATGATCTGATAGATCCCGATATCGACAAGTATCTCGAAGAACTCGAAGAAGAGATGAAGCGTGAGAAGGAGGAAGAAGAAGCAAGAGCGGCAAAGGCGGAAGAAGAGGCCGCGGCTTCTGGAACTTCTACAGCAGTTGTTGCCGAATCTCCGGAAGCAGAACCTCAGTCGGTTGAAGCTCAGATCAAGAAATCGTTTCAGGCTGTAGTGGATGATAAGATATCCGTTACCAGAACCGAAACCATAGAATATGAAGCCAGAGAGGATACCGAGACAGGCACCTATTCCGCACCGGAGACGGAAGAGTCGGACGAGACTGAAGACACCGTTTCTTCAGAAGTCTCTGATGAGCCGGATGAAGGTGATTCCGGATCGGGTAACGGAGGGATCCCTTCCGGCGGAGTTTTCTCCGGGCGATGATATATGGCGTTTGACATAAGCGAAGAATTAAAGAAACTGCCTCATAACCCCGGCGTCTACATCATGCATGACGCCGGGGATACTATACTCTATGTAGGTAAAGCCGTAGACCTGCATAACCGCGTGCGCTCATATTTTCGTAAGATCGTGGGCCGCGGTCCGCAGATCGACCGCATGGTGGAGCAGATTGCGTACTTTGAGTATATCGTTACGGATTCCGAACTCGAGGCCCTTGTGCTCGAGAACAATCTGATCAAAGAGCATTCCCCCAAATACAATACACTTCTTAAGGACGACAAGACCTATCCTTATATCAAGGTCACGGTCGATGAACCATATCCGCGTATTCTTTTCTCACGGGAGATGAAGAAGGACCGTTCGAAGTATTACGGACCGTTCACCTCTGCGCAGGCTGTCAGAGAGACTATCGACCTGCTCAATAAGCTCTACCGCCTCAGGAACTGTAACCGGGTGCTTCCCCGGGATATCGGGGTTGAGAGAACCTGCCTGAACTATCACATCACACAGTGCGATGCCCCGTGTCAGGGAAGCATAAGCTGTGAAGAGTACAGGGAGAGAGTAAACGGTGCTCTCGATTTCCTGAACGGCAACTACAAACCCATCATCCGTTCTCTCGAAGAGCGTATGCTTAAGGCTTCCGAGGAAATGAATTATGAGGAAGCGGCCGGCATCAGGGATCTGCTCGAGAGTGTAAAGAGCATCACCCAGAGGCAGAAGATCACCGTTTCGGACGGTGAGGACAGAGACGTGATAGCCATGGCCAGAGATGAAGACGATGCCGTTGTTCAGATCTTCTTTGTCAGGGACGGCAGGCTGATAGGCAGAGAGCACTATTATATGGAGAACACCCGTGAGCTCGAGGACGGATATATCCTTCAGGAATTCGTTAAGCAGTTCTATGCAGGAACACCGTTTATCCCGCGTGAGCTCATGCTGCAGTTTGAGATAGAGGAGCAGGATCTTATCGAATCATGGCTCAGCGAGGCGAGAGGAAACAGGACGTATATCCTCACTCCCAAGCGCGGAGCACGCGAGAAGTTTGTCGAGCTGGCTGCAGAAAACGCCAGACTGGTGTTGGACCGGGACAAGGAGAGGATCCGCAGAGAGCAGGCCCGCACTACGGGCGCGGTGCTTGAGATTGGAAACTGGCTGGGGCTGGAAAACCTTAAGCGTATGGAAGCGTACGATATCTCCAATACCAGCGGATTTGCCAATGTCGGAAGTATGGTCGTCTATGAAGACGGACAGCCCAAGCGCAGTGATTACCGCAAGTTCAGGATACGAAGTGTATCGGGGCCTGACGACTATGCCTGCATGAAGGAGGTCTTAAGCCGGAGGTTTACCCACGCCGGAGAGGACAGCAGGTTCGGAGTATTCCCCGACATCATCCTCATGGACGGAGGCCGCGGACAGGTCAACATCGCATTGTCCGTTCTCGAAGAACTGCATATAGATATACCTGTTGCCGGCATGGTAAAAGACGATAATCATCGGACCAGGGGACTGTACTTTAATAATGTCGAGATCCCGATAGATACCCATTCCGAGGGATTCAAACTCCTTACCAGGATACAGGATGAAGCCCACAGATTTGCAATAGAGTATCACCGCTCGCTTCGTTCCAAAACACAGGTCCATTCCGTGCTGGACGAGATACCCGGAGTAGGACCGGCCAGGCGTAAGAGCCTGATGAAGGCATATGAATCCATAGATGCCATAAGATCCGCCGCTCCGGAGGATATCAGCACAAGAGCCGGTATTCCGCTTAACATTGCGGAATCCATCAGTGAGTATCTGAATCGCGGTGACACCGAGTAATCCTTTTATTGGCAGTAGGCTTATGTTATCATAGAGTCGCAGGTGCCTGCGGGGACAGGCATGCAGGACAGGACTACTTGTATCAGGAGGTTTATATGGCAACACTCAGTATCAAGGCCATCGTTGAGAAGATGGAACTCACGTCCCTCACTCCCGAGGTGGACATTCAGGGGATCAAGATACACCAACCCGATATTAACCGTATAGCACTGCAGATGGCAGGGTATTTCGAACATTTCGAAGCAACCCGTTTGCAGATCATCGGATATGTGGAGTACTCCTATATGGAGTCGCTTAAGGAGAGCGAGCAGAAGGAGATATTTGAGAAGCTGCTGAGCTATCCCATACCATGTATCATATTCTGTCGTGACCTTAAGCCGAACAAGCTGTTTCTGGATACGGCCATCAGGCACAATGTTCCGCTGTTTACCACACCTAAGGCAACATCCGCTTTTTCCGCCGAGATCATCCGCTGGATGAATGTTAAGCTGGCTCCCTGTATCTCCGTACACGGCGTTCTGGTCGATGTATACGGCGTGGGCGTGCTGATCACGGGTGAGAGCGGTATCGGTAAGTCGGAAGCGGCGCTGGAGCTGATCAAGAGAGGCCACCGTCTGGTCACGGATGATGTAGTTGAGATCAGGAGAGTATCGGATGCATCGCTTGTGGGCACCGCACCTGATGTGACCAAGCACTTCATAGAGCTTCGAGGCATAGGTATCATCGATGTCAAGGCACTGTTTGGTGCATCATGCGTACGTGAGACTCAGAACATAGATCTGGTCATCAGACTTGAAGACTGGGATAAGGATAAGGAATACGACAGATTGGGACTGGAAGAGGAATATACGGAATATCTCGGTATACAGGTTGTATGTCACAATATCCCGATACGTCCCGGACGTAACCTGGCCATCATCTGTGAGTCTGCAGCCGTTAACCATCGTCAGAAGAAGATGGGATACAATGCTGCACAGGAGCTGTACAAGAGAGTACAGGAGAATCTGGCCAGAAAGCGTGATGATGACGATGAGGAGGAGGGTAATGCTCTATGAGTAAGTATGTAGTCGGTGTAGATGTCGGGGGCACCACGGTCAAGCTCGGTATGTTCACGGTAGACGGAGAGGTGATCAGCAAATGGGAGATCCCTACACGTACCGGAGATAACGGAAGCCAGATCCTTCCCGATATTGCGGACGCGATCAAAAAGGAAATAGTGGCCCATAACATTAACGCGGAAGACGTTGCCGGAGTAGGCATAGGCGTACCCGGTCCCGTGGATGATAAGGGCATAGTACATAAAGCCGTTAACCTTGGTTGGACAAGTGATTTCAGTATAGTAGATGCTATGAGGAGCCTTCTTCCCGGTATGCTCGTAAGGGGCGGAAACGATGCAAATGTAGCTGCGCTCGGAGAGATGTGGAAGGGCGGCGGTCAGGGATGCAATGATCTTGTGGCTGTTACTCTCGGAACCGGCGTAGGAGGAGGAATCATCGTAGGCGGCAGGCTCTTAAACGGAGCTACAGGTGCCGGCGGAGAGATCGGACATATCCATATAGAAGATGATGAGACAGAAGCCTGTGGATGCGGCAATTTCGGGTGCCTCGAGGAATATGCATCGGCTACCGGTATCGTGCGACTGGCCCGCAGAGAGCTGGAGGCCAGCTCGGATCCTTCCGTACTCAGAGACGGGGAGGTAACCGCAAAGACCGTTTTTGATGCCGTAAAGGCAGGGGATGCTCTGGCGATCCGCGTGGCGCAGAAGTTCGGAGAATACCTGGGCAAGGGCCTTGCGATAATCGCAGGCGTTGTGAATCCCGAGGTATTCGTTATCGGAGGCGGAGTAAGCAAGGCCGGAGAGATCCTGTTTGATTATATACGTCCTGCTTTTGAGAAGACCGTATTCCACGGATCCAAAGGTACCAGGTTTGCACTGGCAACACTTGGCAATGATGCCGGCATATACGGTGCGGCCAAACTGATACTGGGGAACGCCGACTGAGGCGGTCCGTACTTAAAGGAGGCCGCGTTTGAGCGACGAAGTGTTGCAGACATTAATGGGCTTTTTGCCTCTTGAGAATATCCTCGAGAATGAGGATATGGACATCCACACCACCTTCAGAGTGGGCGGTCCTGCGAGGCTTATGCTACTGATAGATACACCGGATCAGCTGATCAAAACAGTCAGATATTTACGGCTTGTGGAGCAGGATTTCTTTCTCCTGGGTAACGGGAGTAACCTGCTGGTCTCTGACAAAGGGTATGACGGTATAGTTATCAAGCTGTCGGGAGAGTTTGCGAATATCTCTGTGAACGGGACAAAGATCACCTGCGGGGCAGCCGCCCAGCTGTCCATGGTTGCGCGGACGGCGGCGGATAACAGCCTGACCGGCATGGAATTTGCCGCAGGCATCCCCGGATCGGTCGGCGGAGCCATGATGATGAATGCCGGAGCGTTCGGAGGTGATATGAGCATGATCACTGAGAGCGTAGAGGTCTTAAGCGATACCGGTGAGATCATGACTCTGGATAACGAAACGATGGAATTCGGATACCGCACCAGCGTTATCAGGGGATCGTCCTATATAGTTACGGGGGTAACTTTCAGTCTGACCCCGGGGAACCGGGATGAGATAATCGCGGTGATGAATGATATCTCCGAAAAGCGCAGATCCAAGCAGCCGCTTGAGTATCCCAGCGCAGGCTCCACATTTAAGAGGCCCGAAGGGTATTATGCCGGCAAGCTGATCATGGATGCCGGACTTCGCGGTTTCTCGATAGGGGGAGCAAGGGTATCTGATAAGCATTGCGGGTTCGTGATCAATCAGGGTTATGCATCCGCAGCGGATATATATGACGTGATATGCCAGGTCCAGGAGAGAGTCAAGGACCGGTTTGACGTTGATCTGGAACGGGAAGTCATTCTTCTGGGAGATTTCTGATATGCGTTTTGTGATCGTGACGGGAATGAGCGGAGGCGGACGTGCAACGGCCCTCAGGATGCTTGAGGATGCCGGATATTATTGTGTGGATAACCTCCCGATCCCGCTGATAGCGGGGCTGATGGAGCTCCTTGATCAGGCGACTACAGAGTATACCAAGGTTGCTCTGGGCCTGGATGTCAGAGCCGGATTAAACTTCTCCGACACCATGGATATGCTCGAACAGCTGCGCAGTTCCGGACATAACTTCGAGATACTGTTCATGAATGCCTCCGACGAGGTTTTAGTCAAGCGCTACAAGGAGTCCAGACGTAATCATCCCATGACCACGCAGGACGACCGTCTTGAGGACGGTATCCGCAGGGAGCGTGAAGTTCTGGCCGGAATCCTGAGCAAGGCTGACTATGTCATCGATACATCCAATCTGCTCACACGTGAGCTTAAGGCGGAGCTGGACAGGATCTTTGTGGACAATGAGGACTATAACAGTCTGATCGTATCGATCCTGTCATTTGGATTCAAGAATGGTGTTCCGCAGGATGCCGATCTGGTATTTGATGTCAGGTTTCTTCCCAATCCTTTCTATATAGATGAGCTCAAGACCAAGACCGGACTCGACGAAGAGGTCAGGGAATATGTTATGAGTTTCCCCGAGGCAGGAGAGTTTGTGGATAAGGTCGTGGATCTTCTCGACTTCCTGATCCCGAACTATGTCAAAGAGGGCAAGTATAAGCTTGTCGTCGGCATAGGATGTACCGGCGGAAAGCACAGGTCAGTCACGCTGGCCGAGTGCCTGTATAAGCGTATGCATAACCGGGGCCAGTACGGGCTCACACTTTCTCACAGGGATGTAACCAAAGCCGGCAAGTGATCCGGCGGATGTTGTCCATGTCATTTTCATCAGATGTAAAAGACGAACTCATAAACGTTACCGGACAGGCGCGCCATTGTCAGCTGGCTGAGCTTGCTTCTATTGTGCATTTTGCAGGCAAAAAGAATAAAACGCTCACGGGTTTTGACATTCCTGTAGAAAATGATCATGCTTCCCGAAAATACTTTACTTTGCTTGCAAAAACATTTAACATTAATTCGGTCAGTGATAGTGTGGCGCAAGCTCTCAAACTTGACACGGATGATAAAGGACATATAGTTCCGGGGTATGTAACAGATGCCCGTCTCCTGCTTAAGGATTGTTGCAGAAGAGCCTATCTGAGAGGTGCATTTCTTGCGAGCGGAACAGTAAGCGATCCCAATAAGGGTTATCATCTTGAGTATGTTTGCAGGAGCACCGATCAGGCACATCAGTTACAGGAGGTGCTGACGGGATACGGCATATCGGCACACATGGCACTTCGCAAAAACCACGATATCGTATATATCAAGGAAGGCGAAGCGATCGTGGATCTGCTGAATCTGATGGGAGCGCATCTGTCTCTGATGAATCTGGAGAATATACGTATCCTCCGGGAAGTCGGTAATTCTGTTAACAGACGCGTTAACTGTGAGACAGCCAATATTGCCAAGACTATAAGTGCTGCGTCCAAGCAGAGTGAAGATATAGAGTATATCAGGGATCATTACGGATTATCCAAACTCCCGGACAGACTACGTGAGATGGCAGAGATCCGGTTGGCTAATCCCGAAGCATCACTTAAGGAATTGGGTGAGATGCTCGATCCTCCGGTAGGTAAGTCCGGAGTGAATCACAGGCTCAGGAGCCTGAGTGAATTCGCAGATTCGCTGCGAGGGTAAGAAGAGGAGATTATTATGACAAAAAGGACGATGGAGATCAGACTTGCGGATGGTCTGGAAGCTACTCCGATAGCCATGCTTGTACAGGTAGCCAGTCAGTATGACTCGGATATCTACATGGAGGCCGACGGCAAGAGGGTTAACGCCAAGAGCATTATGGGCATGATGAGCCTTGGAATGGATGCGGGAGAGAAGCTTACCGTATCTGCTGACGGTCCTGATGAGACAGCGGCGCTTGACGGTATAGAGAAGTATCTGGCCGGCGAGTAAATCGTATCATCATATATCAGAAGAATCGGCGCACCCTTTACGGGCGCGCCTTTTTTCGCAATAAAGCCTTCAGGTTTGTCCGCATGACCCAAAGCAGTTCCCGATCCGGGGCAAAAAGAAAAGCCCCAACCCCGTCGTTTGCCGACGAAACTGAGACTTAAGTGCGCCACCAGGGGCTCGAACCCTGGACACCCTGATTAAGAGTCAGGTGCTCTACCAACTGAGCTAGTGGCGCGCATTTTACGATTGACATAATGTCCTTTTTTGCAACGCAAAAGTTATTATAGTATAATGCTTTTTGTTTTGCAAGGAAAAATTAACATTTTTTTAGTGCGGTTTTTAGTAACTTTTTTGAGGTGACTGATGATATTTGATACACATGCTCATTATGACGATACGGCATTTGATCCGGACCGTGATGAACTGCTCTCATCTCTGCCCGCAAAGGGTATATTCAGAGTGGTAAATGTGACTGCTTCAGAGGAGTCTCTGACTTCCTCCCCGGCACTGGCACACAGATATGAGCATGTATATACATCTGCCGGCCTTCATCCCACGGAGATCTATGATCTCGATATCAGTGTTCTGAGCCGTGTGGAAGAACTGTGTTTGGACGATAAGACCGTAGCGATAGGAGAGATTGGTCTCGATTATCACTATCCGGACACAGATACGGTGAAACAGAAAGAATTCTTCGAGGCCCAGCTGGATCTGGCGAGGCGGGTGAAGATGCCGGTCATCATACACTCGCGTGATGCCGCAAAGGATACGATGGATATCCTGAAGAGTTATCACGCCGGTGATATCGGAGGTGTGGTGCACTGTTACTCCTATTCACCCGAGATGGCGGAGGAGTACGCCGGTATGGGACTGTATATAGGCGTGGGAGGAGTCGTGACATACAAGAACGGCCGCAGACTCAAGGAGACTGTGGAGCGCCTGCCGCTGGAGAGTATAGTGATTGAGACTGACTGTCCCTACCTGTCACCCGAACCACGGCGCGGACAGCGTAACTCATCCCTGAATCTGAGTCATGTCGTATCGGGCATAGCGCAGCTTAAGGGGATGAAGATGCAGGAAGTTGAGGATATCACCCTGGATAATGCGATGAAGCTGTACAGGATGACGGAATAAGAGGCATATGAGATATGGATCTGAGTGATGGACGCGTAGTACGCGGCATAATGGGAGAATTCGGGATCTCCGCCCAGAAGAAATACGGGCAGAACTTCCTGACGGATACAGATGTGCTGGACCGGATAGTAGAAGGCTCAGGCATAACCGGTGACGATACGGTGCTGGAGATCGGCCCCGGCCTCGGTGCACTTACCCAGAGGCTGGCATCTGCAGCCGGCAGAGTGATCGCCGTGGAGATCGACCGGGCGCTGATACCTGTCCTTCACAGAACCCTGGAGGGCTGCGACAATATAGAGATCATAAACGCCGACATACTGGAGTGCGATCTCAGGGAACTGAATGAGAAATACGGCACGGGTGGCAGACTGAAGGTTACAGCCAACCTTCCGTACTATATAACCACCCCGATAGTTCTGAAACTGCTCGAACACAGTGACATGATCGATTCAATCACGGTCATGGTCCAGAAGGAGGTTGCAGTACGCATGCAGGCCGATCCGGGAAGCAAGGACTACGGCGCACTGTCTCTGGCTGTACAGTATTACTCTGATCCCGAAGTGATCGCGGAAGTGCCTGCTGACAGCTTCTATCCCTCTCCGGCTGTTGACTCTGCTGTCATCAGACTGGATGTCCGCCATGAGCCCATAGTGGATGTTCCGGATGAAGCCATGCTCTTTAAGCTCATCCGCGCGACCTTCAATATGCGTCGTAAGACTCTGACCAACGCGCTGAGCGCAGGAGTCCCCGGTCTGACCAGGGAACGGATAGGTTCTGCGCTCGAAGCAATGGGCAAATCCCCGACCGTTCGCGGGGAGACATTTACCCTGTACGAGTTCGCCGAACTGACGACTCTGATCTGTGAGAACACCGACAACAAGATATAGTTCTGTTTCGTGATACGAATACTACAGTTTGTGCCCACACACTTTACATCGCAGATAGCCTATGGTACACTAAAAAATGATTATCTGTCGATTAAAATGAGGTGTAAACGTGGACAAATACGAATACAAAGTCAGAGTCGAAGAGATCCATAACCTGATCAGTGAAGGTGAATACGCCGAAGCGGTTGAGATAGCCGACACCATAGACTGGAGCAGGGTTAAGAGCATTCAGACTTTGTGTAAGATCTCCGATCTGTATAAGGCTAACAGACGCTATCAGGAGAGTAAGGAAATCCTTCTGATGGCTTATAAGAGATATCCGGGCGGACGTCTCATAGTATATTCTCTCTGCGAGCTCTCCATCAAACTGGACGAACTGGTTCAGGCGATGGAGTATTATAAGGAATTCCGCCAGCTCGCACCCAATGATACCAGCCATTATATATTGAGATACCGTATTCTTGAGGCTTATGATGTAAGCCTTGAGGAGCGCGCCGATCTTCTGGAGGAGTTCAAGCGCAAGGATTATAAGGAGAGGTGGGCCTATGAGTTGGCATACCTCTATCACCGCATGGGCCTGGCCAGCAAGTGCGTGGATGAGTGCGAAGACATCATCGTCACTTCCGGAAAAGGCAAATACGTTATCAAGGCAATGGAACTGAAAGCACTGCACGAGAAGCTGACCCCTTCCGAGCAGGCACAGTATGATGCATATATGAGCAATCACGGCCGGGAGCCCGAACCCGAACCTGACGATCCCACGGAGGTGAACGTCAGAGAGAGTATCTCGGATGTGAAGTCATCTACTGATCAGGCCGATCTTCAGGGCGCCCCCACTACCGAGATGCCGAAGGAAGCTCAGGATATGGACATCCAGGTGAAGCCTGTTGACGTGGGTCAGTATAACACCATGAATCTCCAGGAGGCTCTGGCTGAGAGCATGAAGGAGCTCCTGAACACGGACGAAGATGAGGACCCGAGTGAGAGCAGCAGGCTGGAAGAGAGACTTATGCCGTCTACGCCCGAACTGGACGTAGAGGATAACACCATATTCGGAGCGAGCCCCCTTGCCGGGGAAGGATATGCCGAGGATCATAACGGAGATCCCATACCGGCCCCCATAGAAGATCTCGAGCCGGAGGACGCACCCACACAGGTCATCCCTCCGATCATGCATACCGTATCCGAACAGGTTCTTATAGACGAGTCGGGACCTGTGGCAGAACCGGAGCCCGAACCTGAACCCGCTCCTGCACCTGCAGTGACGCCTGTTACGCCTACACCTATAGTCGTGACTCGTGAGTCTGCACCTGCCCCGGTAACTCCCGTAGCAACGCCTGTGATGAGCGGAGATACCAAGCGCATTCCCACCGATGCAGTGGTGGATTATCTCGGAACTCAGCGCCTGATGCAGGAGATGCAGGTTTCTACCGCATCCATGAAGACCGCGGATGCACAGGCCGAGCTTATACCCGGTGCAGTAACCGGACAGCTTGAGACTGTCGGTGCCGTATCCAATGCCTACGACCAGATGCTGGCCGAGGAATACAGCGGACAGATCAGGCTTGCCATGTCCGAAGTAGCACAGGTTGAGAAGCAGATCACCGGACAGCTGAGCATAGATGATGTTCTGGCTGACTGGGAAAGCACCAAGAAGGAAAACGAGAAAAAGCGTGAAGAGGAAGTCCGTAAGCGCATAATGCAGCATACGGGTTCTCTCTTTGACGAATTCGATGAGGACACCAAAGCTTCCCTGATAGAGCAGCTTGAGAAGGCATTTACCGAAGCTATCATCAAGGAATCCAACGGCGGAGATATAGATGAAGCTTTGGGCAGGAAGATCCGGAAGGAAGCACTCCGTGCCGTAGAGTATATGACCATGGACGGCGTGATAGGCCAGGGCGTTGCCGAAGTGACGGCAGCAGATTCGAAGGATGTAAAGCCTGCAGAGAAGACTGAGGCTGAGCCGGCAGAAGAGCCTGCGAAAGTCAAGGCAGAAGAGCCTGTATCCGAGGTTCAGCCCGAACCTGAACCCGAGCCGGAGACTGAACCTGTATCCGATGAGGATTCCACAGACGAGGCCGATGACGAACCTGAAGCCGAAACGGAGACGGCAGAAGCCGAGGAACCCGTTGCTGAGGAAACCGCCGAGCCCGTATCAGATGCTACGGATTCGATTGAAGTTAAGGCCGTAAAGGAAGCTCTGCGCGAGGATGAGGAAGAGGTCGGATCAAAAGCCGCACCGTCAGCACCCGATCCGAAGGAAGACCCCGCAAGGAATCCCCAGAGTGAGGAGGAGCCTGAAAGTGACGAAGAGTCCGAAGGCCAGCGCAGACTGAGCGAGGACGAGACCGAGCTGTTCGGCCACTACCTGACCAGAAAGAGCACCGGACGACAGATTGCATATGCACTGGATAATATGAGCATGGCTGCCTATACCGGTAATGTCATTGTGACCGGTGAAGAGGGTGTCGGAACTATAGACCTTGCCAAGAAGCTCATCAAATACATGCAGTCTACGGATTCCAATTTCGTGAACCGTCAGGTGGCCAAGGTCAGCGGAAAGGGCCTCAACGACAAGGACCTTCAGTCCCTGTTTGAGAAGATAAAAGGCGGTGCGATCATTATAGAGAGCGCCCGCGGAATGAAGAAGAGCACCGTTCAGAAGCTGATCAAGATCCTCGACAGCGAGAATCTGGGCGTTCTTGCCGTACTGGAAGATACATCCGAGGGTATGGACAAGATCGTCGGCACGCTGCCCAAGCTCGGAGAACTCTTTAATGTCCGCATAGATCTGAAGGCGCTTGACGACAAGGCACTGGTCAATTATGCGTGTGAATATGCGCTGAGTCAGGAACATACGATAGATGAATATGCGTTGCTCGCACTCCATACAAGGATCGCTGAGATGCAGACAAGCACGCATCAGGTATCGGTCAGCGAAGTCAGAGATCTGGTAGATGATGCGATTTATTATGCAGATAAGAAGAATCCTGCTCATTTATTTGATATAATCCTACATAAGAGGTATGACGATGAGGATATGATCATCCTCAGAGAGAAGGACTTTATGCATTATTAAGCGTGTATTCGCTATCGGGGGTTAATGTATGGCAGCTAAGTCGAACACCGTATTCATATCCGAGGCAGATCAGTTCCTCTTTGCGCAGGGTACGCACTATGATATCTACAAGAAACTGGGTGCGCATCCCTCCAACGAGGAAGGTGTCGAGGGTTATTTTTTTGCCACATGGGCGCCTAACGCTCAGGCAGTTCACGTCGTAGGTGATTTCAACGGATGGAATGAATGGTCCGATCCCTGCGAGAAGATCGGTCCCGGAGGAATCTGGACCAAATTCATACCGGGAGTAAGCTCCGGTCAGTATTACAAGTTTCTGATCACTACAGCAGACGGAGACCGCATATACAAGGCGGATCCGTATGCCAACTATGCAGAGCTCCGTCCCGGCAACGCATCCAGGACCTATGATATCAGCGGGTATAAATGGGGCGATTCCGCATGGGCCAGATCCCGTGAGAACAAGGACTATAACAAGGAACCCATGGCCATATATGAATGCCATATCGGTTCCTGGATGAAGCATCCCGACGGAACCGAG
>Ga0129306_1002187_pt1 | contig 18335 bp, 12 predicted proteins | sample P827metagenome_FD_94438 | JGI IMG/M metagenome (GOLD analysis project Ga0129306, IMG submission 94438) | Capybara group fecal microbial communities from Wisconsin, USA - P827 metagenome | ecosystem: Host-associated > Mammals > Digestive system > Large intestine > Fecal | place: USA: Wisconsin... | reverse complement strand
CTTCCACGTAAAAACCTGGGATACCATACTCCGGAACAGATGTTTGAATCTGAACTGGACATGATATATAAAAGGACATCTTAATTTTTTTGAACTATTTCAACTTGTTATTGCAATTACTAAATTACTTCTAATACATAGTGAGGAGTTTTGAAATGGAATACACAAAAGAAGAAGTTGTGCAGAAACTTGTTCTGGCATACAAAACATGTAGCAAAGAAAAGAACTTGGATGAGATTCCTGTTTCATCCATTATCAAAAAAACTTCATTCAAGCAGGATGAGAGAAATGAAATTTTCAAACTGTTCAATTTGAATTCATATGAAGAGATTCTTTTGCATACAAATCTTTTTGATGTGTTCAGTCCACAAGGCAAAACTCACAAAGTTGCAAAAATGAAACAGACAAATGCCACAACGGAGGAAAAGACAATGGCAGAAAATGAAACAAAATCACAGAATCTTCACGACAGAATAAAGAATTTGCGTGATGCCCTTATAAACGGTCTGTACGAAAAGGACGAGGCAGTGCGGCTTGCTCTTCTTACCGCTATTGCTGGAGAAAGCGTGTTTTTCCTGGGTGCGCCGGGATGTGCAAAGAGCATGATTGCCCGCCGTGTTGTTCAGGCATTCAAGGCTGACGGCGATAAGGGTGTGAAATATTTTGAGACACTCTTGAACCAGTTTTCAACGCCCGAAGAAGTGTTCGGCAACATTTCGCTTAAAGCATTGAACGGAGAGCTTGAAGACGAGAACGGAAATAAAAAGGAAGAATACCGCCGCCTCACCGAGAACATGCTTCCCGAAGCTGACATAGCCTTTTTGGACGAAATCTGGAAGGCAAGCCCTGCAATTTTAAACACGCTTCTGACAATTATAAATGAGCGCAAATTCCACAACGGAAGCAAGGTTATGGATGTTCCTCTCAAGGCTCTTTTCGCCGCGTCGAACGAGCTTCCTGCAAAAGACCGGGGGCTTGAGGCTTTGTATGACCGCTTTATTCTGCGTCTGTGCGTTGGTTACATAGAAAACGAGGACAGTTTCTTTGACATGATTGACGGTTCTTCAAGTTCCGACTTTGCCCTTCCTGATGAAGTGAAGAATCTCCAGATTACGAACGAAGAGTTGAAAGCATGGAAAGAAAAGATTGATGCTGTCTCTCTTTCCGATGAGGCAAAAGCCATCATTTCCGCAATCCGCAAGGAATTGACCAGCCGTAATGAAAAACTGACGGAAGAAAACAAGAATTCCAAAGACTTTGAATGGCAGCGGGAACTCTTTGAAGTTGGCGACCGCCGCTGGAAGAAAATAGCCCACATTCTCAAAGCCTCCGCATTCCTGAACGACCGTACTGAAGTTGACCTGATGGACTGCCAGCTCATCGAATACTGCATCTGGAGCACGGAAAAGCAGCAGAAACAGGCCCGCGACATTGTGGAAAAGTGCATCAAGCAGAACGGTGTGGACTGCGACAGCGCGATTGAAGAAATCAACGAGCAAATTGAAGACTTTAAGGCATCTGTTGATGAGGCGTGGTTTTCGGAAGTGAAAGAGCCTGAGACCGATAAGATTGTTACGCTTGATGGGCAAAAGTGCTATGAATGTACTCGTGATGGAACAAGTGAAACCTGGTATGTAAGTGTGAAACAAGGGACTCATGCTTATTATTCTGATTATCATGATGTCTACGATTCAAATAAATCCCGCAGAACTTCTGATTATACCATGACAAAACAAGGTGATAAGATTAAATGTTGGCAAAACTTCACTGTTAAGAAAAATCCTGCGAAAACCCATGTCGAGCCAAAGAAATTCTCCGACATCGCATACGAAACCCTGCAGAAAAAATTCAAGCAGGAGCGTTATGCGCCAATCGTTGACAGAATCAATGACGAGATTGCTTCCCTCAAGGCTCAGAAGGAAAAGGACGCAGTTCCATTCAAGGCGAATCTCTTCGCCAATCAGGAATACAATACCAGCATTACCGCAAAAATCGATACGGCGATTCAGGAACTCGAAGATGCCGGAGTTGCTCTTGATAAACAGCAGAACCGCTATTTTAAGACGAATCTTTCGGCGTCCCTTTCTGTCGGCGATGTGATTCTCAAAAACGGAACAATCTACACGGCGGGTGAAATCGATTCTTTGTCTACTGAAGAAAAAGAAAATGTGATTGCCGTTGTCTGCCTTGCTGGCGAAAAAGCGTATGCTCTGGGAGTTGAGCAGTACGCAGACACTTGGGACAACACCGCAAAAATAGCCTCTGACTACGGAAGCGAAAACGAACTCCCTTCAAAATATGCTTCTGGCTGGGCAGTTCCTGACAAGGATCTGCTTTCAAAAATCTGGGAGAACAGAGAATCAATCAATAAATCTTTGGAAGCTGTTGGCAATGAACTCGCAACTCTGACAGCAAAAGAATACTGGTCGTCAAGTAAAAACGGAGAATCAGCCGCATTCTATCAGCTCTTTGACGATCGCGGACACCAAGACCACACAACAAAAGACCACGAATATGCAGTCTGCCTTGTCCGTGAATGGAAAAAGGAATAGACCTTGAACGAAAATAAATCACGCTTTTCCCTCGCCGCATTGCGGCAAAAATTCCCAGCCGTGCCTGATGTCCGCTCGCTTTCGGACGAACAGAAGGCATGGATTGTGATGAAGATTCAGTCGCTTTCAGAAGAAGCGAAACTTTCCGAAACGGCGGCTCGTCTTCAGAAAATCCGCAACCGACTTGTTCATGCGACGGAGGACATAAGCGATGGGGAATTGCAGAAAATGGTTTCGTTCGTGTTTTCGAACATTGACGAAATTGAAAAACTGGTAGGAAAACAGGAATAGAAATGGGAAATCGAGATAAAAAATCACGCAGATTTGCTAGAAAGGCATTAACTGTCATTGAAAAAGTAAATCAAAACTACCCTAATGGAATGCCTGATATTTCTCAGCTGGATGAAGAACCTCGTGCTTGGATAGAAAGAAGCCAGCAGATTTTGAGAGAGTGTTTGAAGCCACTGTGGAATTTTTTTTCAAGAAAACCATGGTGGGAAGAGCTTCGGCTGGCAAGGAATAAAACATCTCATCAAATGCATTTTTCTGATGACGAGGATTTTTCAAAAATATGTTCTACCTTGTTCTCAAATATCAAAAAAATTGAACACGATGTTTGCTCTGTAATTCCACAGCAGAAAACAGAATCCAAGAAAAAACGCAAATTTGAGAATTTCGCTTCGTCCGCATTCGGCTCTGAAAATGACCGCAAGCAGCTTGTTGATGCCATGGAAGACATGATTGCGCCAGTCGAGCCTCAAGAGATGAAAATCGAATTTCCAGAGAACAAGTTTGCCAAAATCGCGGAAGATACGCTCTCAGAAATCCTTCGCCATGGAAACACTCACCCTTACGCACTTTCTCATGAGGGCGTTCGCGAGAACATTCAGACTGACATTCTGGAATGGCTTCAAAAAACTCAAAAGACCCTTGAAAAGGAAAATCCATTCTTTGACGAAGCGGTTTTCCTTACCCAGCAGAAAAAACTCAGCACACAGGAACTCGCTCTTGATTTGTCCGCTGAGAATTCAAAGATTCAGTATCATTACAAGCGGCTTCCTTCCGTGAGCGACTCTAAACGGGGAAGAATTGCGCCAAGCACGCTGGACTTTGATTTTTACCGAAAGGCCTTTTCCGAACAGAAAAAAATCAAAACAGATAAAGACGGAAATGAAACAATCGCTTGGAAATCTGCGGAAAAACTTGATACCTTGCACCGCAATTTTCTTTCCGACATGGAACGGAACCTCATAGACCGCAAGAACAAGTGGGAAATGGAGAGAATCGACGCGCTCAGAAAGATCTTTCTTGAGGAGCTGTACAAGAAAATCGAAAAATTCATGCGCCTTGAAAAACTCCTTTTGCCTTTCATCGGAGATTTGGGACGGCTCTGGGATCTGTCAAACCGCCCATTCGAGACAAGCGGATTTGAGATTCTCGAACAGTTCGCAAAACTTCTGGAGCAGGACGAATCCTTGCAGGAACTTGCAAAGATGATTGGAAAGCAGAGCAGAACCCAGGAAATCTTTGAAAAGGAAATGCGTGATAAAATCGTCATCAAAACCGAGTGGCACCCAAAGCCCGCCTACCGTGGAGAGATTGACGGCTTGCGCTATTCCAACGACATTGCTTCCGTGCTTCCAGGCGAACTTGCCATGATGAAAAACCCTGCGACAAAGAAACTTTTCCAGCTCAAATTCGCGCAGAAGCAGCTGCTTTCCTTTGCCTATCAGAACGACAAAGCAGAGTACAAAGAAGAGCATGAGAGCGAAGAAGTTGACGTGGCAAAAAAAGATCAGAAAGGTCCTGTCATTATCTGCGTGGACACATCAGGCTCAATGCATGGTACGCCGGAAAACATCGCAAAGACCGTGACATTCGCCCTTTCAAAAATCGCCATGGAGGAAGAACGCAAGTGCTATTTGATTTCGTTTTCCACAGGAATTGAAACGCTAGATATGTCGGACTTCAAATCGGGCGACGCGCTTACAAGAATCGTTCAGTTTCTCCGCATGAGCTTCAACGGCGGAACGGATGCAAGCCCGGCATTAAAGCACGCTGTCCAGATGCTGCAGAAAGACGGCTACAAAAACGCCGATGTGCTGATGATTTCGGACTTCGTGATGGGAAGCCTTCCTGATGACCTTGTAAAATCCATCGAAGAAGAGAAGAAAAAGAACACTGACTTTTACAGCCTCGTCATCGGCTCAAGCGGAAATCAGGGGACAATCGCATGCTTCAACCACAACTGGGTGTATGACACCGCAGACCCGCAGGCCTCCAGGCATTTGGCGGAGCAGCTGGAGAAAGTGAAAAATAGGAACTTATAAAATGTCTGACAATTCTTTAAAATTAAGAAATAAAAGTATTCAAAAAATCTATGATTCATATCTTTATGCAATGGATCAAATAATGACATTCTATTTATCATGCGTTGTATTTGATGAGCATGCTGTATTAACAGATGTTGAAGATTATTCTATAAGGGCAAGCTATAATTTTTGCGATGAATTTACAACAATAAAAAAAGTAAAAGATGTAAAAAATTTAATAGAAAACAATACATTTCAACAGCTTTATCGTAAGCAAACATTAGTTTCGCAAATTTCAATTCTAGAGTATTATTTTTCAAAATTGGTAAAAATACTGAGAGTTTCAAAATCAGAATTAGAGAAACCTGCTGAATTATCAGAATATGGAATGATTTTTTTTTCAAAGAATGCTACCATTTGCAGGATACATGCAATTGCAAGGGTTTATAAGATAGACAGCGTTATAACAAAGTATCAGGCATTTTCTGCATTACAAGGATATATTAATACCAGGAACATGATTGTCCATAATCAGGGCTCTTTTGATAAGAAATATAAGGGAAAAGCTTATGTTTATTGGAAAAAATATTTTCACGGACAAAAATTAATAATTTCTGAAAATATGATAGATGATATATGCTTCTTTTTAAATGATCATGTAAAGGTTTTTACAAAAGAAATCGATTCTGCCTTGATTCCATAAAAATTTTTATAGGTGTGTGTAAATATATTTTAAATGACAAGTTTTCTACACCCTAACTTCAATTTCCTCTTTTGCCACAAGAGTTTCCGGCGTAACATCACATTCCACGGCGATTATTTTCACTCCAGAAGATTTTGCTTCTTTTAGTGCATCGGCAAAGTCAGCGTGGGTCTCTCGGTTTGGGGTGAAGTATCTGCAGCCTTTCATCTGAACGATTATCAAAACCATACATTCATACTCGCTTCTTTTTGCCAGAAGAGTAAGTTCCTTCACATGCTTTAGTCCGCGGAGAGTGGGTGCATCCGGAAAAAGGGCAATGTCGTCTTTTTCTAAAGTGCAGCCCTTCACTTCTATGAGCATTTTGTGGTGGAAGTTTGATTTATCATCATATTCTGCATAAAAATCAAAGCGGGAATCGCCCAAAGTGAATTCAGGTTTTAGAAGTGTGAGTTTGGGAAAGTATTTTTTATTCTCACGAATCCATTCAGAAGCGACTTTGTTCGGAGCCTGACTGTCCATGTTGATGAGGAGCTTTTTTTGCGGGGTCGTACTTTTTTCCGTAACGACTTTTTCCACCGCAATCAAATCGTATTTTGTTTTCCGAGCGGGATTGCCACTTTCTTCAAGGTAGACAAGTGAGTTTGAAAGAAGAAGTTCCTTGCAGCGTCCTGTGTTTTTTACATGCACGGTTTCTTTTTTTCCGTCAAGCATGACATGGGAAATGAATCTGTTCGGTCGGTCTAAAAAAATTGCCTTGCGTATGTGGGTGTAGCGCATAGTGAATTATAGCATAATTAGAAACGATAAAAAAAGATGCCCAAGACAATCGGGCATCCTGAAAAATCAGCCTTAAGGCGATTTTATTTTTTATCTGCTCAAACTTGCCAGCGGTACGCAGCTTGGTGAAGTCGTAGCATTTTCAATGCGGGCAAATTCTTCCATGAGGCGTTTCTGCTCGCTTGTAAGATGTGTCGGAATCTGCACGATGATTTTTACGTACAAATCGCCCTTGCGACCTTCGGCATACGGAACGCCCTCGCCCTTGATTTTAAAGAGCTTACCGTTTGTTGTTCCGCTAGGCAAAGCGAATTTAATTTTCTTTCCATCCAAAGATGTGATGTCAAGGGTAACGCCCAAAGCCGCCTGAGCAAAAGTAACCGGAACGGCACAGTATAAATCGCGGCCATCCCTCTCAAAGTATTCATGCTGCTCAACATGGAGGACGACGATTAAATCTCCTGCAGGACCGCCGTTTGCTCCTACATCGCCCATGCGCGGAATTGCAATTCGCTTTCCGTCATCAACGCCAGCCGGGATTGTGAGCGACATTTTTTTAGTAACTGTCTCGTAGCCAGTTCCACGGCATTTTTTGCAAGGATTGTCAATTTTTGTGCCTACGCCACCACAAGCTGGACAAGTCTGCTGAACCGCAAAGAATCCTGCCTGCCTGCGAACCTGACCGGTTCCGCCACAAGTTGGACAAGGCTTTCTTTTTGCACCCTTTGCGCCGCCTGTGCCGTGACATTCAGAACAAGCTTCATTGTGCTGGAATGTAATTTCGGCCTTTGTGCCATAAACTGCATCCTTGAATGAAATGTTGAGGTCATAGCGGAGGCTCTGGCCCTGCTGCGGCTCGTCCGGTCTTCTGCGGCTAGAACGACCGCCACCGCCAAAGATATTCTCAAAAATGTCGGAAAATCCGCCACCCATGCCGCCGCCCATTCCTCCAAAGAGGTCTGAGAAGTCGTGGAAGGCACGCGAGTACTGGGCACCGCCACCACCGCCCATGCCACCCATTCCGTCGAGGCCGGCGAAACCATACTGGTCATAGATTGGTCGCTTCTGGTCATCAGAAAGGACTTCGTAGGCCTCGGTAGCTTCCTTGAACTTTTCCTCCGCCTCTTTATCGCCCGGATTTCGGTCAGGATGATATTTGACCGCAAGCTTACGGTAAGCCTTTTTAATCTCATCTTCCGTAGCGTTCTTCTGAATTCCTAAAACTTCGTAATAATCTCTTTTCCCAGCCATGATTTTGTAAACACCTGTTTTCTAAATGTTAAATTAACCAGCTAAAAAATTGTCCGGCGGGTCCCAGCTACGGAAAAAATCAAGGTATCTCCCCTCACGGGGGCCCCCTTAATTTTTTCCTGCGTCCCACCGGCCAATTTTAGAAGAATTTTTTTGTAACACTGAGGATTAGCCAGCAGTTTCCAAAAATCTTCACAAGCTATTTATTAATGTACTTCGTATTCTACGTCGTCGGCAGTTCCTTTGTCGAATTTGCTTCCGCCATTAGCACCGCTAGCATTGTCAGCGTTTCCGGCATTTGCTCCGCCCTGTGCGTTCGGATCAGCGCCAGCCTGTGCACCAGCAGCTCCCTGAGCTCCCTGCTGCTTGTAGATTTCTTCGGCAATTTTGTAAGAAGCGTTCTTCAAAGCCTCTGTTTTTGCCTTGATGTCATCTGTGTTGTTTCCTTCGATTGCCTTTTTGAGGGCTGCGAGAGCATCATCGATTGCCTGCTTGTCAGCACCGCTGATCTTGTCGCCAAGCTCTTTCATGCTCTTTTCTGTCTGGTAAACAAGGCTGTCTGCTTCGTTCTTGACATCGATTGCTTCACGCTGTTTTTTGTCTGCCTCTGCGTTTGCCTCAGCATCTTTTACCATGCGGTTGATTTCTTCTTCGCTCAAGCCGCTTGATGAAGTAATCTGGATGTGCTGCTCTTTGCCTGTTCCCAAGTCTTTTGCGCTAACATGGACGATACCGTTTGCATCGATATCGAATGTAACTTCAATCTGTGGAACGCCACGTGGAGCTGCAGGAATACCAACCAGGTCAAAATTGCCCAAAGTGCGGTTCTGGCTTGCCATCTCACGCTCACCCTGCAAGACGTGGATAGAAACTGCTGTCTGTCCGTCGGCTGCAGTTGAGAATACCTGGCTCTTCTTTGTAGGAATTGTTGTGTTTCGTGCGATGAGCTTTGTCATAACACCGCCCATTGTCTCGATACCAAGTGAAAGTGGAGTTACGTCGAGCAAGAGGATGTCTTTTACATCGCCCTGAAGAACACCGCCCTGAACTGCAGCACCGATTGCAACTGCTTCATCCGGGTTAACTGCACGGCTGCCTTCCTTTCCGAAGATTGCCTTGACAACTTCCTGAACTTTTGGCATTCGGCTTGAACCACCAACAAGGAGAACCTCGTCGATGTCGCTTGTAGAGATGCCTGCGTCTGCGAGAGCTTTGCGGCATGGCTCCTTTGTGCGCTCGAACAAATCATCTGTCATCTGCTCGAACTGAGCGCGTGTGAGTGACTTCTGCAAGTGTTTCGGGCCTGTAGCGTCAGCTGTGATGAACGGAAGGTTGATGTCAACTGTTGTCTGGTTAGAAAGACCGATTTTTGCGTTCTCAGCAGCCTCACGAAGACGCTGAAGAGCCATTGAGTCTTTTGAAAGATCGATTCCAGTCTCTGATTTGAATCCGTCGATAAGCCAGTTAACGATTGCACGGTCCCAATCATCGCCACCGAGGTGAGTATCACCGTTTGTTGATTTTACCTCGAATACACCGTCTGCAAGCTCAAGGATAGAAATATCGAATGTACCGCCACCCAAGTCATAGACAGCGATTGTCTTTTCTTTTGACTGATCTTTGTTGAAACCGAAAGCAAGGGCAGCTGCTGTAGGCTCGTTGATGATTCGTTTTACATCAAGGCCAGCGATTTTACCAGCATCTTTTGTAGCCTGTCGCTGTGAGTCGTTGAAGTAAGCAGGAACTGTGATTACTGCCTCTGTTACCGGCTGACCAAGGTAATCCTCTGCAGTTTTCTTCATTTTCTGCAAGATGAAAGCTGAGATTTCCTGTGGAGAGAACTCTTTGAGAGCTCCATTCTCTGTAACCTCAACGCGGACATCCTGACCATTGTCTTTTACTGTGTAAGGAACAAGTTTTGCCTCGCCTGTAAGTTCTGAATATCTGTGACCGATAAATCGTTTGATAGAATAAACTGTGTTCTTTGGGTTTGTGACCATCTGGTTCTTTGCAGGAACACCGACGATTCGCTCACCTTTTGCAGTGAAACCTACGATAGACGGAGTTGTGCGGCCACCCTCAGAGTTCTGAATTACGACCGGCTCACCGTTTTCCATTACAGAAACACAAGAGTTTGTTGTACCCAAGTCAATACCAATAATCTTTCCCATTTTATTTATCTCCTATAATATTTGCAGTTTATTCCACAGATTAGCACCGATTGTCACAGATTTTTATATGTTATAAAGAAAGTCGCTCGTATTTCAACAGGCAATTTTCAATAACCAGACACTTAATCTGTGTTTATCTGTGTAAATCTGTGGATTTTTACTCAGCAGGTTTAACTACCATGACTTTTGCGTGGCGGATAACCTTTTCCTTAAGTTTGTAGCCTTTGAGGTAGACGGCAGCGAGCTGTTCTTTTTTGACATCTCCCTGCTGCATTCCGATTGCCTCGTGCAAGTCAGGATCGAAATCATCGCCCTCTTTGCCGAATGCAACAAGATTGTATTTATTTTCCAGCATGCTGACCAGAGATTTGTTAATCATGCGGATTCCGTCAGCGATTGATTTTGCATCTTTGGCATCTTTTGCGGCATCAAGAGTGCGGTCAAAATTGTCCAGAGAATCAAGCAAATCTTTGAGCAAATTGGCGTTTCCGTAGTCGAAAGCGTCCTGCTTTTCCTGCAACATGCGCTTTCGGTAATTGTCGAAATCTGCGGCCCGTCGCAAGAGCTGGTCCTTGAGGTCAGCATTTTCTTTTTCAAGCTCGGCAATTCGCTCTTCTGGAGATTTTTCTTTCTTTTTCTCAGATTTAGCCTCGTCCTTTGATTCAGAATCAGCCTTTCTTTCAGAAGATTCGTTTTCTGACGAAGCAGAATCTTTTGGAGAGCCTTCTTCTGCCTTAGTTTCAGCAGTCTGTTCAGTTTTTTGCTCAGACTCGTTTACAGTTTCTTTTTCTTCGGTTTTTTCATGCTTTTCGTGTTTCATGCATTACTTCCTAAAAATCTTTTTCTTATAAATAAAGATAGTAAAATCTATCAAAAATCGTCAACAAAAAAAAGTGAAAATTTGAAAAAAAATTCTTTATATAGGTAGATATTGGCTGAAAACTCAGGGAATTGCAGATTTTTTTAGCAATATCTCCATTCTACGCCGTCTTCGCCCATAAAGATTTTGACGCTGCTGTTTTCAATGAAAGAATTGTCGAAAAACGAAGGTATATCCATCGCAGCTCCAGAGAGAAGCTCGTCCGGATTGTAAGAAAGCTCTATTTTTGATTCCTCGCCCTCGCCGTAACACCTGGCAATCGCTCCGTTCAGGCGGACAACATTTTCAACGACTTCAAAAAGCTGAGGCTTGTTCTTTTCTTCATATTTGAATTTAAGGAAAGCAAGCTGCATTTTTTCGATTTCTGTGTGCTTCGCGTTTTCCGGCTTCCATCCGCTTTCAAGAGAACAGTTGTTGATTTTCTGCCATTCCGCAAAATCCTGAAAAAACTTTGAGGGAGTCATTTTGAGTGGGGCAAGAACGGCCAGAAACCATGTGACCGCCCGGCCGTAGCTGTAAAAAGAAGAGACGGCAAAGGCAGTTTCTCGGCAATTTTTTATGTCCTGAGTCGAGAAAGTCGCGCTCGGTTTGGGCATTTTAATGGAAGATTTATCGGCACTGTCTGAAATACCCGCCATCTCCAGCTGAGGAAAATCAATGTGATTCGGATAAAGAGAGAGGGCAAAATCAAGCCTGTCACGGAAAGACTTAACGCTGTCGCCCGCAGCACAGGCAAAATTCATGTCAAAGCCAAAGACAAGCCCCAGAGTATTGAGCATATCCGCCCGGCGGGAGAAGAATTTTTTGTCAAAAAGATAAGAGCCGCCCTTGCTGAGCCCCGAAAAAGGAATTTCAAGCGTACAGTAAAGCTCGGCACAGGCCTTGCACACGTCCATATCAAGAACCGAAGCCGAGACAGGCAGGGTAAGAAAAACATCCCCTGCCTTCTCACGGAAAACTTGCAGAAAGTGAAGGAGCTTCCCCTTGTGGCCGAGAATGGCTTCATCCTGCAAAGTGAACTCAGTAATCCCGCGCTGTTTGAAAGAAGAAAGAGAAGCTTCCAGATTTGATGAATTGAATTTGAAAGAATCTGCCATAAAAACACAAATTAATAAACCACAGATTACACAGATGACACGGATTATTTATATCATGTAAGAAAATCTTCAAAATTATAACGAATGATTTTCGTATTTGAAATATAACATCTGTGTTAATCTGTGTAATCTGTGGTTAACTTTTTACAGCAAGTGAATTCCGTGCTTCTCACACTCGGTTTTCATCTCGTCCGGCCAGATTGAAACCTGGATTTCACCGATGTGAGCTTTGCGCAGGAAGAACATGCATAAGCGGCTCTGACCGATACCGCCGCCCATTGTAAAGCTTAGCTCGCCGTTCAAGAGCTTTTTGTGGAATTCGAGATTTGCGCGCTCAGGGCAACCACGCTCTTCAAGCTGTAATTTTAAGCTTTCCGGGCTTACCCGGATACCCATTGAAGAAAGCTCGAATGAAGACTGCAAAACCGGGTTCCAGACGAGCAAGTCACCGTTCAAACCATGATGACCGTCAACGCTCTCGCTGATCCAGTCGTCATAGTCAGGTGCGCGTCCGTCGTGGATTGTTCCGTCAGGAAGCTTTCCGCCGATACCAATCAAGAAAACAGCTCCGTATTCTTCGCAGATTTTGTTCTCGCGCTCTTTTGGAGTCAAATCGGGATAGCGGCGCTGTAAGTCATCAGCAAAAACGAACTGAACGTTCTCCGGCAAAATCGGCTTGATGTTCTCGTAGCGGTCGTAAATATAGAATTCTGTGCGTTTGAGACAATCATAAATCTTTTTGACGGCTGCCTTCAAATATTCGATGTTGCGGTCAGCTTTATTGATGCACTCGCACCAGTCCCACTGATCGACATAAAGCGAGTGAATATTGTCCAAATCCTCGTCGGCACGAATCGCGTTCATATCAGTGTAAATTCCAAATCCGGGAGCAAGCTTCATCTCGCTGACCTTAACACGCTTCCATTTTGCGAGAGAATGAACGATTTCCATCTGAGCGTCGCCCATGTCCTTTACCGGGAATTTTACGGCACGCTCAACGCCGTTCAAATCATCGTTCAAGCCCTTTCCGCTCTGAACAAAAAGCGGGGCCGTAACGCGGGTGAGATTAAGAGCTGTAGAAAGCTGGGTCTGGAAGAAATCTTTAATCATTACGATAGCATGTTCGGTCTCTTTTTCGCCGAGCAGCGATTTGTAGTCTTTTGGAAATTTAACACTTGCCATTTTGTGCCTCGAAATTTTATGAATGTGCCATTTTATCAGAAAAGCGATTTTTTTTCTACAATTTTTTTTGGCGCAAATTTTTCTGGCTGCCGCTGTTCCGTGTTTACAGTCAAGTTCCACACGGATGTGGGCAAAAGGAAGTTGACCGCGAGAATTTCTGAAAGAAATTCTCGTCACGACATGGATGTCGAAACATAGACGGAGCGGATATTTCTTTTCCTGTAAATTCACTCGCTGTGAATAATTTGTTATAATCTCTTTATGCCTAAAAAACGAAAATCACGCAGAAACAGACGACAAAAACATTCTTTCGGATTTTTTCTCTTAATAATCCTTATTCTCGCCGTTGTTTCAGTTTATTCTTATAAGACGAATCCTGAATCCAAGACGAAAGTTGATAATGTTGTCAAGATTTTAAAAGAACCACAGATTACACAGATTTCACAGATTAAAAATTATATAGAAGAAAGTGATTCTAATGAGGAGCAGGCTGCTCAATCCGAGCAGGAAAAATCATCATCTGGAAACGAAGATTCTTCTGAAAAGCCAAAAAATCAGGCCAGAAAATCTGAATCAAAAAAGCCTGCCGCAAAAAAACTCGTCGCACTTCCGGCCGGGCTTGAAAAGCCGGTCTGTGCAGCCTCGCATAACGCCAGCGACCACCAGATACGACAGTTCGAGCATTATTCGCTCTGCTACCGCGAAAGTTACGAGCAGGCCGAGTGGAGCGCGTACTGTCTAACAGAGGAAGAACTTGTCAAAAACGCAAAGCGAAGCGACGACTTTAGGAGCGACCCGGAAATCACCACAGGCTCAGCAACTCCCGCCGACTACAAAAAATCAGGCTACGACCGAGGCCACCTTTCCCCTGCCGCCGACTTTGCCTTTGACCAGAATGCCATGAGCGAGACATTCTACATGAGCAACATGAGCCCGCAAAAAGGCAGCCTAAACCGCGGAATCTGGAAAGACCTGGAAGCCGAAGTGCGATTGTGGGCAAAAAATTTCGGGCGGGTCTACGTGGTCTCAGGCCCGATTCTCGAAAAGCCAGCAGCAGAATACCAGTCAATCGGTGAAAATCAGGTCGCCGTGCCAGAATTTTACTACAAAGTGATTTTAGCCCCGCTCTACGCAAACGAAGCTGACCGTGCCACGCCGGAAGATGCGGAAAACGTAATCGCTCTTGGCTTCATCTTCCCGAACGAAAAATGCACCGGCACACTAAACGATTACGCCGTCACAGTTGACGAAGTGGAAAGCCGCACCGGGCTGGATTTTTTCTCGCTGCTGGAAGATTCAATTGAAAATGAGGTTGAGGGTAAAGTGAACAAGTAACTGCTCACCTTTTCAGATTGTCATACAGAACCGTTGTCAGACTATGCAAAGCACTGCCCTTCCAGATTCACCAGATTCGTCAACAAATATACTGATTGTTTTCAATGACCTTTCCCATAAAAAAATTGGCGGGGAGTCTCCCCGCCTTAGTAGGTTGGCCCCGGGTCTTTCGACCGAGCCACAATGCACAGTTCGTCAACTGCACACCTAAAATATAAAGCAAAATCCGCCTGCGGTCAAGACAAACAGAAAGAATTTTTTTTCGGGCACATCACTGCGCTCTGTCATGGGCTTGTCCAATAAGTATGAGTCATTGCCGTGCTCGACACGGCAATCTCTTGTATTGCAATTAAATGGATTTTCGGGTCAAGCCCGAAAATGACACTTTTTGAACTTATTGGACATTCCCTTCCCCTAATTGCTGAAAGCCCGAACACAACAGACACGATTAGTAGTGAGCTTGTGGTAGTCGCTGCGGATGTAGCCGTCATCGAAACTCAGTACCCACGCGCAGAGGCTGTCACTGCTGTCCTGCGACGACGAACGATAGTAACTACTTGCCAGCTGGGTTCCACCAAGTGCTTCAAGCACGGCATTCAAGGTCGTCTGGTTCCTGTAGATGTAGGTCAATTCCGCTATGCTCGGCATGTACCAGCCTGTGGCATAAGTGCCTGAAAGGCCAAAGTTAGCTGCATACTTATTCACGTAGTTGAATGCAGGATAATTCTCAGCGGCGTTTTCACTTGCGGTAGAGTCTTGCGAGCAGATGTATGCCCAGTTGTCGCTTCCGTCCGTGTCGCCGGTGAAGGTTGCCGTGCTTGCAGCCCCTCTTCCGCTCGGGATTGGCGTACACTGAATATCAGTGAAGTTTGTGTTGCTGCCTGTAGTGTCCTGCTTTGCCCAAATATATCGGCCGCTGTTCGTTCCGCCAGCAGAGTTGTGGATTCCCAGCCAGCCAGCCGGTGCTCCGGATGCATCGGTGTACAGTACGCCCACGGCCTTTGTCTTCTGATCTTCGGTAAATGTCCGGTTTGCGTCGTAGGGCACAATCGTGCCGTCGCTCAGGAGAACGTCACCTACGTGAGGAGGCTGTACCTTCACGGCACAGCTTGCGGTCTTTGTGCTGTCGGCATTGCTCGTCACAGTAACCGTGGCGTTTCCTGCTGCCGTACCCTTTGCATAGACGGTCAATATGCTGGTCGCTGTGTCTGTAGTGATTGCAGTGCTGCACGCAGAATCGCAATACAGTGTGATGCCTGTGCCGCTGACGCTCCATTTCACGGTCTTGTCGGTCGCATTGTCAGGGGCAACAGTTGCGGTGAATGAGGTGCTGCTTCCAACGGTAACTGTCTGCGCTGTTGTCTTGTCTAGGGAAAGGCCCGTAACGGCAACATTGCTGAAAGCCCGAACACAACAGACACTACCATTAATGCTCTTGGCGCCGGGGTTGAGGAAGTCGTTCCTGAAGTTCAGAGCCCACGACGCGCCGATGCTATCGCCGCTCTGCGACGACGACCAATAGGTCCTATTTGCCAGCTGGGTTCCACCAAGAGCCTGGAGCACGGTATTCAAGGTCGTCCTGCTCCTGTAGATGTAGGTCAATTCCGCTATGCTCGGCATGTACCAGCCTGCGGCATAAGTGCCCGTGAGCCTGACTGTAGTCGCGTACTTGTTCACGTAGTCGAATGCAGGATAGTTCGTTACCGCATCTGCGCTTCCGTTAGGATCAACGGAGCAGATATACGCCCAGTTGTCGCTTCCGTCCGTGTCGCCGGTGAAAGTTGCAGTGCTTGAAACCCCGCTTCCGCTCGGGCTTGACGTACACTGAATATCGGTGAAGTTTGTGTTGTAGCCTGTAGTGCCGATAATTGCCCAGTTCGTTCCAGCCGCCAAGTTGTGAATGCCCAGCCAGCCTGCAGGCGCTCCATCTTCCTTAAATCCGTACATCACGCCTATGGCCTTCGACTTCTGATCTTCGGTGAAAGTTTGGTTTGCGACGTAGCGCACAACCGTGCCGTCACTCAGGAGAACGTCACCTATTCCAGGAACCTGTCCTTCCGCATTCGTCAGCACCGCAAGCGTCTCTGCTGAAACAAGTGCTTTCTGTGCATCTGTCAGTGCGTCGTAGGCTGTGCGGGCGGCATCTACCTTTTTCTTGCAGTCAGCCGTATATGCGACCGTGCCGATCGCATTGATTTTCTCTGTGACGGCATTTGCGGCGGTCAGGTTGGCATCCGGCGTCCAGTGGGCGTAGAGGGTTTTGTTTCCTGTGCTTCCCGCCGCGATGGATTCTATCTTGCTTCCGCCTGTTTGGGCATCATACCATCCCTCAAAGTCATAATTAGTCTTGCTGATGCCTGTTGCCGTAGGCAATGTGATTGTGCTGCTGTACATTGTGTAGGAGCCTGGAACCGTTCCTGTGAGAGTGCCTCCGTTTGTGTTGAGGGTAATCGTAAAGAGCTTTTGCAGTGCCCCTTCGCCTGTGCCTGAAATCTCCGGGCTTGAAGTGCTTGTAAGGCCGTTTGTGATTCCCGCATACTCGCGCCATTCTCCGAGCTTGAGCGTTTTTTCGGTGTCGCCGTAAAGCGAGAACACAAGCACATAGTTGCCCGAAGCGATGCTGCCTGCCGTGTAGGTCGCCTTGCCGTTTGCAAGGACCGTGCTGGCACCTTCCGGCGAGAGTGTCGTGGATTCATCAAGGGCTTTAAGTGCGGCATCCACGGCATTTACGGCAGCCGGGACTGTGAGGGTTACGCTCAGGGAGCCTGTTCCTTCTGTGGAAATTGAGGCAAGCTCAAGCGTGAAGCTGAGGCTGTTTGTTCCCTGCGCTATTGTCTTTGCCGTGCTTCCCTGCCATTTGGCCCCGCCTTTTTCTGCCGTGAGCGTGAATGTGTAGCTTGCCCCCACCGTAACGGCTATGTTTGCGGCGGTCATTTTTGCGTAGGCTGATTCCGTGCCGCTGGATTCCCATGTGGTTTCGCTTACGGGAGCCGCTCCTTCCGTGGCTGTCGTTCCTGTAAGGGTAAAGCGGGTGAATTCTTCCACATTGGAGACGGCCGGAAGTGCCGTGCGGGATGAATCTGCCAGACTGATTTTGACGTAGGCATTTGTGCCGGTGATTTCTTCTGTCTGCTCGTCATTATTGAAGTTTGAGCATGAGGCAAATACAAGTGCGGCGAGTGCCGCAAGTGCCGATAGTATTTTTCGTTTCATTTACCTTTCTCCTATTTGCTGACTGTAATCTGCGCACCGTATGTGATGCCGTTCTTTGCCGCGTTGAGGGCGACTTGATATGCCACCTCGTCCGAAAGCTGGGCTTTTGTAAGGGTGAGAACCGTGCCGTCACTGCTTACGGAAGCTGCGGCAACCGATGCCGCACTCTTGCCGTTGATGAGCCAGCTGTAGCCGGTGAAACCTGTGCTTGCCGTAAGCGTGATGCTTCCATCCGCATCAGATTTTGTGATTGCGATTGCAGGATTCGGTGAGATTGTCACGGTCATGCCGCCTGCGCTCGTCCAGCTTGCGTAGGTAGATTCCGCCGATGTCAGTGTGGCGTAGTTAGTTACAAGGTTTTTCTGTGCTTCGGTCAGTGCGTCGTAGGCTGTGCGGGCTGCGTCTATCTTTGCCTTGCTTTCCGTCGTGTATTCAACCGTGCCGATTGCGCTGATTTTTGTGATTACTGCATTTGCGGCTGTCTGGTTTGCTGCGGCGGCTTTGAGCGTGCTATAGGTAGATTCCGCTGCAGTCAATGTGCCGTAGTTACTTACAAGGTTTTTCTGTGCTTCGGTCAGTGCGTCGTAGGCTGTGCGGGCATCACCTATCTTTGCCTTGCTTTCCGTCGTGTATTCAACCGTGCCGATTGAATTGATTTTTGCGGTGACCGCATTTGCGGCTGCCTGATTAACGGCGGCTTCATCTGCGGCGGCTTTGAGCGTGCTGTAGGTAGATTCCGCCGATGTCAGTGTGGCGTAGTTAGTTACAAGGTTTTTCTGTGCTTCGGTCAGTGCGTCGTAGGCTGTGCGGGCATCACCTATCTTTGCCTTGCTTTCCGTCGTGTATTCAACCGTGCCGATTG
>Ga0129306_1002186_pt1 | contig 18341 bp, 15 predicted proteins | sample P827metagenome_FD_94438 | JGI IMG/M metagenome (GOLD analysis project Ga0129306, IMG submission 94438) | Capybara group fecal microbial communities from Wisconsin, USA - P827 metagenome | ecosystem: Host-associated > Mammals > Digestive system > Large intestine > Fecal | place: USA: Wisconsin... | reverse complement strand
AGCTTGCGAAGCTCGTTATTTTTTTATCTTTAAAAACCACAATGTTCCATAGTGATAATTTTTTACAACAACATTATCGTCTTTACTTACAGGCAAAAAGATTGAATTACCACTTCCGTCACCAGATTCATATCCTTCGTAAAAGCTATTGCCGTTTATTGTAATTTCAGGTCTATTAGTTAATCGTTGAACTATCCAAAACCATATAAACCCGTCTTCTGGAACTTTATAAGTCAGAGAAGAATATGCAGGAATACCAACTGCTGTTTTTGAATCCCAATCTGGCATAATTCTTTTTGTGGATCCAGCACCTTGCGAAGTTCATAACAAAAATTTTCAAATACGTTTTTGCTATAATAAATTTAGGAGATAAATTTTATTTATAGATTTAAAAATCATAAAAGGAGTGATTATATGTCAGTATATGAAAGTCTATCACTGATGGTAGCTTTTGGTATTCTGATTGCTACCATTATGAAAAACAAATAATAAAAGGCCCTGTGACAACAACAACGCCACAGGGCCTTTAAGTTAGTCTATATACTGGATGCTACCTTTATTAGTGTCCTTTGGATTTCTCCCTGAATATATTTCTTAACATCCCCAGAAAGCTCGATTTTCCGGGCAGATTCCTTGTAATTGACATCAGTATTGTATCTGAGTAGCTGATCCACGCTTACGTCCAGCATATCTGCTATTTTCACCAAAAGATCAAAGCTGGGTTCACGTCTGCCGTTTTCGTACTGGCCATAAGACGTGGAGTGAATTCCCAATGCTTTTGCAAAGTCGGCCTTTGTTTTGTATTTTCCTTCCCTTGCTTTCTGAAGATTTTTACCAAAAATGTTATCCTTCATTTTTTTATATCCTCCTGTAATTTAATTTTCTGATTAAATTATACAGTAGTCAAATGGGATTGTATATCAACGATTTGACGGTATTTATTCCTCAATTTGACTATTATTCGGATAACTCCTTGTAGAGCTTGTTTATGGCCCTTCTTTGGGATTTCTGTACGGTCTGGGCATAGATATTAAGCAAGGTATCTGGCCTTGACCAGCCACCTATGGCCTGGACATCGGTTATAGCTGCTCCCAGCTGGAGCATGTTAGTTGCCCAGGTATGCCGGGTGGAATGAACATGGAGGGTATTGTCACAGAAGGGGAGCTTCTTGACCATGGCCTTGAAATTCCTCGAAAAATAAGTAGGGTTGTGAGGAGAGCCGTCCTTGTTTGTAAAAACTAGATTATCAGGGTTTTCCCAGTTCGGGACAGTCCTGCTTTCCATTTTCTGCCTTTTACGCCATTCAATAAGGATGCTGCGGATTTCCCTTGGAAAAGGTATAGTTCTTGTGGATCTTCTTGTCTTTGTGCTTTGCTTTAATACATAATTATGGCCTTCTACCACAAGGCCTTGGCAGATTACAAGTTCATTTCTTTTGAAATTTATATTATTCCAACTTAAGCCAAGTATCTCGGATCTTCGGCAGCCAAGATAGAAAAGAAGGACATAGGCAGGAAAGAACCTGTGGTTTTTCGTGGCCTCAAGGAAGGCCTTCTGGGCTTCGGGCATAAAAATAGCCTTTCTCCCAAAGGGTATCGGGATAGGCTCGGTGTCTTCTGCGATATTGTTACTTATGATACCTTCTTTTTTCGCTAGGGCCATTACGCTAATAAGAATTTGCCGCAGCTTTATCATCGTCCACGATGACAAGGGCTGGCCGTTTTTACCGTACATTTTCATTTTTGCCAAATATTCCTGCAAGTCCCGTAGGGTAATATCCTCGATTTCCATTTCCCCAATGGACGAACCTGCTATATGGGATTCAATATAGCATTGATATGTGTACCTTGTGGTTCCCTGATGCTTGGGCATCTTGTAGGTTTCATACCAGTATCTTACGTAATCTTCTAATTTCATACTTTAAATCATATCCTTTCTGAAAAGTAGTCCAAATTGGACTACTTTTGATAAATTTGGTGCAGGTGTTCTTAATGAACATCTTTTTTTGTGTAAAGATTTAATTTTTTGAAACTTGGGCGAGTTAAAGCTATGCAAAAATATCTGCAAAGAGTTTTTGATGATTATTTATATGCGAGGTGTAATAAAAATGGAAGAGACAACTGAATTTGCTTCCCGTGTAGATGTTGCAAATAAGATTATACAAAATTTGCGTGACTATGGCGATTTGTCGGCTCCAGGTTTTTATGGCAGAGGTTTCTATACCGATGTCAAGGGTACGGGCCGCTTTTCTTCTTCAAATTATCTTAGATTTCTGGCTAACCAGGATGGTAGAACTGATTCTAGCAGTTATGTATCCGAAAATTGGCTTCAGCAGAAGTTCCCCGGCATTCCTAACCCTCCATGGTTAAAGGAAGGGGCAAAGCCCGTTCAGATGGAAAACCGGGACGGGGATACTGCGACTTTCTACAATATTGATGATCTGCTTCATATTACCGCCAGCCTCCCAAATGCCAAACGCATTACCAAACATGACGAGGAGTGGGATTTTGAGTATGCAGAGGATTTATTGGAGGCAATAGGGGTTGAGAGGCTTCCTGACCGAGTAAGAACTATTGATGAAATAAAGGATGCCGTAATCAGTTATGCCAAAGAGCATAACTGTAGAGATCTTTCGGCAGCTATGACAGTTCATCTTTTCTGCCGTAATTGTCATCTTACGCCACCCCAGGGGCTTTTTACCAAGGAAATGATTGATACCCTTGAAGCCAATCACAGTAAGCTTTTCTCCTATATGAAGACAGCTTCAAAGGTCAATTATTATATTGAAAAAGCTATGTCCAAAAAGAACGAAAAGCTCAAGGAAGAAGTTTCCCAGATAATGGAAAATGAGTCAATTGCCAGACCAGAGAAACGGGAAATCAAGGGGAAAGATGAAGAGCTTTTCAAGGATCTTTCCATTAGATTCCATTGGGCCGAGGACTGGATTTACGATATTGACGGTAATCAGTTCATGCCTAACGATAACCCATCTTCTGAGGAAAAGCATTCAGGTATATACAAGGGTGAGGAAGCCTATAAGTTTCTTGCAGCCATGGCACGATACGACAAGGAACAGTACAACAGACGTCATCGGTTGTTTACGGGCTATACAAAATCCCAAATGGATATTTTATCTCCAGTGATTAACCATAGGGATATGCGGATTGACCTGGGTGATTTGGAGCTTGGAAACAAGACTAGCGTAATTGATGCTTTTGAACAGAGAGTTCTGCAATTTTATTATGAGCTTGCGAATGATCTGGTAAAATGTAGATATTCTATTATCGAAAATTATACGGAAGACGGTTCCACTTATGGAAAGCTTAAGATTTCCCAGGAGGAATTTGACAAAAAGGTTGTTGAATATCAGAAAGAAGTAGCTGATAAAATTCCTGAAATCCAGAAATATTTTGCAGCCCTTAAAAAGGATGAGGGCAGGTTCATTGAAAAGAATTCTGCTTACAAGGAATACAATGAATACAAGGCAGATACCTATAAATATCTTGTCAAGAAAAGTTTTCTGAACTATCTTGATGGTCTTCCTATGAATGGAAGGGAACATGGATTATACTTCAACATTCTCAGTAAGGAGAAGAATTTGCCTGATGGTCCTCTATTGGTTATGGATATGGAGGATTTGATAAGGCGTAATAGTTCCAGCATACATTCTACAGAAGCAGATAGAAGGTTTAATAAGGATGATTATGTAATTGTGGAAGCCTATGAACAAGCAGTTGAGCTTCGTAAAGAACTTGACAGTAATACCTACCGTAATGCTGGCATAGGAAATCGTAATCACATAAATGATATAAAAGTTCTTTTTACACCAGAAGAGCTTGAGCTTGCCCGTAATCTTGACAATATTATGTATAAAAAGGAATATGTGCCGACCAATCCTTACAGGGATTCCTTTGGTGAACGTTCTGATGTTGAGGTTTCTGGCTTTAGGGCTATCTGTCATGCCAGATTTGATTATGGCACCAATGAAATCCCTGAAAGAGCAGGCTTATACGAGAGATACAAAAATAATGAAAACTTCAGTTATTATGATGATTATTTTTACCTTTCTGCAAAGTACAATGGTCATTTCATTATTGACGGTGAAGCCCAAAAAGAATGTACATTTTCTGAGGGGCAGGGACAGCTTCGGGACAAGTCTTTTGTTGACAATTTTATTAGTCCAGATAAACAGGAAGAATTTGATAATCTTTATGCTTTTGCCTGTAAATACTATTATACTCATGGAACTGGCGATGACCTGTTAGAACATTTTATGGATCATGCTCACAGAAGCTTAATCCAGCCTGGAGATGCGGATTTTGCCAGCAAGGTCGACCTTAATCTGGAACTTAAGATTCATCAGGACCGTCACCCTGAGATTGATATTACCAAGAGTAAGCTTTCTTCTGATGAAATCGGTGATCTGGCAGATTACTACAGGCAATCTGTATCCCTTTACTATGGTGATGATGCAGTAAGTCTTAATGACTGCAATATTTGTGCAGTTCAGATGATGATAGAGGATGGCCTATCAAAGAGCAAGATAAATACAGTATTTACCTGCTTGCAGAAGAAATTGCATGTAAATAAGGAAGCGGAAAAGGTCAGACAGCCTTTGTCCGATATTCTCAAACTGGATTCCATCAAGCAGCTTCAGAATGAAATGAAGCAGAATAAGACTGAAAGCATTTTTAAAACCAAAAGCAGGTGACAACTATGACAGATTATTCAGTGACAGATATAAAAAGACTGGTTAATGACGGGGATTGGCATCTTAATGAAGATGCTGTCCAGAAATTAATGGCAGGAGAAGAAGTGGAGGTTTTAGGGGAGATGTCCTTTGGGCACTTCTCCTATGACATTATCAACATCACTGATTCACCGCCTATCAACATTGAACTTGGGATTTACAAGCCCTGTGAGAATGACACTGACCGGGATTTTGCAGATAATCCGGGTTTTCGTTCCACCAGCCTTGAGGATTTCCCAAGAGATGTTCCTGATATGCCAGAATGGTTCAGCCCTTTGTACTTGGGCAGTGAAATAACTGGTTCCCAGGATTTCAAGGAAAAACTGGTGGAGGCCATGGTTCAGGAAGATCTTCTTTCAGTACAGAAATCCCACCAGCATGAGTATGAATATCTAAAGGTGAATGAAAAAGGATATTACCAGCAGCTTGGCAAGCATTACCGTGAGCTTCTGAAAAAGACTATGACCAAGCAAAAGCTTACAAAGCAGGATGTGAAAGACCTTATGGTACACTACTACAACAATTTTGGTGTAGGTGGCGATACGGACAAAATCATTTTGCAGATGCGTGAGGATGGGCTTACCGATGCCAGAATGACCATGGTCTTTGACAAGATGATTGAGGACAAGCTTGTAATGCCTTTTGATTACAAAAAGGACATAAAGTTCTATACTGACAAGAAAAACTTTGACCCGTTAAAGATTTTGGAAAGGGCTGCAAAAAAGCAGAATGTAAAGGAGTAGTATTATGGCAACCGCAGAAGAATTTAACGACAAGGATATTCGGGCATTGATAGAAGCCGGGGACTGGCACCTTACAGAGGAAGTCTTGAAGGAATTTCGTGACTGGCCCGACAACAATTATGGCTATATCGGCTGTGTCTGCTACGGGAACAATGTCATTGATATTGTCCAGGAATCCTTTGAAAATGACCTTCCAAAAAACTTTATTGATCTCAACAAGGTTCAGCCAGACTTTGAATATGGCTGCAAGGATGAATTTTCCATTCAGGATTATGACCTTGAGATTAATGGCAAGACCCCGACAGGCCAGTTTGGTGAGCTGCTTGATGCCAGCCGTTTTTATGATAATGACTTCAGCAAGGCTTCCCTTGAGAATTTCAAGTATGCTGTTGTCAAGACCCTTGTGGATGACAAGCTGCTTTCAAAAAAGAATCTGAAGGATTACAAAAAGGTAAAGGTTTCCGGCAAGGGATTCTTCATGCAGGTTATTAAGGAGCTGGATAAAGTGAGTGAAATCAAAAACCTTGTAGCAGCCGGGGACTGGCAGCTTAATAAAAATGCAATAGAAGGCTTCAAGGAAGACAAATATGGCTATTACAATATCGGTAATGTAAGTTTTGGGAACGATAAAGTAATCCTTAATATCTGCGAGTCTAATGGCAATCTGAAGCTTGAATATACCCATCAGGGGCCTTTAAAGGAATTTGAAAGCGAAGCCGGAAAAGAGCAGACCTTTGACATCAAGGTAAAACCTGACGAGCTGGATCCTGCGTTTTTTAAAGGAATCTATGGTCACGCCAGCAAGGAGTTTTCTTTGGATGTGGCAGATAAGGATATTGAAGATCTAAAGTATGCCATCTCAAGCGGCCTTTTGGAGGACGGGGTTATCAATGTAAAGGATACTGATAACTATAAAGCCATCCGTGATAACGGTACCAGCTACTTTAAGCAGGTAAATGAGGCTATTGGTAACTACTGCAAGGGGCTTATCAATAAGCCAAAGCTTGATATTGAGGATGTTATGGCCCTTGCCCGTTATTATGACAACAAGGTTTTTGATAACCTTGAAAATAATAAAGAAGGACGGGTTAATTCCGTAAAGCGTATGCTTGAGGACGGCCTTAAGCCAGCCCAGATTGGTATGGTAGGCTCCAGAATGGAGTCCGTTTTCACGGGAAACCAGAACTGGGCCAGGGATGAACTTAAATCCCCTTCAATACAGAAATTTTGTGAGGAACTGTCCGTAAAGAAAACCAAAACCAATCAAAAGGCAAAGTAGTCCAATTTGGACTACTTTTTGAAGAGTCACTTTCTAATGGTGGCTCTTTTTTTAATTTTTTGGAACTTTTCCGAGTTAAAACCATGGAATAATATGCTCATGAAAAAATGACTTTAAGGAGATGTTACTTATGGGTATCAGCGGTATTAGTTTTCTGGTGGAAATGGATCGTCCTTTTGACAAGATTTCACCTGATACAAAGCCTTTTTTCCCTATATTGATGCGGTGCGGAGATGGCACTTCTCAGGAAAGAACCATGTATTTCGGTTCCTTTGATTTGTCTGTTGATGCAGACGGTGAGAATACTATCTATGTGGAGGCACAAGACCCAAGGGATATAGATGAGAATCTTATCGAGGATTATCCTACTGTTTCAGATTTCCAGGAAGGCAAAATCTTTGAATTTGTGGCCCGTTGCGGTGATGAGGAAAATGAGATTTATCCTGTAAAAATCACTGGGCTTACCCTTTACCAGAATGGTTATAGGCATGATATGTCCGATGAGGTTTGCAATATGCTCACATCTGCTTTGCACATTACAAAATCCAAGGATCGTATTCCGAATTCGGATGCTTTACTCATTCCAACGAGGGAATCTACGCACAGCATTGAGAATGTTGACGGAAAAATAATGTGGGTCCCAAAGGAAGCACCAAAAGCGGAAGAAAAAAGCATGACCAAGGATGAGGCCATAAATACCCTTCAGAAACTTGCTATCTGGGAGGTTGACGAAGAAGGAGAAGAATTCTATAAAGTGACCCGTGGGCATATTAAGCCAGGATTTTCCCTGAACCTTGGAGAGTTCTATTTTGGTAACGATATGTATACTGTTGAGGCCAAAAAGAGTGAGGACGGGCAGCAGACAATCCAGGTTGATCTTTATCGCCCGAAAGACCTTGTTGGGATCTCGAAGGTAAAGGAAGATCACTTTGAATTTCCGGAAGATGATATTTCTGAACTGGTAGATAAACATCTTTTTGAAAAGCCTGTTACTACTGCGGTCATTCTCCCTGATGCGGAAAAAATAAATCCTCTTCAATTAGAGAAAATGATTATAACGGAGCTTTATAATCAGGGATTTATTGATGAGAAGAATATTCCTGCATACGAGGCAATGAAAAAGAACAGAAGCGGTTTTTATCAGCAGTTCCAGAGAAAGTACGACAGACTTGAAGATATTAGTCTGCATCGACTTTCCTTCCCGGAAGAATTGGTCAATAAACCAAAGCTTAACCCTGACGAGGTAAGTGAGCTTGGGGATTATTATTACAAGCTTGCAAACCTTACTGCAACGCCTGGGCAGGAGCTTCCTGAAAGAAATCTCAACACAGTTATTGAGATGATAAAGGACGGTATTCCTGAAAAGCGAATCGGAACCATATTCCTTCATATTAACCGCAGAATGGATTTGGGACCTAGAAATAACTGCGTTCCTGCCATTTTAAGACATCCAAATATAAAAGCCATGCTGGAGGGGCAGAAGGCTGCAAAATCCAGAGAATTTAACCGATAAGAGTTGTCCAATTTGGACAACTCTGAAAGGAGATATATTATGACCGACAAGAGAGAACTTACAGATGCAGAGCTTTATGGTGGTATGGATCCAAGCGAGGATACCCTTACCCCGGAGGAAAAGGAATTTTTGGAGGAGTGCAGCGAAGAAGAAAATGCACTTTTCAGTGAGGCAGAACGCCTTGGAATCTTTGAGGAGTGACTAAAATGCCGGTAAATAATGAAAAAGTAAACGAAGACAGAAAAAAATTGGTGGATGCCGTTATTCAGGAAATGGAAAAAGGGACACCTTTTTTCTGGGACAGCGGTCATTTTGGTTCTCTTAACCGGCCACGAAACCTCATGAATAATATCAAGGGGAAGGATAAGCCATATAAGGGAATAAATGCCATGACCCTTATGTATTATGGCATGAAGAAAGGATACAAGGATGCCAGATGGTGTACCTTTAAACAGGCTGATGAGCTTGGCTTTACCATAAAGACGGGTGAAAAAGGCATTCCTATTGAATATTGGGAGTTTAAAGGACCCAAGAAGGAAAAGAATCCAAAAACCGGGAAATGGGAGCCAGTATATGAGGTAGATGAAAATGGTAACAAAAAGCCGGTTATCGTCAAATATAAGAAGCCGATTGTAAGAAGATATGTTGTATTTAACGCAGAACAGATGGAAGGGGTACCACCTCTTGAGAAGCCACTTACAATGACCAATGAAGAGCGGAACATTTACTTCGAGAACATGATAAATAACTCCGAAGCTCCTATATATTTTGACCAGGCTTCCAAAAATTTCTACAGTCCTTCCAGTGACGAAATTCATGTAATGCCACGGGAACAATTCAAGGATATGGATTATTTCTATGGCACTGTTGCTCATGAGATTGCTCATTCTACTGGAGCTGCCAGCAGAAACAATCGTCCTGGTATAACTGAGTTTGCAGGTTTTGGTTCTGAAACTTATGCCAAGGAAGAACTGATAGCCGAAATGTCGGCAATGTTCCTGAACAGTGAATACGGTCTTACTGCTGATGCTATCCACATGGATAATCATAAGGCTTATTTAAGAAGCTGGGTCAAGGCACTCAGGGAAGATCCTGATGAGCTTTTCAGGGCTGCCAGTATGGCAGAACAGGCAGTGGATTATATCAAGGAGCGGATGATTATGAAGGATATTGACAAGATTAAGGATCCAAGCTTCAAGATTGTTTCTTATGATACTTCCATCCGTGACTATTATCTGTCAGCTTTCCCTGATGATGAGCTGGGCGAAAGAATAGGAGATATTTCTTTCAAACAGTTCTATAAGGAACTTAAAGGCCATAAAGATGTTTATGATTTGCTAGGGGTTGGCGATTCCCTTGTCCGTGAGAGACTTTTTAATAAGCTTGCTGAGATTTCTGGAAAGGATTATTCTGAGATTTACCAGTTGTGGCTCGGAGAGGAAAAGCAGAAGAAGGATTCTGCGAAAGAGAAAGCGAAGAAGCCTAAGACTGTTGACAAGAAGAAACTTGCCGAAAAGGTAACTGATGCCTGGGGCAAGGAGAATCTTCCTACCGAGGGCCTTCCTGATTCCATTATTGAAAAGCCAAAGCTTCCTACAAGCGATATTGCAGAGCTTGGCGAGTGGTATGATTGCCTTAGAACTTCTTACATGGCTTCTACTCCAATGGAAGAAGTTGATGTGGAAGTAATCAGACACATGATGGAGCATGGACTTAAGGAAAACAGAATCAATGTTATATATAAAAATAATGCTTCCAAATATCCGGGATATCCTTCCCAGGAGAAGCTGGGCGAAATCCTTAAAAGCCCTGATATAAGAGAGCATTCCAGTATGACTTCCTTTAAGGAAGAACTGAACAGTCTTATTGATGAGCATATAAAAACCACCAATAAGCAGCTGGGCAAGAAAAGGGCAGTTAGTTTGTGATTTACCAGTGGGGAGGAACTAGACAAGTGGAGTATCCGTTTTATCCCATAATAGGAGGAGAAACCAAGAAAAAAATAGCAGCCCTTGTAAAGGCTGGTTATGGTTTCGCTTCCATGGATTATGCTGTTAATTTTATTAGTTCACAGAACAATGAATTATTTAAGGCAGCCGTTGACAGATATTACAGGACTGTGTTTTCAAATGACTTTGTTGAATTCAACCCTCCTGTGTATTCTGGCGATGTCGAAAGCAAATTTGTAAGTTAAAAACATAAAAGTAGTCCAAATTGGACTACTTTTAAAAGAGTCGATTAATATCGGCTCTTTTTTAATTTCGTGACACTTCACGGAGTTAAACCCGTGACATAATAAATCCAGCAATTAAAGAGTAGGAGGCTATGTTATGGACAAACATTACAGCGAGATTTATTCACATGATTACAGTGAAGATATGAAAAATCAGCTATTTAGATATAATTACGAATCCCACAGATTGGAGAAAGTTTGCATTCCGGATGAGGAAATGCTGGCAGATTTAAAGGAAGATTTAAAAAGCAGTATTGGGTGGCTGAAAGCAGAAGCCAAGGCTGATTTAAAAAGCTATGAAGAAACTGGCTATGTAGTTATTACCTCTGAAGGCCTGTCCAAGGAATCCTGGGAAGAAGCCAAGGATTACTACATGGACATGATGTGTGAAAACATTGCTTATGAGATTTCAGATGCAATTAAGGAGTTTGCTCCGGAAATAGCAGAGAAAGAAGGTATGGAAATGAAAACTGCCAAAAATACAAGCCTTGCAAGTGAACTCAATGAACTGGCAAAGGGCCTGGATTACTATGAATATATGGACAATTACAATTCTGAGGAGGAGGGCCTTCAGTATTTTACTGAATGCCTGAATAATAAGGATCAGACAAAAGCCATATTGGATTATCTTCGTGAATCCCAGGAAGAAACCCCGGATAATTGGGGTACAAAGGAATTAAAGGTTCTTGAGCATCTGGAAAAGTACGTTTCAGAGAAGTTCCCTGATATGTTTACTATCAGCGAAGAAGATATTACCAAGCTGGTTAAAGCCGGGGACTGGCATATTGACGAAGAAGATCATGAGCGTTTTGCAGATGCTGATGATCCAAGAGTTACTGGCAGCATAGGTTATGTTTCCTTTGGAAATTACTTCTATGATTTCCGTTGTCTGGATTATTCCCCTGAATCGAAAAATTTTGCTGTAGATATCTGCGAGTTAAGACCAGCGGAAGATATTGGGCAGACAACCCATAAATTCTTCCAGGATGGTATGCCTTATACTTTTGAAGCTATTGATGTGGATGACCTGGAAGAAAAATATTTGCCTGGAATGAGTGCTTATGTAATTATGGAACGTAATGATTTCAACTCTGGTTCTCTTGAGAATTTTAAGCGTGATGTAGTCAAAGCCCTTGTCACAGGTGGTGCAGATCATCAAAAACCTCTTATTGATGCTAAATATACAGAGAAATACGCATCGCTTAAAGAGTATGGCGGTTTTCCACAATTTTACGAAAAGCAGAAAAAAATCCTTGAACATCTCAAGGAATATGAGTGCAATCCGCAGTCGGTATATAGTTTCCTTCCTGAAGATACTACACAGCTTCTTTACAAGGATAAGCTGTCACCGGATCAGATCGGTACTCTTGCCAATTATTATGAACATTTCAGGGAGTGTTATTTTGATACCTGTCTTGATTATGCTGCCAACAAAAAAATGCTGGTCAGAAAAATGATTGATGATGGCCTTGATGATTCAAAGATTATGATGATTAATGATTCAATTTTTGATCGCTTTGAAAAGTTTAGAAGTTCCGGCCCAAAGCCTGTATTCAAAAAAATTGTATCAGACCTTATAAAAGAAACCAGAGCTGCCGATGCTGCACGTTGGAATGTTAATTCTAAGAATTTTGCCAAATAAAGGAGAATAATGATGGATAATGAAAAATTTGCAGAAGAACTTTACGAAGCCCATAAGCTTTTGTGGATGCTTCAGCATGGGCATACATTGACTGAAGTTGTGCAACTGAGCAGCGATGCTTTGATTGATGCTATTCATGAAAATCCTGATGAACAGCTAGATTGTATAGAATTTTCTTGGGAAGAAACTGGCTTTAGGGGTGAAATCTGGCCGTCTTTTGAAGAGTTCATGGATAATGAATTCAAGGATGCGGTTTATATTAATAATTTGATTTCGCAAATGCCGGAAGAAAGACAAGTGGAACTGGCACATTTTCATACGGCAGAAATGCTGAAAATATGGAAGGAAGAAGAAATGGTAAAGAACACTGTAACATACTATGGTGTTACCGAGTATAGCAATGGAGCTGAACACAGATGGATTTTTGACGAAGACACACTTTCAAAAGCAATGTATAATGGTGGCCCTGTCCCTGATGAGGATGATAAGGATATTGGTTTTCCGATTGCTGGAAGCAATAATTCTTACACATGGATAAAGAAACTTTCGACTGAAGAAAGTATCAAGAATTACCTTACTATGTTGGGAGCTGGGCCTGATTTTGAAGATCCGATGCTCATTGATATTGGGGAGTATTATCTAAGTGTTGATAATGACCATGGCTCCTGTACGGATAAATTTGTCAAGAAGTTCAATTTGGACTACAGCACTTTAAATCAGAAAGATGATTTGTATCATCATAAGGCTAATGCAGAAAAAATGCTTACTGCCCTTAAGGAACTGGGTTATAAGGATTTTGATTTTGAAGATCCGTTCTATGGCGATAACAGCGATATGACTTATGATGAGCTTTGTGGCTTATATAAAGCACAGATTATAGATAAATTGGGTTTGGACCCAGATAAATTACAGTCTGTATCTGTCAATTCCGACTTTAACGAAGACGAAAAGTTCCTTTCTGTCATTGTTTCTTTTTCTACGGAAGAAGGGGACAATAAATTTATTTGTGTAGATAAACAGTCTTCTTCTACAGAATTTGGGCTGCGACTATTTGGGAATACTCCAAGGTTAATAAATGCTGAATCTTGTACTTACGATGCAGAGCATTTAGAGCAGTGGACATACAAAAATGAAAATATCTGGGAATATGAGTCGCTTCCAAGACGTAAGATTTTGGAAATTTCTCAAAAGGATAAATTAAAACCTGGAGAAATTACTACTGCAATACTATATTATGAGCATTTTAATTATGGCTTGTTCGATAGCCCGGCAGATGGGCATTATTCCGTTCCTATGGTTAAGCAGATGATTGAGGACGGCTTTTCCAAAGACAGGATTGCCATTATTGGCAAGTATTATAATGCCAAGGAAATTCTCAAAAATCCTGAAGTAGAGAATTTCTACAAGAAAACCAGGGACAGACTTACAAAAGCTGGTGCAGTTGTAAAAAACAACAAAGGACATTAAAAACTTGTCCAAATTGGACAAGTTTAACTACTCAGATAAGGAGAATCTTCTATTATGAAACATACACTTTGGCAAAACTATGATATTGATATTGAAAGTGATGACTGGAAAGAATATTTTGAGGAGATGGAGATTGAGCCAAGTCATGAAGCAGCTTGTGATAAAGTAGCTGATGACCTGGATCTCCTAAAGGATGATCTTAATATCCAGCTGAATAATCCTATTATCGAATACGGTACTGCTGAGAGATGGGATGGCACTTTTAGTGGTTACAATGTCATTGAATCAGGCAACATCCGTGATATTATAAGTTTTCATAAGGACTGCGATTATGCTGAGTGGTACTATGATGAGAACAATATCCGCTGCCAGCAGAGCCATCATGATGGCACAAACAGCTATACTTATCGTCAGATTATTGACGGTATGGATGCGGATGAGTTCGAGGAGAAGGTGTATACCGAATCTGGCCGAGTCAACAAATATGCTCTTCTTAAGTACACTAAGAGCATCCTCCCTGATGTTTTCAAGGCCTGGGGAAAGGATATTGACCCTGATATCGAGAAGCGTGTTCAGGTGGAGGCCCTGACAGATGTTGGCGATTGGAAGGGTGGCAAGGAGTCTGTTGACAAGTTTAACAACCCTGAAATTACGGGGTTTGTTAATGATTTTGGTACTGTAACCTTTGGTAATAATTTGTATGAGATTTTCTGCCTTGATCATACTGATGGGGAAGTAACTTTCCATATTGAGCAGTATGTTCCACTTTCTGTGTATCATACAAATGACATTGATAATACAAAAAACTTTACTTTCAAAATTTCACCGTTCCAAAAAGATGTATCTGATTTTGTAAAAGCAAAGGATTTTGTGCGGTTTGAAGCTCCTGACGAAATTCTTAAGGATTTTTACGAATTCAAAAAGGCTATTGTCAACGAGATGGTTGAGCATGAAATGATCGGCTTTGACCGGATTGATGGTTATCAGGAACTGAAGTTGGACAGTAAAGGATATATCCAGAAACTTAATGAAGCCATTGCAGATTATCCTCGCACCTTGGCCCATAAGGATAAACTCACTACGGAGGAATATGATTACCTTACTGAGCATTATGTGGAGGCTGTGCTTAAGTATGAGGCAGAGTATATGGAGAATGTCAAAAAGTGGAAGGCGAAAGACCCTGGCTGGGACAACATCCATAGGGTAAATCCGCAAGAAGGCAATGAAAAAGCCATTAAGAATATGATATCCAATGACTTCAAGGATAGCAGGATTTTAATTCTGGCTGACAAGATGAACTATCAGCTTGGAAAGCTTGGCAAGCCATGTATCAATACTGACGTGCTTAAACAGCAGCTGGCAAATCCTTCCATCAAGGCATTTAGACAGCGACTTATGGAAGAAAAGAAACAGGGGAAAAAGGCAAGATAAAAAGTAGTCCAAATTGGACTACTTTTGGAAAGAGTCGATTTTTGTCGGCTCTTTTTTAATTTTGTGGAACTTTTTCGAGTTAAATCCATGGAATAATAAGTCCATACAATTATCAAAAAAGGAGTTATCGGTTATGTATGAAGATATAGTATTTCAGGAAGGGGTAGACTTAGGTGCTATCCCAAAGAACAATTATCAACCTGGAAATCTTACTGCTATCGGTAAGTTTGATTTCAAGGGAATTAAAGGGAACATTTACGGCAAGGCTTCTACCCCATATACAACTATAGAGCTTTATGCTCCAAAAGACTGGTTTAAGGAGAAGCCAGATTTTGGCTATCGTATGAGAGGCGAAGGCATTGGCCCATATCGTTTGGAGCCAGATAAAGAGTATTACAGACTGCCGGATGCAGGATTATACAATGATGCTTTTTATGAAGCTGCTGCTTCTGAAAAAGCGGCAAAAGAGATGATTTATGAAAGCATGGCTAATGTTTTACAGGAATATATTCCGCAGATATTTGAGGCAAAACTGAAAATTTCTCCGAAAGATCAGAAAGATAAGCTGACGGTGTATGTTGTTACTGATTATACTGAGGCGTTTAGCCCCGATCCTGATTTAAGCCAGCTTGTTGGTACTCCAGCTGCAATTTATGTAGACAGAAAAGATGCAGAAAAGAAGTTCAAATCAATTTTTGACTCCTGCAAAACAGATGGTAATGTTTATACAAATGAAGATGAAGATACCATCTCATACGAAGATGCCTTAAAAGCTGGAGAGTTTACCTACTTTATGTCTGGGGATGCCTATTATGGTCAGGCAAAGTTATCCCGTCATGAATTGATTCTTTCCAAAGACCAGCAGAAAGCAGAGGATGTTGACCTTTTCATGGTACAGGATCTTCGTGGGTTGCCTGGAGACAGTGCTGTAAAGATTTTTACTGATGAATCCGAGGCATTACAAATGTTTAAGGACCGTCTTTTGTTATTTGAAGAAGATGCTTCTAACTGTTCTCATGTAGGGCCTCATGGGTTGAGTTATTGTTGGGAAGGCGATGATTGCGGAGTTATTGAGGTATCCAAGGAAAACATCAAACTTAAAAATAGGGTCCTAGATAAAGGAGTCCAAGATAAAGGCCTCCTTATGGAAGAACTTCGCAAGCACAAGCCTATTGAAATCATAAAAAAATCTAAACTTCAGTATTTGGACATCTCAAAGCTTGGTGAGTATTACTATAAGCTTGCAGAGATTAAGAATAATCCAATACTCCCAGATTATGATAATGATAGGGAGATAATAAAGGAAATGTTACGTGATGGATTTACAGAGTCCAGAGTCTGTCTAGTTTTTTGGAATATTGAGGACAGACGAAATATACCACATAAAGATCGTGCGGCAATTATTCTGAAGGATCCAGCAATGGATAAGTACAAGGCCTTTTCAAAGTTTAGGCAGAATTTCAGAAAAATGGTGAAGCAAAGATAAGGAGATAGAAAAATGGACGAAAACATAGTATTTGAGGAAAATGAATTTGAATATGCAGAGGATTTTGCTCCTTCCCAGGCTTATCATGCATCTATTCAGAGTGAGATTGATGGCATTAATGCTCCTGTGGAGACCAAGGATACCCTTGGTAAGGCAAATGAAGGCCTTAAGAGCCACATGGAGCGTTTCCAGGAGGCTGAGAAGATCTACGGGCCATACCCAGAGGTATGGAACAGCTTCGAGCCACAGCGTAGAGAAATCACAGCTAATATCCGTAATGTTGGACAGCAGTATCAGAACAATGCTACAGATGAAGCAAAAGCTGAAGCAACCGAGAGGGCTGTTTTTTCCATTAATGCTTCTTCAGATTACTTTATAAAGCAGCATGAAATCTTGCTTAAGCGTGAGGAGCTTCATCTTAAGGAAATGCAGGAAATTCGTCAGCAGCTTCAGGATATGCAGCAACTGTTGAATAATTCCCAGAATCTTACTGTGGGAGCTGCCTTCTTACAGGCTGCTGAGACCCTTAGAAAAGCGGCTCATAATCTTAAGGACCGTACTGTTGGCAAGGCGTACAAAAACGCCCGTAATGCCGTTCATGAGGTCCATGACAGGATTGTGAATGCTCCGGCAGAGCTTCGTGATGCCGTGAATCAGAAGGTCACTGAGACCAGGGACCGGGCTGTTACAGCTGTTGTGAACAAGGTTACTGGCATCTTCAAAAAAGGAATTTCTTTCCTTGAGAAGATAAGCAATAAGGTGGCTGCTATGGCACCGCAGGAACAGGTGCAGGAAGATTTTGGAAGAAACTTATCTGATTTAGCTTTGCCTGTGGGTGTCCTTGCTGTAAAACCGTCACTTACACCAAATGAGAAAGAAATTCTGACTTCTTTCTATATTTCAGAGAGGGACCGGCTGGAAGAGGGGTTCATGAACACCCTTGGCAAAAGTAAAATACTCATGGAAGAGGAAGGCAATATCCTTAGAGACACCGTTAATGTCATGATTAAGGATGGCCTTTCCAACGATAGAATCAAAATGATTATGGCAAATATGCCTTTTAATAAAGACAGAATGGAAGTAAACCGTGACAATGTTGGTTTTGTACTGAACAGCTATCTTGAATCTGATATTGTAAAGCAATACAGAGAAGATTGTCGGGTTGCCGGTTTCGGTAGAAATTCAGCCTTTAACCGTCCAGATTATTTGCCTCTATCAGCAATTCAGTCTGCTAAAAGAAAAGAAATGGTGGACATGGTGAAAGCTGCGAATATACCTGAACTTGAAAAAAAATTAGTTGCCGCCAACGATGAAAGAATTAGGGCTAATGATGAAAAAAGGAGAAATACAGCTACTTATGGCCCCCAGGATATTTCCAAGCTGGCCAAGACAGACAAGCTTACTCCGAAAGAAATGGAGTATCTGATTGATTATTACCAGATGCGAAATAATCAGCTTGAAGCATCCTTTCTTGATAAGGCTTCAGATAATAAGCTCACCAAACAGGAGCTTGGATTTATTAAAAAGGATCTGGCTGATATTATGCTTAAGGATGGCATGAGTGACAGCCGTATAAGTATTATCAGTAACAAGATGACTTCAAGACATCCTGTGGTTCCTTCACCTGAGTTAAGACCAAAAGATGAGTTTAATCTTAGGGCCTACCTTAAATCTGACGAAGCAAAGCGAATCAGACAGTCCGGCCTTGCCGAGCGTGAAAAGGTTACAAAGAAAGCAGCAGTAAGATAATATTTGTCCAATTTGGACAAGAAAAAAGGTGTTCATTTGAACACCTTT
>Ga0129306_1002185_pt1 | contig 18345 bp, 21 predicted proteins | sample P827metagenome_FD_94438 | JGI IMG/M metagenome (GOLD analysis project Ga0129306, IMG submission 94438) | Capybara group fecal microbial communities from Wisconsin, USA - P827 metagenome | ecosystem: Host-associated > Mammals > Digestive system > Large intestine > Fecal | place: USA: Wisconsin... | reverse complement strand
CTGCGACCGATGCAGGATATCCAACGCGCACAACAATGTCCTCTGACTGTTCGCCACTATCCGAAGAAGAAACAGAAGAAGATAATGAAAGAATCCCCTAACCGGAACAAGATCGCTCCTCACGATTCTTGCCAACAGGGGGGCAAGGAAAGGAAAGGAAAGCTTATGGAAACAATCACAAACCGCATGTCAACTGCGAAAGTGGAGAAGATCGTGGAAGAAAATGCGAAAAACAGTATATGAAACATGTATCCAACAAGATTGAAGAGTAAATGTTATAACACTATCAATTAAATAATAATTGAAATGGTTTTTGCTTGGTTTGGAATAATATGGAATACAAGTCAAGTTGCCATAGACAGATTCACTAACTTTGATCATGAAAAATAAAACCAAATTGAATAAGAAAATACGAGCACAACCGTGTATTGTACGTTAACACAATAGGGATTGATTATCTTGATATCTGATTCAAAATATCCGGTATTTCGTCATAATCATCGCACCATATAACATTCAATCCAAGTGAACTTGCATCCATATCAAATAGCAATGTAATTAAATCATCAGTATTGCTGGTAAATCTTTTAACGACGATATAATGTTGGCGGCGTCCATTTCTACGTGATGAAATATCTAATAACCTGCGCAAATTGGGATCGGACAGACTTAATCCTATAAATAAGCAGGTGTTTTTGGAAAAAGCATTCAGCTGGATGAGATTCTGCCAACTATAAGGATCAATAAATTGTGAATGATATGCATCTTCACTAAATACTAAATTAGGCATGTCAATTATTTCTTTGTTAGGAAGAAAACCATGAACATGGTAGATTGGCAAAGCATCAACTTCAGGGACTTGCCCCTCTTTCCAAATTGATGAATGTTTAATATTGTGTTTGGATAATGTTCGCTCAATTAAGTCATCAAAATTGAATGAAATAATTGAATCTAAGTGTCTGCCTAATCTATTTGGACGCGCTAGAGCAGAGATTGCTTTTAACATATTTGTTTCATCGAAATTATTGGGATTTTCAGAACCCATTTTCTTATTATAATAGGAATAGAGACTGTGCTGAAGAACTTTATCAAACTCATCTTTAAGTATGAGTCTTAAATACTTCCCGATGATTAAATTGGATTGCGGCATTTTGGATAATAGGGTTTTTACGTCTTCTTCTTTATTATGTATCTTATCAGGAAAACGGGTAATTGCCTCACCTAAGATGGATATCATTAGTTGTTCCCAACTGGGGAGGGACGAGTCTATGGATACGCCAGCGCCACAAACCAGTATCATTTGATTGCTATTCAATGCGTTCTTTAATATATTAATTCTTTCGCTTCTATTGATTTGTTTGCTGTTTGCTTTATCTGTAGCATTAATCTCTATTGGGGTAGCAAAGATTATTTTTGATATATCACTTGTTGATTCAATGAATTTTTCTTTGTCCTGGATTTTGTGAGTCACAAATTGAGAATAATAATCGGGTATAATTACATTTCCAATTACAATCAAAAGGGTTCGGATTTCCCTTACACTGAGGATAACAGAACTCAGTTCAGCTTGAGCTTTAGAAGAACTTAAGTAATTATCTGTGACGATGGCTATTAGTAAATCAATATTTTGTCCTGGGGCGGTCTCTTTCTCTTTCCAGTAATTTACGAAATTAAAAGAAGATGCATTAATTACAGTATGCCCATCCTTTTCTAAAGCAGAAGACATTAGTTTGAAAAGGTCATTATCCTTTGCCGAGTGGCTAACAAGTATATTCATTACAATCATCCCTCTGTTTGATTTTTGCCCAAAACGGAAATAGAACCAACTTTTCTTATTTTGTTATGTCAAAAGAGTAATCCATTATCAAATAGTGGTGGTTGGTTCACAAAAAATTAACAAGTCAAAAGGATTGTCAACTGTCGCCTGAAGAATTCCATAATCTTTGTGTATTTTTGACAACAAAAATAAACGAAAGTTGGCGTTTCATCCTGATACAAATGCGTGAGAATTATCTCGTATATTTGATAACTCAATGAATTATTGCAGATTGCCATCGCAACGGGTCAGCAGGGCTGTAATTTCCGGTCAGTGAAAGACATAATCCCCGGCCGGATGTTGTCGTAATTCCCGGCCAGAATGCGGACGAACCGCTATAATGGAGGTACCTCTTCCTGCGAAGAGGAATCCATTTTGAGGAGGTCCGCATATGGACTACAAGAGAGTGCTCATGCTCCATTTCACCAATGGGATGAGCAGCCGGGAAATCGCCGAAACCACCGGCGACGGCAAGACCACGGTAAACGAGTTTCTGAAGCGCTTCCGGGAATACACGGAACTGTCGTATCCCCTTCCGGAAGAGGTCACCAACGAGTTTATCGAGAGCGTTCTGTACAGAAAAGCTGGGAATCCGGTCAATTCCGATCTGTACAGGGACTTCGACGAGGAGGAAGTGCACCGCGCCCTGACCAGAAAAGGAGAGACGCTCAAACACCTGTGGAAGAAGTACAACGCCACCGGCACGGTGAACGGCAGGAAACCGCTGAGCTACCGCCAGTTCTGCCGCCGCTACACGAACTGGCTCGACAGCACCAAGGTCACCTTCCACATTCAGCGCGTTCCCGGCGTCAATCTGGAATTGGATTTCGCCGGTAAAACGCTGTCTCTCCATGATCGACACGATCCCGGTCTGACCACGCCTGTAACCGTCTTTGTAGCCGCCCTGTCGTTCAGCGACTATTTCTACATCGAAGGCATGACCTGCTGCGACATCAGCAACTGGATCCGAGTCAACAACAACGCGCTATCCTACTTTGACGGGATCACACAGACGGTCACGCCGGACAACTGCAAGGTAGCCGTCACGGATAAAAAGGACTGGATCAACCCCGGCTTGAACAAGGATTTTCAGGCATGGGCGGAACACAACGGCACCGTCATCATGCCCGCCAAAGTCCGCAAGCCCCGCTGGAAGCCGAATGTGGAAGGACATGTGAAGATCGTCACCATGCACATCCTGGTGGATATGGACGAGATGACCTTCTACTCTCTCGACGAGCTGAACGCCGTCCTGTGGCAGAAGATGGAGCAGGAGAACGGAGTGAACTTTCAGGGGCTGGGCTATTCCAGGCGGGATCTGTTCGAGTCCGAGGAAAAGGAAGCCCTGCTTCCGCTTCCGGATACGCAGTATGAATACCTGGAACGGAAGAAGGTAAAGGTCGGTCAGGATTTCTCCTTCACCTTCGACAAGGTCCACTACTCCATGCCCCGCAAGTATCTCAAGAAGACGCTTGAGGTCCGTGCCGGAGCAACGAAGATTTATGTGTACAACGAGAACGGCGACCTTGTGCGCACCCATGACCGGAGCTATACGCCGAAAAGCTGGGTGGTTATCCCCTCCGATATGCCCAGAGAATACAGCGACTACGGATACTGGAACAAGCCGTATTTTCTGGCGAAAGCCGAACGCGTCGGCCCTGAGACGAAGATTCTCATTCAGCGCGTGATCGAGAAGTTTGACTACCCCGTGCAGTCCTTCCGCAGCTGCTTCGGCATTCTGAGCTTCGCGGAGAAGTATGGGGAGTTCGCTCTGGAAGCGTGCTGCCACGACGCCATCCTCCGCGGAAAGTGCAATTACACCTATATCGCCAACACCATCTCCATGTACGCCGCGCCCGCTGCCGAACCACCGGTCGATAGGCTGAGCAGCACGCTGAAGCCTCTTGACAAGGGCACTGTGGTGACGGGCGTTTACAAGGATGATGACGCGAAGTATTCGCTGCAGAATCTCCTCAAGCGGCAGGAAGGGGATGCTCCGCAGTGAACAAAAACATTGATATTTCTGCCATGTTGGATGAACTCAACCTCCCTCTGGCTGCCGTGCACTGGAAAGAAATCTCGGAGTCTCCGAAACTGGCCGATTTCACTCCGTCCCGGCTTTTGCGCGAAATTCTGGAGCCCCAGTACATCGAGACGATGAATAACCGGTACCGGACCAACCTGCGGCTGAGCAGACTCATCGACAAGAGCGCGCTCACGGAGAATCTGGTCACCAGTGGGAAAAGACGTTACAACGACGCTGTGGTGCAGCAGCTGCTTTCCTTCCGTTTTGCCGAGGAACGTCTGAATGTCGGCGTCTACGGCGTGACGGAGGCGGGCAAGTCTTACTTCATGTCCGCGTTCTGCAACGAAGCCTGCCGACGGAATTACCGCTGCATGTATGTGGACTACTGTGACCTGCTGGATGAACTGCTCGTGTTGAGCCGCCACGACGATCTGGACAAGTACCGGAAAAAGCTGAAATACTACGCCAGGATTCAGATCCTCTTCATTGACGATTTTGCAATCAGCTGGTACTCGGAAGATGGGATCAAGATCCTGTACCATCTGATCAAAACTCGAACGGACCTGAAAACGTCCACGATGTTTACGAGCCAGTACGCTCCGTCCGAGTGGGGCAAGTACCTGAGCGACGAAGAAGGCTGTTACGGCAAGCTGGACGGAATCCGGCGGCGTCTGACTACCGGCTATACCGTTCATATCGAGAAGCTGTAAGGCCTGCGGCCTCATGCGGGGACCAGCCCCCGCGCCCCCGAGGTTTATCGCTTTGGGGTTTCCGGAAAGGGTGATGATGAGGTGCGTCCGGGTATTGGTGCAAAAAAAGAGCGATGCTGTTGGCATCACCCTTTCCGCTAACCTCTGTACCGGCGCTCGGGTCGCGCCTCCGCGTTGCCTTGTCTTCCGATACAGTCAAAAGCAGTTTCATGATACCATAACAGCCCGGATATGTCAAGCGGCAAACTGGCCGCCGATTATGACCCTGACTGGCCGGGAATTACGACCCAGCTGGCCGGGGATTACGGCGGTATGCAATTATCGGGTGAAAATTTTTTTTGATATTTTGCTTGGTAAGTAACATTACATACAAATAGGGAAAAAATAAGATGAAGTCTCAGGATGAAACAATCCAATCTGGAATCGTTTTAGCTAATATTCGCTTTTTGGTTTAATGGGATTTCTAAACACATAAAAGTAATGTTCGTCGTTTTGGCCTAAGAGACGGAATATAAGAGTATATAATAATTTGCAATAAAAAATGAAACAGAGGGTAGGTGGTTGAGCATTAAGCCGTAATTGGTATATGTGCACAAAAAAGAAGAGCAAAAAACAGAATGATTTGTTCATCAAACAAAAAAATGTGTTTGGAAAGAGGTTGACAATTTATAAAATTTGTGATAAAATAATCAAATAAGATGATTGATTGGGGTGACTGGAGCATGAATTCGACGTTTGATGTCGACAAATTGAAGACAGAGCACTTAATAAGCGATGAATACATACAATCTGTTGAGAATACACTTGGAAACAACATTGCGGAATTCTATAATCATTACATTATTACACACTACTGTAAGTTACAGGAGCTTGAAGAGTCATTAACGAATAATGTGTTCAGAAAGATGCTTGATATGAAGGAGGTTAATTCATTTAAATCAAGAGTTAAAGATCCGTATCACTTTGTAGCAAAACTAGTGCGAAAAGTGATAACAAAAAATGATTACAGAAATGTAAACTTAGAAAACTACCACTTGTTTTTTGATGATTTGCTTGGATTCCGTTTGATTTTGCTTTATCAGGAAGACTGGTTTACTGTGCAAAACGCATTATTTGAACATTTTGATTTTGATCCACAGCGTTTATTTAAAAAAGGAGAGAATGTTGGAAGCGTTTATAGTGGAAATAAACCTGTTGTTGTTTCAATGTCAGAAATCAAGATACGAGCAGGAGATGATGAGTCGGTATACTTTGACAAGTGTTCAGAATTGTCTGAAAAACCATTTGTAATAAACAGAGGCAAATATTATCGATCAATTCATTATTCTGTATATTTAGAGGGTTATCTATTTGAAGTACAAGTTAGGAGCGTTTTCGATGAGGCATGGGGAGAAGTTGATCATGATGTTCTGTACCCCAAGTTTTTAAAAAATTCTGAGCTTGTTGGTTATTCAAAGATGCTTAATCGAGTCACAGGATTAGGCAATGAAATGTCTTCTTTCTTTAGAGTGTTAGGTCAAAATACAGCTCCCACTACGGAGCCCACACTGGATACAACCCCCGATGAATTACAATTAGTGCATACAGAGCATAACGCAAGAGTAAATCACGAGAATCCTATTCTCGAAAAACATTTAAAAACAGTTGATCAAATTATTTCATATATTTTGGAGGAATAAAATGAAGTTTAAAGGTCTTGTAATAAATTATAATATAGAAGAAAGAGCTAAGAATGCTATGAAAGAGGTATTTGAAGGAGAAAAACTACAGCATATTATGATAAATTCAGCACCTGATTTTTTCGAAATACAGGATTTATATTTAAACTCGCTAAAAGATTGGTTCAATCATCCTTTGAATTGTTCTTTGAAGAATGCTATTAAGTGAGGATGCCATGGACAACATAAAATCAAAGTATATTGATTATAAAGATATTATTGGCGAGTTCGGAGAAGAAAGAATACAAGAACGACTTGTCTATTTTATGGATGCAATAATGACATTTGTTAAAGAATATAACACAGAAGAGGAGCCGAAGTTATATTTAAATGTTACTGTTCTTAGAAATATGATCTTAGATTATTTTTCAGATGTGTTACGTCTTAAATCTTTTCATAAGATCACGAAGATTAATAATATAAAAAGAGTTTCATATGAAATGCAGTGGTTTCTTAGGGAAAAGCCTATTCAAATTTTATCAGATGACGTAGAAGCACAATACGCAAACGAGAAATTTGCTTTTCAATATATAATGCATGAGTTGGTGAGAGGACAATTGAATAGAACATTAGATGAAGATTCCATAAAAAAGACCAAAGCTTTTGCTGAAAGTTTGTTTTATCATCTAAAGTTCCGCGATTGTGATGCAAAAAATCTTGAGCTTATGATGATTGCTTATAAAGCAGGATCTGTCTTCAACCAACAAGACAATAATGGGGAAGTATCAGCTGATTACAGTGGATTAGAAGATTAAATGCATCTTTTTCAGAGAAATATAAGATTACTGTTGGTACTGTTGAAAATTACACGTGGTTTCGTTTACGACAAGAGATGAAAGCCGATCAAGGCCGAGAAAGCCAATAAACAAAATGAAACAAAAAACAAGGGTGGATCACACAGAATCCATCCTTTTTTCGCTTATGTCGACCATGTCCCAGTTATAACTGGTGTAAGTCCCGAAATGAGTATTTGTTGCCAAGTGTCGCGAACCGCAAGCCGATGTCAGTTATGACAGCGCGGGAGGAAGCATGCAGCAAAGCTGAATTGACTTCGAAAAGAAACTGGATAAAAGGCTAAACGGAGGGTATGGTTGCTCAATAAACCCAAGCCCGAAAAGTAAACATAAAACCGAAGTAGGAGATCTGGATGCATGTGGCGAAAGTACAGAAACTTGTCCCGGGAGGCCTGGTCAGCGAGCGGGAACCCACGTACGATAAAAAGTACATGACCAAGAGTCAGCGAGGTTAAAGGTGTGCCAAAAAGCGCTTACAATACCTTATCGCGAAAAGTAATACCAGGTAAAGCCCAGCAAGCAGTCAGTACCCAAACTTGGAATCGAAGCCGTGAGGTCAGATTTAAGCGTAGTCAGAGGAACGTGAGGGCTGCAATGCGAAAGAGTGAAGTGACAAATATGAATCAGCCTCCTCCTGTTCTGACAGGCATAGCTATATGTTTTAGAGACTATTTGCCATATCATATACCTAATAAATATCTTGCTGATACTTTTTCGCCTATTAGGTTGATCTTATGACCTGCCGATTTGATATTTACTAATCTGTTTTTTTGTTTAAGATACCTGAGGAAGAAGAATGACAAGATTTGAAGAAGCGGGCATCGACCGTCAGAAAGCCAGCAATTCAATCAGCGAAGCGACCAGAAACTTCGATCATTCCTGTACCACCGGAAAGCGCATTCTCTGCGACCGATGCGGCATATCCCATGCGCACGACAATGTCGCCGGGCTGCTCGCCACTACCCAAAGGACAAACAGAAGAAGATAATGAAAGAATCCCCCAGCCGGAACAAGATCGCTCCTCATGATTCTTGCCAACAGGGGGGGGCAAGTAAAGGAAAGCTTATGGAAACAATCACAAACAGACTGCAGCTCTGAAAGTAGAATGCCCCGAAGAACCTCGGCAGTCGAAGATCATCATTCGCCGCACGTTCGGGGATCAGAACCTTCTCGAACTATACACCGATTATGTGGCGGAGAGGATCATGGAGGAAATGAAGCGGGCAAGAGAACCTGTGTCAGTCAGACTCTTTGTGAGCATTAAGTCAACCCGCTTAAATCCACCTTATAAATCAGATCTCCGGGATCCGTTTGCTTCACAACAAACATTAGGAAATAGATCGGGTAGTACACCGTTTTTCCGTTCGAACTTACGTTGCCGTTGTGAAACAAGTAAGCTTTCGGGATCGCGTAATCTTCGTTTGACATGACGTTGTTCAGCGCCACATGCCGGGTGAAGTCCTTGCCGGATTTGATTTCGATGGGGAGAACGTCTCCGTTCTGCTCGATCAAGAAATCCAGTTCTCCCTGCATGCGGCTGTTGAAGTAATAGAGGTCAAACCCATGGGCCTTTAACTCCTGGGCAGCAAAGTTTTCATAAATCGAACCGAAATTGATGTCTTTTTCGCGGTTCAGGATTTTTACCTGAATCCCATCCGAGTACATGGCCGCGAGCAAACCGATGTCCGCGAGAAAGAGCTTGAACAGATTGGTAGACTTTGATAAAACCAGTGGTGAGACGGGCTCGTTCGCGCAGTATGTCGGAAGCGCAACCCCGGCGTCTTTCAGCCAGAGAAAGCTGTTGTTATACCGTGAGAACCGCAGGTTTTCGTTCAGGTTTTTCAGAATGAACCGTTTGTTTTTCGCGTTCAGTTCACTGGGGATCAGATCGAAGATCTCCTCCAGATACAGTTTGTTGTCCGGATCGTAACGCGCGATGTCCTGTTTGTACAGCGTTATGATGGACCGCTGTTCGCGGATGACTTCCTGGAGGTTGTTGGTTTCGAGGTACTGCATGACAGCGGCGGGCATTCCTCCGACGATCAGATACAGTCGAAACAAATCCATCATCTTCTCATGCACAACCGGATCAACAGGGGTGATCTGTTCATAAGAATCGCGCAGGGCAGAAAGAACGCGGTCTGCCACTCCGTTGGCTGCCGCGAACTCTTCAAAATCGAGGGGGTACATGTCCAGAATGTCCATATAACCGACAGGCACGGAGCGGATGTTTTTCAAATCCACGCCGAGAAGGGAACCGCTCAGGATATAGCGATAGCTGCCTTCCTCCACGAGGAATTTGACTGCCGTAACGATCTCCCTGCACTCCTGAACCTCATCCAGAAAGATGAGTGTTTCGCCGGGAATCAAAGGAACCGTCGTGACGGCGGAGAGGCGCAGGAGAAGATCGGAACTATTTTTTGCATTCTCGAAAAGTTCCCGTGCTTCGACCTGTTCAAGGAAGTTGATTTCCACAAAAGAGCGATACCGCTTTCCGAATTCGCGGATAATGAAGGTTTTCCCCACCTGGCGGGCGCCGGTGATCAGAAGAGCTTTCTTCCCGTTGGATGCGTAGAAGCGATCAAGCTCGCGTTCGATTTTTCGTTTCAGCATAAAGGCGGGCCTCCTGATAGTTCATGTATGTAGACAGCCCGTGAAGGACACGAGAGCATCTGTATGAAAGAATCAAACTTATGATAATACATTATATCACGTCGCATTCCGCTTTTCAATACCATAAACGCAGAAATTCGCCCGCTTTTCAAACATTTTTCGGTTCATTTTCGACAGCTTTTCAAAAAAAGCAGAGTTATCAAAAAAACAGATCCGACAGTGGAACGGCTGGACAGAGGGAGTAGGATGTGGTATCCTGTCCCCGATCCCAACCGCTCTGTTCGGACAGTAGAGAGAATGAAAACCATAGAGCAGAGAAGAATCAAAGCGGCTTTTCACTGCCGTTTCAGCGACGACGATGCCCCAAAAGGGATGTCGGTGTCCATAGAGACACAGATCAAAATCCAAGGTTGCATATACCTCACTGGGATGGTATAGCAGGAGCGACGGGGATGTGATGAGCTATACATTGAGTCATAGAGTGTTTTGGCTTAAACAAAAGACCGACCGGGGCTGGTCGATCCTTTGCGTACTATCTCGCAAGATGTACTTGAATTTCTGTTGTGATGTAGCACCGTATGGAAACAATCACAAGAAGGAGTAACTTCCTTATTCTAATGAAGCTCCTAATAAGGCGGTTATTATTCAAGAAGAACATTGGTTAGGTCTTTATAACAATTTTCACGAAAATCGACCTCGCCTTTTGAAGTGCAACGGAATAAATAGAAATAATGATCAAGGTTTCCGTCCCGCTTCAGTATTTGATAAAATTTCTTTGTGTAATTTGTGAAGAAGTTGACTGCTGTTTTGGTTCCATCAGCACTATTCCCAAATGCAATAATAGTGCATCCATGTTCTGTAAAATTAAAGTCAGAGGGACACAGTTTGACAACAACTATATAATCGTCGCTATATGAGAATGATGATTTTGATATTGTTTCAAAATTGCTTTCCTGTTTTAGCAGATTAAAATCAAGTCCATAATACAATTTATGTTCACTATCCGATTCAATGCTGATACGGAGATTCTTGACATCATCTCTGCCAGTTTGATTTGCCACTTCCTTTGAACAACCTAATAGGAAGGCTTTTTTTAGAATTCTCGCATCGCTTTCGGGGTTGAACAGTGAGCCGACATATTGGTTTGCCGTAGGACTACCTATGCAAAACTTATTGTTATATGGCGATAACGTTTCTTCAAATCTCTCTCTTTTTCTGGGATCGCAGAAAATGATGTCAGCATTATTATCAAGTAAATGTAACATCTTGGGAATTGCTATAAGCGCAGAGGCTTCCTCAAATGTTGTGTAATTGAGTGGTAGTTCAAGTTTGTATTTATGATCAATTCCAAGTCCCTCATCAACTTCAAGGTTTCCGTATCTGATGGGCATTAGTATTTCACACGTATTTTTGTTGAACCCTAGAATTGAGTGAAGTCTCCTTTTTTGGAAGAGTCTCCCGACTTTGTATAAAACAAAGCCACTAACTGTACCTATAGCAAAATAAACAAATTTCACTATGTCAAGCAGATGTACTATTTGCTTCAAAGTATCAATCATATTTACTCTCCTTGTATATTGTATTAGACATGGGAGTGTTGCTGACACGAATGTTTGCCATGAATCTCTTCGGGATAATATGTGTTAAAAATGAATTTGCATTATCCGCACAAAATTAGCAAGATGAGCAGTTTTGCGAATAATATCGATCTGGCTAAAACATATAGATGCTGCTCCAGTAAAAAAGATTGATAGGACGATTCTTGGAATCTTCCTATCAAACCACTTTTCAGCGTAAGTGTTTTCGTTGACCATGTAATTGTTTCTCCTATCTAATTGTTTAACCCCCCCACTAAGGGGGATGATTTCTTCCCTTGGATTATAATCATTAAAGAGTTTCAAAAAACATATAATTAAATAAAAATATCGCCCCCAAATACTCTGTTTATTGAGAATAATATTAATGTCATTCCCCAGAGATAATAAATCGACGTAGAATTAAAGTTTACAGATGTTGATAACTGAATAGTATCTCGATACGAATCGTCTATCACACCGTGGAAAAAGCAAGAAATAGTATCGTAGTTTCTGTCCATGAATGTAATGTCTCATTTAAATGATTTTAGCAAAGTTTTGTCTAAATTATTTTTTTCAAGGATGATTGATTTTTTTCATTCCCTATAATGGATCCCAGAAATCGGCCCACGGATTGAAGAAGCGTGAATATAGTATAATGCCGATAGAAATAGAAAGGGCATGACCATGTCGTACAAGAACTACACATCGGAGTTCAAAGCAAAAGTGGTGATCGAGGTGCTACAGGGAGAGAAAAGCCTCAGTGAGATCGCCGCCCACTACAACCTCAACCCCAATATGGTCCGGACATGGAAGGCGGACTTCATCGAAAACGCCGGTGTCGTATTTGATAACCCCAAAAAAGCGGAGAAAGACGCTCGCAGAATGGAGGCTGCCTTGAAGAAGGAGAGAGAGAATGCTGAAAAAATGGGCCAGCTGAAGCTGGAACGAGACTTTCTTCAGGACTACTTTCGCCAGTCAGGGCTCCCCGTCCCCGAGATTGATCCGGAAGCCCAAAGACCTGTCCGTCCTGAGGCAGTGCGAACTTTTGGACATCAACCGCTTGGCGGTGTACTACGATCCAAAAGAGCTAGGCGAAGAGCAGTAGCTCCTTCAGGAAGAGATCATGGACAGGATCGACTACTGGCACACCATGCTTCTGGCTATGGGATCGAGGAAGATCACCAAAGCCTTGCAACGGGAGGGTTATCAAGCAGGCCGCAAGCTGATCCAGTCCTTGATTCGGGAGATGCAGATCTGCGCCGTGTACCGCTCTATTTCTCATAGACGGGCTTGTTGGGCTCATACCGCGCCTCGGCTTTGATGATGCCGTCAAGAGCGGCCAGCCTCGCCCGCAGCTCTGACAACTGCGTCTTCACGGGATCGGCTTGGGCGGATAGTGCTTTATTGTGTTCGTCAAGATCTGTGAGCGTTACGATCCCATGCTCCTGCATATACATGAAGAGTTCTTAATATTCGTACAGGTTCCTGTTCTTGAAGACCTGTCCCCATGCGGTCGCGTTCCGTTCATCACGGTAGGCGACCAGGAGGTTGTTGACCGTAGGTTCGGCCTGACACTGCAGTTCCTCCTTCAGCCGTTCGATGAATGCCGCCAGCTCTTTCAGGCGTTTGCCGATGGTTCTGATTACCCTATTCAAATCTACAGCACCACATACAAAATTCTTTTTCGATGCAACACAATTTATTTTTTGTTTACAATTGCATATGTCAGCCGCTGACAAGTAAATTAGCGGCTTTTGTTTATTGGAATCATGGCTTTGCATTGACGTAGAGGTAATCCTGCATTCTGGAAAGGGTTTTGTTCTGGAAATCCCTGCAAGGTGAATGAATACTGGATTGCATATGCAAATTTGCTTTTCAGCCGCTGCTATGGAGTTTCGAGTCTTGATGCTGTATCATATGTGCGTCGGGAGCGGAACGGTGATGAGCCTTCCAAAACCGGAAAAACAATATTTCAAGCCTGGATGCATACGGGCGAAGGATGTTCAGACGAAGCGCGATCCCCACTGGGAATCCACGCACTTCGGACGGCACCCCTCGTTCCTATGCATCCATTTTGCTGTGGAACTGGTCTGCCGTCAGGCAGCGATGCCAGTTTGAATTCTCTGAATGTCCTTTGCGCGATGATCCATGGGGAAAGGACATTCACATGGCGACAAAGTACTTCATTGAGAGCGAAAACGGGACGATTCTTTCGGAGGATGGGAGCAGACGGTTCATTGTTCTGGAGGGCAAAGAACTCTACGACTATCTGCAGACGAAAGAAGGAAAGAAAAAACGCTTCTTCGTGTATCAAGATGACGGTGGAGATATGATCGGTATCGAAGAAGTGAAAAACACCACGAAAGGTGAAACCAAAGGAGAGCGGAAGACCCGTTACCACAATCAAGTCAAATCTGAAATCAATGCAGAGGAAGTCTCGCTTGATGATACCGTAATCAGCGATAACGGAGATGAAATGCCACTCGCTGAAACAATTGTAGATGAGGAAGTAAACATTGAGGATGAAGTTGTCCACAGAGGACTTCTGGAGGCACTTCGCCGAGTCAGACCTCTTTTGGCGCCGGAAGAAAGGCGATTGATCGATATGCTTTTCCACGACGATGAAAACGGAAAACGGGCTGACATGTCTGGACGCGAGGCTGCAAAGGCACTTGGCATAAGCCAAACTGAATTGCAGAGGCGGAAAAAAAGCGTTTTACAGAAAATCAAAAACCTCATGATGAAAAAACTCTGATTATTTAGGGTTCAAACGCGGAATTTTTGCTATATAAGAAGTGAGGGGACAAAATTCCCCCGCTGCTCATTTACAACTGAATAACCCATCAGACAGATACGTTCCCGCTGACGCAGGAGACTGCAAGCGACAGGGCGACAAGACCGGATCGGAAGGTCCGGCGCGAGAACCCGACCGCGGGATTGCGACCCGCGGAACGCGATGACCGTCAGTGAGGGATAATGATACTTCCGTAGCCGAAAGGCGCGGTCGGCGGAGTACCCGGCGAGGGTGAGATTCCCATGAGACTGGCCAGCAACCAGCCGTCTGTCTGACGCCTGCCTCCGGGGGAGTCTGGGACAAAAGCGGAGACTTACACAAAACGACTTATAACCGCCCGCAGGGGAGGTACGTCCGTTTCGGATGATCCTCCCCCGTGGACTTACATACACCACCGAAGGGAGACATACCCATGACCGTCAAACGCGGTGAAGTCTATACCGCCGACCTGTCCGGCAGTATAGGGCATGAACAGACAGGAATCCGGCCAGTGATCGTGATCCAGAACGACAAGGCAAACCAGAAAAGCGGTACCGTCGTTGTCGCCTGTATCACAAGCAAGAAGCAGGCAAGAAGATTTCCCACCCACATATCCATCCATCTACGGGAAGGGAGGTTGAGCCTGTTCTCGAGAGTAATGCTGGAGCAGATCCGTACCATCGATAAGAGCCGTATCCTGAAATGGATCGGTCGGGCAGACGACAGCACCATGCGTGTCCTCAACCATGTCCTGTCATACAGCCTCGACCTTGCAGTTCAGGAGAATCCTGAACGCCATGACCAGATTTGAAGAAGCAGGCATCGACCGTCAGAAAGCCAGCCGTTCCGTCAGCGAGGCCAACAGGAACTTCGACCATTCCTGTACGCTCTGCTGCACCACCGGAAAGCGCATCCTCTGCGACCGATGCGGTATATCCCATGCGCACGACACTGTCCTCGAGCTGCTCGCTACTGCTCGCAGGACAGATAGAAGAAGATAATGAAAGAATCCCGCAGCCGGACAAAGATCGCTCCTCACGATTCTTGCCAGCGGGGGATTCAAAGAAAGGAAAACCTATGGAAACAATCACAAACAGAACTGCGGCTCAGAAAGCAGAACGTCTCGAAGAACCTCGTCAGTCGAAGATCATCATCCGCCGCACGTTTGGAGATCAGAATCTTCTCGAACTTTACGCCGATTATGTGGCGGAGAAGATTCTCGAGGAGATGAAGCAGGTTATGGAACTTGCTCGCAATCCGACATGAGTTCGGACATGATAGTTCGCAGTTCCGGAAGATCATCAGAAATGATTTCCCATACAAGCCGGAGGTTGACGCCCTCATAATTATGGACGATCCGATTCCGAAGTCCGTAGGTTTCGTTCCACGGGACTTCCGGATGTGCTGTTGTGAATTCGCTGCTCATGTTATGACAGAGCTCTCCAATTTGACTGAGATTGAAGACACAGGCTTCGACAAGCATGGAGTTTCCGGAAAACGAATCGTAGTCTTTCTCAGCAGAGTAACGGAGAACCTTATCAATGCAGGTGAGGATCAAATCGATACGATCTTTATCTTGCATAAATGGTCACTCCCGTATCCTGGATTTCCCGCTCGATCCGCGATCCACTTTCGATATGCGTCACATCAAAGATATCGACGGGACGTTCTACGGCATGGTGAATCGCTTCGGTAAAACCGACGAAACGAAGTCCTTTCAGCCCGGAGTCGACCAAAAGATCTATGTCGCTTGCGTCAGTTGCTGAGCCTTTGGCAAAAGAGCCAAATAGAACGGCATGGCGGATGTCATAGCGAGCAAAAATCGGCGTCAGCAGATCCGAAATGTCTTGGACTGTGGAATGACTTCCCATGGTATGCCCCTCCTGTCTTTGAGTATCTCAAGTATAGTATAGCAGATGTGAGAGAAAAAGTATAGTCTTTTCTCAGATTCCCAGAGCGGATTCAGAGAAATGGCTCTGCAGCCGCCACGAACGAAGAGGATATTCGGATGATATCCCTTTATAGATCCCGGTTTTTTCCGTCTATGTTTTGACCAGAGAAGTCCCAGACCGTCACTTGGCTTTTCCTCCGAGACGTTCAAGTTCAGCACGGTCTTCTGCGTCGGTAAACACATTTTGTCTCAGAGCATCTTGCGTTTCCCCGAAAGGACGCAGCGGTACATTGTTGGCAAACGACTGAGCTTGCCGAAGTTTAGCGGAAGCGGTGTCGGAATTGCTCCGTGTATAGAGCATGACGATATAGTCTATGAGATTGCTGATGGAGCGCATCTCACGCTCCGCGCAGTCCCGCAGACTTTCGATGGTGGTTTCTTCAAGCGTAACGCTGATGGATCTTTTGGGCATGACAACCTCCGTGTATCATCGTGTATCACAATGTATCATACCCATATTATACGCCATTGACCGCCATCTGTCAAGAGAAAAAGCAGAGTTATCAGAAAAATAACAGATCCGACAGCAGAAAGGCTGGACACAGGGAAACGGATGTGGTATCCTAAACTCAATCCCAACCACTCTGCTCGGAACAGGAGAGAGAATGAAAACCATAGAGCAGAGAAGAATCAAAGCGGCTTGCTACTGCCGCCTCAGTGACGACGACGCCCAGGACGGTACGTCGGTGTCCATAGAAACGCAGACCAAAATCCTCGGAGACTACTGCCGCGATCACGGCATGGAAATCTTCAACTATTATAAGGACGACGGTTACACCGGCACGAACTTCAACCGGCCTGCCTTCAAGCAGATGATGAAGGATGCCGAAAGCGGTGCGATCAACACGATCATCGTGAAAGACCTGTCCCGGTTCGGAAGGGAACACCTTCAAGTCGGTACCTACCTGCAGGTCACACTCCCCAACATGGGAATCCGGTTCATCGCCATCGGGGACGACGTGGACTCCGAAAGAGGAAGCCTTGATTACGACCTCATGGTCCCGATCAAGAACATCTTCAACGAGTACTACCCCGCAGACTGTTCCCGGAAAATCCGGCAGGCATTCATCACGAAAGCGTCAAACGGGGAGTTCATCGGTTCTCAAGCTCCATACGGATACAAGAAATCCGCGGAAGACAAGCACGTCCTTGAACCGGACGAAAAGACCGCATGGATCATCATGTGGATCTTCGAGATGGCGGCGTATCAGGGATACGGGTACAACAAGATCGCCAGAGTCCTTACCGAACGGAAGGTAACCACCCCTGCCGCGTATCAGGCACAGCAAGCCGGGCGCTCCTATAACAAGGAACCCACGGAATGGAACCTGACGACGGTCTACCACATCATCTCCAACGAAACCTACCTCGGACACCTCATTAGCGGAAAGCGCCGGATCGCCTCGTTCAAGAACAAAAAGGTCATCCACAAGCCGGAAGAAGAATGGATCGTCGTGGAGAACCGCTTCCCGCCGCTCATAGACGAAAAGCTGTGGAATGCGGCACATGAGCGGCTGAGGACCCGGAAGCGTGAAACCTCGAACGGCTTCGTCAACATCTTCGCAGGACTGGTCAAATGCGGCGATTGCGGATACGCTCTCGGCATCACCAACGCCAAAACCCAGAAGAACTACTTCGTGTGCCAGACCTACAGCAAGAAGGGCAAAGACTACTGCTCCAGCCACTACATCACATACGATTCTCTGTATCAAGCCGTTCTCAGCGATATCAAGCAAATGCTGTACTCGGTTCAGGAGAATAGGGAAGCGTTCATGAAGATGGTGCTGAAAAAGATCGGCGATTCCGACGATACCGGACGGCAGTTGATGGAGCGCGAGATCGCCGACCTGACAAAGAGGATCAGTGAGCTTTCCGCCAAATACGACCGGCTCTACGACGACCGCCTCGACGGACTCCTTTCGGACCGGAAATTCAAGGAGATGGCCGAGCGGGTCGAAGCAGAACAGAACCGGGCGGAGGAACGGCTCGCTGAACTGAAAGAGACACTGGCGAACACCGCAGACACCCGGCAGAATCTGGAGGACTTTCTCGAGATCGCGGAACGATATCAGGATGTCACGGAACTGGACAAGGAGATGCTGAACCGTCTGGTCTCTACGATCACGGTCGGAAAGAAGATCAAGACGGAGCAGGGAACCACACAGGAGATCACAGTGAATTACCGATTCATCGGTGCGCTGTGATCAAAAAAACGCCAAAACACTTCCCTAACTGCAACAGGCAGTCACTGGTTCAAGTCCAGTAGGGGGAGTATTCAAGAAAGGCCGTTTCCTTATGCACCTTTAGCTCAGTTGGTAGAGCAACTGACTCTTAATCAGTGGGTCCAGGGTTCGAGTCCCTGAAGGT